>ERZ1106935.2485-NODE-2485-length-12413-cov-3.296893_pt1 | contig 12413 bp, 9 predicted proteins | sample MGYA00403666_ERZ1106935 | MGnify/ENA primary metagenome ERZ1106935 (study PRJEB35170, sample SAMEA104062452) | human gut metagenome | biome: human gut; feature: human-associated habitat; material: faeces | place: Denmark | collected 2012-11-20 ... | reverse complement strand
CATTAAATATGTCCGCGCAAAATTATTTTCTGTCCAAATATTCCATATCCTCGTCGCTTATACCATCCAACCTCCGTCGATTGTTATAATTTGGCCGGTCATGTATGAATTGAAGTCAGTGAGGGATAAAACTGCATCTGCAACATCCTGAGGAGTTCCCATTCGTTCAGCCGGTATTTCTTCTATAATGGAAGAAATATCTTCCGAAGACAGGTGGGAATTCATTTTAGTATCAATAATTCCGCAGGAAAGAGCATTAACCTGTATATTAGATGGAGCAAGTTCTTTTGCAAGAGCTTTAGTGAAAGAGTTAATTGCTCCTTTGGTTGCAGAGTATGCTACCTCGCAGGATGCACCACGTTCGCCCCACACGGAAGAAATGTTTATTATTTTCCCATGCCCATTCCGCAAAAAAAGCGGAATTAATGCCTTTGATAAAGAAATGGCAGAAGTGACATTTGTGTTCCAAATATTATTCCAGAAATCTTTTGTTAAATCCTGAAGAAGTCCAATAATGGAAATACCTGCATTGTTAATTAATAAATCCGGTTGTAATCCTTTTTCTTCTATATATAATAGTAGTTTCTCACCACAGTCGAAGTCAGATAAATCACATTTATATAAATGAAGATTAGCTCCAAATTCTTTTTTTAACTGCATAGCCACGGATTCAGATTTGTTATATACGCCAATAACAATGTCACCCATTAATATAAATTTTCTTGCTATCTGACTTCCAATACCACCGGTTACTCCGGTTACAATAATTGTTTTCTTCATTTTGATCTCCAATCTGTTTGATATATATAAAATAGCATAAAAGGTTAAGTTTTTCCATATGACCTTAATTCTAAAAGGAGTTCACACAAAATTCACAGATTTACATAATAATGATTGACATAATATCTTATTTAGTGTTGACAAGGAATAACAGTAATGATATAGTTGTAACATAATTGTAATATTTAGAATAAACAAGGAATGTTTGGAGGATAGATATATATGATGCGCAATAATGCGAAAAGGATAGCGAGCGGTGCGTTCGCATTTATTTTGGGTATGACGCTTACCCAGCCGTTATTTGCAGAAGAATTAAATACAGAAATACCTAGTGCAGGTGCCACAGTGGCTATTGAAGATTATGTTGAAAATGTAGGAAACGAAAATGACTTATCAGCATTTCTTCCAAAAGAAGAGGCAGCACCTAAGACAGAGGCAAACACTCAGACAAAGACAGAGGCTAAACAGGAAACTAAAAATGAATTATTTTCTGATATAGCTATTGCAAGAGTTGCAGGTGGTGAAGAAGGTTATGTTAATGTAAGAAGAAAACCTAATGCAAACTCAAAGAGAGTTGGAAAGATTTACAATAACTGCGGAGCGAGAATTATAGAAAAGACATCTAATGGATGGTATAAGATTGTATCCGGAAAATGTACAGGCTATATAAAGTCAGAATATTTCGTAACAGGCCAGAAGGCACAGACATCAGCCCTTGATGATGGTTATGTTTTTGCTAATGTAAAGGATACAGGTGTTCACGTTAGAAAAACAACATCAACTGATGCAGAGGTTGTAACTAATGTTTACCATAACGAAAGCTATGTTGTTAAGAAAGTAAGCAACGATGGAAAATGGGTTAAGGTAAAAATTAAAGCAGGTGTCAGCGGATGGGTTTCATCAGATTATGTGAAGATGAGCGTTGACATGGATACGGCAATAACGAATGCAGAAGAAAAGGCTGCAATCAAGGCTCAGAAACAGCAGGAAGAACAGGAACGTCAGGCTGAACTTGAAGCTCAACAAAGAGAACAGGAACAGCAGAATAACGACACAAACAATACAGATACAAACAGCAATACAAACACAAGAACTAATACAAGTACAAGTACAAGAACAAACACAAATACAAGCAGCAGTTCAAGTAAGTCATATAGCAAGCCTGAGAAGACTCAGTCATATGGTGACAGCTCAAGCAGTGGCGGAGCATCAGCTGTAGTTGCATACGCTAAGAAGTTCCTTGGAAATCCATATGTATATGGTGGATCAAGTTTAACAAACGGAACCGACTGCTCAGGATTTACAATGTCAGTATATGCACACTTTGGTTATTCACTGAACAGATCTTCATATACACAGGTATATAATGGTAGATCAGTATCAATGAGTTCATTGAAACCAGGTGATTTGCTGTTCTATAAATATGGTGGATCAACAATCAGCCACGTTGCTATGTACATAGGTGGAGGACAGATTATACATGCCTCAACAGAGAAGACTGGTATCATTATCGGCGGTATGGGTTCGCCATGTGCAGCAAGAAGAATTATAGGATAATACATATTATAGTCATACAAAATGAAATGCTCACGGCACTTAGTGTGCCGGGGGCATTTTGTGTATACAGAAAAATAAATTTGTCAATATAATATGTAGAATTTGCACAAATTTATTAGATGTTAACAAAACGTTCGTTCTTTTATGTTTCGACAAAGATTTACATAAAAAGACAGAATAAAAGGTTAGTAATGTTAATAACTCGGTTAATAACCCATTTTTCGGGCAGAAAAACCATAAAAATCGTGTTAATAACTTCTTGTGTGAAAAATTATGTTAAATGTAATCGAAATAGGTAAAATCCATGTAAATTGTACAAAATATACAAAAAACGCTGAAAAACTACGTTATAAAAAAATATCCCTTTAATATCAAATTTTAGTGTTAAATAAATCAGTTATATGGTATAATTTATTTATCAGATAACGAAAGGAAGTGGTACCATGAAAATTAAAATTTTCGGAAAAAATATTGAGGTGACACAGGGCATCAAAAGTGCTGTAGAAGAGAAGCTTGGAAAGTTAGACAAGTACTTTGCTGAAGAGACCAGAGCGGACGTTACACTTAGTGTAAGCCGAAACGACCATAAAGTGGAGGTAACAATTCCGGTAAAGGGCAATATCATTAGAGCGGAAGAAGTAAGTGATGATATGTATGCATCTATTGATTTAGTAGAAGAGACCATTGAGCGTCAACTTGTTAAATACAAAAACAAATTAGTTGACAGAAAAAAAGGTCATAGAGAAGATTTTTCAATGGCATACATAGATACAGAATATGACGATGCTGATGAAGAGGCAATTAAGATTGTCAGAACTAAGAGTTTTGGTATTAAACCAATGGATCCGGAAGAAGCTTGCGTTCAGATGGAACTTTTAGGACATAATTTCTTTGTATTCCTAAATGCTGACACTGATGAAGTTAATGTAGTTTACAAGAGAAAGAACGGATCTTACGGATTGATTGAACCGATGTTTGATTAATTTTTAAGAAAAGACAGAGACAGTACGATTAGTTATTAAATGTTGCAACGTAGCTTGAACACTAAAGACTGTCTCTGTTTTTTTTGTGCATTAAATTGTGCTTAAAACAATGACAGAACCTAAAATTTTTTGCAATTTATTTATGTGAAAAAAATTCCCGAACCTTAGTTAACATATTGTTTACAAATTTATAAAATCTTAATTATTGAATTAAAAGTCATAAAATGGTAATATATACGAGTGCGTTGGCGCACAAACTATGAAAAATTAGAGGAGATTACCATGAGTGTAATTAGTAAAGTTATTGGAACACATAGTGAGCGTGAATTGAAAAGACATAAGTCAACATTAGAGAAAGTCTTAAGTTTAAAGCCGGAAATGGAAAAACTAACTGAAGAACAGATGAAAGCAAAGACGGTTGAATTTAAGGAAAGAATACAAAACGGAGAAACAGTTGACGACCTTTTACCTGAAGCATTTGCTTTAGTAAGAGAAGCAACTAAAAGAACTCTTGGAACAGAACATTATCCTTGTCAGATATTAGGTGGTATTATTCTTCATGAAGGACGTATTGCTGAAATGAAAACAGGTGAAGGTAAGACACAGACTTGTCTTCTTCCTGCATACCTTAACGCATTGGAAGGAAAAGGTGTTCACATTGTAACAGTTAACGAATACCTGGCAACCCGTGATGCTGAATGGATGGGACAGGTACATAGGTACTTGGGACTGACAGTAGGATGCGTTTTGGCAGACATGGATCAGGATGCTAAAAAGGAAGCTTACAATTGTGACATAACATATATCACAAACAACGAATTAGGATTTGATTACTTAAGAGATAACATGGTGGTTTATAAAGAACAGTTAGTACAGAGAGGGCTTCATTACTGTATCATCGACGAAGTTGACTCGGTATTGATTGACGAAGCAAGAACACCATTGATTATTTCAGGTCAGAGTGGAAAATCAACTAAGCTGTATGAAATGTGTGACATACTTGCAAGACAGATGGAGCGTGGTACAGCTAATCCGGAACTTAGCAAGATGGATGCTATTATGGGCGTTGATATTGAAGAAGACGGAGATTTCCTTGTAAATGAAAAAGATAAAATAGTTACACTTACTCAGGATGGTATTGCAAAGGTAGAAAAATTCTTCCATATAGATAACTACGCTGATGCAGAAAACCTTGAATTACAGCATAATGTAATTCTTGCGTTACGTGCACATAATCTTATGCACAGAGATCAGGATTATGTAGTTAAAGATGACGAAGTATTAATCGTAGATGAATTTACAGGTCGTATAATGCCGGGACGTAGATATTCAGATGGTTTACATCAGGCTATTGAAGCAAAGGAACATGTAAAAGTAAATCGTGAAAGTAAAACACTTGCTACTATTACTTTCCAGAACTTCTTTAACAAGTACGATAAAAAGGCAGGTATGACAGGTACTGCTTTGACAGAAGAAAAAGAATTTAGAGATATTTACAGCATGGACGTTGTAGAAATTCCTACAAACAAACCTATAGCAAGAATCGACCATGAAGATGCTGTATTTAAAACAAAAAAAGGAAAACTGCATTCAGTTATAAATGACATTGAAGCTTCTCACAAGAAGGGACAACCTGTATTGGTTGGTACAATTAACATTGACTCATCAGAAGAAATCAGTGCACTTCTTAAGAAACGTGGAATTCCTCACAATGTATTGAATGCGAAGTTCCATGAAATGGAAGCTGAAATCGTAGCTCAGGCAGGTCAGCACGGAGCAGTAACAATTGCTACTAACATGGCAGGCCGTGGTACTGATATTAAGTTAGATGATGAAGCAAGAGCTGCAGGTGGTCTTAAGATTATCGGAACAGAAAGACATGAATCAAGACGTATTGATAACCAGTTACGTGGACGTTCAGGTCGACAGGGTGATGTAGGTGAATCAAAATTCTATATCTCACTTGAAGATGATATCATGAGATTATTTGCATCAGAAAAATTAATGTCAGTATTTAATGCATTGGGTGTTCCGGAAGATGAAGAACTTCATCACAAATCTCTTACAAAGACAATTGAGAGAGCTCAGAAGAAGATAGAAGGAAACAACTTTGGTATAAGAAAGAACCTTATGGAATACGATAAGGTAAATAATGACCAGAGAGAAATCATTTATGCTGAAAGAGCAAGAGTTTTAAATGGCGAAAACATGAGAGATGCTATTATCAAGATGATAAACGAGGTAATAGAGGCTCAGGTCGATACATTTATTAGAGACGACCAGTCAGTTAAAGAAGGAGATTTGTCAGGACTTGCACAGTCATTATTAGAGATAATTCCGTTTAGAATTAGAGAACAGGATATCATAGACTTAAGTAAATCAGAATTTAAGCAGATGCTCAAAGAAGAGGCTGTTAAGTTATACGAAGCAAAGGAAGCAGAATTCCCTGAACCTGAACATATCAGAGAATTAGAGAGAATTGTTCTTTTGAAGGTTATCGATAGAAAATGGATGGATCACTTAGATGATTTGGAGCAGCTGAAACAGGGTATTGGACTTATGGCTTATGGACAGAAGGATCCGGCTGTAGAATATAAGATACAGGGATTTGAAATGTTTGGCTATATGATTCAGAATATTAAAGAAGATACTGTAAAGACATTATATCATATTCAGGTTGAACAGAATGTTGAACGTGAAGAAGTAGCAAAAGTTACAGGAACAAACAAGGATGACGAAAGCGGAGTTAAGAAACCAAAGCAGCGTGCAGAAGCTAAGATTTATCCAAATGATCCATGTCCTTGCGGAAGCGGAAAGAAATATAAAAATTGTTGCGGTAGAAAATAATTAACCGAACAGTTTAAGGTAAGACAAAAAAGACGGGTGTGATATCCCGTCTTTTCTTACAAATAATAAAAAAGAGGTATTTTTTGTGGTTGAATTAGAACAGTACAAGTATGAATGGAATCAATATAACGATAAAGTAAAAGAATTGGCCGGGACTTTCCATATTGAAGAAAAAAAAGAGAAAATTAGAGATATAGAAAATGTTATGGAAGAACAGAACTTTTGGGATGATGTAAAAAAATCCCGGGAAGTAATGAGAGAATTAAAACAATTAAAGTCCAGCCTGGAAGTAATAACGAATTTGAAAAACATGTATGATGATATTGGCGTTTTGATTGAAATGGGAGATGAAGAGGAAGAACAGGGTATTGTAGCTGAGGTAGAGGAAGAACTGAAGGCATTTAAAGAACAATTTGAAAAAGTAAAAATTGAAACTCTGTTATCAGGAGAATATGACAAATGTAATGCAATATTGAAAATTAACGCGGGTGCAGGTGGAACAGAATCCTGCGATTGGGCAAGTATGCTATATAGAATGTTTACAAGATGGGCAGATTCAAAAGGATATAAGACGGAAGTGCTGGATTTCTTGGATGGGGATGAAGCAGGGCTAAAGTCCATAACCTTTCAGGTTACAGGAGAAAATGCTTATGGATATCTTAAATCAGAAAAAGGGGTTCATCGTCTGGTGCGAATATCACCATTTAATGCAGCAGGTAAAAGGCAGACATCTTTTTCATCCTGTGATGTAATGCCTGACATAGAAGAAGATTTGGATGTGGAAATAAAGGATGATGATATAAGAATAGATACCTATCGTTCCAGTGGAGCCGGTGGACAGCATATTAATAAAACATCATCGGCCATTAGAATTACCCATTTACCTACAGGGATAGTAGTTCAATGTCAGAATGAACGTTCCCAGTTACAGAACAAAGACAGGGCAATGAAAATGCTGAAATCAAAATTATATGTCCTAAAGAAGCAGGAGGAGGAAGAAAAACGCTCAGGCATAAGAGGTGAAGTGAAGGAAATCGGCTGGGGAAACCAGATACGTTCATATGTAATGCAACCCTATACCATGGTTAAAGATCATAGAACGAATCAGGAAGTAGCTGATGTCAATAAAGTTCTTGATGGATATCTTGACCCTTTTATAAATGCATATCTTAAATGGATAAATACGGATAAAGAGAAATAATCGGGTTGATAAAAATAAATAACCGTGCTAAAATCTACAAGTACAATTGCCGTAACTATATTGTAAAGGCATTTGCATAAAGAAAGTAAGTGACACGAGAGGAGAAAAAATGATAAAAGTAGCAATCTTAGGATACGGAACAGTAGGTTCAGGTGTATTTGAAATAATAAATGAAAACAGGGATTTGATAACATCAAAGGCAAAAGAAGAAATAGAAGTAAAATATGTGTTGGACTTAAGAGATTTTCCGGGAGATGCTTGTGAAAAAGTATTGGTTCATGATTATAACATCATATTAGAAGATCCTGAGGTTGAAGTTGTTATAGAAGTGATGGGTGGAATAAAACCTGCATATGATTTTGTAAAGAGCGCATTACTTAAAGGAAAGAGTGTATGTACTTCAAACAAAGAATTAGTTGCTGCACACGGTGCTGAACTTATTAAGATAGCTCAGGAACATAGCAGAAACTTTCTTTTTGAAGCAGCAGTAGGTGGTGGAATACCTATTATCAGACCTATTAATATGCATATTACTGCTGATAAGATTTGCGAAATTGCAGGAATACTTAATGGAACAACAAATTATATATTAACAAAGATGGATAAAGAAGGTGCTGATTTTGATTCGACATTAAAGCAGGCACAGAATTTAGGTTACGCAGAAAGAAATCCTGAAGCAGATATTGAAGGTTATGATGCTGTAAGAAAGATAGCAATATTAGGTTCCCTTGCAACAGGAAAAACTGTAGATTATAAAGAAGTATACACAGAGGGAATTTCAAAAATAACAGCGGAAGACTTTAAATATGCAAAGGCAATGAACAGGTCTATTAAACTGTTAGGAAAATGCAAAAACGAGGATGGCGTTATGGTAGCATCTGTTGCACCTAGATTACTTTCACCAAATCATCCGCTTTACAATGTAAATGACGTAGTAAATGGAATACTTGTGAGAGGAAACATGGTTGGTGATCTTGTATTTATTGGAAGCGGTGCAGGAAAGCTCCCAACAGCCAGTGCAGTGGTATCTGACGTTGTAGACAGTGTAAGACATTTGAATGTGTCTACTACAATTATGTGGGATGATGAAAAATTAGAACTTGAGAACTTCTCAAAATCTAAAAAGAAATTCTTTGTAAGAACAAGTGAATCAAAGGACAAGATTGAAAACGTATTTGGTGAAGTGAAATATGTTGATGCAGGAATTGACGGTGAGGTTGGATTCATTACAAAGAAAATAAGTGAAGAACATTTTGAAGAAAAGGCTAAGGAACTTGGAAATGTAATTTCAAGAATAAGAATAGAAGAATAATAATTATGCAAATATCGAGTGGTGAAAGCTACTCGATTGCTGTGTATACAGCGGAATGGAGAAATTATGAAATATATAGTGGTACTTGGAGACGGAATGGCAGATAAGCCTATTGATGAACTGGGAGGAAAGACACCTTTAGAGTATGCAGATACTCCGACTATGGATTTGTTATCAAAAAAATCAGAAATCGGATTAGTACATACAATTCCTGAAGGCATGAAGCCGGGAAGTGATACAGCGAATCTGTCGGTTTTGGGATATGATCCAAAGAAATATTATACAGGTCGTTCACCTCTTGAAGCGTTAAGTATAGGTGTAGATATGAAAACAACAGATGTTGCACTTAGATGTAACATTGTTACTGTATCTACAGATGATCTCCCATACGAGGAAAAGACAATTATAGATCATAGTGCAAGTGAAATCAGCACAAGTGATGCAGCAGTTTTGTTGGAAGCAGTAAGAAAAGAGCTTGAAAACGACACATATAAGTTTTATGTTGGAACAAGTTACAGACATCTTACAATATGGGATAATGGTGAAGTTGTAGACCTTACACCGCCTCATGATGTATTGGGACAAAAAATAGGCCGGTATCTTCCAAAGGATGAAGTGCTTCGTGAAATGCAGAAGAAGAGTTACGATATTTTGGCAAACCATCCTATTAATGTAGAAAGGATGAAAAAGGGACTTAACCCTGCAAATTCAATCTGGTTCTGGGGAGCAGGTACCAGACCTTGTGTTACATCTTTTGAAGAAAAAAATCACAAGAAAGGTGCAATGATTTCAGCGGTAGATTTGTTAAAAGGAATTGCTGTAGGTGCCAACATGAAGGTTATAGAAGTTGAAGGGGCTAACGGTGGCCTTGACACTAACTATGAAGGAAAGGCAGAAGCAGCAGTTGGTGTTTTGTTAAAAGATAACTATGACATGGCATACATTCATGTTGAGGCTCCCGATGAAATGGGGCATCAGGGAAGTGTTGAAAGAAAAGTAAAAGCAATAGAAAATCTTGATAAGAGAGTAATAAAGGTAGTAACTGAAGCAATGGATAAGGCAGGGGAAGACTACAGACTTCTGGTAATGCCGGATCATCCAACACCTATTTGTGTGAGAACTCATACCAGTGATCCTGTTCCATATATGCTTTATGACAGCACGGACATTAAAAACGGTAATTTAGACTACAATGAAAAATGTGGAAAAGAAAGTGGAATTTTTATGGCAAATGGTCATGAAATGATGAATTACCTGTTATCAAAATAATTTATATATAGCCGGCAAATCAGCAGGCAAAATCAAAAAAATATAGACGAATATGAGAAGGGAATAAAAAAATGAGAGAAACAAAGGTAGTAAAATTTGGTGGTAGTTCGCTGGCGGATGCAAAGCAGTTTAAGAAAGTCGCTGATATCATTTTAGCAGACCCTACAAGACGTTTTGTTGTGGCATCAGCACCGGGGAAAAGATATCTGGAAGACATAAAGGTTACTGATATGCTTTACAGATGTTATGAACTTGCATCTGAAGGAGAAGAATTTGATGAAGAATTTGAAGCAATTAAAACCAGATATAATGATATTATTTCTGATTTAGGAATTGAAGATTTCTCTTTAGATAAAGATTTTGAAATGATCAAAGGAGCCTTCTCTCATATGGCAGGTAGAGATTATGCAGCCAGCCGTGGAGAATTCCTTAACAGTAAAGTATTGGCAAAGTATTTAGGATTTGATTTTATAGATGCGGCAAAGTACATTTTCTTTGATGATGCAGGAAATTTTGACTGGAATAAAACTTCAGAAAAACTCGTACCAAAGTTGAGTAAGACTGAATATGCAGTAATTCCGGGATTTTATGGTTCAATGCCTAACGGAACAATAAAGACTTTTTCAAGAGGCGGTTCAGATGTAACAGGTTCAATTGTTGCAAGAGCAGCTTCTGCCAAGTTATATGAAAACTGGACTGATGTTAGTGGATTCCTTATTTGTGACCCTAGAATTATTAATAATCCGGTTCCAATTAACACTATTACTTATGCAGAATTACGTGAATTGGCATACATGGGTGCAACAGTTTTACATGAAGATGCCATATTCCCTGTAAGAGCGGCAGGTATACCTGTAAATATCAAAAATACTAACTGTCCTGAAGACAGAGGCACAATGATAGTTTCTGAAACTGCAGAACCTTGTGAACATATTATTACGGGAATTGCCGGAAAGAAGGGCATGTCTGTAATTAATATAGAAAAGGACAAAATGAACAGCGAAGTTGGATTTGGTAGGAACGTTTTACGTGCCTTAGAAAAGAGCAACGTTAGTTTTGAACATATGCCATCAGGAGTAGATACAATGAGCGTTGTAATTCAGACTGATGCATTAGCAGGAAAAGAGACGACTATTTTAGATGAAATCCGTTCAAGAGTACATCCTGACCAGTTGTTTATTGAAAATGATCTGGCTTTAATAGCTGTTGTGGGACGTGGAATGAAGAGTGCAAGAGGTACAGCTGCAATTTTATTTACAGCATTAGCTGAGGCACGTGTTAACATTAAAATGATCGATCAGGGCTCATCAGAATTAAACATAATAATTGGTGTAGATGATCAGGACTTTGAAGTGGCAATGAGAGCAATATATGATGCTTTTATTAAAGTGAACAAATAATTGTGTACTTGACAGAATAGAAGCATAGTTATATTATATGTAAGGATAATTTAATAGAGAAATTCTTCGGGGTAGGGTGAAATTCCCAATCGGCTGTGATTGCGATGCATAAGTCAGCGAGCTTTAGGGCAGGATATGGTGAGAGTCCATAACCGACAGTATAGTCTGGATGAAAGAAGATAAGATATTTAGGATTAGTGTTATAATATTAGTTGACATAACCATTATCCTAAAAGCAATAAAAAGACTCCGAAGTGAATTTGGAGTCTTTTTATATTGCTGTTAAGAATTATTTAAATTCTAAAAGAAGAATTTCCTAAAAAGAAAGGAGATTTATTATGAAAAAATTATTCAACACAAAAAATCTTGTATTAATGGCAGTGTTTGCAGCCTTGGCAGCAGTTCTGATGCTTTTTGAATTTCCGTTGCCATTTATAGCACCATCATTTTATGAAATTGATTTAAGCGAAATACCAATTCTTATTGGATCATTTATAATGGGTCCGGTATCAGGGGTGATAATGGAAGCCATTAAAATAATACTTAAATTGTGCATTAAAGGAACTACAACAGCATATGTAGGTGATTTCGCAAATTTCTGTATTGGAATATGTTTCGTTGTGCCGACAAGCATTATATACCAGAAAATTAAAACAAAAAAAGGTGCCATAACAGGAATGCTGTTAGGAACGGTAATAATGGCAGTAGCAGGTGTTGTTTTAAATTACTTTGTAATGATACCGTTTTATGTTAAGGCTTTTGGAATGCCACTGGATAAAATAATTGAGGCAGGTAAAGCCATTAATCCTTTAATTAGCAACAAACTTAATTTTACCATTTTGTGTGTGGCACCATTTAACCTTGTCAAAGGTGTTATTGATGGATTTGTAACTTTCCTTGTTTACAAGAAAATAAGTACATTTATAAAAGGTATTGGAAATAAAAAATAAAATTATAATATAAGATTTGAAAATAATAGGAATATTGTTTATACTTACAGGTAGGCAATATTCCTATTTTGAATTTTGCCCTTTGGTGTAAAATATAAAAAGTGAGAGATGTAC
>ERZ1106935.2466-NODE-2466-length-12487-cov-4.395833_pt1 | contig 12487 bp, 9 predicted proteins | sample MGYA00403666_ERZ1106935 | MGnify/ENA primary metagenome ERZ1106935 (study PRJEB35170, sample SAMEA104062452) | human gut metagenome | biome: human gut; feature: human-associated habitat; material: faeces | place: Denmark | collected 2012-11-20 ... | reverse complement strand
GTCATATATTCCCCATTCGGAAGCATATTTGCATCTCTTTCAACATTTCCATATGATTCTCCATTATTAAACTGATATGCCGCCATTTTTGAATGCGGTCTAATATGTATAATTTGCGTATCACTTTTATTTGGAAGATTATTCTTAAAGCTTATCTTTCCTTTTCTATCAACACTCTTTATAAATTTCACTCCATATTGAATAATATTCTTATATTGTTCCCATTCATTACGTACAACAACCTCTAAATCATTAGATGGCATACTCCATAATTGACAACTTTTTACTCTATAAACATCTCCATCTTTCTTCCAAATAAAAAAGAAAAGTTTCGTCTCCTCAAAAAATTTATGTAATTCTGAATTTTCGAAATCTTGATTAACTAATTCCATAAATTTAAATGGTGAAAAAGACATGTTTTCTTTAATACTGTTATTTTCTTCCACCCTAATAGTTTTAACTCTTATATTAGCTTTTACAAATTCATCAGCATGTTCATCCCTTATTCCTAAAATTTTACATGCCAAATCGTTCCATTGAGCTTTATTATTATTATAATCTCGTCCAAAAAGCTCACATAATTCCTTATCAGACTTTCCAACATATCTACTAACAATTTGTTCTAATATCTGTTCAAAAGTATTTTCCTTTATTGAATTAATATCTTTTATAATTGAATTATCAGATTGCTCTCCTGCTATATAATGGTTAAGAACATATGTCATATATGAATTTTTAAAACAAAAAGCCCGCTTTCTTGCAGGAATATTGTCTCCATAATACTGAGGAACCGTACTTTTCTCAGCATTTGCTCCTTTTGTACATGCTCCTAAATACATCGTATCCCTTTCAGAAAGTTCATGTGCACGACCATCTCTAATGGTTTTTACAATATAATCATAATCTTTTTTTATTATTTCTAAATCAATTTCCGGTGGTGTAAATAACTTTACAAAACCTATTTTATATAATTTAGCTGCTTATTTCTACAATAATAAATTAATAATACTAACTTCATCTTCTCCCAAGCGTGTGATTTCACAAAATCCATTTCAATTGGTCCATCATAATTTATCATTGTTATAACCAATCTTTCCCCCGCTCTCAGCTCACCTTTTTTAGTTATTTCATATGGAGTAACTTTAAGTTCTACTCCCGCCTCTGGAAAATCTGCTTCTTGCTTAGAGTTAGCTTTATATCCAAAATAAACCTCTTCAAGAAGATTTCCTAACCCTCCCTTTCTAAATCTATTTGCATAACTTTCAACTGAACTTTCATTTATATTTCCTTTTTCTAACAACACATCTCTAAATGTTTTATCTTCTAACTTAAGTGCAAATGCTTCTATGTTTTGTGGACTTGCTGGATCATAACCCAATTTATCATTATACATATCTGTACTCTCCTTAAATGTTATTTATATATCTTTTGCATGTAAAGCATATTTACCTCTATCTATTGTCATTTGCTTTACAGGAATATTAAATTTCTTTGCTATATTCATAATTTTAATTTTGTTATCATTTTCTATATTAGCACCTAAATAAATGCAGGAAATAGGTGGCATAACTAATTCTGTTTTATCTTGCTTACTTATTATAAATCTCCATTCATTCTCATAACTCCAGACTATATCTTTTGTTAATAATCCTATCATTAAATCCTTTTTTGCTTTTTCAATGTCTTTTCCACCCCAATTATAATAAGGAATTAATGGTCTTTCTTTAGAATATAATACTGGTAAGGGATATACTAATAAATTTTCCCACTTTATATTATTGAAGTCATATTCAATACAAAACCCAGTATGACTATCTGCATAATGTGACCACATAAGCTTGTTCTTATAATCTGAACCTAAACATCCAACACGAAATATATTATTAGCCCATTCATTTAATTCTTTATCAAATTTATCTATAATCTCACTTGCTTCATCTATATCATTATCTTTTGTTGGATAAAATTTACGATTTAATTGTAAAGTAGTATCAACTTCATCAGCATCTTCTTTTATACCCATGATATTTGCAAAATAAGTTAAATCTAAATTTTCCAAATCATCTATTTTCAGATTGTTCTCTTGTAAAACAGGTAGTAATATCTGTAATAAACTACCAATATCTGTTCCTAATAATTTAATAGTATTTTCATTTTTATATATTGATGTCAATAATTCAAAAAACATATTAACATCATCGTTCATATTTTCATCATCACTATTAATTTTATAAATCAATTTTTCCAAACCAGCTTTAATCTTTTCGTCCGATAGATATTTTTTTATTTCATTCTGTTCATCTGCACTGTATTCTTCTAATTTTGTCTTTTCTTCTAATACATTTTTACATGCCTGTATTAATAAAAATATTTTTTCTAATTTGTCTCCCAAAACACCTATATATATAGATTCAAATGTATATCCTAATTTACTATCAAACGGATCATTAAAAGTTTCCACCAAAGAACAATGTAAAGTTCCTTCTTCAAGATTCTTAAGAGAATATCCATCTTTATCAAAAGACCTGTATTTATATAATTTCCCTCCATTAGTGTCTTTTAATAAAAGTTGTTTTAACTCCAATTTTGACTCTAAAGTATCTTCTTTCTGACATGCAATCTTTTCAATTAATTGTCTTTTTTCTTCAAATATATCCATGTAATCCTTTCTCTTAGATATGAAAATCCTCATTATCTATTTCAAATGTACTTTAAACTAATTATAAAGAATTATAATCGACTATTCCAGAACTATTTTTATATTAATCCACCTTCTCTATAAACTTCTTCATATCATTTATAACCTCATGTTTAAGAAGCACATTAACATATATTCCATATTTATCTGCATTTAAGTCAGCTATAATTGCAGAAACAACATCATATATTGTATTGTTACCCACACTATTATTAATCATACTTCTTCCCAAATTTAGCAACTTTTCTATACTTGGATACTCTTCTCTCAATCTTTTATTTAATTTAATAGCATCGCACTGATAATCTCTATTTATTTGCAGATTTCTAATCATATTATTAATATCGCTCACATCTGTAAATGCCTTCAATTCATCACTTTTACTTTTCTCATCTATTAACTCAATTGCCTTATTTACTAAATCTTTTTTAAAATACATCATTATCCTTTCCTCCATACTAATAGTATATACCTGCTATAATATATGTTTTGTCGTATTTTGTCGAAAGTAATAAAAATATCTCGCCTATTACAATTTATTTAATCTGCTCCACAACCATATATTTTTCTCCGCTTGACTATCTCACACATATTTTATAATATACTAACTAAGAAATGAGTTTTTTGTCGTGTACAGCATTATTGCTCAAGCGGGTAGCTCGTTTCTTTTTTATTTTCACCCATTCTATCCCATATAAAAAACAGCACCCCAGCAGTACCCATCTACTGCCGAAGTGCTATCCATTCCATCAATTATTCCATTAAAATCTACCCAAATATACTCATCAGATTAGCCACAACCAGGCCGCCGCCGGTTCCGATGACATAGCCGAGCAGCGCCATCATGATACCAACTGGTACGAGGGCATTTGAGTATGCACCGGCGAGAACCGGTGCTGTTGCTGTTCCGCCGATGTTGGCGAGGGAAGCAACGCAGCATGTGAAGATGTCAAATTTCAATATCTTCGCAAGTGCAATCATGATTGCCACATGGATAAGGAGGATTACAAATCCTGCGAGAAGCCATATTGGGGCATTTCCGACTGCTCCGAGGTCTGCTCTTGATGCGATTAAGGCAATGACTATATAAAGCATTACATTTGAAATCTCCTCAGTTCCCTTAATCTTGCCAAATGGTGTCAGGGCAAATACGATACCAAGCACTGATACGATAAGGACTGTCCATGTTGTGCTGTCAAAGAATGATAAATGTGCATTAATCATGCTGCCAAGCTCCATTGAAACTGCAGATACTAGGAGTCCTGAACCGAGCAGAAGAATGATGTTCTGCCATACAAGCGGCTTTGTGTTAGCTTTTGCTTCCTCTTCGAGCGCAGCGCCAACGCCGTCGATTATGCTCGTGTCTGCCTTTGTCCATTTGTTGAACTTCTCGTGATTTCCGATTGCCCACAGAAGGAACATTACATAAAGAGTCGCGCAGATTGAATCCATAACAAGGGCGTAAGCCATTGTTGCTTCGTCAACATCAAGTGCTGCCTGGATTGCGAGCATATTGCCGCCGCCGCCCATCCAGCTTCCGCACAGTGCGCCGAGTGCTTTCCATGAACCTGCGCCTAAGAGCTGGTGGAATATTGCATATGAAACAAAGAATCCAAGTCCGATTGACAAAGTTGCTGCGAAGAAACCGATAAGCATTTTAGGTCCAAGCTTGATGATTTTCTTCAAGTCACAGCGAAGCAGCATTATGAAAAGCATCGCATATAATATCGGGTTCTTGACTGATTTGTACACAGCGCTTGTTGCACTAAGGTCCCACACTTTCATTGTGCAAAGCAGCATAAGCCCCAGGTATATAAGTACAATTGGCGGTGCAAAATTAAAGAACACCTGTGCCTTTTTCCCTTTAAAAATCTTAGGTAGATTTACTAATACTGCGGCTGCAAATATAAGTGCCGCAAGGTATAAAAATCCATCTTTTATCATGTATTAATTCTCCTTATGGTTAATATATAGCATATTCTACCCATTTTTCTGTAGTATATAACTAAATTTGCGGAAGTAAATGTGATGCAATCTGTCGTCACACACTTACTCCCGCAAATTTAGTTATATACTTTTAAGTATCTCCAGCAGATATTCCCAAGTCCGCTCCACTGAAGCCACATTCATACACTCATCAGGCGTATGCACACTTTCAAGTGTCGGTCCAAATGATATCATATCTACTCCCGGCATTTTCCCGGCAAGTATGCCACATTCGAGTCCGGCGTGGATTGAGGTCACTTCCGGTTCGTGGCCGTACACATTTGTAAAGCTATCAACGCATATCTTTCTTAACTGCGAATCACTCTTGTATTCCCACGCAGGATAGTCCGACATTGTGACTACATTTCCTGACAAATGTTTTACAAATGTAGTGACTCTCTCAAGCAATAATTTCTTTCCAGCCGCTGTATTGCTTCTTATAAGATATTTGTACACAAGCTTGTCATCTTCAAGATACGCTGTGCCCAGATTAAGTGAAGTCTGCACCATGCCCTTAATCTCCTGACTCATTCTGTACACACCATCAGGACTTAACCAGAGGGCATATATTACATTTGCAGTGCTATGGAAATCAAGAACTTTGTCTGCTACAGCATCTGTCTTTTCAACCTCAATCTTAGCATATGGCTCTGTCGCTCTGATTTCCTGCATCCACACAGCCTCACTCTCTTTGATGCTTTGTTCAAATGTTGTGGCATCGCAGCTTCTGACACTTACAACTGCCTTTGCTTCTTTTGGAATTGCATTTTCCTTGCCGCCACCTGAAAGCGACACAAGACGTAAATCTGCTGCCCCGCTGGCATGTGAAAGTAATGAAGCAAGCAATCTTATAGCATTAGTGTGCTGTTTGTGAATCTCAACGCCGGAATGACCGCCGGCAAGCCCGCTTATCTTAACTTCGAAGCATACCGAACCATTCTGCACATCAATTGCACCATCTGCCATCCAGCCCGCAGCATCCTCATACGCAACCGGAATATCGCACTCAGCCCTTACACCACCAGCACAGCTTACATACAATATTCCCTCACTTTCAGAATCAATATTAATAAGTCTCTTTGCTGTAAGATCAGAAGTGTCGAGGTCTCTTGCGCCAAGCATTCCAATCTCCTCATCACTTGTAAGCACAGTCTGTATAGGAGGATGCGCAATCGTATCCGAAGCAAGCACTGCCAGTATAAATGCAACAGCAATTCCATCATCAGCACCAAGCGTCGTGCCGTCAGCCCATACCATCTTACCATCGGTGCAGACCTTAATGCTCTGTACACTCATGTCAATATCGCAGTCTGGCTCTTTCTCACACACCATATCAAGATGTCCCTGCAAAATCACAGGCTCACAGTCCTCATATCCAGAAGAACCAGCCTTAAATATAACAACATTATCAGACGTATCCTTCCTTGCCTTAAGCCCATGCAACTTAGCAAACTCCAGACAATAATCCGCAATCATCCCGGTATTCCCAGAACCATGCGGAATCGCACAAATCTCCTGAAAATAAGAGAAAACCTCTGATGGTGATAACTCATTTATATCCATAAAAAGCCTCCTAAACCTACTTTTTCATCAATTTTCACAATCTGATAGGTCTTTTTTACATTGTTAGTTGGTTTATTATGCTTCTTTCCCCATTAAATGCCTACTAATTCATCACATTTCACACTTTAGTAGGTCTTTTTCTCATACATTTATAATATTAGACATTTCTTATCAGTCAAAAAACCTACTATTTTCGCATAAATCATAAATTTAGTAGGCAATTTTCTTTTTTCTCCTCTATTTTCATCATAATTTCTTCTAAATAAACCTACTAATTCATCACATTTAGCAACATTAGTAGGCTTTTCCCTACTTATGCGCTGATTTCATGTGCTATTTGACACTATTCCAAATGAACAAAGTCACATAACACACCACCCGCTGCAGCTGGCGGCATATACTTCTACTAAGCGAGGAATACTGAAAGCAGATGCCCCGCACTCCCCACCCGCAGAGCAGGCTGTCTACACCCTACACATGCAATATCTCATGAGCCCTATGTGACAACGGTTTCTCAAAATACTCCTCATAGCACTGCTTAACCGATGGATTCTCATGTGAGAATCTAAGATTATCGCGCTTATCAAGCCCGTACAGCACATGACGTCGCTCCTCAACCATCACAGCGTCTTCCTTGTAAGGCTGTCCGCCTCCGTTGATACAGCCGCCCGGACAGGACATGATTTCAACGAAATCATAGTGAACCTCGCCCTTCTTAATAGCATTCACCAAACGTCTTGTGTTGCCAAGTCCGCTGGCAACAGCTACATTTACAGTTGTCCCATTAAGGTCAAATGAAGCTTCCTTCCAGCCCTCAAGACCTCTCACTGACTGGAACGCATCCGCATCAGGATTATTTCCTGTCACAAGGTAGTAAGCACTCCTGAGTGCTGCCTCCATAACACCGCCTGTTGCACCGAATATAACACCAGCGCCTGTTCCTTCTCCTAATGGATTGTCGAACTCATCCTCATCAAGTTCTTCCGGCTTTATGAAAAATGCTTTGAACATTCTTGCAACTTCTCTTGTTGTAAGAACTGCGTCAACATCTTTGCCACCATCCCATGTACGCTCGTCCTTCTTTGCAAGACAAGGCATGATTGACACGCAGAATATCTTCTCTGGGTCAACCCCAAGCTTTTCTGCATAATACGACTTTGTTATTGCACCAAACATCTGCTGTGGTGACTTTGCTGTTGAAAGTCTGCCTGCCATCTCAGGGTACTCGCTCTTTACGAATTTCACCCATCCAGGACAGCATGATGTAAACATCGGAAGCCCTGACTCCTTGATTTCCGGAAGCCTTTCAAGGAACTCGCTTCCTTCTTCCATGATTGTCATGTCTGCTGCAAATGTTGTATCAAATATATAGTCAAATCCTATTCTTCTAAGTCCGGCTACAAGTCTTTGTGCTGTCGCATATTCCTTAGACATGCCAAAATCTTCGCCCCATGCTGCTCTTACTGCAGGTGCAATCTGTACTACTGTAATGATATCCTCATTTTCAATCGCATCAAGCACGATTCCGACATCATCTCTCTCTGTAAGTGCACCTACAGGGCAGTTGCTTACACACTGACCGCAAAGTGTACATGCAGTCTCCGCAATGTTCTTGTTTGCACGCACATTTACAGTTGTACGCGAACCTGTATTTACGACATCCCATATGTGCATTCCCTGGATATTATCACACACCTGCACACAACGCATACATTTGATACATTTCTGGGCATCTCTGATAAGTGGAAATGTTTTATCCCAATTATCTTTTTCTAAGATTGAATCATATGGCATCTCTGATATATTAAGTTCATTTGCAATTGACTGTAATGCACAGTTACCACTTCTTATACATGTACCACATTTGTAATCATGCTGTGAAAGTATGAGTTTTACATTAGTCTTTCTTGTTGTACGCACTTTTCTTGAATTAGTGTAGACAACCATGCCTTCTTCTACGAAGTTATTACATGCTGTAACACATCTGTCAGTACCCTCTACTTCAACAACACATACACGACATGCACCAATTGCGTTGACTTCTTTGAGATAGCAGAGTGTAGGTATTGTCTCTCCTATTGTTTTGGCAGCTTCAAGAATGGTAGTTCCTTCTTTTACTGATACAGCTTTACCATTAATTGTTAAATTTACCATTGTTTCTCTCTGCCTCCTCTGAATGAACCAAATCCAAAATGATCACATCTTAAGCAGCGTCCAGATTCCTGACATGCTTCCTCGCATGAGAATCCATATTCAATAGGTTCAAAGTCTTTCTTTCTGTCTGCGGCATCACGCAATGCAACCTCAACTCGTCCGCAAGGTATCTTGTCCTCGTATCCGGCATAAGGTATCTCTACATCTGAAGTTATCTCATGATGGTAGCCAAGATATTCATCAATGTTGGCTGCCGCAACCTTTCCGGCTGCTATAGCCCTGATTACTGTTGCAGGTCCTGTTACGCAGTCTCCTCCTGCAAATACTCCTTTATGTTCTTTAATCTCACTTGTATCAAGTGCCTCGATTGTTCCTCTCTTGACTGTAACGCCATGCTCCTCAAAATATCTTGTCTCGATACCCTGTCCGATGGCAACTACGATAAGGTCACAAGGAATAAGAACCTCGTCCTTAGCTGCAGTCTTAGGTGATGGTCTGCCGCCTTTTATTCTGCTTATCATCTGTGGCTGAACCCATAAACCAACTGCTGCATCATTTTCATCTTTCTCTATTCTAACCGGTGACATAAGTTCAAGAACATCACAGCCCTCTGCCTCAGCACCTTCAACCTCTTCTGAAAGCGCCGTCATGTCGGCTTTTCTTCTTCTATATACAATGCTTACTTTATCTGCACCTAATCTTACAGAAGAACGGGCAACATCCATTGCAACATTTCCACCGCCAATAACAACTACACGCTTGCCTGTATAATCAGGCATCTCATCATCACCAATTGCACGAAGCATTTCTACTGCTGATATTACGCCTGTTTTAGCATCCTCACCATCAATTCCAATCTTCTTGTCTGCATGTGCTCCGATAGAAATGTATACTGCATTATATTCTTTGTTAATATCCTCAAGCGTAATATCTGTTCCTACGCTTATATTTTTCTTAACTTCTATTCCTGTAGACAGAATTGAATTAATCTCTGCATCAAGCTTCTTTCTTGGAAGTCTGTAATTAGGAATTCCATATCTTAACATTCCGCCAAGCTGCTTTCTCTGCTCAAATATAGTAACCTTATGTCCCATAAGAGCCAGATAATATGCAGCACTGAGTCCTCCCGGACCACCACCGATTATTGCAACTTTCTTACCTGTTGGCTCATTACATGCTGGAACCGGAACATCACCGGCATTATCAACTGCCATTTTCTTAAGTCCCCTGATGTTGACTGGCGCGTCAATAAGTGTTCTCTTACATCTGTTTTCACATGGATGCTCACAAATGTATGCGCATGTTGTAGGCATTGGATTGTCTCTTCTTATAAGACGAACCGCATCTGCATATCTCTTTTCATGCACAAGTGCTATGTATCCCGGAATATCTACTCCTGCAGGACATGATTTCACGCATGCAACCGGCTGGTTACTGTTACATGAACAAAATCCCCTCTCCATATGTGACCTGAAATCATCCTCGCAGCCATCAATACATTTTAATACAAGCTTGGCCGCCTCATATCCAATTGCACAGTCGGCCGAATAATAGATTCCCTCTGCTGTGAGCCTGATAACATCAAGAGTTTCCTCTGTTGCGTTACCATCAAGCACATCATCAAAAAGTCTCGCAAGCTGTCTAAGTCCCACACGGCATGGGACACATTTGCCACATGACTGTGCAAGACACATTTTTATAAATGACCTCGTAAGGTCAATAGTACACAATCCCGGTGGACTTGCTACTATTCTTCTCTCTAAATCCTGATATAAAGACTCCATTGTAACCTGAGCCTTATCCTTAGTAATAATTGTTAATCTGCTCAATTCCCGCTCCATTTCTGCATATTGCGTATGTCGTATTGCTGCTTGCCAGTATACCGCTAGGCAGTTCCATGTAACATTTTACACAATATATGTTAATTTGAAAAGGAAGGTTATTTTTTTCACACAATAACCTTCCCTTCATCCATTACTTATGGTCGCACTTCATGCACTGGCTCGATTCTTTGTCAGTTTCTTTCTTGTAAAATGCACATGACCAGTCGCATATACTTTGCAATATCGGCATTACAGATAAGCCCTTTTCCGTAAGTGAATATTCAACTCTTGGCGGAATCTCATCATATGATTTCCTTGATACAATATCATCCGCAATCAGTGCTTTTAATGTTGTTGAAAGAACTGCATCTGTAATATTCACCAGTTCTGCCCTTAACTCACTATATCTTAATGTCTTCTTATCCGCCAGAACACATATAACTCTTGATTTCCATTTGCCTCCAAAGACTTCCAGGCCGTATTCCAATGGACATCTGATATCTGATTCTAATTTCTTATGGTACATACATCTCTCCTTTGTTTTTGGCATTTCTTTATAATATCATTATAACAATTATTTTAAAAGCTGCTCTCTTAGAACACCACAGGTACGCACTCCTTCACCGACACCGCGCTCAGAGACATATTGTCAAGTGTGTATGTCAGATTTTTATATATTCATCGTCATATATGGGGGAATGCATATAATTCCATCTTTTACAATTAAATTTCTTGAATGAATAATATAACTTTCCCCTATGCACTCCTTGTATTTTTCTCTGAAATTATTTAATGAGGTTGTTTTATATTGCTTTCCAGACTTTACTTCAATCGGAAACATCTTATATTTTAATCTGCTATTATTTGAAATGATAAAATCAATTTCCATATCATTTCGGTGCTTATTTTCATTATAGTGTGTATAAAAATATAACTTATGTCCATTCGCCACCAGCATCTGAGCTATTGCATTTTCATAAAGCATTCCTTCATTAATCTGTAATTTGCCTGCCAATATCTGTTTATATACTTCATCTTCAAGTAATTCATTCTCATCAAATGCATGGCTTACCAAAAGTCCGGTATCACCCATATAACACTTTACATAGCTTCTTGTCTCATTCAATGATAAGCCAACATTCGGATTATTACACAAAAAACACTCATTGGATATCATAGAATCCGACAGCCAGAAAAAAGTTTCTTCATACTGGTCTGCATAACTACCATCTTGTAGCTTTTTGAATACAACTCTTTTTTCATGCTGTGAAAGAAATCCCGGAATCTGGTCATAGATTGCAAGAACTTTGCTTCTATATCTCATATCTATCTTCATAATATCTTCCCGATACAATTTAAGAATGTCCCTTTTTTCTTTATCCGCTTCTGTAAAATCTTTTTTACTTTCAATAAATGCCACTACAGGCATAGGCATCCCACCAACAAGCATATACTGATGAAACAAAAGCATTGCCTGATTATGCATACTTCTTTCCAAAGGTTCTCTTTTTTCAAAGCATTTTTTTATATATTCAACCAGCAAATCTTCTTCTAATGCTATTGCAAATTCTTCGAAATCCAATGGATACATATTGATATTTCTTTCTTCTGACGGTATGACAATATTCTTTACATTTTCTCTGATAGATATCAATGAGCCAGTTTCGATATAATCATATCTTCCATCTGCAACCAAATATTTTATCGCAGCTCTTGCCTGTGGAAACATCTGTACCTCATCAAAAATAATAAGAGAGTTTCTCTCTGTCAGTTTTGTTCCAAAATGTGTCTGTAACAGCATAAAAAATGTATCCATATCATTCAGATATCGCTCAAAATACATTTCGACTTCCTTATCTTTTTTAGCAAAGTCAATCAGAAGATAACTTTCGTATTCGTTTTTTCCAAATTCTTCTCAGATGGTAGACTTTCCAATACGTCTGGCGCCTTCTATCAGTAAAGCTTTTTCCCCTGACATTCATTTTTCCATTCCAGTAGTTTTTTATATATTTTTCTTTTTAATATCATGGTTCCTCCAGATTATGCGCATATATGTTAGTTCTAATTTTTATGATTATACGCACATTCTAAACAGGTTTTGAATTTATTTGCAGGGAGGCTTTTATATGTCAATGAATATTAGCAGTTTTATTCGGACGGAGATTTACTGAATGCAAATGGTGTTACAGGTATGGATGTTACTGTAATCGTTTAAGTGGTACATGGACTTTAGAACAATATGAAGGACAGTACAGAGCTGCTA
>ERZ1106935.2464-NODE-2464-length-12501-cov-3.504258_pt1 | contig 12501 bp, 14 predicted proteins | sample MGYA00403666_ERZ1106935 | MGnify/ENA primary metagenome ERZ1106935 (study PRJEB35170, sample SAMEA104062452) | human gut metagenome | biome: human gut; feature: human-associated habitat; material: faeces | place: Denmark | collected 2012-11-20 ... | reverse complement strand
TGCCGTTTCTGCCGATAAGTCCGTGTATCTTGCCCTCCTCAAAGGACACATTTATATGCTTTAGTATCTCCGTTTTGCCAAGCGTAAGGCATACGTCATTTACATTGATGATATCCATTTCGTCCCCCTAATCCCTAACTTGCTATCTCAGCAACATTGTCGTAATTGAATTTTCTTATGGCGATAAAGCAGAACAACAGCAGTACCGCTATAAATATGGCAAGATAGCTGACCGAAAAACTCATTGACATAACAGGCTCACGGAAATATTTTGTGTAGTGCAGCCATATTATGCTGTTCGCCATTGGCATTGTCCACATAAGCGTGGTCTTTATGGAGCAGAACGCTGTGCCTAAAGATATCACCGTTCCGCAAAGGACAAAGCCTACAGTCTTGTGTTTCACAAGTGAAAAGCTCAGCAGGATAAGCCCAATTATCATAAGGTATGCGAACACGAGCAGGTAGCTTTGCACTGCGGCTGAAAATACTGTGAGCTGATTGTAGAGATTTTCAGGGAGAAGCTGCACGCCGAAATTGCCTGAATGTTCAGGAAAGCGTGAAGCGAACTTTGTCGCCACGTTGCTCCAGCCGTTGTACCAAAAACCGTCTGAAAGCATTGGGAGCACTGCGCCCAAGAATATCACTGCAAGATAAGATAAAGCCATAAAAATGAGCTTCAAAAGCTGTCCGAACAGCCAGTTCAGCCTGCCCACACGCATTATGTAGAAAACTGTGTTGGTGTCTATCTTCGGAAAATCTGCGATAAGTGTGAGGAAAACCAGCGGTATGATAAGAAGTATCGCACCTGAATTTGCTATGGCGATAAAAGGCTCAAGGATATTCAGCGGTTCGTCCATAAGCTCTGCGTTTGATTTAAGAGGCTCAATAGCAAAGCTGTAAATGAAGATAAGAAGCACTCCTAGGATTATCATTCGTGCGTCGCATATCCACTTTATGAACTCCGCCCTTGCACAGAAAAAGCTTTGTTTAAGGCTGAAATTTTTCATCATAGCTGACCTACACCCCCTTGTCCTTGCGCAAATTCATCACGATAATAAATCCTAGCAGGGCAACGATCGCCCCTGAACAGTTCACCGCAGTTATCCATTTTGCACTTCTGTCAAAGCTTTGGATATACAGAAAATTCGTCACAGAGCTTGGATAAAAGGCATTCGCTCTATCAAAATCAAAGTTTTCGTTGAAAAGATTTGCGTCTATTATCCTATTGAGCATTGTTGTGAGGACATAGTTGAGCATAAAAGGCAGGCAGGTTATGATATACGGATTTTTGCAGAAAGAGCTTAGGAAAAACGCAGGCAGAGTGGAAACTGCACCATATGCGAAAGCTACCGCAAGCATTTTGATTATGGTTTTACCTGTGCTGTCTTGCATCATGTATTGAAGCTGGTCGGCTGATACGTCAAACTCCGAAAGTGGTTGAAAAAGCACTGCACAGGCTATGCCGTAAACTGCTATACCGAGCATAACGGCAAATCCGCCTGAGATAAGTGCGGATATGAATTTTGAAAGATAATATCTTAGCTTGCCTGTGCGGGATATGGTGAAACGCATCAGTCCGTTATTTCGCTCTGCACAGAAAGACACCATGAATGGGAATGCCACGACAATAGGCAAAAACATTGTGATATATCCTGAAAGTCCGTTTCTGAAAACCAGCACAGAGGACAGCATTGGGTCGGTGCGGAGGATATTTTTATCGAGGGTGAAAAGTGACTCGAACACCGAATATGATTTATCGGTGGCAAGGTCTGTATAGGCTGAGGAGGTGAAAGCAAGCACTGTTGTCAGCAGCACCGCCCCTGCAAAGCCTATGTTTATTATGCTTTTGTTCAGGTCACATTTTATTGCGTTTAGAAGTTTTAGTTTCATTTCTCTATATCTCCGATCCCGGTGTAGATAAACCTACCAAGATTATTGCTGTCAGCTTTGGCGTAGGCGAGATTTCCAAACTCATGCCCTGAGGGGTCATACTCCGCAGGGTCGGTGCAGATAACGGCGTAATCAAAACTCTCCGACTTTCCGCTATCGAAAAGGTCTGTGGAGCAGTCAAGTATCACCATGACTTCAAGCCCCTCACTAAGCTCCCCGTCGCAATAATATGTAGGCACTGTGCATACTGTCTTTTTGTCTGTGAGCTTAATTTCGGCCGTGTTGTCGCCTATGGTCTGTACTGTGCCGAAAAAGCTAGGGAGGTCACGGTTTAGCTGTTCTTCATAGTTTTTCTCTCCATTTTCGTCATATTCGGCAACATACAGTTGATTAAGGATAAAATTATTGTCCTTGAAAAGATACCCCACATATACAACATCATCGACTTCATCGGGATAGTTTATTTTCTGATATACTATGAGATCGTTCAGGTCGGCTTTTAATGTTCTTTGTGGATCTGTAAATTCACAGGCAGATCCGCCCGTTCTTGTCATAGTACAAATGCCGCCGCTGTTTGAAAAAACTTTGCCGTTTTGACCTATAACATCACACAGCTTGATCTTAGTTATTCCATCATCAACGGTAAGAACAGCAGTGACCTTTTCACCAAGCTTATTGTTTATGATCTGTTCTGAGTGGAGCTTTGATTCAGGATAATAAACTATATCGTCTTTAAAGTTATCTCTTGAAAGCGGCAATGTATAGCTTTTGTCCTCATATGTGAATGTAAGCTGTTCATTCTCATATTTTTCTGTTTCCACAGTTATGTTCTCAAATTCCGAATTTGTCTTTGACACGGTGCTCTCCGGCATATTTGACACGCTGTCAACAGCAGAGAGATCCGACTGTGGTTTATTTTCCCCACAGGAAGTCAGAAAAATAACAGCAGAAAACACGATACACGAAAACGTCATAAACTTCTTTTGTTTCATGATCTACCTCACTGCATAAGCATATTTATATCAAACTCATAATCAAGATCGCCGCTTTCAGCGTCAAGATAAATAAATCGCTGAATATTGCCTGCCGATGAATATTCATCACCTACTGGCATTTCATTTTCGGGAACATCCATAACAAACTCCCAGACCAAATGGCTGTCAAATTTTATGCCTGCATCGTAGCAGCTTTGACCGTTTTTATTATCGTTAAGAGGGGTGAGTGTGTATTTAAGGTCAATGGCACTTATCTCCATTTTCTCATTAAAATCTGTAAAAGTATTTTCAATAAACCCCATTGCACTTGACAGGGAAATTATCTTATCAACAGATCTTTCTTTTTTTGGTATCAAGATACCGTTGCCGTTAGTAAGGCTGCCTATCTCGTCGCTTTTAAACATCTGCATATATATGCCCTGCGTGATATATTTCATTTTCGACATACTTTCATCAGACGTATCTGTCATTTGCACAAGATCGTCAAGCAATACGCCGTTGTATTTTTTAGACGCATGGATATCAAAAGAGTAAATGCCCTGATCGCTTTGTCTTACAATTATAGTTTTAACGGCTATCTCCAAGTCAGGTTCAAGATCGGCATAGTTCTTATCGAGCCAGTCCTGAGCAAAATCAGCTGCCTGCTTGATCGTGACTGAAGTTCCGTCCAGTTCATAGCTGTCTGAAAGATCGTCATCTCTGTCAATATGATAGATCTTGACTCTGTTTCCGCCGTTAAAGAGATCATCAAAAGCTGAGGGCTTGGCAAAACAGATAAAGCCGTTATTTCCAACGCAGCCATACATTTTCTCGTCATCGTTGCTAAAGCTGTAACTTACCATGCCGTCGCCGGTTTCATCATGAACTGTATTCTCACGGTCGAGAACATCCTTGCCAAAAATCCGGGTCATTATCTTTTCGTAATTTTCCTCATAATCCGATATCTGAGTAAAATCGACTTCGCAGTAATCTTCGGGCAATTCCACACTGATATTTTCTCTCAGATCAAATTGAGTATAGCTTTTATCAAGAGCATTGTCTATGTCATCACTGAGTTTGTTGGAAGATATGTACTGTATAGCTGTGATCTCATTTCTCTCTTTACTGTCTTTCTCGGCAGAGAATCTTACGCTGTCAGGTGTCTGCGCACAGCCTGCAAGAACGACAGCCACCGCTGCGGCAAGTAATTTTAGATTTTTCATGTTTTTATCTCCCAGTCTAAAGTTATATGAAAAATATACAGATGCTAAGATAATACTGCACAGTTATATATACTGTGCAGTACATATATTAGCATTTATTCAGCGCTATTGCCCGAATTTATTAGCCTTTTATTGAACCATATGCAGAATATCCACCTGAACCGTAGTTTTTCAATGTTGCTGAAACAGTTATCTTAACACCAGTTTTTACATTTGCCTTTGTTTTCGTTGTAACACTTGAGACATTTGAGTTTATTCCCATGGGGTTGAACAAATTCACATAAGCAGAACCATTTCCTCTAGTGAACGATGTGATTTTCATCGTTTGTGTTGGCGTAGATGTATATACCGTCCAAGAATTCTTTGTAGTATTATCAGATGATGGTGCTCCGCTTGTATAATGGAGATTAATTGAACCAGAATATGCACTTGCACCGATTGCCATAGAACTCATCATCATAACAGCAGCACCCATAGCTGCGATTCTCTTAACGATATTTTTCATATTAAACGTTTTTTCATAATATAAGTGTGATTTTCTTCAAGTTTTGTTGCAAATAAATTCAATTTCATCATATCACACAATTATTGCAATGAATAATTGTGCATAATAAATATTCACATCTTCATTGGACTCACCACATTTTTTTTGCAATAGACTTTTTTATCTATGCATACATTATTTTAAAACATATAACACCAAAAGTCACTATATTCTGCATATTTCTCTCATATGCACAAGATTTTTGTATAGCTGAACAAATATTGCGTTCTAAATTATTTCATTTTACATAAGTTGATTGTTAAATACTTGTTAACATCAACACAGAAGTTGAGATAGCCAGATTATAACGCTTATTGACATACAAGTCAATGAATGATATTATTAAGATATAACGATTTTAGCACAGGCGGTGAATTAATTTTGAAATTCTACGATTATCCGATAATCAGCAAAGAAAGCAGTCTTCCCGTCTTTTTGGTGAGCGTAGGGCTGAACGAATGGCAGTATCATGTTAAATGCGACAAAGGCGACAATTATGCCAAGGCTCTTTATTGTACAAAAGGCAGCGGCGTACTTATAATGAACGGAGAGAAACATATAATAAAACCGTACACCGCATTCTTTATCCCTGCCAGCTGTCTGCATGAGTACTATTCAACGGACGAATCCTGGGATACGCATTGGATAAAACCATCAGGAAAGTCCTGCCCTGATATGCTTAAAGCACTCGGCTTTGACAAGCCAAAAATCTTTCCCCTTCCAAAGGAAGAAATTACATATCTTGACCACTGTTTCAGATGTATGCACGAGGCACTCCTGTCTGACAAGGTTGACGGAAATTTCAGAGCGTCGGGCTATCTGTACAGCTTTTTCATTGAATTGAGCCGTCTTGCGGCGAAAGGAAAAGGCAGTGTACAAATCGCCCCTGCGGTGACAAAGGCGATCGCATATATTGACGAAAACTATATGAAACAGCCCGGTCTTGAATCCATAAGTAAAGCCGCAGGAGTTTCTTCGCAGCATTTGTGCAGATTATTCAGGCAGACCTTGAACTGCCGACCGATGGAATATATCACAAAACGCAAGATACAGGCGGCTAAAATGCTTCTGGCGGAAACGCAGAAAACTGTCGAGCAGATAGCTGAAGAAACAGGCTTCTGTGACAGCAGTTATTTTTGCAAGATTTTTAAAAGGTTCGAGAGTATTACTCCGTTGCAGTTCAGAAGTATAGAACAGGCTCTATGAAATTCGTAAATTGACCGCTGACACCGTATAAAAAAACAAAAAGGCATCATGTCCGGATACATGATGCCTTTTTCCTATTGTAGCTTTGCATAAACCTGCCGGATACGATCAGTTATTCCTGCGTCTGGCTCTGTTCAGCAGCAGGAGCGATATCATAAGTATCAAGGGAAATGCGCAGCCTGCGAGCATACCTTTCTGCATATCATCGCCTGCACGCTGGGTGATATTTCCTACAATAGCGGGACCGAGTGCTCCGCCAAGGTCACCAGCCATGGCGAGTAGTGCAAACATTGCAGTTCCGCCGGTGGGTATTTTTCCCGAACAGATGCTTATAGAACCGGGCCACATTATACCTACCGAGAATCCGCACATTATGCAGCCTAGAAGTCCGATTACAGGTATTCCCGACAGGGATGCAGTGATGTAACAGATCAGACACAGCAGCGCCGAGCCTATCATGAATTTCATAAGATCGAGCTTTTCGCCGTACTTCCCGTAAAGTGTACGGCTTATGCCCATTGTCACGGCAAACATACACGGTCCTGCAATATCTCCGACTGATTTAGTCAGTCCGAGAGCGGATTCTGCAAATGCCGACGCCCACTGCGCCATTGAAAGCTCCGAGGCTCCCGCACAAACCATAAGCAGTATCGCAAGCCAGAACAGCGGGACTCTGAGCAGGTCACGAATACGCATTCCCTCGCCGTCCTCGACGGGGTGTGCTATGGGACATACTGAAAAATTGTAAACATTTACCAGTGGAATTATCGCCCATATACAAGAGAGCCACTTCCAGTTTTCTATGCCGAAAACAGTAAAAAACAGTGTTGAAATGAGTATGACTCCGACCGAACCCCAGCAGTAGAATGAATGCAGCAGGCTCATTGCAGTTTCTTTGTGCTCAAATGGGCAGGCTTCAACTATCGGACTTACAAGTACCTCGGTCAGACCGCTTCCCATTGCATATATGACCGTGCTTATAATTATTCCTGAAAACGGATCGGGAAGCAGTTCTGGCAGGAAAGCAAGCCCGATAAGTCCCAGCGCAGAAAACACCTGCGAACCGATAACGCATTTCCGATAGCCGATCTTGTCGGCGAAACGTGCGCACAGCACATCTATGATAAGCTGAGTAACAAAAAATACCGACGAGATAAGGGCAATTTTCCCAAACGGAATACCATAGCCATTGTGAAATGTGAGAAATAGAAGCGGAGCGAAATTAGCCGCTATTGCCTGTGTGATGAATCCAAGATAGCAGGATATAAGTGTTTTTCTGTAATTTACAGCCATATTGACAAACTCCTTGACAAATGATATAATCAGATTATATAGTAAATATCGTAACATTTCAATACACAAAATCACATTTTTATTACACAATATCGTAAATCGGGTGAGAACATGGGAAATGAAATCAAAAAGGACAGGATCACAACGGACGAAACCTTACGTGAAACTGCAAGTCACGGCAGCGAAGAATATCCGTTCAGCTACTATTATGAGGACATCTGGGATTTCGATTTTCACTGTATCGACTGGCACTGGCACCCAGAGGTCGAATTTGTTTATGTACAGCATGGCAAGGCTGATTTTCTGGTGGGTGGAAACAGGTATGTTCTAAGCTCGGGCGATGGGATCTTTATAAATTCTCAGGTGATACACAGGTTTGAAGCAGAAGACAGCACCATCATTCCGAACATTGTTTTTTCACCTGTTCTGCTTGCGCCGCAGGGCAGTCTGATATACAGCAGATACATCAGACCGATAATTGAATCAACTACCGAATGTGTGATTTTTTCCGCCGAAGAAACAGCGCACCACAGCATTATCGAAACAATGAGGTCGGTATTTGCTGTGCAGGGTTCTGGCACGGCTTCTGAAATGGAAACGGTAGAACTGCTGCTGAAACTATGGCGCCTGTTATATGAAAGCATACAGATAACAGACTGCGGCCCCGTGTCCGGGCATTCCGCACAGACGCAGGCTAAGCTTCAGATAATGATGCAGTATATTCATGATAATTACAGCGGTCAGATAACACTGGACGATATTGCAGGAACAGTTCTTATAAGCAAAAGCAGTGTTCTCAATATTTTCAGGACATACCTGCACACTTCGCCGATAAATTACGTTGTAGAATACAGACTGAAACGTGCGTCAAAGCTCCTTGTTGATACCGAAAACAGCGTTTGTGCCATAGCGCATGAAACAGGATTTGAGAACATCGGCTATTTCTGCCGCAGATTCAAAAAGCTGTACGGCGTTACACCGATAAATTACAGAAAATACTATCGCTGTGCAGAGCGTAATTCAATGAGAAATATACATTCTGACACAAATGTCCTGTCGGGCTGATGAAATAGCTAAACTTGATAAAAAGATATCAGATTTAAGAGAGAATGACAAAATCTGCAAGCAGAGAAAAGAACACCTTAATAATACAACTCAGATTATTGATGAGATCTTGTCCGAAGGTTCCGGAACAATCTGCACCGCCAACGGTGGGCTGCCTCCGGAAGACCGAAGAAAGCTCTACTATGATCATATCTTTCCCGTTGCATAATCCTTGTTCGAATAAAATGTGTCAAGTGATATTGACAAAACCATATCGGCATAGGCTGTCAGACTTGCTGAGCCTATCAAAGTAATACTTGCTGCAATGGGAATTATTTTTTGAATCATTTTGAAAATCTCCTTTCATGTTTAGTGTTGGGTACAATACCATTATATATCATTGCACTTGTTTTTTCAAGCCGCAATGCGCACAAAGTTCTCTGAAAAAATCCGGACAGTTTTTATATGATGAATTGACAAAAAGCTCTTGATAGGGTATAATAAAAGAAATGGGTACAATACGAAAGGATTGATTTCTATGTACTATAACGAAAAGCGCAAAGCAATCACGGCAAAATATGTGAAAACACATCTTGATGACATCAAAATTCGTGTTCCAAAGGGACAGCGTGAAAAACTGAAAGCTATCGCTGCTGAAATGGGCATGAGCATGAATCAGATGTTCATTAAGGCTGTTGAGGAATATATTGAACGAAACTATAAGCCTGAAGAAGCAAATGAAACAGATTGACAAATCGGAATTTAACGCACATCTAAAAAACGAGAATTCATAGAAACGTAGCCATAAAATGGTGATGAAAGGACGTATAACTTATGAGTAAAAAAGTATTTGTTTTGGTACACGATTACTGGCATCATGATGATTCCATCAAGCCTATGATGGACTATCTGTTTAACGCAGATTATGAAGTAACATTCACAAAGAACCCAAATGATTATTTCAACGGGCAGTTTGATTTGTTTTTGTCTTTCAAAGATCCTATTGAAAATGATCAGATTCCTACTCCAATCTGGTGTGATGAAAAATGGACGGAGAAATTTCTGAATGATGTTCAGAATGGTATGGGAACGATTATGTTTCACTCATCACTTACTGATTACCCAGAAAATCACGCAATCCTCACAAATGTTGTAAGAAGTAACTTTATCACTCATCCCGAACAATGTCCGCTTACTGTAAAACCGATAGCAGAACATCCGATTATTGAAGGCATTGGCAAATTCACATTCCCTGATTTTGACGAACATTATGTAATGAAAATGATTCCGAATGCTGATACAACGATTCTTGCAGAAACCGTTTCAAAGAACGGCGTTCAGCCTGCTGTATGGATTCACACCTATGGCAAGGGAAAAATCTGCTGTATCGTTCCTGCACACAATACCCAAAATCTGACCTGTGAACCATTTGTCAAACTTGTAAAGAATGCTATTGATTGGGTTTAATAGCATTAATAGAGCGTCAAATTCCAGTTTGCAGAGTTATTCCAACTCTCCCTTTTTCCGCCTACGCTCAGGTTCATCCCTCAAACTTTCAAGGTAATCGTCAATCGTTCGGCTTGCCTTGTCTAAATCAGCATACTCTTTTTTGAGGTAGCGGTATTCTTCGTAGAGTTTTTCACGCTCCTCATACAACGCTTGTCGCTGACGGTCAAGCGAAGTTTCTGACGGAAACTTACCGTCGGGATACAACGATTTTAACCTACTGCCAACGCTCTTGTACTTTTCCAGTACAGGAGCGTTTTTCTTTGTATATTCTTTTTGTTTCCATACTGAAAGAGACTTGTACTTGTCATGATGCGGTTTACTGCGTTAAAATGGCCGGACAAGTTCTACCTGGTTTTGTCAATATCACTTGACACATTTTATTCGAACAAGAATTATGCAACGAGAAAGATATGATCATAGTAGAGCTTTCTTCGGGCTGCCTCCAGCAGCCCACCGTTGGCGGTGCAGATTCTTCTGTTGGCCCAGCAATTCATATAATATCTCCAGATCATAGTCTTCAACTCTTTCATAGTGTAGTTCTCCGGCTTGTCCTCACGGCTGTAGAACAGCTCTTCTTTCATTCTTGCCCACATACTTTCATAGCGTGCATTATCATGACATCTTCCGTTGGTGCTGTTCATGCTTTGAATGATCCCATATTTCTTTACAGCAGCATCCTTTCTCTGCTGCAATGCAAGATACATACGCTCTCTGCCGTAGCAGTCATTATATTGGTCTTTTTCGTGGATCTTCATCATTTCATCTGCAAGCGTCTGATACTTCCAGGGGGTGTTTTTATGGCTGAGATAATCGTAAAATGCTTGTCTTGTAACCTCCAAAGCCTTGCAGTAAAAACTGATCCTTCCTGTGATCCTACCATCATCAGTCTTTTGGGAAATGAACTTTAACCGTTCTTCTTTCCTGACTTCCGACGGTTCGCGGCGAAAAAAGCAGATGCTTCCTCCAGAAATTCATTAAGCTCTTCAAGCTCACGGTTTTTCTTTTCAAGCTCTTTGATCCGCTTGTTTGCTGCCTGAAGCTACTGTACAAAATTAAGAGATTCATCCGACGTTAGTGAACCCTTACCGGTGTCTATTTCCCCGATCCGTGCCTTTTGCACCCACGTCCCCAGCGTCCCTTTGGGGGTGTGCAGCTCATCTGCTGCCTTGGTGCCAATCTCCTTTGCGAGCTTTATTGCCTGCTTTCGTTAAATTGTGTTGACAAATCCCATTAAACAAGGACTTTCGGATAAAGAAAACGGACACCAATCAAGATACGCATTGTATCAAAATTGGTGTCCTGTTATGGTGCGGATGACGGGACTTGAACCCACATGACCTTGCGATCACTAGCACCTGAGGGTAGCGTAACGACAGTGCGAGATAGCGCCCGATATCCGCCTTTATTTTACTTTACTATTCTCCCGTCACTTATCTCAATAATCCTGTCGCATTGTTCGGCGATTTTGGGATCGTGAGTAACTATCACTACTGTACGTCCCTGTTTATTCAATGATTTGAACAGTGCCATGATCTCCGCAGAGGTTTTGGTATCAAGCGCACCTGTTGGTTCATCGGCGAGTATCATGCTCGGTTCGTTGACTATCGCACGGGCGATTGCAACTCTCTGCTTTTGTCCGCCAGAAAGCTTATTGCAGGGCTTTTTCGCAAGTTCTCCAATGCCAACAGATTTTAATGCAGCAAGAGCCTTTTCTTTTTTATTTTTTATTTTCTGCTTTGAGAAATTGAGTGGAATCATAACATTTTCCAAAGCTGTGAAATCTTCTACAAGAGCAAAATCTTGCATTACCATGCCTATTTTTTCATTACGAATTTTTGCATATTGCTTTTCTGAAAGATTTTTTACCAGAGTTCCGTCAATAATATATTCGCCTTCCTGATAATTGTCAATGCAAGCAAGAATATGCAAAAGTGTAGATTTTCCTGCTCCGGATTTGCCAATAACAGCCACAAGCTCTCCGTCATTAATCTCGCAGGAAACTCCGTGCAGAGCTTCAAATTCGTTGGATTTTTTAGGATTGTATTTTTTTGTTATGTTTGATATTTTTATCATGATTACCTACCTGTTTTCCTTAATATTCTGAATGATGTCAAGTCTTTTTAAAGTAAAATACGGTATTATCATTGCTGAAATGAATGCAATACATAATAGAATAATTACAGCAACAGCTTCTGATGTTCCAATCGAAAAATAATTACTGAATTTCACTACTGCTTTTGCATGTTCTTTTGAATAAAATGCAGCTAAATCGATATAGCGTTTAATATAACACCAATATGAATAGCTGAATTTTACAATAAATGCTATTAATGTTGAAATTATAACCAATAAACTTATTACTACTGCATTTATACCAATACATTGCTTTCTTGTCATACCGTTAAGGCAATAAATACTATATGTCTTAATTTCTTTTGATACACTTAATGCAGTCATTCCTATAAGAGAAATTATTGCAATTAATGACGCTGTTATCAAGAAAATAATATCGTTCTGAAAATTCTTTTTATCACGGATATATGTGTTTTGATAAGCCTTCTTCAAATCAACACATTCATATTTATTTGATGTTGCAACGGAAAAAAACTCATTTTTTTCTTCTTGAGTAATATCATCTTTCAGCTTAACGGATTGACTGAATGGTTCTAAAAAAAAGAAGTATTTTTTTGCTTTTTCTTCAAAAAAATCCGGAGAATATTCAGCAAAAATAGTTGCTGAATTAAATTGCAGCATGTTATCTAAGGATAAATAGTTATCTGTTTCAAAAGACCCATGTTCACAGATTTCTTTATAATAT
>ERZ1106935.2456-NODE-2456-length-12555-cov-4.403840_pt1 | contig 12555 bp, 10 predicted proteins | sample MGYA00403666_ERZ1106935 | MGnify/ENA primary metagenome ERZ1106935 (study PRJEB35170, sample SAMEA104062452) | human gut metagenome | biome: human gut; feature: human-associated habitat; material: faeces | place: Denmark | collected 2012-11-20 ... | reverse complement strand
ACATCCGGTCACTGGGATCACTACAAAGAAAACATGTTCCCACCAATGGAGATGGGCAATACGGCTATTCCGGCCAGGATCAGCCAGGAGCGTTTCGACAGACGGCGGATTCTGCCGCCTGCCTCTTCGCCGAGTTGCAGCGTACGGCGGCCGGCGCGGGCCGCCTGCTGCACGATTTTCTCGCGTGATAGTTTCATGTTGTTTCCAAATCCGGAATTGTTTGCCTGGTATCCGGTATATCGGCGCAAAAATACGATTTTTTCGCCGATATGCTATTTAAACGAAAGAGTTGGGCGAATATGATGCCGGAATTCCTGTTTTTGTTCATACGGAGGCTATTGGTGTCTTTTCGGAAGACAGCCTGTGACTTTCCGGGCCGATGCCGCGGATTTTCTCCGGGAAATCGTATCTTTGCACTTATGAAAACAATCTTATGTACCTTTTTTGCATGTGCGCTGTTCTGCGCCGTCGACGTACGTGCACAGCAGACGCCGCCTTCGGGGGCGGCATTTATTGCTGTCTGCAAGGAGTCGATGACTCTTGCGGTTTACGATTTCAACAGCTGCCTGCGGGCCGTCTATCCCATTGCCTGCGGGCGGGCGCTGGGCAACAAGGAGAAGCCGGGTGATATGAAGACGCCCGAAGGGCTTTTCTCCGTCCAGCAGATTCAGGACGCAAGCGCATGGACGCACGATTTTGGCGACGGTAAGGGGGAGATCAGAGGGGCCTACGGTTCGCATTTCATCCGTCTGAAAACGCCCGGTCACCGCGGCATCGGTATCCATGGAACCCACGATCCCGCCTCGATCGGCACGCGTGCAACCGAAGGGTGCGTCCGGTTGAACAATAGCGATTTGCTCGAATTGGTGAAAAAGTATGTCTACGTCGGTATGCCGGTCGTGATCCTTACCTCCGAGGCGGACAGCGCCGTGCCCTGCCGCTTTCCCGCCGCCGTCAAGGCAGGACCCCGGCTGATGGCGCAGACGGAGTAAGGAATTTCGTCTGTTCGCGGCGCTCCGAACAGTCTCCGAAGCGGGCGGCGGGTAGTTTTTCAGGCCGGGAGCAGAATCGAGAAGCGGCTGCCGCGGCCGATTTCGCTCTCGACCGAGATCGTGCCGCCGTGCGCTTCGACGAACTCCTTCGAGATGGCCAGCCCCAGCCCGCTGCCCTGCACCTTGGTTCCCGGGACGCGGAAATAGCGCTCGAAGATGCTCTTGTGGTAACGCGGGTCGATGCCGCGCCCGAAGTCCTGGACGTAGATCTCGACCGCCTTTTCGCGCTGTACGGCGCCGACGATGATGCGCGACCGTTCGGGCGAATGGTGGATGGCGTTCGACAGCAGGTTGGTGATGACCCAGGCGATCTTCTCGTTGTCGACGAAGAGTTTCGAGATCTTTTCGGGATAGTCTACCTCGACGAAGCAGCAGAACCTCTCGGCCAGAACCTGCGTAGCCTTTACGGCGTAGTCTATCAGTTCGATAGGCTTGGTTACTTTAGGTATCAGTTTAAGTTTGCCGGTCTCGATCTGGGTCATGTTCAGCAGTTCGCCCGTGATCGAAAGCAGGCGGTCGCTGCTCTCCTTGATGCTCGTGACGAGCTGTTTCTGCTCGCCGTTCAGCGTTCCCAGCCGGTCGTCGCCGAGCAGCTGCAAACTCATCAGGATCGACGAAATCGGGGTTTTCATTTCGTGCGAGACGGTCGAGATGAAGTTGGTCTTGGCGGAGTCCAGCTCCTTGAAGCGGGTGACGTTGTTCAGGACGATCAGGTTGCCGACGAACTGCTGTTCGCGCCCGCCGACGGGAGTGATGTAGAGCGGCGTGTTCTCCACCTGGAAATAACTCTCCTTGTTGTCGGCGTAGATTTTCAGCGGCTCCTTGTCGGCGTCCTTCTTCGTGTCGTTCACTCCCCGGACGAGCCGCCGCAGCAGGTCGTTCGACAGCGCCACTTCGGCGGCGTCGCGTCCGACGGCGTCCTCCCGGAGGTTCAGCACCGAGAACGCCTCGCGGTTCATAAAGAGGATTCTGCGGTCGGGACCCAGCCCCACGATCGGCTCGTGCAGCGTGTCGACGATCGCCTCGATGCGCTTTTTGGCGGTCATCAGGTCGTCGAGCGAACTGCGGCGGTATTCGTCGAGTTTGGCGGCCATGTCGTTGAACGACTCGGCGACGGATTCGAACTCGCGGTTGCCCGGGAAATCGAGCCGTTCCCGGTAGTTGTGGTTGGCGATCTGGGTGATCCCCTTTTTCAGCGCGTTGATCGGTCGCAGCACCGACTGCGGGAACCAGACGAGGATGCCCCCGGCGATCAGGGCGCAGAGCGCGGCGACGGCGATCAGCCACCACATGGCGTAGTCGGCGCGCTGCTCCACCCCGGCGCTCTTGGCGCGGATGGCCGCCATGTTCAGCTCCATGATCCGGAACAGGTCTTCGCGCACGGTCCGGATTTCGGCTTCGGTGACCGGGTCGCTCAACGAAGCGACGTGGCGTTCGAGCGCCGCGGTGGTCTCCTTCTCGCTGATCTCGGTGATGTTCTGCTGTTGCAGGGCGAGGTTTTCGCGCAGGGCGTGCCGCGATATGGAATCCTGCCCGATGTCGTTGAGCGACCGCAGCATCTCCCCGGCGTATTGCAGCGAGTTGTAGTTGTCGGCGAGGATGGTTCCCGTCGCCCGCGACAGCTGGCGGACGTAGCCGACCGACTGGATGCCCAGCAGCAGGATCATGGTGAAAAGAATGCCGATGCCCAGGGTGATTCTCCTTTGTATTCTCATGGCTTATGAAAAAATGAAAAGGTCGATGTTCATGCGCGACAGCCGGACGGTCAGACGCCGCAGGCGGATTGCGCTTTTCAACAGCGAAAATAGTGAAAATTCGGGACGCCCGATGCAGACGATGTTTATTTTTTGCTCCCGGCACACTCCGGCGATGCTCTCCACCGGGGAGTTCGAGCGTATGCGGCGGACCTCGCCGCCGAGTTCCGTGGCGAGGTTCAGGTTGTTGATCAGGTAACGCTGCCGGGCCAGCGGAATGCGGTCGTCGGCCTCGCGGTCGCCCTGCACGTAGAGCACCGTGAAGGCGGCGTTCAGGTGCGTGGCCATGCGCGCCGTCTTGCGGATGACCCGGCGGGCGCGTTTTTCGGAGGAGTCGATCACGGCCAGCAGTTTGTCGCGCCGGAAGGTTTCGGAACCGGTCACCTCGCTGTCCACCTTCTTTTCCACGCGCAGCGCCACCTCTTTCAGCGCCAGTTCGCGCAGTTGCAGCAGGTTGTCCTGCGTGAAGAAGTTGCCGAGCGCCGCGGCGATCTTGTCGGGGCGGTAGATCTTTCCGGCTTTCAGCCGTTCGATCAGCTCGTCGGCCGTGAGGTCGATGTTCACCACCTCGTCGGCCATCGCCAGCACGCTGTCCGGGACCCGCTCGCGGATCTCGATGCCCGTGATCTCCTCGACGACCTCGTTCAGCCCCTCGATATGCTGGATGTTGACGGCCGAAATGACGCTGATCCCTGCGTCGAGAATCTGCATCACGTCCTGCCACCGCTTGGGGTTTTCGCTCCCCTCGATGTTGGTGTGGGCCAGTTCGTCCACGACGACGATCTCGGGGCGGAGGTTGACGATGGCCTGCGTGTCCATCTCCTCCAGTTCCTTGCCCTTGTAGAAGAGTCTGCGGCGCGGCACGAGCGGAAGCCCTTCGACAAGGGCTTCCGTTCCGGCGCGGCCGTGCGTTTCGATGTAGCCGATGCGGACGTCGACGCCCGCGTCGAGCAGCTGGCGGGCCTCTTGCAGCATGCGGCAGGTCTTGCCCACGCCGGCGCTCATGCCGATGTAGACCTTGAACTTGCCGCGGTGCGAACGCCGGATCAGTTCCAGAAACCGCTGAACGCTGTCCTGCCTCTCCATCGGTTACATCCGGAAGGAGATGCCTCCCACAAAGTTAACGTCGTCCAGGGCCGGATTCCAGATCAGGTTGGTGAAAACGCCGACCGACATCGAATCCGTCCCTTTGATGGTCCATGATTTTCCGGCATTGAGGAAGACGTTCTGCACGCAGAACCCGCGGTCTCCGGTGAGGTAGGTCGCGGCGGCGTTCCAGGGAACCATGCCCACGCCGGCCTTCATGTCGACGGTCTTCACCGTGAACGGGCAGGCCGCCTCGAAATACGAGGCATAGGCGCGTTCGCCCTTGTGGTTCACGTCGGCCGCGCCGAAGAGAACCGTGTACCACGACAGCGTGACGGGGACCTTTTCCGAAACGACCCAGCTGGCGCCCACCTCGATGCGGTGGGGCGAACGGCTGTCGAAGACGAAATAGCGGTCGTCGGCGTGTCCGGTCCAGTAGAGGTCGGCCACCGAAAGGGTCACGGGTCCGAGCGCGTAGGCCAGTGTGAGGTCCATCTCCTTGTAGGCGCTGTCGAAATCGACCGAACCCCAGGCCGTCGCCGAGAAGTTTCCGGCGCTCATCGTCAGCGACGGCTGGAAAGCCGGGCCGCTTTCGCGGACGCCGCGCCATACGTAGGTGCTCACCAGGTCGGTTCCGCCCGAGAATTTCACCCCGCGCTCCCGGGCGCAGAGGTCGGCGGTCAGAAAGATTGCCAAAGCGGCGATCAGAATGAATACCCAGCGTTTCATCGTTTTATCTATTTTCATGGTTTGCGATTAGTTTTCGTTCAGTTCTTCCAAAGCGACGTTCAGGCGCAGCACATTGACCTTCTCCGTGCCGAAAAGCCCCAGCCACGGTTTTTGGGTCAGCGAGTCGACCAGATGCCGTACCGTAGCGATGTCCAGCCCGCGGGCCTCGGCTACGCGGCGCACCTGCGCCTGCGCCCCGCGGGGCGAGATGTCGGGGTCGAGGCCCGAGCCGCTGGCCGTGACCATCTCGGCGGGAACCTCCGCACGCGAGAGGTAGGGATGCGCCGCGAGAAAGTCCTGCACGCGCTGTTCCACCCCGGCGAGGTGCTCGGGGTTGGTCGTGGCCTTGTTGCTGCCGCCCGAACCGCCGCCGTTGTAGTCCACGGCCGAGGGACGGCTCCAGAAATAGCGGACATCGGTGAACCGCTGCCCCACGTTCGCCGCGCCGACGACCTGTCCGTCGAGCGTTACCACGTCGGCCTCTCCGCCGTTGGGGCCTGCGACGGCCGACACGCCGCGCAGCACGAGGACATATCCCACGCCGAGCACGATACACATCGCCAGCGTTATTTTGAGTGAAATCCAAAGGTTTTTCATAGTTGAAGCAATGCTTTAAAAGAATACGCTTATTAACATGTCTATCAGTTTGATGCCGACGAACGGGACGATCACGCCGCCGAGTCCGTAGATAAAGAGGTTGCGGCGCAGCAGGGCCGAGGCCCCGATCGGTTTGTAGGTCACGCCGCGCAGGGCCAGCGGGATGAGCAGCGGAATGATCAGGGCGTTGAAGATCACCGCCGAGAGAATGGCGCTTTCGGGCGAGTGGAGGTGCATGACGTTCAGCGCGCCGAGCGACGGAATCGAGGCGATGAACAGCGCCGGGACGATGGCGAAGTACTTCGCGACGTCGTTGGCGATGGAGAAGGTCGTGAGCGTGCCGCGCGTCATCAGCAGCTGTTTGCCGATCTCGACGATCTCGATCAGCTTCGTGGGGTCGTTGTCCAGGTCGACCATGTTGCCCGCCTCCTTGGCGGCCTGCGTGCCGCTGTTCATGGCCACACCCACGTCGGCCTGCGCCAGCGCCGGGGCGTCGTTCGTGCCGTCGCCCATCATGGCCACCAGCTTGCCCGACTGCTGTTCGCGGCGGATGTATTCGAGCTTGTCCTCGGGACGTGCTTCGGCGATGAAGTCGTCGACGCCGGCCTTCTCGGCGATGTATTTGGCCGTCAGCGGATTGTCGCCCGTGACCATCACGGTCTTCACGCCCATCCGGCGCAGCCGCTCGAAGCGTTCGCGGATGCCCGTCTTGATGATGTCCTGCAACTCGATGACGCCCGTGATCCGTTCGTTTTCGCAGACTACGAGCGGTGTGCCGCCGTTCTCGGAGATGGTGCGCACGGTGGCTGCGATTCCGGCCGGGCAGGGGTTTTCGTGCTCGGCGGCGATGCGGAAGATCGCTTCGGCGGCTCCCTTGCGGATGCGGCGTCCGTCGGGCATGTCGACGCCCGAACACTTGGTTTCGGCGGTGAATTTCACCATCCGCACGCCGACCATCGCCACCGGGTCGGTGCGGACCCCTTCGGCGGCGCCCAGCTCGACGACGGATTTGCCTTCGGGGGTCGGGTCGGCGACGGACGAGAGCACGCACATGCGCACGAAAGCCTTGGGGGCGATGCCGTCGGCGGGATGGAAGCGCGTGGCCTTGCGGTTGCCGATGGTGATGGTGCCGGTCTTGTCCAGGAGCAGCGTGTCGATGTCGCCGGCGGTCTCGACGGCCTTGCCCGACTTGGTGATGACGTTGGCCCGCAGGGCGCGGTCCATGCCGGCGATGCCGATGGCCGACAGCAGGCCGCCGATGGTGGTCGGGATCAGGCAGACGAACAGCGAGATGAACGCCGCGACGGTGATATTGGCCCCCACATAGTCGGCGAAGGGCTTGAGCGTGGCGCAGACGATGACGAAAACGAGCGTGAACCCGGCCAGCAGGATCGTCAGCGCGATTTCGTTGGGCGTCTTCTGGCGCGAGGAGCCTTCGACCAGGGCGATCATCCGGTCGAGGAAACTCTCGCCGGGCCGCGCGGTGACTTTCACGAGAATGCGGTCGGAGAGGACCTTCGTGCCGCCCGTGACGGAGCTTTTGTCGCCGCCCGCCTCGCGGATCACCGGGGCCGATTCGCCCGTGATGGCGCTTTCGTCGATCGACGCCAGGCCCTCGACGATCTCGCCGTCGGCGGCGACGGTGTCGCCCGCGACGCACTCGAACAGGTCGCCCTGCTTCAGTTCGGAACTGCTGACGATGTGCGACTGTCCGTCGGGTTCGATGCGTTTGGCGGGGGTCTCCTCGCGGGTTTTGCGCAGCGAGTCGGCCTGCGCCCTGCCGCGGGCTTCGGCGATGGCCTCGGCGAAGTTGGCGAAGAGCACCGTTAAGAGAAGTACGGCGAAAATCACGAGGTTGTAGAGCAGCGAACCCTGCGACGTGTCGCCCGTCACGGCGATCCGGACGATCAGCAGCAGCATGGCGAAGGTGACGGCCTCGACGGTGAACATGATCGGGTTCTTGATCATCTGCCGCGGGTCGAGTTTCGTGAACGAAGCGCGAAGGCTCCGGCGCAGCAGGACAGGATCGAAAAGCGAGTTATTTTTGTTTCGTTTCATAGCGGTAACAGGATTAGAAGGTCAGGTAATCGGCGATGGGACCCAGCGCCAGCGCGGGGAAGAACGAGAGGGCCGCAACGATGATGATGACGGCGAAGGTCATCAGCGAGAAGGTTCCCGTGTCGGTGCGGAGCGTGCCGGCGCTCTCGGGAATGCACTTCTTCGACGCCAGCAGTCCGGCTATGGCGACCTGTCCCACGATCGGGAAGTAGCGGCCCATGATCAGGGCGATGCCCGTCGAGATGTTCCAGAACGGCGTGTTGTCGGCCAGTCCCTCGAATCCCGAGCCGTTGTTGGCCGCCGAGGAGGTGTATTCGTAGAGCATTTCGCTCAATCCGTGGAACGAGGGGTTGTTCAGCCACCCTATTTCGGGGTTCGCGGCGGCCACGGCGGCCGAGATGCCCGTGCCGACGAGGATCAGGAAGGGATGCAGCAGCACGACCAGCGTGGCGATCTTCATCTCGCGCGCCTCGACTTTCCGGCCGAGGAACTCCGGCGTGCGGCCCACCATCAGTCCGCTGATGAAGACGGCGATGATGAGGAATGCGAAATAGTTCATCCACCCTACGCCCACGCCGCCGAACCAGCAGTTGATCTGCATGTTGAGCATCTGGAGCATGCCGCTCAACGGGGTCTGCGAATCGTGCATCGAGTTGACCGAACCGTTCGACGTGACGGTGGTCGTCATGCCCCACATGGCCGATGCGGCCGAGCCGATGCGGATCTCCTTGCCCTCCATCGAACCGAGCTCCTGCGAGATGCCCATGCCGTCGATCTGCCGGCTGCCGCCCGTCTCCTGCCAGACGGAGAGGAAGACGCCTGCGGTATAGGCCAGGAGCATCACGCCGAAAATCCATGCCGCGAGCCTGCGTCGGCGCGTGTAGAACCCGAAGGCGAAGACCATCGCCATGGGCAGGATCAGGATCGACCAGCATTCGAGGATGTTGGTGAAGGCGTTGGGGTTTTCGAGCGGGTGCGCCGAGTTGGTTCCGAAGTAGCCGCCGCCGTTGGTTCCCAGCTGTTTGATGGGCACGATGGCTGCGGTGGGGCCTTGCGAGATGACCTGTTCGGCGCCTTCGAGCGTCGTGAGCGTTTGCTTGCCGTCGAAGGACATCGGCGTGCCGTTGATGACGAGCAGGATGCCGACGGCGAGCGACAGCGGCATCAGGATGCGCGTCACGCTCCGGGTGAGGAAGACCCAGAAGTTGCCGATGGTCTTCGTCGTTTTGCCCGCCAGCGCCTTCATCATTCCGGCCATGGCGGCCATGCCGCAGGCGGCGGTGACGAACTGGAAGAGCATGATGACGAACAGCTGCGTGAAGTAGGACAGGCCCGTCTCGCCGCTGTAATGCTGGAGGTTGCAGTTGACCATGAACGAGATGCAGGTGTTGAACGCCAGGTCGGGCGACTGTCCCGGGTTGCCGTCGGGGTTGAGCGGCAGCCAGCCCTGGAAGACCAGCAGCAGCATGCCCCAGAAGAACCAGAAGAGGTTGACCGTCAGGAGCGCTTTGAGGAACTGTTTCCAGTTCATCTCCACGGCCGGGTCGATGCCGCAGAAGCGGTAGATGCCCCGTTCGACGGGAGCCATGAAGTCGAGCCACGTGCGTTCGCCGCGGTAGACTTTGGCAATGTAACGCCCCAGCGGGTAGCAGAGCGTCACCAGAAGGGTCCATTGCAGGATTACGCCTGAAATTTCGGTATTCATCGGTTCAGAATTTTTCGGGTTTGACGAGCACGTACATCAGATAGACGAATCCGAGGATGCTCAGGATAAGGAGACTTGTAAACATAGGGCGTCAGATCTTTTCGAACCAATCCACACATTTGAAATAGAATCCGTAGCACAGCGCACCCAGGGCGCAGAGCAGCAGGAACAGCATGATTTCATTCATCTCTTCGTTTTTTTGAATTAGACATTTTTTTCACGAACCCGCACAGCATCAGGTCCAGCAGCAGCATTGCGCCGCAGAAAATCAGTAGGAGGATAACGATTGCCATTTTGCCGTCGGGGTTTGTTGCCCGTAAGCATACGAAGGGGATGCCGGAATTTATGCTCCGGATTCAATGCGTTGACAGGCAGTTGTTTGCCGGATAGGTATGGGCGCCGAAAAAGAGGGCCGCCTTATCATTTTGATAGGGCGGCCCTCTCGGAATGAGACGGTGAGGGGCTTATTTCACCCCGTAGCCGTCGAGTTTGCGGTATAGTGTGGCGATGCCGATGCCCAGCAGGCGGGCGGCTTCGGCCTTGTTGCCCCGGGTGTGTTCCAGCACCCGGAGAATGTGGCGGCGTTCGAGGTCGTCGAGCGCCAGCGAATCGGGGTCGGCGGAGCCGGCCGCCGCGTGGAATTCGGGCGCGAGGCAGTCGGCCGTGAGCCGGTTGCCGTCGGCCATGATCATGCTGCGCTCCACGGCGTTGCGCAGTTCGCGGACGTTGCCGTGCCACGTGTGGCGTTCGAGAGCGGCGATGTAGTCGGCGTCGATCGAGTCGATGCGACGTCCCATTTTGTCGGCGAACTGCGCCGCGAAGACGCGGATATATCCGGCGATGTCGCCGGGCCGCTCGCGCAGCGAGGGAAGGTGGATGCGGAACACCGAGAGGCGGAAATAGAGGTCCTCGCGGAAATTCCCGGCGGCGATCTCCTTTTCGAGGTCGCGGTTCGTGGCGGCGATCAGGCGCACGTCAACCCGTGTGGGGCGTGTTTCGCCGATCTTGATGAATTCGCCGCTTTCGAGCACGCGGAGCAGTTTGGCCTGCAATTCGACGGGCATCTCCCCGATCTCGTCGAGGAATAGCGTGCCTTTGTCGGCCTCCTCGAAAAGGCCCTTCTTGTCCTTGGCGGCGCCCGTGAAACTGCCGGCCCGGTGGCCGAACAGTTCGCTTTCGAGCAGTTCGCGCGAGAAAGCCGAGCAGTTGATCGCCACGAAAGCCCCCTTCGCCCGGCGGCTGGCGTGGTGGATGGCTTGCGCGAAGACCTCCTTGCCGGTTCCCGTCTCGCCGGTGAGCAGCACCGAAGTGTCGGTGACGGCGACCTTGCGGGCCAGGTCCACGGCCCGGCGCAGGACCTCCGAGTCACCGACGATCCGGTCGAAGGAGTGCTCTTCGGAGAGCTTGTTCTCGATGCGGGTCAGCCGCCGCTGCATTTCGGCCTTTTCGGCGGCCCGGCTCAGCAGGGGCAGGATCTTGTTGTTGTCGTCGCCTTTGGTGATGTAGTCGAAGGCGCCGTTCTTGATGGCCTGCACGCCGTCGGGGATATTGCCGTAGGCCGTCAGCAGGATCACTTCGGTGGCCGGCGCGGCCTCCTTGATGCGGCCGACCATCTCGACGCCGTTGCCGTCGGGCAGCTTGACGTCGCACAGCACCACGTCGGGGTCGTACCGGCGGAGCGTTTTCATCCCCGAAGCGCAGTCCGGAGCCTCGGCCACCTCGTAACCTTCCAGCCCGATGATCCGCGCCATCAGCCGCCGCAGCTGCTCTTCATCGTCGATGATCAGAATTTTCGCCATGTCGTTCGCTCGTTCCGTTCTTTCGGGCAAAGGTAAGACATTTTCGGCTTGCGCCGCTGCGGTATGACCGGATTTTGTTGTTTTTTGAATAGTCGCCGCCCCCCCCCCGATTTCGGGCCGGAATCCCGCAGAACACCGTGCGCGACGCCTACTGTTACCTGTACGACCTCTACCCCACGCTTTGCGGCCTGGCGGGCATCGGGGTCCCGGCCACCGTGAAGGGAATTTCGCTGGAGGAGACCCGGAAAGCTGGACTGGAAGCAGGTGGTGCAGGTGAATCCCTGACGCCCGCAAGCCGCGGAAAATCCGAAAACGGGGAGCCTGGACAAAATGGCTCCCCGTTTCCGTTTTGAAAGCGGCTATATTTTAGTATCTTTGGGGCCGGAACGACAATTTTCAGTCGGAAGGCTCCGCCGAACCGGGTGTATCCGGTTTGACATCCGTCCGGCTCTTTACGATCTTTACTTCTCCCAAACATACGAAAGCCGATGTCAAAAATCTCATCAGCTGCATTTGCAGACACCAAACCGCACTACGACATACTCGACGGATTGCGCGGCGTAGCGGCGATCATGGTCGTCTGGTTCCATCTGTTCGAAGCCTATGCGACCAGCCATCTCGACCAGCGGATCAACCACGGCTATCTGGCCGTCGATTTTTTCTTCATACTTTCGGGTTTCGTCATCGGTTACGCCTACGACGACCGCTGGAAGAAAAAGATGTCGGTAAAGGATTTTCTCAAGCGGCGGTTGATCCGTCTGCATCCGATGATCGTCATGGGGGCCGTGATCGGGGCCGTCATGTTCTATTTTCAGGGCTGTTCCGTCTGGGATGTCTCGGCGGTGTCCCTATCCATGCTGCTGACGGCCACGCTGCTGAACGCGCTGCTGATTCCGGCGACGCCCGGTTCCGAAATCAGAGGGCTGGGTGAAATGTATCCGCTCAACGGCCCGAGCTGGTCGCTGTTTTTCGAGTATATCGGCAATGTCCTCTACGCTCTCTTCATCCGTAAGCTTCCGACCCGGGCGCTTTCCGTGCTGGTGCTGCTCGCCGGCTGCGGGTTGGCGGCGTTCGCCGTCTGGGGACCCCTCGGCGACATCTGCGTCGGGTTCGCCATGGACGGGGACAACATGCTCGGCGGCTCTCTGCGCCTGCTGTTCGCCTTCTCGGCCGGACTGCTGCTTTCGCGTGTGTTCAAGCCCGTGCGGATTCGGGGCGCGTTCTGGATCTGCGCCCTGGCGATCGTGACGCTACTTTCCGTGCCGCGCATCGGGGGAAGCGAACATTTGTGGATGAACGGGCTGTACGACACCCTGTGCGCCGTAGTCCTCTTTCCGCTGCTCGTCTGTCTCGGGGCTTCGGGAAAGACGACGGACCGGGTGACGACCCGGGTCTGCAAATTTCTGGGGGATATTTCCTACCCGCTGTACATGGTGCACTACCCTTTCATCTACCTCTATTATGCCTGGGTCAAGAACGAAAACCTCACCTTCACGGAGTCCCTGCCCGGCGCCCTGGCGCTCGTCGCGGGTTCTGTGATATTGGCTTATCTCTGTCTGAAACTCTACGACGAGCCTGTGCGCCGGTTCCTGACCGACCGCTTTTTGCGCAGGGAGAAATAGACACTGTTTTTTAAGACCAAAAGAGGTGTGTGCAATGTTGACACACAGCTCTTAATATTTTATCTTTTTCATTTTCGCCAAAATTTACAGTTCCTTCACGATAAATCGGAATGACCGAGCGATTCGGAAATGATGGCAATATTCACTCCCGAA
>ERZ1106935.2454-NODE-2454-length-12562-cov-3.296554_pt1 | contig 12562 bp, 10 predicted proteins | sample MGYA00403666_ERZ1106935 | MGnify/ENA primary metagenome ERZ1106935 (study PRJEB35170, sample SAMEA104062452) | human gut metagenome | biome: human gut; feature: human-associated habitat; material: faeces | place: Denmark | collected 2012-11-20 ... | reverse complement strand
AAAGGCCCCTGACCGTCGCCCCCCATTTCCTGCCCCAACTCATACATCAGATGAACCTTCTGGGAATCCAGAGTTCCCGTCACCTGAACCGGCCCCTGTCCCTTTTTTACAGCTTCCCGCAAACTTTCATATTCCTGCAGCTCCAACAGCGGATTTTGCATGGTTTACTTCGCCTCTCCGGCCTTATGGCCGTTAAACCGGTTCATCGCCCGGTCTGACCCGTCCGTAATCAAGACCTCCACCGCCTCTGCCGCCTCTTTGAAGGCGTCCTCCATTTTGGCCCGGTCCTCTTTTGAAAAGCGGCTCAGTACATAATCAGCCAAATCCATCTTAGGCGGCTTGGCCCCTACTCCCACCTTCACTCTGGGAAACTCCTGAGTCCCCAGATGGGCGATGATGTTCTTGATGCCGTTGTGACCGCCGGCGGAGCCGGTGGGCCGCACCCGCAGCTTACCCACGGGGAGGGACACGTCATCGTAGATCACCAACACATGGTCGGCGGGAATTTTGTAGAACTGCGCAGCCTCATGGACGGCTTCGCCGGAGAGGTTCATATAGGTTTGGGGCTTCATCACCAGGCACTTCTGGCCCCCGAAGCGGACGATGTTATAGGCAGATTTGAACTTCACTTTGTTCAGTTTCACGTTCAGCTGTTCCGCAAGCAGATCCACCGTGAGAAAGCCCATATTGTGGCGGGTGTGCTCATATTTCTGGCCGGGATTGCCCAAGCCCACGATGAGCCAGTCCACCGCCCCGCCGGATTTTTCAAAGATCATAGGAAATTCCTCCTTGTTTGCTTGTATCATATACCAAAGGAAACGGGGAAGCAAGTCTGCTTCCCCATTTCAGCGTGTCGAAAAAGTCTTTTCTCCCCGCTGAACCTATTTTCAGAACTTATAAAAGTTCCGAAAATAGCAGATTTCAATAGCGCAGGACACCCCTCTTGGGTTTCCCGCGCACACTCTTTACCCGCAAGGGGTATGCAGCATCCGTAAAGCAGCACAGCTGCTAACGGCTGCCCTACCTTACCATTGCGGGAATTATGCCTCTTTATCTACAGATTCAAACGGGGAAGCAAGTCTGCTTCCCCGTTTTTTATATTACACTCAATGCGCTGATTTTGGGCCGGATCGTTACCGGAACAGCTTGGAGATGGAGACCTCCTGATAGGTACGCTCAATAGCCTCAGAGAACATGGAAGCCACGGACAGATACTTGATCCGTGCCCGGACCGCTTCGGGATGGGCGGGAATGGTATCCAGCAGAGCCAGCTCCTCAATGTTGCTGGACTCCAGACGGTCAATGGCAGGACCGGAGAGGACGCCGTGGCTGGCGCAGGCGTAGACCTTGTTGGCGCCGCCCACTTCCACGATGGCCTTGGCAGCGTTGCACAGAGAGCCTGCGGTATCCACCATGTCATCAAAGAGGATGCAGTCCTTGCCCTTCACGTCACCGATGACGTTCATGACCTCGCACTGGTTGGCCTTCTGGCGGCGCTTGTCCACGATAGCCAGCTGCATGTGCAGCTTCTGAGCGAAGGCGCGGGCGCGGGCCACGGAGCCAACGTCGGGAGAGACCACCATCATATCCTCGCACTTGTCACCGAACTTCTTGGCGTAATAATCCACAAAGATGGGGTTGCCCAGCAGGTTATCCACGGGGATGTCGAAGAAGCCCTGGATCTGGGAGGCGTGGAGGTCCATGGTCAGCACACGGTCAGCACCGGCAGCGGTGATCATGTTGGCCACCAGCTTGGCAGAGATGGGATCGCGGGCCTTGGCCTTGCGGTCCTGACGGGCATAGCCGAAATAGGGGATGACGGCGGTGATACGGCCGGCAGAAGCGCGGCGCAGAGCGTCGATCATCACCAGCAGCTCCATCAGGTTGTCATTGACAGGCTTGCAGGTGGACTGGACTACGAACACGTCGCTGCCGCGGACGGTCTCGTACAGGGAGACGGAGACCTCGCCGTCAGCGAAGCTCTTGACCTCAGATTCACCCAGCTTGGTGCCCATCATCTGGCAGATCTCAGCCGCCAGAGGCTGGTTTGCGTTACCGCAGAAAACTTTGATGTCCTTCCCGTGAGAAATCATAGGAATTTTCCTCTCTTTTCTGTATATTTTATATATTCAAAATTTCAAAATTACGATTCTTGTTCCATCTTCGCCAAAACCGGTTCCAGCTCAGCGATGGTCTCCGGTCCGAAGATCGGCAGCCAGCCGGACACCAGCGAAGCGCCGGATACAGCGTTGGTCATCTTGTCCTTCCAGACCTCCCGCAGTTCCCGTCCGGGTGCGGAATAGGCAAAGCCGGGGCCGGCCTGAGCCATAGGCAGAGCCGCGCGGCAGAGGACCAGGGTGTCCTCGTCATTGTCCAGGAAATCCAAAAGCTCGGCATGCTGCTCAGAGATCACAACATCCGTTCCCTCCGGGAAGCAGGCAGCCGCTTCCTCAGCAAAGCGGGGCGAGCAGACAACAAAAAACCGCTGAACGCCATCCGCCAAACATTGCACAACGGCCCGCTCCATGATTGGGCGGTGCAATATGGCTTCCAGCATCAGCGGTTTGTGACCTGCAGGAATAGAGTGATCCTCTTCCAGAATAAACACAGCACGACACGTGTGATCCATGGTAAGTCCCTCCTGTCCGTCAGGCCGCATAGCGACCGGAATCTTATCACTGTCATTATACCAAACTTTTTAGGGAAATCCACCCCTTCCCGGAAAAAGTTCAAGGTAATTTCCTCCAAATCTTTCGTCCTTTTCTGTTTGAATTTATCAAAGACACCGGAAATTCAGCAAATTAACTAAAAAACCTCAATTTTTTGAGAATACATACCCACTCCCCCCGCGCAAACCATTCAACCGCCCAAAGAATCGCAAAATTCACCACAAAACAGTTGAATTTCTATCGGTAAAGGATTACAATAATATCCATTCGAGCCAAAAGGAGGGAATATCTGTGCTGAATATCGTATTGGTGGAGCCTGAGATCCCTCAGAATTGCGGCAATATCGCCCGTACCTGCGCTGCCACCGGCAGCCGTCTGCATCTGATCCGGCCGCTGGGCTTTGACATCTCCGAGCGGGCTGTCAGGCGGGCGGGACTGGACTACTGGCATCTGGTGGAGGTCTTTGACTATGAAAGCCTGGATGACTTTTTTGAAAAGCGTCCGGAGGCCGCGCAGGACTGCTGGCTGACCACCACCAAAGCCCCCCGGTCCTACCAGGAGGCCCGGTTCTCTCCGGACAGCTGGATCTTTTTCGGCAAGGAAACGGCGGGCCTGCCCATGGATTTCCGGGAACGTTTCCGGGAACGCTGTATCCGTCTGCCCATGATCGACGAGGCCCGGAGCCTGAACCTCAGCAACACGGTGGCCGTATGCGTGTACGAAGCCCTGCGGCAGAACGGCTTCCCCGGCCTGCTGGGCGTGGGAGAGATGGCGGAAAATTCTTAAAAGCACTGCAAATCAACGATATGTTTAGGAGTTTGCTTATGAATTATCAGAAGAAGACCGTGCGTGACATTGACGTAAAGGGCAAGAAGGTCCTGCTGCGCTGCGATTTCAACGTGCCCCAGGACAAGAAGACCGGCGAGATCACCAGCGACAAGCGGATCGTGGCGGCCCTGCCCACCATTCGGTATCTGCTGGATCAGGGCGCGGCGGTGATTGCCTGCTCTCACCTGGGAAAGCCCCAGCCGGATTTTGACAAATGGGTCAAAAAGCAGACAGAAAAGGGTAAGGATCCCGCAGAACTCACCGAGGCTGCCTGGAGCAAGGAGCAGAAGAAGCTGACCCTGGCTCCCGTAGCCGCCCGTCTGGCAGAGCTGCTGGGACAGGAAGTTATCTTCGCCAGCGACGTTGTGGGTGAGGATGCCCAGACTAAGGCTGCGGCCCTGCAGCCCGGTCAGGTCCTGCTGCTGGAAAACACCCGCTTTGAAAAGGGCGAGACCAAGAACGATCCCGCCTTCGCACAAAAGCTGGCTTCCATGGCCGAGGTCTACGTGTCCGACGCTTTCGGTGCCGTCCACCGGGCTCACGCCTCCACCGCCGGTGTGGCGGCTTATCTCCCCGCCGTCTCCGGCTTCCTGATCGAGAAGGAGCTGGAAGTCATCGGCGGCGCGCTGGCTAACCCCAAGCGGCCTCTGGTAGCTATCCTTGGCGGCAGCAAGGTCTCCTCCAAGATTGGCGTCATCAACAATCTGCTGGAGATCGCCGACACCATCATCATCGGCGGCGGCATGGCCTACACCTTCTCTGCCGCTCAGGGCGGTCAGGTGGGCGACAGCCTGCTGGAAGCCGACTGGGAAGCCTATTCTCTGGAAATGCTGGAAAAGGCCAAGGCCAAGGGCGTAAAACTGCTGCTGCCGGTGGACACCGTGATCGCAGACGCCTTCTCTCCCGACGCCAACAGCAAGGTAGTCAAGTCCGGTGAGATCCCCGCCGGCTGGCAGGGTCTGGACATTGGCCCCGAAACCGTGAAGCTGTACTGCGACGCTGTGGCCGATGCCGGTACCGTTATCTGGAACGGTCCTATGGGCGTGTTTGAGTTCCCCGCCTTTGCTGTGGGCACCAAGGCTGTGGCCGAGGCTCTCAGCAAGACCTCCGCCATCACCATCATCGGCGGCGGCGACTCTGCTGCGGCTGTGGAGCAGCTGGGCTATGCTGACAAGATGACCCACATCTCCACCGGCGGCGGTGCTTCCCTGGAATTCATGGAGGGCAAGGAGCTTCCCGGCGTGGCCTGCCTGCTGGATAAGTAATTGCAGCGCAGCGGGCTTTGCCCGCTATCGCTGTCCGGCAAAATCAGGATCTCCACATAGTTCGATCCCACAAAGCGGCAGAGCATTCTGCCGCTTTCCATACGATTTTTTCGCAAAAACAGTCGAATTTTTCAAAAATACTTGACAAATCCCCTCGTTTTCGCTATAAAATAATAAGTTTTGTTGTTGAGCCTTTTTCGGACCGCCCTGACGGCCCTCCGAAACGGTCCGATCATCGTTATCAAAGATACAAAAGGAGAAAAAAGAGTTATGAACCGCAGATACCGTAAGACTGTCATCGCCGGCAACTGGAAGATGAACATGACCGCCACCGAGACCAAGAAATTCGCTGAGGACCTGAAGAAGATCATGCCCCGCGCCAAGTGGTGCGACACCCTGATCTGTGTCCCCGCCTGCAATATTTCCACCGCTATGAAGGCTTTCAAGGATCTGCGGATTTCCGTGGGTGCCGAGAACGTCTACTTTGAGGAGAAGGGCGCTTACACCGGCGAGGTTTCCGCCGATATGCTGAAGGACCTGGGCGTGAAGTACGTCATCGTGGGCCACAGCGAGCGCCGTCAGTATTTCTGCGAGACTGACCAGACTGTCAACAAGAAGGTCCACGCTGTGCTGAACGCCGGCATGAACCCCATCATCTGCGTGGGCGAGAGCCTGGAGCAGCGCGAAACCGGCATCACCAACGAGTGGATCGCTCTGCAGGTCAAGAGCGCTCTGAACGGTGTCCCCGCCGAGAAACTGCGCCGCTGCATCATCGCCTATGAGCCCATCTGGGCCATCGGCACCGGCAAGACCGCCACTGCCGAGCAGGCCGGTGAGGTCTGCTCCAACATCCGTGCTGCCATCCGTGGCCTGTACGGTGCCCGCGTGGCCCGCAGCGTCACCATTCAGTACGGCGGCAGCATGAACCCCAAGAACGCTGCTGAGCTGCTGGCCCAGCCCGATATCGACGGCGGCCTCATCGGCGGTGCTGCTCTGAAGCCCGAGCAGTTCGTGGACATCATCAACGCGGCCAACCAGGAATAATGCGGAAAAGCGGGGGGACACAGTCCCCCCCTTTATGCGAAATGAGGTTTCTATGAACAAAACACCGACCACACTCATCATTATGGACGGATTCGGTCTCCGGACCGAGACGGAGGGCAACGCCGTTGCCGCCGCCAACACTCCTCGTCTGGATCAGTTCTTTCAGGAGTATGCCCATACAGATCTGTCCGCCTCTGGTCTGGATGTAGGTCTGCCTGCAGGCCAGATGGGCAACAGTGAGGTGGGCCACACCAACATCGGCGCAGGCCGGGTGGTGTTTCAGGACCTGCCCCGGATCAGCAAATCCATTGATGACGGAGATTTCTTCCAGAATCCCGCCTATGTTCACGCCATGGACGCCTGCAAGGAAAAGCGCTCTGCCCTTCACCTCATGGGTCTGCTCAGCGACGGCGGCGTCCACTCCCACATCGACCACCTCTTCGCCCTGATGCAGATGGCAAAGGACCGTGGCCTTGAGCGGGTCTACATCCACGCATTTCTGGATGGACGGGACGTTTCCCCCACCTCCGGCGTGGACTATGTGACCCGGACGGTGGAAAAGTGCCGGGAGCTGGGCGTGGGTAAGATCGCCACCCTCATGGGCCGTTACTACGCCATGGACCGCGACAAGCGCTGGGACCGTGTGGAAGCCGCCTATGACGCCATGGTCTACGGTGAGAGCGCCCACGTCAATCCCCTGCCCGTGGCAGCGGTGAAGGATGCCTACGCCGCCGGCGTCACCGACGAGTTCATCGAACCGGTGATCTGTGATGGGGACGGCACCATCTCCGATAATGACAGTGTGATCTTCTTCAACTACCGCCCTGACCGGGCCCGCGAGATCACCCGGACCCTTGTGGACCCGAAGTTCGACGGCTTCACCCGCCAGTATTTCCCCGTGACCTTCGTCTGCACCACGGAGTATGACGCTACCATGCCCAATGTGGAGGTGGCCTACCCCCGTCAGGCCGTCCGCAACGGTCTGGGTGAGTATCTCAGCAACCTGGGACTGACCCAGCTCCGCATCGCGGAAACGGAGAAGTATGCCCATGTGACCTTCTTCTTCAACGGCGGCGTGGAGACCCAGTTCCCCGGCGAGGACCGGGTGCTGGTGCCCTCTCCCAAGGTGGCAACCTACGATCTCCAGCCGGAGATGAGCGCCTACGAGGTGTGCGACAAGTGCGTGGAGCGGATCGAATCCGGTGCGTATGACGTCATCATCCTGAACTTCGCCAACTGCGACATGGTGGGGCACACCGGCGTCTTTGACGCGGCGGTGAAGGCCGTGGAGACCGTGGATGAGTGCGTGGGCCGTGTGGTGGACGCCACCATGAAAATGGGCGGCATCGCCATGATCACCGCCGACCACGGCAACGCCGAAACCATGACCCAGGAGGACGGCTCCCCCATGACCGCCCACACCACCGATCTGGTGCCCTTCATCCTCTGCGGCGCCGGTTCTGAGCTGCGTCAGGGCCGTCTGGCGGACATCGCTCCCACCATTCTGGATGTGATGGGCCTTGCCGTACCGGAGGAGATGGACGGCCAGACCCTGATTGTGAAATGATCCGGCAAAACATTCCCGCCATAGGACGGCTGGCTTCCCTCGCAAGGGCTGAACGTAAGCCGTACCTCTAAATACAGCCACAACCGCGTACGATCCGGAGAAGCCCCATTCCATGGGGCTTCTCTTTTTTACTTTGCCCTCGTGTGAAAATGCCAAAATCCCAGGCTGTCTTCAAAGTGCAAACGTTATCGTTACTTTCGTCTTTTATTTGAAAAATTATTTTTTAATGATCGTTATATGCGCATAAATAGTCGAAAAATTCCACATAAAGATTTTGTAAATATTGCAAACGTTTGCATTGATTTTATAAAAGCCAAGGTGTATACTGATGCAATCAAATGCAGGAGAGAAGGATTCATTCACATGTCTACACTCTTATCTGTTTCCATCGCGGCTCTGGCGGGACTTCTGATGACACGTGTATTCAACCTGTGGCGATTGCCGGACGTAACTGCGTATCTGGTGGCCGGTGTACTGATCGGTCCCTATGTTCTGGGGAGTATGCATATTACCGGTCTGGGCCTGGTCTCGGCTGAAGCGGTAAGCAGTCTGCATCTGGTCTCTGAGGTGGCACTGGGCTTCATCGCCTTTTCCATCGGAAATGAGTTCCGTCTGGAGGACCTGAAGTCCACGGGCAACCAGGCTGCCGTCATCGGCGTTGTTCAGGCCTTGACCGCCACTCTGCTGGTGGATACCGCACTGCTGACGGTCCACATGCTGCTGCCGGAAAAGCTGTCTGCGGCTCAGGCGATTACCTTGGGCGCCATTGCGACGGCTACTGCGCCGGCCGCCACGCTGATGGTGGTGCGCCAGTATAAAGCAAAGGGTCCGGTGACCAATCTTCTTCTGCCCATCGTCGCACTGGATGACGCAGTGGGTCTGATCGTGTTTGCGGTCAGCTTCGGCATTTCCAAAGCGCTGGTCAGCGGCGAGTTGGATCTGATCTCCATTCTGCTCAACCCCCTGCTGGAGATCGTTGCGTCTCTGGCATTGGGTGCCGCCGCAGGCTGGCTGCTGACCAAGCTGGAGGTCCTCTTTCATTCCAATACAAACCGCCTGAACATGACCATTTCCCTCGTTTTTCTGACAGTGGCCCTGTCCATGTCGCACATCACCCTTGGGCCGGTAACTATCAGCTTTTCCTCTCTTCTGGTCTGCATGATGTTGGGAACGGTGTTCTGCAATCTCTGCCCCCAGTCTGCCGATTTGATGAAAGCCGCAGACAAATGGACCTCTCCCCTTTTTGCGCTGTTCTTCGTCATCAGCGGCGCGGAGTTGGAGTTGGGCGTCTTTACGGATTGGGCCATTGTGTGCATTGGTCTGGTCTACATCCTGTTCCGCTCTGCCGGCAAATATATCGGTGCCTTTGCCAGCTCCAAATATATGAAATGCGGACCGGAGATCTGTAAATATCTGGGGATCACCCTGCTGCCTCAGGCAGGTGTAGCGCTGGGAATGTGCACAACCGCTATGCAGCTTGGAGAACAGGGCGGATTGATCCGCAACATCACCCTCTTCTCTGTGCTGATCTACGAGATGGTCGGTCCCCTTCTGACACGGCAGGCCCTGATGGCCGCCGGGGACATCCAGCCTCTGTCCGCCGAGGTCTGCCAGCGCCGTCCGGCTCGGGGACGCTCTGCCAAGCGGAGCCGGGCGTAAAGTATCTGTCCAAAAAACAACACCATCCATTCGGATGGTGTTGTTTTCCTATCTGTTGTCTGCGCTTACCGGCGGGTTTTCCCGCGCTGAATGGACCGCAGCAGTCCTCTGCACTGCCACAGGCTCAGCAGAGCGAATACCGCCGCCGGAACGCCTAACAGCCGCAGTCCCCAAGCATCCTGCACCAGACTGCCCGCAAAGGAGCCTACAGCGATGCCAAAGTTATAGGACACCGGCTGCACCGATGCACAGAGGCTGGCTGCCGCCGGGTATTCCGCCTCCGCCAGTCCCAGAGAATGGACCTGCACCGGCGTATTCAGCAGATACATCAGCAGGCCCATGGCAAACAGCCCTGTCAATCCCAGCCACCGGTTCACCAGTAGCAGAGGCAGCACGGCAAACAGCAGAACCTGCGCGGCAAAGAACACCGGCAGGGGCTTCAGACCGCCTTTTTCCGCAAGGCATCCGGAAAACAAATTGCTGGCGGCACTGCAAAGCCCCATCCCCAGCAGGACCGGACTGACCGCCGTCTCCGGCAGGCCCAGCGTACCGGTCAGCGTTGGCGTCAGATAGGTGTAGACCGTGTAGGTAGCGGAAGCGCTGAACAGCACCATCAAAACGCAGTGCCAGCAGCGACTGTCCCGCAGCACCGCGAACTGGTTCAGCAGGCAGCCCTCTGCCAGAGGGACATCGATCTCCCGCGGCAGCAGCCGGGCCAGCACAGGCAGCAGCACCAGTCCCATTGCCAGGATCACGCCAAAGGTGGCCCGCCAGCCAAGAGCGTGGCACACCGCTGTACCGATGGGCACCCCCGCCACCGCCGCCACGGAAAAGCCCGCGTACACGGCGGAAATGGCCCGGGCCGTCTGTTCCGGGGAAGAAACCTCCTTCGCATACAGCATAGCCACTGCGGTGAGGGTCCCGGACACCAGCGCCGCCACTACACGGGATGCATACAGCACCGTCACGCCTGGAGCCAGCATACTCAGGACATTCACACCCAGAAACAGGAGCATCAGCCCTATCAGCAGGCGGAAGCGGTCCATCCGTCCGGTCAGGGCCGTGAGCAGCGGCGTTCCTACCGCATAGCAGGCGGCAAATACGCTGACTAGCCGCCCCACGGCGGCCAGAGATACGTTCAGCCCCGCCGCAATATCCGGCAGGATACCTACGATCACAAATTCACAGGTGCCCAGGGTAAAGCCCAAAGCGGCCAGCGCCAGCACAGCCGCCGGTAAACGATGCTTTTTCATCATGCGCTCCTTACTATGTGTTTATATGTGTGCGTACACAGTTTTACCCGGAAACAGCGGAGGACCGCAGTCCCCCGTTTCTTTCCATATTTACCGTCAAATACTCTCCGAATTGAGAATGGGGCAAGCGGTCACATAGGTGTCCCGGTCAGGCCGCTGTCCCATCAATGCCTCAAAAAGCACAGACAGCGCCTGATAAGGCTGATACGCCAGATCCTGCCCGATAGTAAAATCCACCTCGCCGCTTTTCAGCAGCTCCTGGATCTCCGGGCCGCAGTCGTGGGAAAGGATGTGGACCTTTTCTGCCAGGCCCCGGCTCCGGAGAACTTCCGCGCAGGCCGGGACGCTGGGGTTCGCCATATACACCATCCGCAAATTTGGATGCGCCGCCAATGCACTTTCCACCGTTTCCGCCGTTTTCCGGTAATCCCGGTGGGTGGCGGCGATCACACCGTTTTCCTCCGGGATCCCCCGCTCCGCCAGCCGCTCCAGAAACCCGTCCACACGGGCCTTATGCGCCGTATATTTCGGATCGGCATAGATGACCAGAAACGCATCACCACGGCTCAGAAAGCAGGATGCGATCTCTCCGGCCACCCGTCCGGCCCGATGGCCGTCCTCGCCCACATAGCAGATTCGCCGTCCGCCGGGCACGTCGGAGTTGAAGGTCGCCACCGGGACCCCCCGCTCTGACAGCCGTTCCAGCGCCCGCCGGATCTCCTCGGTGCCGGAAGCACACAGCGCGACGGCCTGTGCGCCGTTTTCCACTGCCTCATTCAGCAAACGCAGACATTCCGCCTCGTCCCCCGACGGGTAGTTCCGGATGTCCAGCGACACATTGTAATCTCTGTATTCCTCCAGAAAGCGGGCTGTACCGGCATCCATCTCATCCCGCACAAAGCCCTCTTCCCATTCCGGCTGCACCAGCGCCAGCTTCCGGGGCGTACCGCTGGTGGCCAGGGCGCTGGCCATCCGGTTGGGATGATAGTCCAGTTCCTCCATCACGCGCAGGACCCGCTCCCGGACTTCCGCCTTTACATAAGGCCGGTCATGGAGCACCCGGTCTACTGTGCCGATGGATACACCGGCCCGCTCCGCAATCATTTTAATGGTGGTCCGCATGGTTGGTTCCTCCGTCCTATGTCAACGCGCATACAGTAGCAGATTTTTAGGAATTGTCAATAGGTGCCGAAAAATTCTTTCTCCCGGCAACAATTTGCCTTTTTATTGTCCGTGTTGCAGCGCATTTCCGTCTCATTCAAAATTTTATGTATACAAATACTCTTTTCTGTGCTATACTATATCAAATCTGGCACCGGGGGGCAAGGCTTCCCTGCCGTTTTCTTACATTTTATTTATTTCACCTGTATTTTTCCGCGGCCCGGGAGCCTGCGGTTGAATAAATAGAGCTTTTCATACGAGATCGGACAGACGTGACCGAACCTCCGCCGGCGAAACGGGGCCGTGCGGACAACGGACGTCTTTATTTGCCGTGCCTCTTTAGGCGCCTGCGTCCACTTTACGTCATCCGCATTCTCTGAAAAGCTCCTACATATTTCCGCCCTTTTGAGGGCGTTCAGCAAAGGAGTTTCTATATCTATGGCAGAAAAACTGAAAATTATCCCCCTTGGCGGTCTCAACGAGATCGGCAAGAACATGACCGCCTATGAATACGGCGGCGAGATCATCGTGGTGGACTGCGGTATGGCTTTCCCCGGTGATGACATGTACGGCATCGACTGCGTGATCCCCGATGTGTCTTATCTCATCAAGAACAAATCCCGGATCCGGGGCCTGTTCATCACCCACGGCCACGAGGACCACATCGGCGCCATTCCCTACGTCCTCAAGCAGATCAACATGCCCATCTACTGCACCCGCTTCACCGCCGGCCTCATCAAGCTGAAGCTGGAGGAGCACCAGCTGGTGAAGTCCACCAAGCTCATCACTGTGGAGGCAGGCAAGAGCGTTCGGGCGGGCAAGTTCACCGTGGAGTTCATCCATGTGAACCACTCCATCGCCGACTCCGTGGCTTTCGCCATCCACACCAAGATGGGCACCATCGTCCATACCGGTGACTTCAAGATCGACTCCACCCCCATCGACGGGGAGGTCATCGACCTGGCCCGCCTGGGCGAGTTGGGCAAGGAGGGCGTTCTTTGCCTGTGCGCCGACTCTACCAACGTAGAGCGCCCCGGCTTCACCCCCTCCGAAAAGGTGGTGGGCGCCACCTTCATGCGCCAGTTCCAGAATTGCGACGAGCGTATTATCGTCACC
>ERZ1106935.2442-NODE-2442-length-12624-cov-4.318243_pt1 | contig 12624 bp, 9 predicted proteins | sample MGYA00403666_ERZ1106935 | MGnify/ENA primary metagenome ERZ1106935 (study PRJEB35170, sample SAMEA104062452) | human gut metagenome | biome: human gut; feature: human-associated habitat; material: faeces | place: Denmark | collected 2012-11-20 ... | reverse complement strand
TCGCCTGATAGTTTTCACACAGTTCAGAAAAGAAGCTGTTCTTTCAGTTTCCATTTTCTGTTCCTGGAAGTAAAGGCTGCCTCCACAGAATTCAGAAGCAGCAGCCTTTTCTGCTCCTGGGTAAGATTTAACAGAGATTCCATATATCGGAATTCCCGGGAAAGGGTTGTTCTTTCAATCGCCGGATCATCGGTATTTAAGGTTACCTTAAGTCCCATTTCGAGAAATGCTTTCAGCGGATAAGCAGACATTTCTTCCACAGCTTTTGTCTGGCGGTTGCTTGTAGGGCACATTTCCAGAAAAATCCCCTTATCCTTTACAAGCTGTATCACTTCCTTATTTCCCGCGATCTTCACACCATGACCGATCCTGACTGCCCCCATATGGACAGCTGTTTTTACATCCTCTGCATTTCCGGCCTCGCCTGCATGGATGGTAAATGGAACCTGATATTTTCTTGCTTTTGCAAAAAGCGTCTCGTAATTTTCTGTTGGAAAGAGTGCCTCGGCTCCTGCAAGATCGATAGCAACCACGCCGCCATCTTCAACAAGATATTTTTTTGCCAGCTCCAGAGTTTCCAGATTTTCTTTCTGGTTAAGATCACCGCGCATACAGCATAAGATCAGATTACCGGGGATGGGAGCTCTTTTCAGACCACGTAATGCAGCATGGATCGCTGTTTCCTGAGTCATTTCCTTCTGTATATGAAGCTGTGGGGCAAAACGAAGTTCTGCGTAGATCACACCGTCTTCTTTCATTTCAGAAAGGATAAGATAAACAGCCTCTTCCAATGCCTCTTCTGTCTGAAGAAGGGAAAGAGGCAGGTCAAAGCATTTCAGAAAATCATTGAGATTTTCGCAGGTATCCGGCACAGAAAGGAGAGAAAGAAGCTCTTCATCTGTGGCAGCCGGAAGCGTGATCTGCTGCAATGCGGCAAGTTTTCTGGCTATCTCTGTGGTAATGCAGCCGTCCAGATGTGCGTGGAGATCGATGTAGTGATCAATTCTATTTTCTGTTTTCATAGGCGCTAAGTACCTCCCTGGTTGGATTTATTCTTATCCCTGAAATGGGTTTGCGTTTCTTATGGTATCTGTCGGAAGGAAATATTAAGGTGAATTCCGGGTTATATTTCCTGTGTGGCTTTTTTTAACCAGGATTGCTCTTCTTCATTCAGATACGGAGAAATCTTTTCGTATACAAAGGCATGATACTGATTGAGCAATTTGCGCTCTCCTGCTTCCATCTGTTCCGGATCGATACCTTCCAGATCAAATGGGACCAGAGTCAGTGGCTCAAATTTCATAAACTGGCCGTAGGATGTTTTTTCGGCTTTTTTGCAAACTACAAGATTTTCGTGACGGATGCCGAATTCATTTTCCGCATAATATCCCGGTTCATCGGAGGTGATCATCCCTTCTTCCAGAACAGGAGCCGGAAGCTCGGCAGGGCTTTTCCAGCGAAAACTCTGCGGTCCTTCGTGTACATTGAGAAGATAACCTACGCCATGGCCGGTTCCGTGGTTGTAATCCTCTCCCATAGCCCAGAGAGGTCCTCTAGCCAGGGCATCCAGATTCAGGCCGGTACAGCCGTAACGGAATTTTGCTGCTGCCAGGTTCAGGTGTCCACGGAGTACTGCTGTGAAATATTTTTTTTCTTTTTCAGTAACCGGGCCAAGTACAACGGTGCGGGTGATATCAGTAGTGCCCTCCAGATAATGTCCGCCTGTATCCATCAAAACCAGCCCTTTTGGCTCCAGTGGAATATTGGTTTCTTCTGTTGCACTGTAATGGACAATGGCTCCATGTGCACCGTAGGCAATGATGGGATCAAAGCTGTTTCCCTGAAAATTCTCCTGTCCGGAACGGAATTCATAGAGCTTATCAGCAGCGGAAAGCTCGGTGATTTCCTTCATTCCCACATTCTTCTTCAGCCAGTGGATAAACTTCACCATTGCAACGCCATCTTTAATATGGGCTGTCTTTTCATTCCGGACTTCGGTTTCATTTTTGATGGCTTTTGGGAGAAGGGTCAGATTTTCACCGTCCAGGATCGTTACCGTCTTTGGAATACTGCTGACCAGCCGGCTGTTTACATTGCTTCTGGAAAGAAATACCTTTTTCTCTTCGGGAATCGTCTGTACATAGGTGTAAATATCATCATATGGATAAATGGCAATACCGTCTTTGGAAAGTGCTTCCTTAACAGAATCCGAAAAGGCTTTTTCATTGACAAAAAGACGGAGCTCACTGTCATCCAGCACAAGATAGGAAAGAACTACCGGGCAGCAGTGGATATCATTTCCGCGGATATTTAAAAGCCATGCAATGTCATCAATGGAAGTGAGGATAAAGAGGTCTGCGCCCTTCTCTTTCAGTTTGCTGCGGATCTCACGGATCTTGTCTGCTCTGGATCTTCCGGCCCATTTTTCGGATAATTCCATTACCGGTTCACAGGAAAGTGCCGGACGGTCATTCCAGATATTTCCGATGAGATCCTCATTTACAGAAAAATGTACCTGTTTTTTCTGAAGGATTCTTTCTAGCGTCTCTGCTTCTTCTGCGCTTACGGTACGGCCATCGAAGCCGAGACACATTCCCTCTTTCAGATTTTCTTCCAGGAATTTGTGGATCGTTGGTACGTCCGGTTCTCCCATCTTAAACAGAGTAACCGGAGTTCCCTCTAACTGCTGTGCAGCCTGGATAAAATATCTTCCGTCTGTCCAGAGTCCGGCCATGTCCTGCATGATCACGGCAGTTCCGGCAGAACCGGTAAATCCGGTGATGTATTTTCTGCATTTAAAATAATCCCCAACATACTCAGAACCATGAAAATCATCGGTCGGAACCAGATAAGCATCGATTCCCTTTTCCTTCATTTGTTTTCGAAGAGCTGTGATCCGTTCTGTAACTGTCATAATCTTATGCCTCCTCTGTATAACTGTTCTTTATCGCAAAGCCATGATCCATAGGGCCGTTTCCCTTTCCCAGATCCAGCATGGCAGCAAGGGCTCCGGAAATATAGTCCTTGGCACGGTTTACAGATTCCACCATGGAAAATCCCTTTGCAAGGTTGGAAGTGATGGCCGAGGAAAGAGTACATCCTGTTCCGTGGGTGTTGGGATTGTCGATCCTTTTTCCCTCAAACCACTGATATGTTCCATTCACATAGAGAAGATCATTGGCATCATTGAGCTTATGTCCGCCCTTGCAGAGAACTGCACAGTGATACTGCTCGGAAACCTGTTTTGCAGCTTCGATCATATCATCGGCGCTTTTGATCTTCCGTCCGGTAAGCACCTCGGTTTCCGGGATATTGGGGGTGAGAAGATCTGCAAGAGGAAACAGTTCTTCCTTCAGAACATCCACCGCCTCCTCACTGATCAGTCTTGCACCGCTTGTGGCAACCATAACCGGGTCCACCACGATATTTTTTGCCCGATACTGTCGGAGCTTTCCTGCGATCATATGGATCAGATCACTTTCGGAAACCATTCCGATCTTTACTGCATCCGGAAAGATATCCGTAAAAATACAGTCCAGCTCCTGACCCAGGAACTCTGCGGTTGCATTCTGGATGGCTGTGACACCGGTAGTGTTCTGGGCAGTCAGTGCGGTGATGGCACTCATGGAGTATACTCCGTTTGCCATCATGGTTTTAATATCGGCCTGGATCCCGGCTCCTCCGCTGGAATCGCTGCCTGCGATGGTTAATGCTGTTTTCATCTTTGGTTTCCTCCGTTTTCTGCGAATATATAGTTCTGTAACTCTGTCAGATCCCGACAGTAGATATAAGCATCCTTTTTCAGCTGTTCCTGATCCGGTTCTCCCAATGCGTCATAAATACCGGCAGTCAGAAATCCTGCATTTCCGGCAGTCTGCAACGCGTAGAGTGAATCCTCCACAACCAGCGTCCGGGATAGCTCCGTTCCCAGTGCTTCTGCAGCTGTAAGATAGACCCTCGGAGAATGTTTGCTTTCTCCGATCTCACTGGTGGTATAGATTTTATCAAAAAAGGAAAGAAGTCCGTTTCTTTCCAGCGCCCGGCAGATATGTTCCCTGGGGCTTGAGGTTGCCACCGCAGCCGGGATTTTCTGTTCTGCAAGACATTGAAGAAGCTCCCTGGCACCTGATTTTGCCGGGACCTCTTCAAAATAATATTTGCGGATCCGGGCTTTCAGATCCATCACGATCTTTTCTTCGGAATACTCAAGAGTAAACCTGCTTTTCAGCCAGGCCGCTCCCTGCTCCATACTCATGGGAAAAAGGATTTCGTCCATTCCCGCAACCGGCTGATATCCCAGATCTGTAATATATCGTTTTCCAAGCTCCTTCCAGACAGAAAGCGAGTCCAGAAGGACACCATCTGCATCAAATATCATGGCTTTTATAGGAAAAATCATGTTTATACTCCTGGAAATTTTTTTGTGATACTCTGTCATTGGAACATTACGAAATAATTTTCCATGACATAAAAACTGACATAAAAAACGCGGATATATCACAAAAGATATATCCGCATTTATTATAAGCCGCAGATTCCCAAAATGCAACCGGGAGTTAATGAGGCTCATCTGAAACAGTAGCTCTATTTTCAAAACATTTTTTATTCTTTACCGTTAAAACAATATGTGCATACATTACAAGGATCGATTCCAATGGATTCCAGAAGATCATCCAGTCTGTGATAACGGAGAGTGGTAAAATTCTGCATCTTGCAGATATCCTGTACCATCTGCTCGTATTTCTCTGTATGTGGATCTGCATATTCATCCAGAATTTCCTGCGGACAGTTGGGGCCTTCTCTTTTTTCAATCACCTGACGGGTGATCAGCTCCATCTCAGATTTGGAACGTGAGAAGTTTAAGTATTTGCAGCCGTACATGATCGGCGGGCAGGCAGGACGGACATGAACCTCCTTGGCACCGCTGCGGTACAGAAATTCAGTTGTTTCGCGGAGCTGGGTACCACGTACGATGGAGTCGTCTATGAGAAGAAGTTTTTTATCCTTGATCAGCGCACGTACCGGGATCAGCTTCATTTTTGCAATGAGGTTACGCTGGTTCTGATTGGTCGGCATAAAAGATCTGGGCCAGGTTGGTGTATATTTGATGAAAGGTCTTGCGTAAGGAATGCCGGATTCATTGGCGTATCCGATGGCATGGGCAATGCCGGAATCCGGAACACCGGCTACAATGTCCGGGTGCACGGAATCGCCGTCTCTCTTTGCAAGCATGCTTCCACAGCGGTAGCGCATCTCCTCTACATTTACACCTTCATAAGAGGCTGTCGGATATCCGTAGTAAACCCAGAGGAAAGAACAGATCTTCATTTTCTTTCCAGGCTCAACCAGAGTTTTGACTTCGTCTGCTGTTACGAATACGATTTCTCCAGGGCCTAGCTCTTTATAATCTTCGTATCCAAGGTTGATATAGGCATGACTTTCAAAAGAAATACAGTATGACCCTTCTTTGTGGCCAATTTCCACAGGAGTTCTGCCCATCTTGTCACGGGCTGCATAGATTCCGTCTTTTGTCATAAGAAGCAGAGTCATGGAGCCGTCGATCAGTCCCTGTACGTACTGGATACCTTCCACAAAATTGTCCTTTTCACAGATCAGTGCAGCGATCAGTTCGGTCACATTGACGGTTCCATTGGTCATCTCCTGAAAATGTACCTTGGTCGTATCATACAGCTGCTGCAGAAGTTCATCGTAATTATTGATTTTTCCCACAAAAGTGAGGGCAAAGCTGCCGATCCTGGAACTGAACAGAAGGGGCTGAGGCTCATAATCAGAAATACATCCGATTCCCATATTTCCCTTCATAGAACCCACATCTCCGTCAAATTTTGTACGGAAAGGCGTGTTCTCAATGTTGTGGATGGCACGGTCAAATCCATGTTCTCCGTAAACAGCCATACCTCCGCGGCGCGTTCCCAGATGAGAATGGTAATCCACTCCGTAAAAAAGCTCCAGTACACAGTCATCCTTCGATGCTACTCCAAAAAATCCGCTCATAATGCGCTCCTCTCTACTACTATGATGTTAACGATTTCTGTTATCGTTCCTATATCCATAATCGCTATCAGTATAGCATAAGAGAATTGAAAATAAAAACCAATTTGGCGGATAATCCTGCTTTTTCAGAATAAACTATAAAGATATTAGCCGGATTTATAGAAGTGGAAAATTTTTTCTGTATGAGCCAAAAGAAACAGTTCCGCTTTTACAGAACTGTTTCTTTTGGCCATTTGGCAAATATGTGGTTTATTCCTGGGTGATTCCCTTAAACTCGTAACCGGCTTCCTTGATCACTTCTTCAACCTTTGCCTCGTCAACCTTCTCAGGTACAGAGAATACAGTTGTTCCGTTCTCGTGGGAAGAAACTACGTCTTCTGCTCCGAAAGCTGCCTGGATGGCTTTGTTTACGTGTGCCTCACAGTGTCCGCACATCATTCCTTCTACATTGACCGTTACCTTTACCATTGTTTTGTTCTCCTTTTCTTCTTTTATATTTTCATCATGACTGATGTGTAATGTTACCGGATTTTTGATTTCTTTGTCTTTTGCTGCATTGTGGATCTGAAACAGATTCAGACGCAGCGCATTTGTTACAACACAGAAGCTGGAAAGACTCATGGCCGCAGCTCCGAACATTGGATTCAAGGTCCATCCGAAAAGCGGGATCCAGACACCTGCTGCAAGGGGAATGCCGATTATATTGTAGAAAAATGCCCAGAAAAGATTCTCATGGATATTCCGAAGTGTGGCACGGCTTAAACGTACTGCCGCTGGAACATCGCTTAACTGGCTCTTCATCAGAACGATATCTGCCGCATCAATGGCAATATCTGTTCCTGCACCGATGGCAATTCCGATATCGGCTCTTGTAAGTGCCGGCGCATCATTGATACCGTCACCGACCATGGCAACCTTTCCCTGCTCCTTCAGAGCGCGGATCACACTTTCTTTTCCATCCGGAAGAACTCCTGCGATTACATCGTCAACTCCTGCCTGAGCTCCGATGGCTTTTGCGGTACGCTCATTGTCACCGGTGAGCATAACTACACGGATTCCCATGTTCTGAAGCTCTTTTACTGCACGGGGACTGTCTTCCTTGATCACATCCGCAACTGCGATGATTCCCAGAAGTTTACCGTTTCGTGTGAAAAGAAGGGGCGTTTTTCCCTGCTCTGCAAGCTGCTCGGCTCTCCTGTTAAGGTCTGCGGAAACCTTCGTCTGGCCACTGATAAATTTCATGCTTCCGCCTGTTAGCTTGTCACTTCCAAGTATAGCGGAAAGTCCGTTTCCCGGAAGTGCCTGGAATCCGGTTACTTCACCTGTGGCAAGGTTCTCTTCCTCGGCTTTTTTGAGAACTGCCTTTGCCAGTGGATGTTCACTTTTTTTCTCCAGTGCACAGGCCAGAGAGAGAAGATCTGTTTCTGTAACTCCCTCAGCCGGGAGAATATCTGTTACCTCCGGCTGACCGCTTGTAATGGTTCCGGTTTTATCCAGTGCGACGATCTGGACTTTTCCTGCTTCCTCCAGGGAAACGGCTGTTTTGAAAAGGATTCCGTTTTTGGCACCCATACCGTTGCCGACCATAATGGCAACCGGTGTTGCAAGGCCAAGTGCGCAGGGGCAGCTGATGACCAGAACGGAAATCCCCCTTGCCAGAGCATAACCGAAGGTCTGTCCTGCAAGAAGCCAGATGATCGTTGTGATCACTGCGATTGTGATCACTGCCGGTACAAACACACCGGAAACACGGTCTGCGATCTTTGCGATCGGTGCCTTGGTGGCTGCCGCATCACTGACCATTTTGATGATCTGGGAAAGAGTGGTATCCTCTCCCACTCTGGTCGCTTCGCATTTGATAAATCCGGACTGATTCACAGTTGCCGCAGAAACCATATCTCCAGTTTCTTTATCAACCGGGATACTCTCGCCGGTCAGTGCGGATTCATTGACTGCGGTGGTTCCTTCCAGGATCACTCCGTCCACCGGAATATTCTCTCCCGGGCGGACGACAAAGGTTTCTCCTTTCTGAACCTGCTCAATAGGAACGGTAAGTTCCTGTCCCTTTCGTACCACGACCGCAGTTTTGGGTGCAAGCTTCATAAGGCTTTTAAGTGCATCCGTTGTCTTTCCTTTAGAACGTGCCTCCAGCATTTTTCCTACGGTGATCAGTGTCAGGATCATGGCTGCAGATTCAAAATAAAAATCCATCATGTAATTCATAACTGCAGCAGAATCTCCATCTACCTGTGCTCTTGTCATGGCAAACAGTGCATAGACGCTCCACAGGAAGGATGCCATGGAGCCAAGAGCTACCAGAGTATCCATATTTGGGGAACGGCGCCACAGACTCTTAAATCCATTGATGAAAAATTTCTGGTTGATCACCATAATGATACCAGCCAGGAGCAGCTGTACCAGTCCCATGGCTACGTGATTGCCGTCAAACCATTTCGGCAGTGGCCATCCCCACATCATGTGCCCCATGGAGAAATACATCAGCACCAGCAAAAATCCCACGGATGTGATAAGACGTTTCTTTAGGATCGGAGTTTCATGATCTTCCAGCGCTTCTTCTGCCGCAGACATGGAAATCTTCGCTCCGGCAGCTCCGCCCTTTAAGGATGCACCATATCCGGCGGCTTCCACTGCGGCAATGATCTCACCGGATGAAGCGGTTCCTTCAACTCCCATGGAGTTGGTCAGAAGACTGACGGAACAGCTATTCACCCCCGGAACCTTCGATACGGCTTTTTCTACACGGGCAGAGCAGGCGGCGCAGCTCATACCAGTTACATTATATTGTTCCATTTTCTTTCAGTACCTCCTAAAATCCAGTTTGTCCCTTTATTTCATCAGCTTCTGGAGGGTTGCTACTAGCTCATCAATGGTCTCATCCTTACCTTCCCGGATATCCCGGGCAACGCAGGTGCGGATGTGGCTGGCAAGCAGCTCTTTGTTGAACGCATTTACTGCAGCATTGACTGCAGCGGACTGAATCAGGATATCATTACAGTAGGCATCATTCTCCATCATTCCTATAATGCCTCTGATCTGGCCTTCAATACGTTTCAGACGGTTGATCAGCTTTTTTTTCTCCTCCTCTGAACGTGCAGTGTGTTTTTCACAACAGCAGGGACAGGCTTTCTTTTCAGACATAGGCTGTCTCTCCTTTCTCATAAATACCCTTATGGGGTATCCTCTATATATGGAATAATATATACCCTCATGGGGTATTTGTCAATAGAAACAGTATTTTTATAATAAAAAAGCCCGCTCATCCGATAATGGCAATGAGCGGGCAATATAAACTTATAATTAGCCGAATCAGGTAAGTCCCCAACGGGGTTACGAAAAACAATAAGCAGTGGGTGAGGACTTGTCTATAATTCTACTCTTCCACGATATGTCCGAAATAATAGAATCCCTTGCAGGTATCCAGGCTTACTTTTACATATTTGCCGATGAGATTTTTTTCTCCCGGGAAATGAACCAGAAGATTATGCTGGGTACGGCCAGTAAGAGTACCCTTCTCCCGGTTTTCATCTTCTACCAGGATTTCCTGAATGGTTCCCTGGAAACGGGAGGAATTCTCCCGGCCCTTTTCCTGTACCAGGGTAAGAAGACGGCTGAAACGGTCTTTTACCACATCCTCCGGCACCTGATTTTCCATGCCGGCTGCAGGGGTTCCGCTTCGTTTGGAATAAATAAATGTGAAGGCAGTATCGTAATTTGCTTTTCTTACAACATCCAGTGTTTCCTGGAAATCTTCTTCTGTTTCTCCCGGAAATCCGACCATGATATCTGTTGTCAGCGAAATATCCGGGATTGCCTTACGGATCTTATCTACCAGCTCCAGATATTTCTCCTTGTCGTAACGGCGGTTCATTTCCTTTAAGACTCTGCTGCTTCCGGACTGCAGCGGAAGATGCAGATGGTGACAGATCTTCTGGCTCTCTGCCATGGTCTGGATCAGCTCATCGGACAGGTCCTTCGGATGGGAAGTCATAAAACGGATACGCTTCAGCCCTTCGATCTTTTCCACTTCTTTCAGAAGTTCTGCAAAGGTTACCGGTGTTTCCAGAGTTTTTCCGTAGGAGTTTACATTCTGACCAAGAAGCATGATCTCAGTAACGCCATCTGCGACCAGTTCCTCGATCTCGCGGATGATGGCCTGTGGCTCGCGGCTCTTTTCGCGGCCGCGGACATAAGGAACGATGCAGTAGCTGCAGAAGTTATTGCAGCCAAACATTACGCTGACTCCTGTTTTGAAGGAGTATTTGCGGGAAGTTGGCATGCCCTCTACGATCTCATCGGATTCCTTCCAGATATCAATGATCTGGTCGTCGGTCTGCAGCGTCCGGTAAAAAAGCTCCGGGAATTTGTGGATATTATGGGTTCCGAATACAAGATTTACATATTTATAATCCTTGCGGATCTTTTCCACTACGTGATGCTCCTGCATCATACATCCGAACAGTACGATCTTCATATCCGGGTGCTCCCGTTTGATGCTCTTTAAATGTCCAAGATGTCCATAGATCTTCTGATTGGCATTTTCCCGGACTGTGCAGGTGTTAAATACAACTGCATCAGCATCCTCGGTATCTACCATTTCATATCCCATTTTTTCCATGATGGCCGCAATAGACTCTGTCTGGATGGAGTTCATCTGGCATCCTTCGTTCTGGATGTGGAAGGTGGGATGTTTCGTACTGCTTTTGGCAAGAAGCTCTTTACATTTTTCAATGTACTGAAGCTGGATCTCTGTTTCTTTGTTCTGGCTCAAATCAATTCCTCCAATAACTAAAAATTTCATATGTATCTATAAATTATTTTTCTTTAGACAATATCAGACGGGAGCATTGAACTCCCGTCTGATATATCATACAGAATTTACAGTTGTCTGTCAAAGAGTTTTTATAATAGCGGTGCAAAAACTCTCAGTACGTTCTGAATGGCACGTACCACAATATTTCTCTTCTGGCAGAATGCCAGATCAATGGGATCACAGTACTCCAGGGTTTCTGTAAAATCATCCCGGATGTCCAGGATCACATCATTCTTATACATCCAGACACCATCTTCAAAATGCAGATAAAGGCTTCGGTAATCCAGATTTATGGTTCCTACGACGCCTACTTTGTCATCACAGACAAAAGATTTTGCATGTAAAAATCCCGGCTGGTATTCGTAGATCTTTACACCTGCTTCCAGAAGCTGCTTATAATAAGACTGTGTCAGCAGGAAGACCATTTTTTTGTCCGGGATACCTGGTGTCATGATCCGGACATCTACACCGCTTTTTGCAGCGAGGCACAGGGCGGTCATCATCTCATTATCTATGATCAGATATGGTGTGCAGATATAAACATAGTTTTTGGCGCGATTGATAATATTAAGATAAACGTTCTCTCCTACGATCTCATCGTCCAGGGGGGAATCGCAGAATGGCTGGACATAACCGTTTCCCGGAAATTCGTTGGGGTGCCACCTGTGCGGAACATAATTTCCGAAATCAAGAGAAGTATCTGTTCTGGTAACGATTCCCCACATATACAGGAACATAGCTGTCATATTCCAGACGCCTTCTCCTTTCAGCATAACGGCTGTATCCTTCCAGTGGCCAAACCGTTTTCGCTGATTGATATATTCGTCAGCCAGGTTGATGCCACCGGTAAAACCGGTCCAGCCATCGATCACACAGATCTTACGGTGGTCACGGTTATTCTGGATTATATTAAGAATCGGACGGAACCGGTTGAATACTTCGCATTTGATTCCTCGCCGGCGCATCTCCTGATCATACTTGTATGGCAATGTGGTAAGGCAGCCGAAGCCATCATAGATCAGTCGGACATCCACTCCTTCTTTAGCCTTTTTTTCAAGGATATTAAGGATCGTCTGCCACATTACCCCGTCATTTATGATGAAATATTCGATAAAAATAAAATGCTTTGCCTGCTCCAGCTCATGCACCAGAACCGGAAACATATCATCTCCTACCTGAAAATACTCTGCTGTGGTATTCTCGTGAACCGGATATCTTGAATACTGCCAGATGTAATCCGACTGGATCCTCATGGAACGGTCGTCTTCGTTTAAACGTTTTCTTGTGAGCTCTGAGCCTTCCAGGTATTCAGCAGTTTCATCAATAAGATTCTGATAATGCTGCTCCATTACAGCGCCGATCCGTGACTTACCGAAAAGAAGGTACAGGGAAACACCAAATACCGGAAAAATAAGGATCAGCATCGTCCAGGCGAGCTTATAAGATGGATTGATCTTTTTATTTACGATCCACAGAACAACCAGAAAACCTATGGCCTGCATTCCGATCGTCACCCATCTGGAGTATTCCATAAGCCGGAAAAGGGCGATCAGCAGCCATGCCAGCTGCACAACAAGAGCCAGAGCTACATAAAAAATTCGATTAAATAATAATTTAAGGAGCGATCGCAATGGTTTGATAATCAGTTTAATACACAAATTCATATTTCTTTCCTTCGTCAAACGTTCCTGTTTCTATTTAATTAAAAATCCCTGACCATATAGCCAGGGATTTTTGCGCACAATTAATTATATTTACGTTTTCTTGCGGCTTCAGAT
>ERZ1106935.2436-NODE-2436-length-12645-cov-3.191501_pt1 | contig 12645 bp, 23 predicted proteins | sample MGYA00403666_ERZ1106935 | MGnify/ENA primary metagenome ERZ1106935 (study PRJEB35170, sample SAMEA104062452) | human gut metagenome | biome: human gut; feature: human-associated habitat; material: faeces | place: Denmark | collected 2012-11-20 ... | reverse complement strand
CTTTGGTAATGGTTTCCATGCTGTTACGTCAAGCCAGTCATAGTCGCTATCCAGATAATATCCATCCGGATCAATACAGCACATATCTGACCATACTGTGTTCCCATTAGTTACAAGTATTCTTTCTTCATCTTCAGGCATATCACAAATATGACGATATTTGCAATTATCTGGTATATGCTCTTCTGCTCGTTCTTTATCTGTGATCTCACGGTATTTTATTGGAATCCATTCATTCTCCTCTTTCAGACTTTCTACTTCATCCGGATTCAATCCAACTTCCTCGTAATCCAAAAGTTTATGTAAAGCTCCGTAGAGTTTCTCCTGTACCTCTTTTGTTATTATCTGTCCAATATACAACTGCTGCCAACGAATTCCTTTTAACTCCCAGTTTCCCCGATCGTCTTTTTCTGTTAATCTGTTCATGGTTCTCCTTTCCCCTTCCTGTGATCTGACAGGCTCACACAGGAAGGATGTATCTATGTGAATTTTAGTAGCACCCTTTTTTAGTGACCGAATCGGTCATTTCTTGTCATTCCACCGAATTTCTAAATCTATTCTGGTTTCTTCCTTGAGCACATCTACTATATCCAGCCAATATTTTTTTAGTTTCTCATAATGTTCTTTCGTAGTAATCACATAGCCGTTATCTGTTGTGATCTCTGTATCACTACAGAAAAACGGTCTCTGTACCACATTGTCAATTAATTTCTTAATGTCGTTAATGTCCATCATGTTTGTGGTCCTCCATGATAAAATTTTTTCCGAATATCTTCATAAACTCTTCCCTGCTGCCTCCGGTCCTGTCCCTGCCAGGTGATGCACATTGCAGAGATATACTTTCAGTCCATAGTGTCCTGAATGTGTCCGATTCGGACACCCTCCGAAAATGTGATGTTCCTGGAGAACTGGATGTCGTCTGTAATCATTATGCAGCTTCATACAGAGATAGCAAGTGCCGCTTTCTCTGCTGTGCAGGATGCTCGGTCTCTCTGATTCTTTCTTCTTAGTCCGTTTTTTCTTTTTCTGCTTCGGAAATGACTGCATTTCTGTGTTCCTCCAGCTTTTTCTTATAATTTGCATGATAATCTTTCAACCAGTTTGTCTGTCTCTTCTGTTTTGACCATTTCGCCCTCCTTAATGTCCGGCAAGGAACGTTTGCATCATTCTAGTTCTCCAGTCTGTCTGTTTGCCCGTCCATTTTTCACACTGATCGTCGTCTTCTACCAGACGGCCTGTGCGATCGCAGAGACCACAATCATTCTCTCTGCAGCTTTTACATGTCTTTTCCATGCTTATTCCTCCTTCACTAATTCTGGATTATCAAAGATATTTCCAACAATCTCGATTTTATTGTGCCAATATCCTAATTCTTTACGGTAGAAATCTCTTCCTTTGTCCGAGAAAGCCATATAAAATCCTTGATGATATTTCCACGTTGCAAACCTGTCAGAATACTTTCCAAATTTAATTTGCACACATACATTTGAATCAGTATTTGCAATAGCATTCTCCCAGATTCTATTTCCATTCTTATCTGTCAAGCCTGTATATTGGCAGATGGTTTCTGGATTAATAGGTGGTGCGTATAAAACACCTGATTCAACTGGTTGCATTCGATATTCAAATAAGTTTGACCGTGAATGATCTATTACCAAGCACCCCTCAACCCATTCTTCATTATCAATCCGCTTTGCCTTGAAAAGAATTTCTCTCATTCAACTCCACCATCCTCTACTTGTCCTGATTCTTCTAGCCAATTTTCAACACATGGTATGCAAATGTAGCAACTACACCAACCTTGTCCTTCTACTATCGCTTTTTGGTTTAACATTTTTTCACCTTTAGGTATATGTTTTTCGCATATGCAACACGAATGAGGATATCTTATCTTTACGATTTTTTCTGTTAGATTGGATTCTGAGCCATCCATGTCTCCTGCAAATATCTGGCTATCAATATACATCTCTTCTGGATATTTCATTCAACTCCACCCTCTCCATTTCAATTCCATTGTCAATAAGTTCCTGCATTTCTACGTCCAGAATGCGGACGTAAGTTCCTCTTACCATCCGCATTACTTCCGGACTTAATTCTTTTATGTTCTTTTCTGATACCAGGCTTTTTGCCAGGGCGAATACATATGCAACGCTTTCATCCTCTGTAACAGTTTCCTGAAATTCGATTACAAGGATTTTTCTTTCCTCATAGCTGATAATCCATGCGTTCTTTACGATTTTCTTGTGCAGCTCAATATGAACATAAAACGGTTTTTCCTGCAATTGTTAGCCCTCCCATTATTTCTGTATTTCTTTCAGGAACTCAACCAATTCAGTCTCTGAATTAGGGAATTTATTATATCGTGTATGATACGTCCATTTCGGCACGCCACCAGCCCGATCTGGTTCAGGTCCTCCTACTAAGTGCATGTAATATGATTCTTTTATGCTGGATACCCACCAGCTTTTATTATTTTCTAAATCTGGGGTGTATTCTTCTACTATCAAACGCGCTCCGTTATCAAAATCGTATTTGTAGTATTTGACTTCTATGTTTTTATCCTCATACCAAAGTCCCCAACTTTTGTAGTTTCTTAACCATTCTTTTCTCTGATCGTTATTTCTCATTACTGGAAGATCTGAATTTGCATTGTCTTTTAGCATTTCGGTGGTTTCGCCGGTATGGTCTTTCTGCTGCTTTTTATCCGGCGCGTCTGCTTCCGTTTGGCAGCGTTTTTCTATCCATCCGCAACGAATATCGCATTCTTCTGGACAATTTACGCAACAGGCATATGGAGCACTGCAATAATACGCTGAGCCACATATTCCGGATTTTGATTTTCCTGCGATACATCTTACGCCTTGGTCTTTCTCCTGTGTCTCTGTCTGTTCTTTTGGACTGTTCTGTGGTTTCTCCGGAGTGTCTATGGATACTATACGGACCGGCTTCTGTTTCTTTCCGAATCTTTTCACCAGCTCCTCAGACAATTCATTCCACGTCAGACTGTGCTGCATTGTGCTGTCGGGATTGAATGTTATTCCCTCTTTGTTTGCCTGATAATTGAAATGTCCGTTTCTGATCCTGACGTCCCGGTACCGGATGCTGATTAAATATGCGGCCATTCTCGTGTCGCATTTGAGGACTCTTTCTCTTTCGCCTTTATTTAACGCTTCGAAGAATCTTTCTATCTGCAGTTCTACAGGAATCAGTGTCTCATCTTCTTCCGGTTTCTGCTGCCTGGTTGCCTGCTCTATCGTCATCTTTCCCGGAATGTCTGCATTCAATGCCTGCTGGTTCTTCAGAAGCTCAACATCAGAAGGTGTCAATGTCCCATTTTCCATAAAAATCTCATACGACTGCTGTTGAAGTTCAGGTTTCAGAGATGCTACGGCATCAGCCACTGAAATTTTAATCCTTTCTTCTTTGAATTCTTTCATCAGCTCTTCTATCAAATTATTGCTGATTTTCTTATATCGGCTATATTGACCGCCCGATATTCCCATAAGCTCTTTTAATTCGTCTCTAAGATTGCCTTTAAGCCCCATGCTTTCTTTAAATTGTTTTACAATCTTTTCCATTTCAAGAAATTCCTGCATTTTTTCCCAATCACTTTTATCTCTATAGTTATTAGTCTGAATTACTTTGAATTGGCGCAAGATTGGCTCAATTTTTTCTTTATCTTCCAAAGACAGAGTTTCCATTCCAGGATCTTCCAGGTATCTTAATTTCCGAAGCGTACATACACGGGACTTTTTCGAATCTGGTATCTCCTTCATTAATCAAATCGATGCAGCATAATCGGCGGCGATGCCCAGCAAGCACTCGATCCTTTTCATTTACGTTCTCTATCAGAATCGGCTGCATAAGATAACCTGTGATTTTAATAGATGCTTTAAGTTTTTCTATGTTTCGTGTATTGTAGAAATTTTCCTGAGTCGGTATCAACTCTCTGGGATCTCTGTATACAATTGTCTGGTCTTCCCTTCTCTGCGGAAGAGACTGGATTCCCAACAAATCTCGTGGATTAAATCTTTTTCCCATACTTATCTCCCTATCATCTGTAGATATTCTCTTACAAGTTTCTTATAGTCTTCTGCTGCCGCGCTTCGCTTGCTGTACTGCACAACTGGCATTTTTGCATATGTACTCTTTGCAACTGCAAGAGAATTTCTGATCACGGTGTGCATTGTCGGATAGCATTCTCGAATAATCTCAGCTCCTGCAGTGTGTGCTTCGTTATATCGGTTGTATCTGGAAATAAAGCATTTTACGTTCTTCATTTCCGGATTCCAGTCACGTTTGATTGTATCGATCTGCTTTAGCAGCTCTCCCATGCCTTCTGTCGTATTATCATCAATTTCAATAGGAATCAGCACATCGTCTGCTGCCGCAAGCGCATTGATTACAGAGATGTTAATATCCGGAGCATTATCGATTACACAAAAATCATAATCTTCTTTCACTCTTTCAACAGCTTTTTTCAGTCTGGTCTGCTGCACTCTTGTCAAATCCATGGACGCTTCCAGATTTGCTTTTAACAGATTGAGATTTGCAGTGATGATATCCAAATTTTCATAATTTGTGTTCTGGATTAGTTTTTCCATGTCCGGATCTTCTTCTGTCATAATCTCATCGATTCCGACACTCTCCGGAGATCTTCTATCCAATCCACGGGAGCAGTCTCCCTGCTTGTCATTATCTACAAGCAGAACTTTATAGCCTTTCTGGTTAAGGATGTAAGCAATGTTAATGCTGGAAGTGGTCTTAGCTACTCCTCCTTTTAAGTTGATGATTGCAATTGTTCTCATGTTGATTCTCCTTTTCTTGTTTATTCTTTTCTTTTTCCGAAACTGCATCCGTCACCGGCTTTTAATCCTTCACAGGAGCCGTTTCCAAGTCTGCAGCAATCTGCATTTGTCGTTTCTTCGTGTATTCTGTAAGCGCATTCCTGACAGAGCACGATATTTTTGTATTTCTGCATGAGCTGATAGGCAGCAGTTTTGCTGAAGGTGTTGATTTCGTCATATTCCTGACCGATTCGGTCAATGTAGCTTTCCAGTTTGCAAACGGCACAGCATTGATCCTGTTCTTCTTGTGTCATTGTCGTGTAATTACTCGGACAGATCTTGTCGCAGATGTATGTTGCAAATTCTTCAAGGATAGAGCTTATGCCTTCTTCTTCGTTCTTTTTTCTGCTCTGAGCATCCATTCAGGTTTTCCTTTGACTGGTTCATCTTCAAACCATATCCCTCCCTGTTCGTCTTTATAGTATGTAAATCGGGTACCTGATCTAATAATGGTACACAGACATTCCATTGTTCTTTGATCCTGTTCCGGTCTCAGGCTCCAGCCTTTGCCCCATAGTTCTTCTGCATTCATCTTTTCTCTTTTCCATCTCCTCCTGCAGCCACCCGGAATAACTGTGTTTCTCAGTTTTTCCAGTTAATTTGTGTGTACTTGGAAGGGCATGGATAGCAGAATACACACGCTGCCATTCTTCTGCATTCTTTATCTCTTCGCCTTTACTGTCTTTCCAACCAATTCCAGCCAGTTCTTCCAGTTTCGGGATTCTGCTGCAGACATATGCATCTCTTGTGTGTACGCAGATCTCGCACGGTACCGCCATGCGTTCCAAGGCTTCCGCAAGTGTTATTAAAACGGTCTGGTGGTAGGTTCCTTCGAAGTGTCCGAAGCCTTCCTTGGTTCGTTCTTCGTTTCGTATCGATACTGAAAGGACATAAGAGCACTTTCTATCTGTGATTCCCTGATAGATACTGCTGGTTTCAATGTAAATATCTACTTTCACTTTCTCATCTCCTCTCAAATCTGTAATCGTTCGGTAGCTCTATCGAGCCAGCCTATATCTGTATGCGGATTCAGGCGGAACATTGTGTATCGTCTGTATCTAAATCCGGTTTTTGGATTTATTCCTTCATGAATTTTTGCTATGTAATAACCTTTCTTAGGCTTCAGTTCTTTTTGCCATCTCTGGAGCTTGTCTACACGTGGTTCAGGCAAAGGCATATTCCTCGAAGTGTTGTAGCTTACTTCTTTAATCCTCGGTTTGGCAAGTGTCCCGTCTTTTTTCTTTTGTCGGGTGTTTTCATCTTTTGTTATGTAATTGCTGAGCTTCGTGAAATCTTCGTCATAATATTTACTTTTCTTTATTGCACTGGTCCACGTTCCGCCTTTACTCCAAGCTCTTTCTAAGATACTGGCTGTATCGCCTACTTCATTTACAATAATGTGGATGTGCCAAGCTCCTTTTGTTCCCCTTTCTATATTCCTGATCCAGAAAAGTTCGTATCCTCTTTTTTTATATTCCCTTCTCACTATGCGTATCGCCTTCTGGAAATCATCCAGAGCTTTCTTTATACTTTCGGGGCGATTTTCTACTAGGTAATCCCATGTAGCTAAAATATCTCCCGGACCGAAATACATGAGCATTCTCTGTCTGGCTTTCTTAGCCTTATTCATTGCATTGACCTTTTGCATATCTTCTTTGGTGGGAGTCTTCTTCTTTTCTCTCTTCTTACCTTTTGCTCCATACTTCCCGTCATGGTATTCTTCTCGGTCAATGATATCTCCATCCCGGAACATGTATTCTTTACGTTTCGTAGCCATATTTCTGTCCTAACTTTAATATCTTTATCAAGTCCTAAACGGGTCTTCCGACCCTCGAAAAAAGGTTAAAAATATGGCAGGTTCACTCCTGCCGGAATTGACATTCCGCCGCCTGAGTGTTATACTTGTTGTATTGCAATTGTCTCAGGTGGCGAAAGCCCGGCTCATGTATTCCCGTACATGAGCTTTTTATTTTCTTTTCAATGTGTCTACGTATGCTCTGGCAGCCGCCTCAGTCGTGTTCGCGTTGAACGTGCCGGATTTGCTTGAGCAGCTCATTCCATCAAACAGTTTCTGTGCCATGCGTGTCGCCTCTGGTTCAAGTTTCTGCGCGGCTTCTGCTATTATCCGAAGCGCTGTGACAATAAAGGCCAGATCCCCGCTCGGTGCAACTCCTATTACATCCTGGATCTTATCTACATATAACTGCGTACGTTCTATGCAGAGTTTTTCCATTTCTTCATTGTCAGCTTCCTGGACTTTCTGCACGAATTCCATATATCCGTCAAAATCTTTTTTCAGCATTTTATTTTCTCCTTGCTTTTTCTCTTGTTTTGTTTTATACTTCTTGTAAATCAAATTATTTTCTTTTTTTATAAGCCTCTCATGTTTGCAGACGTGAGGGCTTTTTTAATTACTTTTCTCTTCTCCTGCAGCCAGATCAGGATCGCCAGGCACGTGATACTCAGCACTATTGTTCCGGCAAAGAGTTCTAATCTTGTGTTCCAGTCCCAGATTGGGAGCATGGCGGTTATGTATCCGATCAGCAGAGATATGATCATCTTGCGCTCCAATTTTCTCGCCTCCCTTCATTTATGTATGCTTGTCCTACTGTCTCCGCCTTATTCGGCGGTTTTTCTTTCGCAGTAGTTCTTTCTTTGGTAATATCCGATTATAATCTTCGAAACATTATCTATAATTCTCTGATTATCTTCCTTTGTGTTATTTTTACAGTAGTCGTCGTGGATTCGGATTAAGCCGGATCCGTATTTGATTTCTTTGATCACTGCCATATGTATTCACCTCTCTTGGATTATGCTATGTAGTGTGTTTGTACAGGGTTCCTCCCCTGCTCAAGTCACTTTTCTTCCTGTTCTGCAAAAAGTTGCCAAAGGGTAACAACTCAGGGACGCTTCCCAAGATGGGAGGTGTGGTTAAGGGATTCTGTAAAAGATATCCTCGAATGTATCTTTCTTGTCCTGCAGATTATTTATCTAATCGACAAGTTTGATATGTAAAACCATTTTGCAGTGCTTTCGGCACTCAGTTGGAAGCACTGTGATATCCATTTTCACACCTCACGCATCTATTCCCAGGCATTTCTGTCATTCCCACCCTTTTTATCCGGCTTTCTTCTGTTCTGTACCTGCCAGAGCGATAACTGTGTTCATGCAGCCATCCAGATAGCCTTTCTGTCTCTCTGTAAGGCAGTCCCAGATCGCATTCATTTCTTCCATCTGCTGCCATCTCTGTTTTACTTTTTCTTCTGTAAGGATTTCTTTCATCATTGTGTTTCACCTCACTTTTGTCTTTATTTATAATTGCTTTAGATTCTTTTAATCAGATTGTCGAACAACTCTGTTTGACTATTCTGTTTAACTCCCTTATTCTGTATGTACAGGGTATTACGAGTACCTGAGTACATACAGAAAGGAGCACATACATATGATCGATTATGAACAGATTCATAAAACTGTTTTAGGCCAGTTCTCTTCAGGTCTTGACATGGACAAGGGTGTCGATAAATTAGCTTTGCAAATATCAGACATTGCTATCCGTGCTACAATTGCAACTTTGAAAGAATACGAAAAACAAAGATCTAATGAATAACTTTCGTTGCTTTTTCCATTCTTTCAGCAAGATCAGAAGCCAATGATTCTTTTTTGGCCTTGTAAAGCAAAATGTTTGCGGCCATGCTTATTACGGTAAGTGTGGCTGCTATTTTAATGGCTTTCTTCTCTTTCTTTATAAGCTCATCTCTTGTGTCTTTTGGATTCCTTGTTTTCACCTCTTTCTTTTTTCAATAAACTGCTTGACATTTAACAAGAGCTACGTTCTAACATCGGAAACAGAAAGGAGATATTTTTAATAATTGGCCTTGATATCAATACTCTGTGCGGCATTATTTCAGCCGTTTGTGCTGTTATTTGTGTCTTACAGAACCGTAAGAAGTAATTTTCTTATACATACCTTTTTTTGTTTTATAGCAGAACGTAGCTCAATCACCGGGCTGTTGCTTTTGCAATAGCCCATTTCCTTTTTATTCGCCAGAATTATATGTCTGGTGATTACCTCGCTTTCTGTTTCCTTTGAATACATTTTATTCCATTTTGAATACTTTGTCAAGCTGTTTTTGTTTCGTTTGAATACTTTTTCTATTGACTTTCTTTATCTATAGTGCTATTCTTTGATTAAGGAAATTTATAAGGAGGTGAGACAATGACGCAGGGTGAACGTGTCAAAGCAATTCGTAAAGCAAAAGAAATGAGCATGGAACAGTTCGGAGAACGTATCGGTAATATATCCAAATCAACTATTTCTAATATAGAAAACGGAAACAGAAACTTGACCGATTTAATGCTCAAATCTATTTGTAGCGAATTCAACGTGAACGAAGACTGGCTGCGGACCGGAGCTGGTGGCCCTGAAAATATGTTTATTCCGGAAGATATGCGGTACCTGAACACCGTTGGCAGACTGGGAAACGAGCAGAACGAATTCAAAAAGTTCTGTATTAATATGCTGATGGAGCTTCCGGACAAATACTGGGATTACATTTATGAAGAATTCAAGAAATTTGAGAAAAAAGAAGAGTAGCCACTAAGGCTACTCCTTCCGAGGTTATCTGCAGATAAAATTGTAGATCATCTTTCCAGGAATCCGATAAGGAGATAATAGATCTCTTTTGCGCGGTTCCGGTTTCTTTCAAGTAATTTAATAATAAGTGTAATGTATTTTTCGTTTTCCATGAGTATGTACCTCCTGCATCGAACATTCGTTTGTATTTAATATACAACAAGATTCTTTCGATATCAAGAGGTGCTTTGTAGTATTTTCATAATCATCCCTCCCTGTGTATATTATGACATTTTTTCCAAAAAAATCATGCATTTAGAGGGAATCGTCCAGAATTCTGGACACTTTTTGTTTTTACTTGTAATCCGACTCGAACAAGTCGGTAATCCGCACTTTTAGTGCTTTTGCAAGCAGCTCCATGTTTTCCATCGTTGGCGAATATACTTCGTTCATTATATTGTCTATTGTGGACTTGGATATTCCCGATCTGGCAGAGAGCTGCCGAACTGAAATGTTTTTGCTATACATAATTTCGCTTAACAATATCTTCATAACCTTATTTCTTTGCAAAAGCATTTCTATTATACTGGTAATTCATTCCATAAAAATCAGGAGGTTTTTCTTATGAAAAAGAAATGGCTTTACGTAGTGCTTGCAGTATTAATAATTGGAGGAATCGGTTCTACAAGCCATAAAGATAGTTCTACTGATGCTTCTACTACTAATGTCGCAGATAATATTACGCCAACAGAAGCGCCGGAACCAGAAGCAAATACTTCTGCAATGGTAGATAGCATCGTAAATAAAGCTAAATCTGATGCTGATGGTCAGCTGGATTTAGATACCTGTAAAGAAGCGCTTTCATACTTGAAGGACAATTATCCAAACTACTTTACAGATAATGAAACCATGGAAAAAGTCATGTATTATGGAGCTTTTCTCGAATACTCATTTGAAGGTAAAGGGATTAACGATGTATGCGCAACTTTAGGTCAAGATGCTTTGCAGACAGTTAAATATGTATATCGTGGAGCCGATGCAATAGAAGATGAATCTACGCAATCAAATCTCAGACAGGTAAAAGAATCTCTCGATTCTGCATCATTAGAATAATAAAAACCGCCCCTGCTTAACAGAGACGGCTTTAAGAATCTTTGCAGTTGTGATTGCTCAATTCTTTCCTGGACAGTTAGAATTATAGCATGTTTCTTCACACCTGTATAGGTGTATTTTTTATACTCATTTTTCATAAAATATAACGGAGGTTTACCTATGAATGAAAATGTATGTATCTATTTAAGAAAGTCTCGTGCTGATCAGGAAGCTGAGCTTAGAGGTGAAGGTGAAACTCTGGCCAGACACGAGCGGATTCTCCTAGATCTGGCAAAGAGTCGCAATTATAGTGTAGGGGCAATCTACCGTGAAATTGTTTCCGGAGAAACTATCTCTGCCCGACCGGTTATGCAGCAGCTCCTTCGAGAAGTCGAAGCTGGGTCGTGGGATGGTGTCCTGGTTGTAGAGGTAGAACGTCTGGCCAGAGGCGACACAATTGATCAGGGTGTTGTATCCAGAGCCTTCCAATTTTCTGATACAAAGATTATTACTCCAACAAAAACTTATGATCCTGATAATGAATTTGATGAGGAATACTTTGAATTTGGCCTCTTTATGAGTCGTCGTGAATATAAGACTATCAAACGCCGTCTGAATGCTGGAAGAATTGCGTCTGTAAAAGAAGGCAAGTATTGCGGGTCCAAACCGCCTTACGGATACGAGCGTGTTAAACTGCATGGCGAAAAAGGTTTTACACTGCAGCCTGTGCCCGATCAGGCCGAAGTTATTAAAATGATCTATTCTTTGTACTCCGGAGCATTCGGTGACCGAATCGGTGTTTCAAAGATTGTCCGAAAACTCAACGATATGGGGATCAAATCTCCTTCCGGAAAAGACTGGGTTCCGATCAGTGTCCAGGATGTTCTTGCCAATCCTGTATACGCCGGAATGATCCGCTGGAATGGCCGAAAAACTGTCAGGGCTATTCAGGATGGTGTGGTCACGCAGTCGCGTCCACGATCTAAAGAGGATGATATACTCTTATTTCCCGGCCGGCATCCGGCAATCGTATCTAAAGAAATGTATGATTCCGTACAGCAGATCCGGAAGAAGAACCCTCCGCGTCCGATCAGTATCAAGAACACGATAAAAAATCCTCTTGCCGGAATTGTGTACTGCAGCAAATGTGGTCGCGCCATGGTTCGGCGGCCTTATCAGAAACGCGGTCAGGATGACACACTTATGTGTTCTTACACCTCCTGCCCTACTGTAAGCAGCAAATTGTCGCTTGTGGAAAGAGCTGTGTTAAATGGCATTCAGGATCTTGTTGACGAATACCGGCTGAATGATACTGTTCCCGGTCCGGACATTAACAACGCTGTTAAATCTAAAGAGAAATTAATCGCAGAGAAAGAGCATGAACTGGAGAAATTGAATGTACAGAAGATGAAGCAGTATGATCTGCTCGAACAGGGAATCTATACGACTGAGGTTTTTCTGGAACGATCTAACTCAATCGCATCCTCCATTAATTCCTGTCAGGATTCTATAGAATGTTTAAAAGAAGAAATCAGGCATGACAAAGAGCTTATTGATCAACAGTCCTCTTTCATTCCAAGATGTGAGAACCTTCTTGAAATTTATTGGAGTTTAGACACTGCTGCGAAGAACAAGATGTTAAAAGAACTGATCGAGAGGGTCAATTATACGAAGGATGTCAAAAATGCTTTCCGGATGGGGAACGAAGCCACCTTTGTCCTGGATATTTTCCCCAGAATTCAATCAAATTAATTAATGATAACATCTATGTGCAAACGAACTCAGTCATCTGGAAATGGTATCCACTATTGTACATCAGCTTACCCGGGACCTTTCCATGGAGGAAATTGAGAAATCCGGATTTGGACCGTATTATATCGATCACACAGTGGGAGTCTGGCCACAGGCAGCAGGTGGCGTACCATTTAATGCATGTGAATTTCAGAGTAAAGGTGATCCGATCACTGATCTGTTCGAGGATCTTGCTGCAGAGGGTGCGATTGTATAAAGACAACATTGAGGTTTTAAAAGAAAGTTCCCGATAATCTGGCATACTAGCTGCCAGATATGAGAACCCTAGAAATTCCAATGTATTTCAATAGGTACTTCCTTAGTTACAGGGTCTAAGGAAGT
>ERZ1106935.2431-NODE-2431-length-12658-cov-6.015790_pt1 | contig 12658 bp, 10 predicted proteins | sample MGYA00403666_ERZ1106935 | MGnify/ENA primary metagenome ERZ1106935 (study PRJEB35170, sample SAMEA104062452) | human gut metagenome | biome: human gut; feature: human-associated habitat; material: faeces | place: Denmark | collected 2012-11-20 ... | reverse complement strand
AGCAGACCATCCAGCTGATCAACAACGTCGCCCGCGTCATCAACAACGACCCGGACGTCAAGGGCAAGCTGAACGTCTACTTCCCGTGGAACTACAACATCGAGCTGGCCATGAACCTCATCCCGGCCACCGACCTCGACGAGCAGATCTCCCAGGCCGGCAAGGAAGCCTCCGGCACCGGCAACATGAAGTTCGCCCTCAACGGCGCTCTGACCGTCGGCACCCTCGATGGCGCCAACGTCGAGATCCGTGAGCGCGTGGGCGCCGAGAACTTCTTCCTGTTCGGCATGACCGAGCCGGAAGTCTCCGCGCTGTACGCCAAGGGCTACGACACCAAGGGTCTGTCCCGCGAGTACTACGAGAAGGACCCGCAGCTCAAGGCCGCCATCGATATGGTTGCCGACGGCACCTTCTCCGACGGCGACAAGGACACCTACAAGGACCTCGTCAACGATTGGCTGAACAAGGATTACTTCATGACGCTCGCCGACTTCCGCGCGTACATGGACATCCAGGCCCAGATCGAGGAAACCTACCGCGATCCGATGAAGTGGAGCCGCATGGCCGTGCTCAACGTGGCCAACTCCGGCTACTTCAGCTCCGACCGCTCCATCGAGGATTACCTCGAGCGCATCTGGCACACCGGTCCGCTCAAGTGATTATGAAGCGGTCATGAAACGTCGCCGGCATCGCCGACGTACGCATGATCGCTTCCGTTCCGTCCGTTTCGCAATGGGCGGATAGTGATGACGACGAAGGCCCTTGGGATTTTCCAAGGGCCTTTTCGTATGTTTTTCGCATGTCCGATTGCGTATGCCGGTAGTGCCCGAACGTACGTGCCGGACGTACGTGGCAATACAGCGACAGTACGACGGAAGGCCGCAAGCCAATCGCAATCGCAAAAGCAAAAGAAAAACCCTGTATCGCAAGATACAGGGCGAAGCAACAAACCCAACGCGGCATAGGTGTGCCGGGAAAGGCAGAATCAGGCGGCTTCCGGCTCAGCGGCAGGAGCGGCGGCAGTGGCGTCGGCCTCCGGCTCGGCGTCCTTGGTCAGGCCCAGGTCGACCGGCGAGGAGCTGTTCTCCCACGGTTCCTCCCACGGGTCATAGTCGGGATTCTGCTGCTTGTAGATGTACAGACCGACGACGCCAGCAAGCAAAGCTCCGAAGAGCAGTGCGAAGAACTTCCAACCGTTAGAAGACTTGTTCTCCATGACGGCTCCTTTCAAGGTTTCCAAACACTGGCTGACCTGCTCGTTCAAGCCAGCTCTGTTCCCTATCTTAATTCGTGGAATGTGTCGATTGGGTGGATTTACGCGCCGGAAAATACCGCATGTGCCGGTAGTGTTGAGCTATGGCATACCAACGATTCAGTCTGTTTCCCGATTCCCCATCGTTCAAGGATCTGTTCTCCGCCCGATCGCTGCGATACCGGTGGCGCAACGGCGACCCGGTCATCACCACCGCCATCATGGCGATCTGCATCGTGGTGTGGGCCATCGAAGCGGTCCTCTTCCTCGTCTGGCCCGAAGGCGGCAACGCGTTCGTGAACGCCGGCATGCTGCTGCCCGCCACGGCCGTCCGGCACCCGTGGACCTTCATCACCTCGATGTTCCTGCACCAGCCGACCTCGCTGTGGCACATCCTGTTCAACATGCTTACTTTGTGGTGCGTGGGGCCCGTGCTGGAACGCATGATGGGGCATTGGCCGTATCTTGCGCTGTACGTGCTGTCCGGATTGGGCGGCGGTGCCGGACTGATGGTGTGGGCCGTGTGCTCGCCGTCGGGATGGATGACCGCCGCATATGGCGCGTCCGGCGCGCTGTTCGGCCTGTTCGCCGCGATTCTGGTGGTGTACAGGAGAATAGGCATCGATATTCGTTCGATGCTGATTTGGATGCTGATCAACTTCCTGATGCCGGTGATCACGCCGGGCATTGCATGGCAGGCGCATGTCGGCGGATTCATCGTCGGCGGCGTGCTTGCGTGGCTGCTGGTCACCGGCCTGCATGCGTTCCGCGGCAAAAGCCTGACGTGGCGCACCATGGTGTACGGCATCACGGTGTTCGTGGTGGTCGTGGCGATCATCGTGGGATGCAACGCCGGCAATCCGCTGATGCATATGTCACTTCTGTACCAGTAATGCGGGAACTACACACATGTAGTTTTCCACATCCGTGGATAACTTTGTGGATAAGTGAGGTCAGACCTGTGGGTAAGTCGGGGATAACGTGGTGGATTATCCACAAGGATATTCACAAAATGGCGGAACATAAGGAATTTCCTATGTGAAAATTGTGGATAACCGATATCCACACCCCACAAAAATGGGGAAAATCGCCGCCGATATTTCGTGGTGCGACGTTGACTCAGGCACAAAATATGGGCGTTATCCACATTCATCCACATTTGTCCACTTGTTATCCACAGGAAAGATAAGATGACGAAGGCAATCGACAAGGACGCAATACCGATGCGCCACGGACGCAGGATACGCGTGCGACGATATGCGTGCGACATGGCAGATACTCGCGAAGAAGGGGAGAGGAACCATGAGTGACGGACCACTGCTCAACGACGTGACGCGCGCCTTCGCCGAGGCGCATCGCAATGAAGACGTGCGTGACCTGGCGCTCAAAACCAAACGGACGGCGGACCTCGACCTGCCGGCCGCGCTCGACCAGATCGCGGGCTGGCAAATCGCCCGCAACAAACTGCCGCAATGGGCCGCCTGCGCGGATATCGTCTATCCCGCGCATATTTCCATGGAACAGTGCTCATCGCAGTTCACGGCGCAATACAAGGCCGAAATCGCCCGGCGTCTGTTGCGATCTCTGCCGCAATCGGCGGGACAGACGGCCAACGACGCGACCATGACGGACCTGACAGGCGGATTCGGCGTCGATTTCTCATATCTCGCCCGCGAATTCGGTCACGCCACGTACGTGGAACGCCAATCGCACCTGTGCGAGCTGGCCGCGCACAATATGGCGGCGCTGGGCCTCACGCAAGCACAGATGGTGTGCGGCGACGGCGTCGAATACCTACGTGCGATGGAGCCGGCGCAGCTGATCTACATCGACCCGGCCCGCCGCGACGAGCACGGCGCCCGCACCTACGCGATCGAGGACTGCACGCCCGACGTGCTGGCGCTGCGCGATCTGCTGCTGGCTAAGGCACGATATGTGATGATCAAACTGTCGCCGATGCTCGACTGGCGCAAGGCGGTCGACGATTTCGCGGGCACTGTGGCCGAAGTGCACATCGTCTCCACCGGCAACGAATGCAAGGAACTGCTGCTGGTGCTGGACGGCAAGGCTGCCGGGGCAACGTCCGATGCCGCAGCGGCAGACACGCGCGCGCCGCACGTGTACTGCGTGAACGACGATCAGCGGCTCGACTACGATGCGGCCGCCTATACGCGCGGCCTGCGCATCGGGGACGCGCCGCTGCCGCACGAGCTGCGTTACCTGTACGAGCCGAACGCGTCGATCATGAAGGCCGGCTGCTTCGACGTGGTGGAAGCGCGATTCGGGGCGGTGCAAATCGGCCCGAGCAGCCACCTGTTCGTATCGGACGAGCCGGTCGATGGCTTTCCGGGGCGCGGTTTTGCGATCGAAACGATCGGCGGTATGGGCAAGAAGGAGCTGAAGCGATTGCTGTCCGGCTTGGACCGTGCCAACATCGCCGTGCGTAATTTCCCACTCACCGCGCCGCAATTGCGCAAGAAACTCAAGCTCGCCGACGGCGGCGACGCCTACCTGTTCGGCACCACCATGCAAGGCGGCGACCACGTGCTGATTCGGACGGCGAAAATCAGCAGATAATCGGCGGGTAAGCGGCGGCTGTCCACTCGACAGGAAACCGCTTTTCCTAAAGCTGAAGCGGGGCGATGCAGACGCGGTGAGTAAAGTGGTTGAAGCGGATAAAAGAGACGCCGGATCGCAATGGACCCGGCGTCTTTTGAATAAGCCTCGATGGAATAGGCGAAACGGAGAAAACCGACTCAGCGCCACCACATGGTCATAATGAAACCGACCATGATGATTGCGAACGCGATGGCCAGGTTCCAAGCGCCGATGTGCGGAATCGGATAATCGGTGGTCAGGTAGTAGACCACGGCCCACACCAGACCGATGATCATCAGCGCGCAGAACAGCGGCACGAACCAGCGCGGGTTGGACTTGGTGCCCTTGATGCTTTCCTCCACACGGCGGGTGTTCTCCGCCTGACGGTTCATCATGCGTTGCATCTGCGGTGACAGCGAATCCTTATCAACGGTGGCGTTCAGCACCGCTTCGACACGGTCCATAGGAATATCGAGATCGTCATCGTCGGACTGGTCCTCGTCAACGGAAGTCTTGTCGACGACATCTTCGGTGGTTTCCTCGACGGCAGCGGTGTCGTCGGCGGACTGCAGATCCTTCTGGTCATCCGCGGTGGTTTCGTGCAGCTCTTCGTCAGCCATCAGCATAGTCTCCTTTAATAGGCTAAAAGTCATAATAGTGGGTAGACTCGAAAGCGGCGAACTCACGGCGTAAAACTGTTCAAAATCAGGACAATTGTTCAGTGAAACCCGGCGGATTCAGGCAGGTTTGGAAAGGCGCGTATGGCGAAGCATACCGGAAAGCACAGCGCGAAACGGTCGAAGGCGGCCGGCGTCGCGGCGTTCCTCGTGCTGCTGTTCTCCGGATTCCTGCTGTCCACCAACCTGCGCGTCAACCGTTCCGTGGTGGTCAGCAACGATACCGCCGAACTCGTGGAACAGCGCGTGAAAAAAGTGAACTCGCTACGGTCCGAAATCGATGCGCTGAGCACCAGAGTCAACGATCTGAGCAAAACACTCGACAGCCAGAACGCCGACGGATCGCAAGACAGCGAAAGCGCCGGCAACGGCACCATGCTCCCCGCCGTGGAAGGCCCGGGACTGGTGGTGACGCTCGACGATTCGCCGCTATGGGAGAACATGGTCGACGCCAACGGATCCAGCGCCAACATCAACGATTACGTGGTGCACCAGCAGGACATCGAAGCCGTGGTCAACGCGCTGTGGGCGGGAGGCGCCGAATCCATGCAGATCATGGACCAGCGCGTATTGTTCAACTCCGCCGTGCGCTGCTCCGGCAACGTGCTGCTGCTGCAAGGCAAGAAGTATTCGCCGCCGTTCAAAATCTCGGCGATCGGACCAGTGGAGGGCATGAGAAAAGCGCTCGACGATTCCGAGGAAGTGTCCATCTACAAGCAGTACGTGAGCGCGTTCGGCCTGGGATGGCAGGTCGACGAGAAAACGAAACTGCATTTCGACGCGACCGACGCGTTGCAGCAGCCGTTGCAGTATGCGAAAGCGCTCGAAAACGACAAGAACGGCGACTCGCAAGAGGGGAAATAACAATCGATGAAACATGTGGCAAGCCGTGGCGGACGCACCAAAAGCGCGCTGTGGACGATACTCGGCATCCTCGCCGAACTCATGCTGACCGCCGCCGCCATCTGCGCGCTGTACATCGCATGGCAGATGTGGTGGACGGGCGTGCAGTCGGAGCATAACCAGATCGAAACCCGCCAATCCGTATCCTGGTCCGATCCAGGAAAGTCCGGCAACGTCACCGTGGCGAAGGCACAGCAGGGTGACCCGCCTGTACAGCCGCAAAGCGCCACGGAAGGCGAACTCATCGCCCAAATCTACATACCGCGATTCGGCAGCCAATGGCAGCGCAACCTGGTGGAAGGCACGGACCTGACACAGCTCAACAAGCACGGCCTCGGCCACTACACGGATTCGCAGATGCCCGGACAAATCGGCAACTTCGCCTTCGCCGGCCATCGCAACGGCTACGGGCAGCCGCTCGGCGACGTCGACAAACTGCAGGAAGGCGACCCGATCATCATCCGCACGCAGGACTACTGGTACGTGTACCACTACACCAGCTACAAAATCGTGCTGCCGTCACAGGTGGAAGTCGTGGCCGCCAACCCCGAACATCCGGGCGAGACACCGACCAAACGCATGCTGACCATGACCACCTGCGAACCGAAATACTCCACGCCGACGCACCGCTGGATCAGCTACGCCGAATTCTCCTACTGGGCGAAGGTCGCCGACGGCATCCCACAGGAACTGGCCTCCCAAAACGCCAACGGCACAGTCAAATTCGTCAACAACGAACAGTCGTCGTTCCTGTCGTCGATCGATACGCTGAAACCGTGGATCTTCGGCGCGCTCGCCGCATACGTGATCATATTTATTTCCGCCGCCGTCGCCTGGCGATGGCCGTATCTCGCCGACGTGCGCGCCGGCCGGCGCAAGAAGGCCGATTTCAGCCTGTACGGCAGCCTGGTGCGACTGCAGCCGGGCGTGCTGCCTATTCGGATCGTATTGCTGTTGCTGCTGGTGTTCGCGGCCTGCGCATCCTGCTTTGAATGGCTGTTCCCGTGGGCTGCGACGAATATCCCGGCATTGCAGGAGATGTCGAATTACACGGCCATCTAACGGGCTGTGCAGGGCGTTTGCTGGTGCCTTGTCGTCTGCTGGTGCCGCATCGCCGCACGATGGCTGCAGCGTGAGACGCGCGCGGTGTCATGAGACATTTCGCACGTACACTGCTGTTCAAACGTTGATTGGAGCATGATGACCGATTCCGCACGTATTCTGGTCGTGGACAACTACGATTCGTTCGTTTACACGATTGTCGGCTATGTGAAGACGCTTGGTGCCACAGTGACCGTGGTACGTAACGATGCGATCGACCCGTCCACCCCGGGCGTGATCGACGACTACGACGGTGTGCTGATTTCCCCCGGTCCTGGCGCTCCATCGGAATCCGGCGCTAGTGAGGACATGATTCGCCTGTGCGCGGCGCAGAACAAGCCGATGTTCGGCGTGTGCCTCGGCATGCAGGCATTGGCCGAAGTGTTCGGTGCCACAGTGAGCCACGCGCCGACCATCATGCATGGCAAGACCAGTTTGGTGGAGCATATCGACGATGAGATTTTCGAAGGCGTCGCCAACCCGATGGTCGCCACACGGTACCATTCCCTGGCTGTCGAACCGGAGTCCGTGCCGGACGATCTGGTGGTGACCGCGTGGACGCAGGGCGACCACATCGTGCAGGGCATCAAGCATCGCAGCAAGCCGATGTACGCGGTGCAGTTCCATCCGGAATCCGTGATGACCCAGGACGGCTACCGTCTGCTGGCCAACTGGCTGAAGGTGTGCGGGCAGGATTCCGCGGTTGAGAAGTCGATTGGATTGCAGCCTAAGGTGAGCGAGTAGTTTTCTTTTTTGAGCTTGCTGAATTGCGATTTTTTGCGATGAATGAGTGATGGGTGATGGCTGCTGTTTGGCTCGCAGTGTTGCTTGCTTGCGGCGCCGCTTTGCTTCCCGCAGGTCCTGTTCACGACACACTCAAGGCCGTTCGGCCAAGCTTACGGTCGAGCGCCCATGCCCGGCGGCGGCACCTTGGGGGAAGAGCCGACTCAATGGGTACGCACGCTGGGAGAAACTTGCCGGAAGGCAAGCGAAAGCTCAGAGGACGAGGGAATCGATGGGGAGTTTGGTGGATTGGCGCACGACCAGCGATGATGCGACCTTGCGGAAGACCTTCTCCCCCGGTTTGCCGGCATTCGGGTCACGGCCGTCGATGCGTTCCTTGAGCACCTTCACCGACAGACGGGCGACCGCCTCAAGTCCCGGCGCGATCGACGTCAAAGCAGGCGACAGGTACTGCGAATCGTCGGAATTGTCGAAGCCGACCACGGAGATGTCGTCGGGAATGTGCAAGCCGTGCATCTGAATCGCGTGCATCACGCCGGAAGCCAGCATGTCGTTCAGCGCGACGACGCCATCGACTTCGACGCCGGAATCCAACAACGCGTTCATGGCCCTCACGCCGTCACTACGATGCCACATGCCCGATTCGACGACCAGCCGATCGTCGAATTCGACGCCGGCCTCCTCCAGTGCCTCAAGATACCCTTGGTAGCGCAGCGCGGCGGAACCGACTTTCTCCCCCGGATGAACGCCGACCACGGCCACGCGGCGGCAACCGGTCGTCAGCAGATACTGCGTGGCCCGCTTCGCGCCTTCCACGTTCTCGGTGGCGATGTGATCCACCTGGTCGGTGAAGATGCGTTCGCCAACCAGCACAAGCGGATAATCGACCTTCAGCTGCTCGACGTCATCCTGCCCAAGCTCCAATGGGCTGTAGATCAGGCCGTCGATCATCGTCTGCTGGGACCCGTGCAGCGCTTCCAACTCGCCATCGCGCGAATATTGCGTCGGCTCCACGATCACGCGCAGACCGACTTTCTTCGCTTCTTCGATGACCAGCGATGACAGCTGCGCGAAATACGGCATCTGCAGATCGGGAATGGCCAAGCCGATGATGCCGGTCTGCCCTCGGCGCAGGTTGCGTGCCGACACGTTCACCGTGTATCCCAGTTCCGCGATGGCTTTGTTGACCTTGTCGCGCGTGGCCTGCGAGACGAATTCGTAGTCGTTGACCACGTTGGAGACGGTTTTGATCGACACACCGGCCGCCTTGGCCACCTCACGCATGGTCACGACATGCTCGCCGTTTCCCCCCGTTCGCTTCGGCATATATACCCCTTTTGTCATTCAGCGGACTCAGTCGGCATCGAAGAAACCAACCTCCATTGTTACACCAGCATAGTCGGGGTCGAGTTCCTCCGCTGTTTGCATATCCAGGATGGGCATGCCCTCCTTGGACCAATGCACGCGGCGCACTTGGGCGTCGCGGCCACCATAGCGGCCGTGCTCGTATTCGGCGTTGTGGAACACGTAGATGAGGTTGCCGTCCTCGTCATGCGACCACATGCCGTGGCCGGTGCCGAGCTGCCAACGCCCGTTGTACATGCCGGACTTCTGCAGCGGATAATCGAGCTTCGTCCATACGCTGGCGTCGGTCAGATCGGCCCCCTGTCCGGCCGGGGCGGTGACCAAGCCGGTCGTGTAGTCGATGCCGACCAGCGAGCCCGAGTAGATCAGGAAAATCGTTCCGTCATGCATGATGGCGTTCGGCCCTTCGGCGATCATGTTGTCCCATGCGAATTCCGGCACGACAATCTGCTTTGGCTTGCTGGTGAGCCTCGCCGGACGACCTGGGTCGAAGCTGGCGATCCAGATGCTGCCGACCTGCTGCCATGCGTAGTACCAGCGGCCTGAATCGCACAACACGGTCATGTCAAGCGAAATGCGCTGGATCGGATTGAGCGTCTCGCCATCCGGGTCGAGGATGGGCTCGGGCACCGTCCAGTTCTCCGGCTCGCGCGGATCGAAATCAGTGCCGTCGGAATGCTGCTTGAGCTGCATGATGTGGCAGCTGCCGGTCCACATGTCCGGTTTGCCGGCACGATCGTTGGGGGTGCCGTCGGAATTGACGCGCGGCCCATCGAAGCAGGGCATGAACAGGACCGACAGTTTGCCGCCGATCACATGCAGTTCCGGCGCCCAGAAGCAGCCGGTCATCGGCTGATCTTCGCTATTGAGATCGCCGCATGCGAGCAGATCGATCTCCCTGGCCCGTCCACCCGCGGCGTCGGAAAGCGCTTCGATGGAGTCGGCGATGCGCAGCGGCATATGGGTCCTGCCGTCGTTCGGGTCCACGCAATTGCCGTCGGTGTCATCGGTGGCGATGAACATGAACATCGGCTTGCCGTTGAACTTCCACGCGAACACCGACGGGTCGGCGCGTTCCACCGCGAACGGCACCGGATAGACGCTCTGGCGGATCACGCCTTCGACGGTACGGGTCTGGCCGGCCTTGAGCGTTCCCTCGGAGGCTTCCTGGGCGATGGCCTCAAGCTGGGCCATGTTCCAATCCACCGCGCGCGTGGCCTGCGAACCGTCGCTGTATGACAGTTCCGCACGGGTTGCGGCCAAGGCCAGAACCGCATTCCGGGCATCCTCACCATGCAGGCCCGCATCGATTCGCTGGGCGGGCACGGACGTTCCGGTATTGCGGATGCGGCCGAAGCGCTCGATCAGGCGCTCGGCCTCCGGCTCACTGATGGCGATGCTGTTGCCGACGACGGCGTTCGGAATGCCGCAATCCCCGGTCTGACGCAACGGCTGCGACGACGCCGATTCCACGACATCAAGCGGCCTGCCCGAACCGGCGGCGGCTACGATATCGGCCGTCCGCGCGGTGCGTGCCTTGCCATCGTCACCGGTCCAGGAGACGACGTAGCACGCGTCCGCGGCGTCGAAAGAGACGGACGGGCGATTGACCCCACCGGTGGTGCGCAACAGCACCAGCCCCCGCTGGTCGAACACCGTCAGATCATCGCTGATGGCGAGCAGGAATGCCGACCGTTCGGAACCATCCGGCTCACCGCCGCGGGCGGTACGGGTCGCGGCGATGGCGAATCGTCCGTCCGCGAGGCGGAACAGGAACGGATTCTTCAGCGATTTCAGCGTGATATCCATACCGGGCATGACCACGCCATGGGCGACGGCGTCGGTGGCGGGGCGAGGCGCGTCGAACCGGTCGGCGGCGAAGCGCGCCGCGGCCGTGCACGCACGGCGGGACTCCGCGGTCGCAGCGGCGATCGGTACACCGGCCGCGAAGAAGATGCCATAGTTTTCGTTCAGCGGCCGCCACTCGGCGTCATCGCCGGAACGTAGCGCCAAATGCATGCTGTAGGCGATGTCCTCGTTGTTCGCCTCTTCGCGTCCGGTGGCTTCGCGTGTATAGCACAGCAGGGAATAATTGGCCGACATGGAAGATCCTTCAGTAAGCAGATACAGGTTTTACAACGATGCACTATACCGTGTTTTACATCGTTGTACAACTTGGTGTGGCGGCATTGCGACACCCTTCATCCGCGGAGAGGAAGCATCATGGAACGCGCTTGTCGCACTTGTGAGCGGGCGCATCGCATGGCACATGACAACGACGAGGGGCTTCCCGGTTACCCAGAAAGCCCCTCGAATCATATCCGGCGCGTTTGCTCAACGCGTCCGTGCAATCAGTGCAATCAGCGCTCGGAACGGTTGATGGCCGAGATGATGGCCTTCAGCGAGCTGGTGACGATGGAGGTATCGATGCCGACGCCCCACACGATGCTCGTGTTGTCTTCCTCGCCGATCTGGCATTCCACATAGGAAGCGGCCATGGCATCGGTGCCGACGGACATGGTGTGCTCCACGTAATCCATCACCGAAGCCTCGATGCCAAAGTTGCTCACGGCGTTGAGGAAGGCGGCGATCGGACCGTTGCCGATGCCGGAGACCTCACGCTCCACCGGCTCGTCGACGCCGACGTTCACGCCGCGGTCGAGAATCCTGGCCTTGAGCACGGTGTCGGAACCATCCTCGCCGGAGGAGACGGACACCTTCAGCAGTTTCAGACGGCCCCACTGCTCGAGGGTCTCGTCCTTGCTGTCGCCGACCACGACACCAGCCGCGGTGGCGCCGGATTCCTCGACCGGCAGGTACTCGTCCTTGAACAGACGCCAGATGTCCTCGTCCTTGACTTCCTTCTTGGTCTCGTCGGCGTAGTTCTGCACGACCTTCTCGAACTCGACCTGCAGACGCTTCGGCAGATCAAGGTTGTGGTTGGTCTTGAGCAGGTAGGCCATGCCGCCCTTGCCGGACTGGGAGTTCACGCGGATGATGGCCTCGTAGGAACGGCCGATGTCCTTCGGGTCGATCGGCAGGTACGGCACGAGCCACACGAAGCTGTCCAGATCGGCGCCAGCACGGTCGGCGGCCACCTGACGGGCCTCAAGACCCTTCTTGATGGCGTCCTGGTGGGAGCCGGAGAACGCGGTGAACACGAAGTTGCCCGCATACGGATGGCGTTCGGAGATCTTGATCTGGTTGCAGTATTCGACGGTCTTGCGGATTTCCGGAACGTTGGAGTAGTCGATCTGCGGATCGATGCCCTGGGTCAGGAAGTTCAGGCCAAGGGTGACCAAATCGACGTTGCCGGTACGCTCGCCGTTGCCCAGCAGGCAGCCTTCCACGCGGTCGGCACCGGCCAGCACGGCCAGCTCGGTGGCGGCCACGCCCATGCCCTCGTCGTTGTGCGGGTGCAGGGACAGCACCACGGCGTCACGCGGTACGAGGTGGTTGGACACATACTCGACCTCGTCGGCGAAGACGTTCGGCGTGGTCATTTCCACGGTTGCCGGCAGGTTGATGATCATCGGATGTTCCGGCGTCGGCTTGATGACATCGATCACCGCGTTGCACACCTCGACTGCGTACTCCGGCTCGGTGCCGGTGAAGGATTCCGGAGAATACTCGTAGTACAGGTCGATGCCCTTGGCCTCGCCCTCAAGCTCCTTGCACAGCGCCGCGGCGTCGGTGGCAAGCTTCTTGATGCCGGCCTTGTCCTTGCGGAACACGACCTCGCGCTGCAGCACGGACACGGAATTGTAGAAGTGCACGATGGCGCGCTTGGCGCCCTTCAGGCACTCGTAGGTCTTGCGAATCAGATGCTCGCGGGCCTGGGTGAGCACGACGATGGTGACATCGTCAGGAATGAGCTCACGCTCGATCAGCATGCGGATGAAGTCGTAATCGGTTTCGGAAGCCGACGGAAAACCGACCTCGATCTCCTTGAAGCCCATCGACACGAGCAGGTTCCAGAAACGCAGCTTGCGCTCGGAATCCATCGGGTTGACGAGGG
>ERZ1106935.2427-NODE-2427-length-12697-cov-3.103386_pt1 | contig 12697 bp, 13 predicted proteins | sample MGYA00403666_ERZ1106935 | MGnify/ENA primary metagenome ERZ1106935 (study PRJEB35170, sample SAMEA104062452) | human gut metagenome | biome: human gut; feature: human-associated habitat; material: faeces | place: Denmark | collected 2012-11-20 ... | reverse complement strand
GACCAGATAAAATGGTTGGATCCAAATCTTTGCGTGTTAAACTAATGGAATCTTTTTTATATTTGGCTTCTCCCCATATCTTTAATAAGTCCTCTTCAAGATTATGAAAATCTCTATTTCCATCTCGAGTGCGCTGTGTTGGTTTCCACGTATATTCATTATATACGTCACAAACATAATCTAACGCTAAATCTTCAAATTTTTTTGCTGCATTTAGCCGTCCAAATTTATCATAAAGTAATTTCCAGTTTATCACTGCTAACCCTCGTAAAACACTAAATATTTAATGATAATATATAATTATCAATCACTTCCTTTCACAAGCATATTTTTTTTAAATACAAAACCCATTTCTCGGATGTTTCGTCGTCAGTATCATTTTCTGTTTGGCGAGCGTGACATGTGTATAAATTTGGGTCGTAGTAATAGAACTGTGTCCTAACATTTCCTGTATGTACCGGATATCGACATCTGCATCAAGCAGGGAGCTGGCGAAAGTATGACGGAACATATGAGGCGTCATGTGTTGTTCGATACCGGCGAGAGCGGCATATTTTTGAATCATCCTTCGGACGCTCTGATCGGATAAAGGCTTTCCGGTCTGGTTTGCAAAAAAATGATCACAGCTTTCTATTTCTGTGGAAAATGTATTTTTGTATTCATTTAAGGTTTTTAGCACATTAGCGTTTCCAATTTGCAGTTTTCGTTCTTTTGAGCCTTTTCCATAAATTAGAACAAAGTTGTCATTCAGGTTTACGTCGCAGGGTTTCAAACTGCACAGTTCGGAAATGCGGATTCCGGTGGCAAAAAGCAATTCAATGACAGCGGCGTCACGCAGTGCATTTTTTTGTTGGTAAGGTGTAGTGGCAAGCTGCCGTTGGGTGTAAATCGTAGAGAGGAAAAGTTCTAACGTCTGCAAAGGAATGGTTTTCGGGAGAATAATGGGTTCCCGGAAACGAATCTGGATTTTGTCAAAGGGATTCTTCTCAATAAATTCATAAAATTCACAATAGTGAAAAAATGCTTTGAGCGATGCGATTTTTCTTTTGGAGGTTTTGGGTTTGTAAATGGAATGGAGGTGTGCAATATAGGCTTCCAATTGTCTGGAAGTGATATCGTATAAAGAGGTTTCAGCAGACATAGAGGAAGAAAATTGTGTGAGGTCGATTTTGTAGGCGCGGATTGTTTTTTCGTCTAAGCACTTTTGGGTTTTGCAAAATGTAAGGTAGTTTGTGATCTGGGTATCCTGTAATTTCATAGTAGAGTTCCTCGCTTTTTATTTTTATCTTAGCAAAGGAAAAGCGGCTTGCTGAGAGGAAGATAAGAAAAATTTAGAAAAAGCAAACAAACGGAAACAAAGATAAAGCAGTCAGCTTGTAAATGAGAAAAATAGGAGAGAACATTTTTCTATGATGGGGAAAAAGTAATGGATTAAACATAGAAAAAGGAGCTTAAGGCTCCTTTTTCTGTGCTCTGGCGTTTTCTTCTTTTAATTGGATATAACTGACGATCATATGATAAAAATATTGTTTATCAGGGGTTAGTTTTACAAGTTGTGCTCGGATATCTGTCATGATTTCGTCATCTCTGGTGGAAATATCATCGGATACAACATAATCGACACTTGCGTGCAGTGCATTGCATAGTGCAATAACAGTGTCTAAACTCGGTGTACGGTCACCGCGCTCAATCTGTCCGATATAATTTGTTGAAACATCAACGGCTTCAGCTAAGCGAGCCTGAGATAAACAATTGTTAATGCGTAAACGTCGTATTTTCTTGCCTAATGAATCTGCTTCCATGGTGCCGCTCCTTTTTCAAACACAGTGAATATAGGTGTTTCTAGTATATATCATATCAATTATATTAATGCAATTAATTTACCGGGAAAACATACAGGCTGCATTGCGAAAATTGACAGATAGTATAGAAAAAATGTGGCGGCTTGTTTTTCTCTCATGTGTTAGAAGAAATAGTTTCTACTTCCTGTTGAGATAAACCTGAAAATTTTGCAATCTCTTCTATCGTAAATTTGTTCGATTGAAGCATCCTTCTGGCAGTTTCAATTGCAGCATGGCTTTGTCCTTCGGAAAATCCGGTTTCATGTCCGGATTTTTCACCATCAGAAAAACCGGCTTCATACTCAGCCTTTCGCAATTTCTTCTCTTCCAATTCTTTATCATATTCAAAAATACTCATACTGATAACCTCCGCACGATTTTTGGAAAGAAATTCTGTAAGAATCCCTTCCTTTATGCATTCGTCAACAGCACATTCTACAGCCTGATTCAGAGACATGTTGGCAGCATAGTGCCGTACTCTGGCGACATATTGCGCATATTCTTTCAAAGTGCTGCAATGTTGCATCAATTCAGCATTATGTCCTTCGTTTACATTTAATACAGTGACAGTCAATTCAAGCTTTGGTTCGCCTGACAGATTTTCAAATGCTGAAGAAAGCTTAAGTTCAGTGCAGTCAGACAATATCGTTGAACCATTATAAAACTCAATAAAATTCGGCGCAGGAATTTTTTGCAAAGTAGAAGAATAGAGAGATTTCTTATCCACGAGTTTCTGATATTCGTTACTAATATAGAATAAATCCCGAAGAGGGATATTTGGATTGTAGGTTGACTGGTGCTCGTACAGATATAAATTAGTATCAATGATAAATGCCAGGTCATTTTTCATACCCATGTAAATTGCATTTTCTAATGTGACGATTTCCAAGTCATCAGGATTTTTATAATCTCTCTGATTTACTGCGTTGTAGAGTGAAAGCAGGTTCTTACGGTTGGAAAATAACATCCGAAAAACGGTGTCCTTATAATTCCGGTTGGCTGCGGGAACTTTAACTGTGAAAGTTTTCTTTGTGTTTTGTAGTTTTCTTTTTTGTTTTGCCATAAATGATTCCTCCTGAGATCGGCAGGGCAGTTGGAAAACTGTCCAGGCAGGAGAAAACTATATTTCTGATATCCGTCTCCTGCTTTTAAATTAGTTAATGGGTAATTGAAAGCATAGATACGAATGAATTACGGAGATTATCAGAGATAATCAGCCGTTTCCAGAATATAGATGGCAAATGCACCATAAAGATTTTGTAAAATATGCTTTTTGTCATTGTAACATGAGAGATAATTGCAGGCAAGCAGAACTTTATAACATTTGTCATCTTTTTTTGCATATTATATTTGATTTTCTTTTAAAAATCCCCCTTGACAACCATCTCCAAGCGTGTATAATAACCAATGCAGCTTAAAAATGCAAACAATTTGCAAATGCACACAAAATGCAAAAACAAATAACTTGCAATTTGAATAAATCAAGATTAAAACAACCAAATGCAGGAGGCGTTTGTTATGTTACACATTTTAGAACATACATTATCACACACGATCGAGGACAGCGTGAAGCTGCTTCCATTTCTGTTTTTCACTTATTTATTAATGGAATTGTTAGAGCACACGACAGGCGGAAAAGTACAGAACAAGATTAAAAATGCAGGGAAAGTCGGACCGCTGTGGGGCGGACTTCTTGGAATTATGCCGCAATGTGGTTTTTCAGCAGCAGCGGCCAGCCTTTATGCCGGACGTGTCATTACGGTGGGAACGCTGCTTGCCGTATTTTTGTCCACGTCGGATGAGATGCTGCCGATTTTCATTTCAGAGTCAGTCGCACCGGCAACAATCATTAAAATTCTTGGTGCAAAAGTTTGCATTGCGATCATTTCAGGATTTCTTGCAGAGCTGGTTTATGTGAATGTTTTCAAAAAGAAAGAAAAAGACATGGATATTCATGTGGTCTGTGAGGAAGAACATTGCAGTTGTGAGGACGGCGTTTTAAAATCTGCGCTGAAACATACTTTGAAAATTTTTGTATACATTTTGCTTATCACATTTATATTGACATTGGTAATTGAAATGATCGGAGAAGATCATCTTGCGGTGGTATTTCAGAATATTCCGGTTGTGGGAGAGATGATCGCGGCACTTGTCGGACTGATTCCAAACTGCGCATCCTCCGTGGTAATCACGGAACTCTATTTAAGTGGAATTATCGGAGCAGGAGCGATGATGTCAGGACTTTTGGTAAATGCCGGAGTTGGACTTTTGGTTTTGTTCCGTTTGAACCGCAATTGGAAGCAGAACGCTGGAATTATGGCAGCACTTTATGGATTCGGTGTTGTTTGGGGCGTGATCATTGAGTTACTTGGGATTGTATTTTAACAGATGTAGATGAATAATTGATACGCGGAAGTATGAAATTAAGAGGAAAGAGTTAAAAATTGTATCTGCTACAGTGAAAGCATATACAGAGAAAGAAAAGAGATGAAAAAATGGCAGGAAATGGTTATGCAACGACCAGCAGAAAGAAAATTTTAGAATATCTCATGGCAAACAGCGACCGCACAGTGACGGTGACGGACATTGACCAGTATTTGAAAAAACACGATAACGAGGTGAACATCACAACGATTTACCGTTACCTGGATAAACTTGCCAAAGAGGGAACTGTCATGAAATATGTGGCAGAGAAGGGGAGCCAGGCGGTGTATCAGTACGTGGAGATGGGACATCACTGTGAGGAACATCTTCATTTAAAATGTGTTTCCTGTGGCTGTATTATTCATTTGGAATGTGCGTTTATGGATGAGATCGCTGAGCATATTTTAAAAGATCATGGTTTTATATTGCAATGCAAAAATTCCATTATTTATGGATTGTGCAGGGAGTGCAGGGAAAAACAGGACAGGGAATAATACTGCTATAGGATTTCCCTATAATCGGCTCATGGTTTTATGGATTAACACTTTTTCGATTGATTTGATATGATAATTCCAACAGCAGAACCTGAGAAAAACAGACAGGCAAAAAGAATGAAAACATAGAAAAAGGAGGGAAAAACACATGAGCACATTAAAAGAGAGAAAATTAAAATTTGAGACATTACAGTTACACGTTGGACAGGAAGAACCGGATCCGGTGACCGATGCAAGAGCGGTTCCGATTTACCAGACATCTTCCTACGTATTCCACAATTCAAAGCATGCAGCAGACCGTTTCGGTTTGCGTGACGCAGGAAATATTTACGGAAGACTGACCAATCCGACAGAGGATATTTTTGAACAGCGTATTGCAGCATTAGAGGGCGGCGTGGCAGCGCTTGCAGTCGGTTCCGGTGCAGCAGCCGTTACATACACGATTGAAAACCTTGCACAGGCAGGTGATCATATCGTATCTGCAAAAAATATTTACGGCGGCACTTATAATCTGCTGGCACATACATTAGTAGATTTTGGCGTTACGACCACTTTTGTTGATCCTTTTAACTTAGAGGAAGTAGAAGGCGCTATCAAGGACAACACAAAAGCAGTTTACATCGAGACACTCGGCAATCCAAACTCTGAAGTAGTGGATATCGAAGCACTCGCAGAGATTGCACACAAACATAAAATTCCACTTGTCATCGACAATACGTTCGGCACACCATATCTGATCCGTCCAATCGAGTACGGCGCAGATATCGTAGTTCATTCCGCAACCAAATTCATTGGTGGACACGGAACCACAATCGGTGGTGTCATCATTGACGGTGGAAAATTTGACTGGGCTGCATCCGGAAAATTCCCACAGCTCACGGAACCAAATCCAAGCTATCATGGTGTCAGCTTCGCAGCGGCAGCAGGACCGGCAGCATTCGTGACAAGAATCCGTGCTATTTTATTAAGGGATACCGGGGCAACACTTTCTCCAATCCATGCATTTATCTTTTTACAGGGCTTAGAGACATTATCTTTAAGAGTTGAGCGTCATGTGGAAAATGCATTGAAGGTTGTGGAGTTTTTAGAGAAACAGCCACTGGTTGAAAAAGTAAATCATCCATCCGTTTCCGAAGATCCGGAGCAGCAGAGATTATATAAAAAATATTTCCCGAACGGCGGCGGTTCCATTTTCACATTTGAAATCAAAGGCGATGACAAAAAAGCGCAGGAGTTTATCGATCATTTACAGTTATTCTCCTTACTTGCCAATGTAGCAGATGTAAAATCCCTTGTCATCCATCCGGCATCTACCACACATGCGGAATTAAATGAGGCGGAACAGGCAGAGCAGGGAATCAAGCCAAACACCATCCGTCTCTCAATCGGTACAGAGAACATTGATGATATTCTCTACGATCTGCAGGAAGCGTTTGATGCAGTAAAATAATAACCGGCCATTTTGAATATTCATTTCTTAATAAAAAAGGACTGCGCATAGAAATATGCAGCAGTTCTTTTTGTGCTGTCGGATAAAAAATAACGAAAATTTTTTGTTCCCTATTTCGAAAAAAATGTTTACGTTTGTCGAATGAAGTATTATCATAGAGATAGATTTGTGCATTGTAATAAAAATGAAAATATTTGATTACAGAGCTGCTATTTTTTATGTAAAGGGGCATAGGAATATGAAATTTACCAGAAAAGATTTACCACCGGATCAAATGAAACGTGCCAATATCACGACGTGTCTTACCGTTACAATGGCATATGTTTTTTATATTTTGATCATGCTCACATCGGATCGGACAACGCTTGAGAAAATAATATTTGTTTCATTTTATGTGATCTGGTATGCGCTGACAGCCATTTTTGTGGCAAAGAATATTTATGAAAGAAAAGCGGAACTGTTTATAGCAGTTGGATTTTGTATCGGATTTGGAATTATTTCTTATTTACAGAACCCAACAGTTATGATGCTGATTTTCCCGGTTTTGCTTTCATTGTCTGTATATTTGAACGAATTTCTGATCATGTGGGGAGCGGGTGCAACCTTAGTATTTATTATTACCAAGATGGCCCAGATCCTTGTAAATAATCCGGCGGACAAGGCAGAACAGTTGAATACGGTTTTTCTCGTATGTATCTGCCTGATCATGTGTGTGTTTGGCGGATGTAAGGCGATCAGGCGTCTGATCGAGTTTTCCAATGAGGAGACGGACGCAGTAAAAGTAAAAGCAGAGAAGCAGTTACAGGTAGCAAAAGAAGTTGAGACTATCGTAAACGATGTGGATGCGCAGTTTACGCAGGTCAGAAAAGATTTATCCCAGATATCCAGCACGATCGACAATACGCAGATCGCAATCGGAATCATTGCAAATGGCGCTGACAGTTCAGCAACACAGACACAGACGCAGTCAGAAAAAACAAATGAGATCCAGGAGCGTTTAGAGCACACCAATCAGACGGCAGCAGGAGCTTTGGAGACAACGGAGAAGCTGCGGGGGGTCATTGAAACTGGCAAGAATGAGTCGGATGAACTGGCAAGACAGTCCGTGATCGTAGATCAGTCCACAGAGCAGATTTCCCAGACCATTGAGAAACTGGTGGAACATGTTGGAAAAGTATCCGGAATCACAGATGCAATTTTAAATATTTCCAGCCAGACAAACCTGTTGGCACTGAACGCTTCAATCGAGGCTGCCCGAGCAGGAGATGCCGGAAAAGGTTTTGCCGTTGTTGCAGAGGAAATCCGCCAGCTGGCAGAAATGACCAAGGTATCAACGGAGCAGATCACACAGATCATGAATGAACTGACTGCTATCACAAAGGATACACAGACCGAACTTAAGAATGCGGTAGACAGTATCGATGTGCAGCGTGAAAAGGTAAAAACGGTACATGAAAGCTTTATAACCGTTGAGGAAGATGTGAAATCTTTAGTAGGAGATATGACGACGGTAAGCGATGAGGTATCTGCCGTTCTAAGTGCCAATGAAGTGATCGTAGACGGAATCTCTACTTTGTCAGGAATCACGCAGGAGATTTCTGCAAGCACTTCCGCAAGCAGAACGGATATGGATGGTCTGCATGACAGTGTAAGCAATTTTTCAACAGCTGTCGATCATACATTCGAAGCATTGGAGAATCTGAAGGCGATTGCAGCAATTGATGAAGAATAGAAAAATAGAGAGAACAGAGAGAGGACTGCCTTGTGCAGTCCTTTTTGAGCCTAAAAAATGGAAGTACCCTGTTGAGGGAAAGTAGTAATGCGCCGCAGGGATGCGCAGAAAAAGATTGCAATATGGAAGCAAATCGTATAGTATATAGTAAGTAATTGCAAATTAAATTTATAGTTTATATAGTTATGGAATGATTCAGGAGGAAAAGAAAATGAATGCAAAACAACTGACCGCAGCAGAAACAATTGTGATGAAGTGTATCTGGGACGCAGACCATGAGATGTCACTGGCAGAGATCGTAAAAAATGCAAATGAGGGATACGGAAAAGAGTGGAAACCACAGACGGTATCCACATACCTTGCAAAACTCTGTATCAAAAATTATATCCAAATGAAACGAGCCGGAAGAACGATCACCTATGAAATACTCATCACGGAAGAGGACTACAAGAGTGAGCAGGCGAGAGAGTTTGTCGCATTCTGGAATAATGGTTCGCTGAAGCAGTTTATCACCGCTTTTTATAAGGATGAACCGGCTTCCAAAGCGGAGATTGAGGAACTTCGGAAAGCAATTGAGGAACTGGAAGAATAGTTTTAGGGTGAAAGAGGTTTATCCTTCTTGATAAAGAGCATATGACACATGAGGAAAACAAGATGAGATATACAACGATTGTAAATGATAAAGTAGTATATGAAAGTTATTTTGCCTGTGTGTTTCACAGATAGCGTTTTATGGTGTAAGGAAAAAATGTCATAGGTGAAGTTACCAAAGTAAGATAGATCAGCAAACAGAAGGAGTGCAGAAAAAATGAAATTTAAAATAATTATAAATTATAAGTCGGTACGTGAATGTTATATGGCAATAAATCCGATGATTCGAAAAATTTTATATAGTTTTATCGGTACATCCTTAGTAATGTCAATTGTTTTTTATTGTTTTCACCAAATAGTTTTTTCAGCAGCATTTTTCTTGTTTATATTTGCGATTATTATTGAAAATCAATTCATTATGAGACATGACACCAAAATGATGATGGAAAAAATAGAAGACTTAGCACATACAAATGAACTTTGGGGAGAGATTGTATTTGATGAGTCTGCATTAAAAGTAATCCCATATGGAAATACGGAGTCTGAGTATTCTATGGAATATAGTAGGTTTAAAGATTTTTATATACTGAAACATTATTGTGTCTTCGGGGATAAAAGAAAAATCGAAGAGGGACTGACGCAGGAAACAATCATCATTGATAAAACAGTTTTAACAGAAGCAGATATGCATAATTTGACTTCCCTGATTCATGAGAAAATGCCACAGGTAAAAGTTCATGAGAAAGAAAGGAAAAACAATTGAAAAACATATATCGAACCAGAGCATTTGTGGAATTATTTTATAGAGTAAAGGATTTTCGCTACATGGCATTATACAGAGTTTTTGTCGTTGCCATACTATTTCTTTTTACATGTATGCTTCGAGTGAAATCCACTGAACTAATGATACAAAATATGTGTGTGGCTGTGGCAGCATTTATTGCGCCGACATGGTTGATTGTTCATAACTGCAGGATTGCGGCAATGCGTTTATGCAAAAAGTATAAGATGGAAAATGAATTTGGTAAAGTAAATTTTCTGCCTGATAGTGTAGAAATTAACGATTTTTATGTAGAAAGCAGGATTGTGGGGTATGAATCAATCAGTAACTATTACAAATTGAAACACTATTATTTTTTCCTGATAATTACAAACGAAGTGATTCCCATTTTTGTCGATAAAAAATCATTAACGAATGAAGAAATGGAGAAATTAGAACTTCTGGTGCAACAGAAAATGCCACAGTTGAAGAATCAGACTGCAAAAACGATAAAACAGAGATTTGCTTTTTATAATCTTCATTCTCAAGGAGACTTGTATGGTATGTGAAACGCTGATAAATAAAAAATTAATGTACAGATTGTATGCTGCCAGCCGTTTGACGAAAATATGCGTGCTCTTATTATTGATTTTGGTTAAACAGATGTTAGATATGGCATCTATAGAGTCAAATAAGAGTTCTTCATTCTTTCTCATAGGATTGAGCATTTGGGCAATCGTGGAGATTGTGGTGTATTTCGTTGACCAGAGGAGAGAAGCAGTCTGCATTTTGAAACAATATGATGTAAAGCAGTTTCGTCAGGTGGTATCTTTTGAAAAAGAAGTGATCAGAGTGACAAACGTAATCAATGATACAAATTTTGAAATTCCTTATGGCGAGATCAAAAAATTACGAAAGAAAAAGTATCTTCTTATTTTTCAGACAAAGGACCAACATATTATTATTCTTGACAAATTGCAAATGTCAATTGCGCAGCAGGATGAACTGCTTCGGATCATTCACAAAAAAATGCCGTGGCTGCGAGCCAGAGGATTAGCATAGTTTCAGGTTGGGAAAAGGAGTGAGGAATAAAATGGAGTTTGAATGCACAATTAATCGAAAAAGCGCAAAGGAAATATATAAAAAGACCGGGAAGAACGTTGGTATAACAATTATAAAAATCATTTTCTGTTTTCTGGCGATATGTCTGTTTCTTTTTTTGCTGATAAAAGATATTGCGATGATCTTACTGTTGGCAGGTTCCTTGATAGCAACGGTGATATTTTTAATCATTTATTATCAAAGACAACTTAATATGATCTGTCCCAAAAAGAAAGACGGCAGTAGTGAATACCTCCAAAAAGTGGCATTTCTCGAAGATGAAATTGCGGTATCAGGAGATTTGAATAATATTGTTTGTAAGATTGCATACAAAAGAATCAAAAAATATTATTCCAGCCAGCATTATTATATTTTTAAAACCAGAGGCGGATTACTCTTTTGTGTAGAAAAAAGCAAAATTTCGCCAGCAGACAGAGAAAAACTTGCAGAACTTTTCAGAACAAAAATGCCACAGTTAAAAATACCGTGGGAGTTGCAGCAAAGTATATATGGACGTTAGAAAATAAAAAAATATTCTGAATTTACAGAAATAGTCTGAAGAGGTACTGATTGAAGTTGTCCGGGAAAAAATGTCACAGGTGAAGTTACCAAAATAACGGTCAGGATGTGTTGAAAATGGAATTAAAAAAAGAAGCAATTCGTATAGTATAAAATATAAAATGAAAAATTAAATTTTGGGTTTATAAAACAAAGATTTAGGAGAAAATGAATGCAAACGAGGAATATGGAAAAGAGTGAAAACAATCATCAGTTTAAAATAATTTTTAATTACAATATATTTGATAAGTATTTTTCAAAAATATTTCCATGGTATAAGGCAGTGTATGGGGCAATAGTGTTTGGCGTAGGGATTTTGACCGTAATTTTTGAGAGATATGGTCAAAAAGGACAGGCAATATTTATGCTTGGAGGTGGAGTTTTTCTGCTCATTTTCTGGTATGCAGAAAAAAAGAAAGTCTGCAAAATGACGATAGAACGGTTTCAAGATCAATATGGAATCAGAGAAATCCATGGAAGCTGCATCTTTATGAATGAATATTTGTTATATCAAAGAGATTTCAAGCAGGAAAAGAAGATTTCATATGAGTCATTTCAAAAATTTTATGATTTGAAAGAGGTTTATCTTTTAAGGACAAAACTATATATGTCCATAAGCAAAGCGCAGGAACAGGCGGATCATTTAGGGTTTATCTTCATTGATAAAGAGCATATGACACATGAGGAAAGAGAAATATTTCTTGCGCTGATTCGGGAGAAGATGCCACAGATAAGAAACGGTAATAGATAATATTTGTAACTATAAAATTAAATAAAGAAGAACAGCCAATTATCATTGTGATGTGCAATCCCTGCTGTAACCATTTTACATAGGTTCCTGTTTCTCCTCATTTTACTACCATAATTTTTCTCCTTTATGTGTGATATTTGATTTGCAAATCACCTATTAAGAAGCATATAGTTTGAGGAATAGAAACCAGAAAGTGAATTTTTTTATTTGTAAGTATCAAGCTGTACCAATAACTGAAGATTCGCGTTTTCATATTCATTCAATACCGAGGAATCAAAATTTCCCGAGTCGAATTCCGGCAAATACCAGATCTGGCTTAAAAAATAAGCATTTAATTCCTGATTTTTAAAAATGTATCCGTGTCTGGCATAGATTTCATTTTTTGCCAGATGAATGATTAACGGAGGGACATTGCTAAAGTCGGAAGCCTGATAATATCTTGTATCTGTAGCATAAATCGGGTAAATATTCATGGAAATATCCCGGACTTCCATTACATTTTCCATATATCGGACATACTCCGGGTAAAAGGAGCAGTAGTCGTGATAGGTGTTCCGTTTTTGGAGTTCTTCCAAAATCTGGCTTTCGTCCCAGTCATCGCTGTATTTCTGCAAAGATTGTTCCGGTAAATCGTTTTCTTCTGAAGAGGAGGCAGTTTCACTGGTTTCTGTTATCGCTTCATCCATTTGTTCTTCTGTTGATCCATAGTTGTTGTATTTTTCATAGTCAGATGTCTGGGTATCTGTCTCGGTGTCAGATGTTATATTTTCTGATAGAAGATCGTTTTTCGTATCAGCCGTATGACCGCAGGCAGCAATCAATATGCAGCATGGTAATAAGATGCAAACTAAAAATTTTTTTCTCATGGTTAATTTCTCCCTTAATTTAACGTATAGGTTGCTGTGCTTTATAGAAATTCTTTTTCATAAAGTTGTTAAAATACAGATGTTATCTTATCACATTTAGCTTTGGTCGTATATAGTTTTGAAAGAATA
>ERZ1106935.2413-NODE-2413-length-12774-cov-3.145845_pt1 | contig 12774 bp, 8 predicted proteins | sample MGYA00403666_ERZ1106935 | MGnify/ENA primary metagenome ERZ1106935 (study PRJEB35170, sample SAMEA104062452) | human gut metagenome | biome: human gut; feature: human-associated habitat; material: faeces | place: Denmark | collected 2012-11-20 ... | reverse complement strand
TTCAGTTTATTCCTTATTTAAAAAGCCGCTTGGACAAAATGTGAAATCAAATAATCCATTTAATCCGAATGCTATTTCTGAAATAGGACAAAATGTGAAACCAAACAGTTCAAATAATCCATTTAATCCGAATGCTATTTCTGAAATTGGAGAAAAAATTTCAAAGCAAGGGACAAAGCAGGTAGAGAAAAAAGTAACAAAGCAAGTTGCAAAACAAGTTGCAAAGAAAAATCCAGCAGCGGCATTAACAGAAGTTGTTCTTGTGTTAGGTATAGGAGGAATTAGTGCTGCTTTGATAGCAAATCAGTATGATGCAGATTTTAGTGATATTTATAAAGATATAGTTGAAGGATATGTGGATGATGAATATGGTTTTTTGAAAGACTTATTTCCTCAAAAAGATTGTGATAAATAATATTAATATGAAAAAAAGTCTATTATTGATAATCTTGTCTTTGGTATGTGTGTTAATCTTTGCTGATAATAGGATCAAATGCAACCAAGGCGACAAATCCGGCCCTCAAGGTTCCGGTGGTATCGAACAAACCGATCCTAATGATCGAACAAAAGGCGATGGATTAGATATCCCAGTCTATCAACCCAAAGACCCCAATGAAATCATCGGCCCCCAAGGCTACGACGATTCCTTGCATTGGGTAAGCACATCTGCGCCGTTAGGCTATACGATCTATTTCGAGAATGATCCGGAGTTCGCTACAGCGAATGCACAAAAGGTAGAGGTGCGGTATACTTTAGATGAGAATGCGGATATCTACTCCTTTGGTTTGGGAACTTTCGGTTTTGGTAGTTTTGTTTTCTCTGTGGAGGATGCTCCGGCGATTTATCAAAAACGCTTGGATGTACGGGATTCGTTGGGTATTTATGTAGATGTGGTGGCCGGTATCGATGTGACGAAGCGGGAAGTCTTCTGGCTATTCAGTAGTATTGATCCGGCAACAAATTTACCTCCGCTGGAAGTGGATAAAGGATTCTTACCGGTTAATGATAAAGAAAAGCATAATGGCGAGGGTTTCGTAAGCTTTGTAATGAAAGCGAAATCTAGCGTAACTTCTGGTGATTCTATCAAGGCGCAAGCTTCTATTGTGTTCGATACCAATGAAGCGATCCCGACGAATGTTTGGCAAAATCGATTGGATGCGGTCGCTCCTACCAGTACCTTCAAGGCGGAGACTCTGAAAGATCATTCCGGTACGTATCGATTCCAGTTTGAAGCCAAGGATGATGTGAAAGGTTCCGGTGTCCGGAATGTAATCGTATATCTTTCAAAGAACAAAGAAGCCTATACTGAATTTGCTATTTGTACTCCGGATAGCCTTTGGGATTTCGAGACAGAAAAGGGGGCTGAGTATGCGTTTTATACACAAGCGGAAGATTATACCGGTAATAGGGAGGCTTTAAAGGAAAAGGCGGAGTTTACGATTCAATCCAATCTGGCTCCTACCGGATTATTCCTGTCGGATACAACTTTTCAGGATGATATCGAAGCCGGAGGATTTATTGGAGAGCTGACCTCGAAAGATACGGAGGATAACCAATCTTTCACCTATACTTTGACGGAAGGAGATGGTGCTATTCATAATGATCTTTTTTTGGTAGAAGGATCTCATCTATTGGCCGGAGCTACTTTCCGATGCGCAAAAGACACCTTGTATCAGATCAGGATTCAGACAACGGATGTCGGTGGATTGTCTTACTCTAGGTCATTTACGTTGAAGATGACGAATGTACTGACACATCCGGAACCGGATACGTTGAATATTGATATTTGTGAGGGCGAGCGGTATGATTTCTTTGGTACACCTTATAACCAAACGGGTATCTATTATCATAGAAAGGAGAATACCTATATGTGCGATAGTGTATATGTATTGAACCTGCGAGTAAATCCTTATCCGGCAAAACCGATCGTGACGGTTGCCGGGGCTATACTCACTTCCTCTGCGTTGACTGGAAACCAATGGTTTAATGAAGATGGAGCGATTGATGGGGCGGTGGATCAAAGTTTTACTCCGACTGTCTCCGGTAATTATTATGTCGTGGTCTCCAATGGCGGATGCGAGTCTGAGCCTTCGGATACCTATTATGTAGATCTTTCCGGTGAACAAAGCATTTCTTGGAATCTTCGAGAGGGCTGGAACTGGATTTCCGTCAATTTAAAAGAAATGACTGATCCGAAAGCGTTCTTACGCCCGGTACAAGGTTCAACCGAACGCTTGCTGAGTCAGACACAAGAGTTGACACAAGATCCGACTTATGGTTTGGTCGGAGAATTGAAGGCACTTCTTCCGGAGTCTTCTTATAAATTGAAGATGTCCGGTAACGAATCTCTCCAATGGGGAGGAGAAGTGTTAGCTGCGGATGCGGTTGGGATTACCTTGAGACGAGGTTGGAACTGGCTGGGGTATGTGCCGATCGTAGAGTTAAGCCCGGATGTGGCGTTCATGGATGCTCAACCGATGAGAGGAGATGAGATCAAGAGCCAAGTAGGTTTTGCCAGCTATGATGGTTCCCGCTGGGTCGGTACGTTACAAATGCTCCAACCGGGTGAAGGATATATGTATTATTCCGTACAAGAGAAGACTTTCCATTATTCAACAGCAAAGGCTACTTCTTTACGAAACGCTAAGATGAGTGGAAATGTTGAAAGCAACCCATGGGGATATGATCCATATAAATATCCGGATAACATGAGTATGATCGCTAAGGTTTATGATGACCAAGTGGAAGCTGAGCCGGGCGTATACGCTATTGGCGCTTTTGCGGGAAATGAATGCAGAGGAGTAGGGACTTATGTAGAAGGATATCTGTTTATCACGATACATGGAGGTTCGAAAGGCGAGACTATTACGTTTAAGGCTTTGGAGAATGTTACCGGAAAAGAACTATCTGTAAAAGAGACCGTTCGTTTTGGTGAAGCTACGCTGGGAAGCCTAACTCAGCCTTATACGTTACATGTGACGAGTTCTTCTACGGTAGGGATTGAGACCTTGGATGGCATGTCATTGACCGTTTATCCAAATCCGGTACGTTCTTTATTGAATATCGGGGGTGACTATCATTTGGTGAAAGAGGCGATCATCTTGGATTTGAATGGACGTCCATTGCTCCGGCGAATGATGGACGGGGCGAATACCTTGGATGTCTCTTCTTTGTCGGACGGTGTATATGTATTGGTTCTGGAAACGGAAAAAGGTATGGTTTATCACAAAATTATAAAATCAATTACTGCGAATCGATAAATAATCTAATAAATGTAAGCATATGAAATATTCTCATTTTATAATATGTTTGATAATTAGCCTACTCTTCCCATTTGCGGGAAGAGCGGCAAACAACCCGGATTGGAATTGTGATATCCATGCTTTTCAATATGATATGAGTGTTTATCTTGTTTTGCGACAGGAAAATAAACCTATGACGGGGAATCTTATGGTTGCCGCATTCGTCGGGGATGAGTGCAGGGGAATCGCGGAAGTTCAATCGGCAAAGGGGACTTCATATTATTATCTAAGGGTACGGAGTAATGAATTAAGTGGAGATTCTGTTTATTTCAAGGTCTATGATCAAATGGCTAATAAAGAATTGGTTACTTCCGGAAGTCTATCGTTTGAAAACTTACGGCAAGTGGGTTATCCCAGTCAACCGTGGGTGTTGATATTACCTATTGTAATTGATTCTAGCGATGATAGCGCATTAGAAGGGGTGGATGAGACAACTGAAAATTTGCAGTTGACTGGTATATGGACAGAAGATAAGATGGTTAGACTGGCGGAGAAGCTTCATCCGGTAGGGGGAAAAGATAATGAAAACTTGTCTTCGATTGATATGAGCGGAGTCGTCTTCGAAGAAAATGTTTCTTTGGAAAGTGTATTTGCGAATAATGTGGTACTGACCTCTGTGATATTGCCGGACTTATCAAAGGTAAATACTTTATCGGAGAATGCGTTTTGCGGGACGAATCCGAATTGTATTATTTTTGTAGGGGAAGGGACTGTTGTGCCGGAACAATGGAGCAAAGATGTGAATGTTGTAATCGGCAAAAAGGCGAGCCAGTTGGTCTTGAGGGAGCATAACCCATTCCATACTCCAGCTACCTTAACGGTGGAACGGGCCTCATATGAGCGGACTTTCCGTGAAAACCGAGCTTTAAGATCCGTTACCCTAGACAAATGGGAAACTATTTGTTTACCTTTTGACGTGGCATTTGTCAGAATGGGAGAAAAGGAGTTAAAGCCTGTTTCTCTATCTGGGGATACGAAGTCGGGAGATTTTTATGTGGCGACCTTAACAGATAGAGGTTTTGAATGTGTTATGAATAGAGGAGCGGAGGAACCTTATCTGAAAGCTAATACTCCTTATCTGATTAATATGGTTTCTGCCACCGGTAGTCGGATAGAAGGTACGGTAACTTTTATTGCAGGAATGGATATAACAGGTGAAAAGGTCTTAATCGCACCTACTGAGCCTTCCTATAGATTAGGGCAATCACAATATAATTTGATTGGTATTTTTGGAAAGGTCTCTAGATCAAACGGTGTATATGCGATCAATGAGGCTGGAAATGCTTTTGAGAATAATAGTCGGGATATATTGCCTTTTGAGGCTTATCTATATACAGCTACCGCATCTTCTCCTTCTATATCCATCACAATGTATACTGCCGTAACCGGTGTCCAGCTATCCTCTACAGCCCTTTCTGTCGAGGAGGGAAAGACTGTTACATTATCCGCTACCATATTACCTGCTGATGCGACAAATAAAAAAGTGCAATGGAGTAGTGTTGATGAAAGCGTGGCTACTGTATCCTCCTCAGGAATAATTACAGGCGTAAAAGAAGGAACTACGACTATCAAGGTGGAAACAGAGGATGGTGGCTTTACCGCAAATTGCTCAGTTACGGTTACGAAAGGCAATACCCCTCCTACACCTCCTGCGACGACGGTAAAAGTTACAGGTGTGACAGTAACCCCAGATCGCTATAATTTAAACGTTGGTGAGACTATCCAATTATCAGCCATGGTGAAGCCATCGGATGCGACAAATAAAAAAGTATCATGGAGCAGTAGTGATGTTTCTGTGGCTTCAGTGAATGAAGTAGGCTTGGTCTCTGGTTATAAAGTGGGTAATGCTGTCATTTCAGTAAAAACGGAAGAAGGGAATTTTAAAGCGGATAGTTATATCACGGTCAATTTAGTAACAAGCGTGGAAGAGATTGGTCCGGAATCTGTATATATTTATCCAACAGTCGTATCTTCTTCCTTTATTATTTCAGGCTTACGGGTAGATGGACAAGTTGAATTGATTTCTTCTTTAGGGCAAGTCGTTAAAATGATAAAAGGAATTCCATCTTCTGTAAATGTTTCGGATTTACGAGCCGGACATTACATCGTGAAAATAATTCAAGAAGATAAAATCTATATTTTTAAAATGATTAAAAGATAGAAATGGCATCTACATTTATTGGATAAATGCGAAAGGCTCCCTTTTCTCATCATAAGAATAGGGGGCCTTATCTTTTTGTTGTTAAAATAAAAAATGACAGATAAGCATGAAAAACGATAGGATAAACGTGAATATTGCAACTTATACGTAAAAAGCCCTATTTGTGGGTACTCTATGATTTTTTATCTTAACAATAAATATTTTACTTTGTTGGAAAATGGAAGCGTGTATGGAACCGGAAATAACAGTAATAATCATAGATGATGACCTTGGATCGATCCAGAAATTGCAAAACGATCTATTGGCCTTCTCGGAGGTAAGGATATTGGATACAGCGACAACGGCGGAATTGGGCAAGAGGCATATCCTTAAGTATCAACCGGATTTGGTGTTTTTGGATGTGGAACTTCCGGACATGTCTGGCTTTGATTTGCTGGATGATATACGAGATGATATTCTTCCGAACTTGAGAGTCGTTTTCTATACGGTATACGATAAATATATATTGGATGCCTTACGTGCCTCTGCGTTTGATTATTTGTTAAAACCTTAGTTAGCGGCACTCATCGAACGTTTTCATACGACAGAACCTGCGGATGTTGCCTGCATGGAGAGATCTTTGCGGAAAATATTGAATCGGGATAGTCGATTTGCGATCCAAACCGTTTCGGGTCTTTTGCTAGTCCGTTGTGAGGAGATATTCCTGTTTCAGTTCTTGGGAGACCAGCGTTGTTGGCAGATTGTCTTGACTTCCCGTACAACTCATAAACTAAAAATGAGCACGACAGCGAAAGATTTGTTGTCTATCAATAATACGTTTGTTCAAATAAGCCAAGATTGCATTGTGAACTTGACTTATTTGATGTTCATCGAGAATAAGACCTTACGATGCGAGTTCTATCCCCCCTTCCAAGAGGAGGAGAGGATCGCCTCGCATCGCTATTTTAAACAACTGAGAGAACGGTTGGATATTATTTGATGATTACTTAACCTTATAAGAAAGTATGATATAATATCTTTTCTCGTTTGCGTCAAATGCTCCTATACTCAATTTTCCTTCAGTCTTAGGAGTATAATTTATGCTCCGTAATTTACCTCTCGTTTCCCAATCGGTGATAGTCGCTGTCCCATGGAATAAAGCGATCTTTATATTGGGAGGGAGAGTGACCATGAACCGGTAGTTCTTTCCTTTTTGCAGATCACGATTAATGGGTACGTCAATTACTTTGAGTGGAAATTTATCATAAGAGAATGTTTGAGGCAGCGCCTCTATTTGGTTCGATTGGATAGCCTTGATTAATTCTCGTCCATCAAACCCAAGTAAAGGAATATTGGATGAATAGCCATCTATATCTTGTATAAGCGGACTATAGTAAGGATTTTTTTTGATCAGTTGTTCATACTCTTCTTTTGACGGTTCGGGTACCGAATATGAAAGTACGGTGGAATACGTTTTCCGGTTAGGTGGAGCGATACTGATCGATACTTCTCCGGGTAGGAATGGCGTAAATACGAGTTTCTGAGTTCCTTGGACTACTTTATTAAAGGGAAATTCGTTGTTTTGTGTCAACGCCAGTTTCGTAGGCTCGGGCAACTGTATCGTAAATTCATACGTTTCTCCTAATTTCAACGTACGTGTCATCGGTATTTGTACCACCCGGAAAGGAAGTTTTTGCCGGGGATATATTTTAGGGAGGGAAAGGATGGTACCGTTACGTAATCCTTCTAACAATTTTTCTCCATCAAAGCCCATATACTCCATGTCGGGTACGAGACCGGGAAGTTTTTGGAATTCTTCGAAAGATAGTGGTTTTTTTAGCATTTGATATTTTTCTTCATAGGGAAAATGTGAGAATGCCATCCATACGGGTGAGGTATGGAACCATGACATATCATCATCGCTACAGGCGAATGTTCCATTGTTGACAGTACCGGAACCCCATGTGGCATCCACAAAAAAGTAACGATTGGGTTTGTCTCCTTCAACTAGTACATAGGCATGGCGTTCAAAAGGCGTACCTGGTATATGATCATATGTTTTGGCGAATCCGGTTACCAAGATGCATTTGATATTTAGAGGCTCGCATAACTTGATAAATAGATCGGCGAACGCTTGGCATACCCCTTTTTTCTGTTTCCAACATTCATCAGCGTCACGGATTTTATAATCTGTGTCATAAGCTATATTTTGTATCAGATAACGATAGATAGCCCTCGCTTGATCATTTTTTTTAGAACATCCTTTTGTGATTTCTGCCGCGATACTTTTATAGTCTACTGTCGGAAGTTTCTCAGCTGATAGCAAAGTGAAATCGCAGAATAATAAAAAGATGATAAGTTTTATCGTATTTTTCATATGCATTTATGTTGGTTGATGTGTTAAAGTTATTGATAATCATTAATACTTTTCATTGTTCGTTTCTTTATATAAACATGATTTTTGGCCGCTTAAACGTGGAAACGCTATGAATATCCGTTTATAGGGGAACCCCATCTTTGATATCCGAAGATTTACTTCTAGTTTTGAATTTGTGAATATCTGTTTTAGAGGTTTTCTTATAATAAAAATATGATGCTGATGAAGAGAGGAAAGAGGAAATATGTTTCTCTCGGGATCATTCTGATATGTATGTTTACCTGTCTGCCAGATATATGGGGCGACAATGGAAAATGTGAGAATAGAAAGATCGAAGAGATAATAGAACTAATGGGAAAGAACCATTTAGATGTCGAGGCTGCGGGTGAATATTCGTTAGGCTCGGTATGTCCGGGAAAGAATTTGATTTTGGCCGCAGATGCTAAGGGTACTATAAATCATGTGGGAATTAAATTGTTCGATCGCCGGATCATCGCCGATTATCCTTCTCCTGTTTATTTGTTTGTGGAGAGATACTTGCTATGGGTCTTATTAATGAAAGATGAACCTGCGATCAAGGAACGTTTGAAAGAAGACCGAGTACTATTTCGATTTGGAATGAAACTGAATGATAAGATATATTTGAATTTAAAACAAAGCCTTCGGGAAATCAAACAAGATCAATCCTTTATTATAACGACGGATAATAGTAAATACGCTGTGACTTGGTTGGAAGATCAGCGGCCTATCTTATCGATAAGTTTTCCTATACAGTATGAACTGATTTGGGGTATGAATAAGAAGGAGGCGGAGGGCCAGTTTCAAGATGGCTTAAAGGCGTTTTTGTCAAAAGAAAGGAATTTGCCTGTAGAGGCACTTCCTACTGAAATGAGTTTGATTCGTGATAATTGTTATCGTTCAGAAGGTGATTTTTATGGTTTGGAAGATATTACGTCCTATCGATATTATACAAAAAGAGCGGATCATACCTATTCATTAATATATGATCGTGTTAATCCTGTAGAATCGGTGGCAAACTTATTTACGGCTTATCCCGACTCAATGATCAAAATTGAAATCACTCAACGAATGTATGGAGGTAAACGGGAGCTTTTCACGGTCCCTCTTACTGATTTCATATCTTTTTGTAGGGAAAATGGTTGTGAGATATTCGTTGGCATTGAGAGACAGGACGAAAATTCTATGGCAGGAACGGCCATAATGGTGAACCGGTCATTGGGGTATAATCATATTTTGTATTTCAATGTAGATATGCGTATTTGGGATAATCCGGGATCTTATCCTGTGACGGCTCAATTGTATGCCTTTGTTCCTATGCATAATGTGAGTAGTTTATATGGTGATTCTAAATAAGAAATAGGGTAAAATAACAAATAAAATGATAAGCGTATGAAAAAACTGAGTTACTTATTCATCTTACTCCTTTTCCCGATCGTCGCTTTCGCTCAGGAAGCAACGGAACAAGATAAGGAAAATAAGGAGAAAATCAAGGAGATCAAGCTGAGCGAGGATTATGTGTATGCGGATGCCGTGACGGAAGATAATCTATCGGAAGCGCAACAAAACTCAATGGATCTGCTTCGTGCGAACGTGAACGCTATTTTTGCTGAACGTTTCCACATGCCCAAGGAGGATGTGGAAGAGATTTGGGATGTTATCGAGGATAAATGCCAGAATGTGACTATCAAGAAAGGAGATCTGTTCCGGGTATTTACCTACATCATGAAGGATTATCTATTCCCCGGAAAGAAGAAAAAGAAGGTGAAAAACGAGGAGTTGGTAAAAGTGAAACCCTCAAAAGATGAGATCTTACCAGATGAGATAGAAGAGGTATCGGAGGCTTTGGTAAATGATTCATTGCCGACGGCCTCACAAAATGAGATATTGGCTTTCGTTCCGGATGCGAAGCCGGATGTTACTTCACAACCGGAGCCACAGCAAACACAAGAAGCTGGGGAATCTGAGGCTACATTACAAGATAAGGCTCAAGAGGTAGTTTCAGAAGTAACGGGTGATCCAACAGAGGTTGTTACAGAGGTTCCCGTTGCTGTTGCAACTTCAGTTGCGACAGAGGAACCGGTGACTACTACGGTGATTGCCACTCCTGTTACTCAAGTTGAAGAGCCGGTCGCTGCCGAGCCGGAAGATATTACGGTTTCTAGTCCATCGGCTCCGGCTTTAGACCCTATTGTCAAAGAATTATTAGAAATCCAAACCTATAAAGAACTGATCTCCTTATTAGACCAGAAAAAAGAGGAAGGCACCCTTATCTATGGACGTATCAAGACTATGCGCTCTCCGGATAGATGTTATCTGGCGATTTTTAAGAAAAGCGAGGTTATCACGATTCTAGGGAAAGGAGATAAGGAACGTTTGAACCTTAAAACAAATACGGAAGATTCTTTGAATAATTATAAGGGACATGGTGTGATCTGGTTCCAGATTTTTTAATGAACAATAAAGAACAATCTATATGAAAAAGTTAATAGCTAAAGCGATTCTATTTATCGTATGTTTTCAATTTGCGTGGGTAGCCCGTGCGCAGTACGCTACGGAATTTTATTTGACAGATCTGGATAATGCTCCGCTAAAAGAAAAAGTGCAGCAGTCTATCGGTAAGTTACTGACGGAGATAAATACGGCACAGGCGAATGATTCACAGCCTTATTTCTCGGGTTTAAACATATCCAAGGACGCTCAAAATACGATTATGATGTTGTGGGACAATACCCCGTTTCGATGTGGCGAGACGGAAGTCATAGAGCGTTGCCTAAAGAATGGCAAGGAATTTCAGGTTCGTAATATCCCGTTGTTCTTGACGATCAAGGATGACAACTCTACTCAAGATAAATATCAAGAGGCCGTAATCGGTTTTGACCGCAACGGTATGATTACTGATTTCCATTTAGCGTTAGCGACAAACTTGTACACGAAAATCTTGAAAAGTAATCAGGCGGTATCAGATTTCCGTTATCGTCAAATGATCTTGGATTATGTAGAACAATTCCGTACGGCTTATAATACGAAAGATATCAATTTCTTGAACCAGATTTTTAGTGATGACGCATTGATCATAACGGGAAAAGTGGTTAAGGCAGTTCCCACGGATATGAATAAATTTATGCCTGATCCTAAGGTTATTTATACGAAACAGACAAAGAAAGAATACTTGACTAACCTTACAAATATATTTAAGACAAACAAACGAATCAATGTCATCTTTGATGATATCAATGTGATCCGCCATCCGGCTAAACCCAACTTCTATGGAGTGACCTTGAAGCAAGGCTATACATCGGATCGCTACAGCGACGTGGGTTACTTATTCTTATTATGGGATTTCACGAACGAGGATGCCCCAAAGATTCATGTTCGTACTTGGCAGCCGGAGATGCTGGATCAGTATACGAAGTTGCCGGAGGAAGAGATATTCCAAGTGGAGGATTTTGATATTTAAAAGTGCGTTGATTAATTTAAGATGATTAGTTATGAGAAAGATAAATCAAATATTTTTTCTTTTTGTGTCATTGTCTTGTCTGTGTTTAGTTTCATGTAAAGATGAGGAAAGTCCGCAATGGACGTCAATAGAAGGGACTTTTAGTGATCCTATACCTTCTAGAAAAGGGGCTGTGGTAGAAGGTATGATTAATGGTAGTATTGGTGGTAATGTTAGTGTTTTTGGTTTTTTATGTTCACTTTCTAAAGAGTTAATTCCCGATGATCCTGCGACTATGCCTTTTCCTATAAAAGATGAAAGTTTTTCTGTGGGAAAATCTTTTAAAAAGACATTAACGGATTTAGAGCCGGGCAAACAATACTATTATTGCATGTATGTCAGTAATGGAACAAATATGATGAAAACCCAAACTTCTTCTTTCACCACATTGACCACATCTAAGCCATTATTGGGTGAGATGAAAATACTTTCGGTAGGAGAATATAGTTTATCGGCTTCTTGCGGTATATTGGATAATGGAGGGTCTAATATTACTCAGTGTGGTTTCTTTTATAAAAAGCAAGAGGATGAGAAGTTTGAACCTAAATTAGTCTCTGTTGAATCTTTTCAAGTTACAATCGATAAATTATCTCCAGGTACTATGTATTATATTTATCCATTTGCGACAAATAAAGATGGAACTATAAATGGAGATACTCTTGAGTTTACAACTGAAGGATTTGAGGCTCCGGTGGTGCTCACGAATAAAGTAGGGACTGAGGCTTTAGGTTCTGATTGGGCTATATTGAGTGGCTCGTTGGAGAATAGTGGTTCTTCTGAAATTAAAGAGATGGGATTCTGTTATACGACTGTGGATAAGGATCCTGTAAAAGATGTGGATAAATTTGTACCTGTAAAAGATAAAAAAGATTTTACGTATAAATTGACAGGCTTAGTTGATAAAACTAAATATTATGTACGAGCTTATGCGAAAAATGGTTCAAAAGCAGCTTATGGTGAGAGAATTGAGTTTGTGACTAAAGAGTATATTAAGCCAATATGTGAAACTGTAGAGATTAGTAATGTGACAGACATTTCAGCGGATGTTCAATCAAAGGTTAAACAAGGAAGTGACAATATATTGAGAAAAGGTTTTTGTTATAGTAACTCAGGAGCTCCGGAACTTAAAAACGCAACAATCTTAGAAGTTACGGATATAGAGGGAGACTATTTGAAAGCAACAATAACAGGTCTATCTCCAAATAAGAAATATTTTGTACGGGCTTTTGTTGAGACAGGAAAGGAGGTGTCTTATGGTCCAATAGAAACATTAGAGACAAGTGCGGATCCTACTCCTGTTATAGGTGCGATAACATTTACGAACGTAGAGAAAACAAGTTTTGCCGCTCATGTTACGATTTCTAGTAGTGGATCTATCAAGAAACGTATGTTCTTATATAGTTCGACAAACCAATCTCCGAAATTAGATGGAGAGAAT
>ERZ1106935.2411-NODE-2411-length-12788-cov-6.179926_pt1 | contig 12788 bp, 9 predicted proteins | sample MGYA00403666_ERZ1106935 | MGnify/ENA primary metagenome ERZ1106935 (study PRJEB35170, sample SAMEA104062452) | human gut metagenome | biome: human gut; feature: human-associated habitat; material: faeces | place: Denmark | collected 2012-11-20 ... | reverse complement strand
CCGCCGTATCGACAACCAGCTGCGCGGCCGTTCCGGCCGTCAGGGCGATCCTGGCGAGTCCCGCTTCTACCTGTCGCTGGAAGATGACCTGATGCGTCTGTTCAACACGCAGCTCGTCGCCCGCGTCATGGCCAAGGGCATGCCGGAAGGCGAGCCGATCGAGGCGAAAAGCGTGTCGAAGGGTGTGCGCACCGCGCAGAAGACCGTCGAGGCGCGCAACTTCGAAATCCGTAAGAACGTCCTCAAGTACGACGACGTGATGAACAAGCAACGTACCGTCATCTACTCCGAGCGTCAGGCGGTGCTTAAGGGCGAGGACATTCACGGTGATATCGAGCGCTTCATCGCCGATACCATCGACAGCTACATCAAGGGTGCCCAGAAGGGTTCCAGCAAGCCCTCCGACTGGGATTGGGACGGCCTGTTCAAGGCCCTCAAGACCGTGTTCCCGTTCGAGCTTGACCAGGACGCCGCCAAGAACGCTGCCGACAAGCTCAAGGGCGACAAGGCCGTTGCGGCCGTGCGCGACTCCCTCGTCGATCAGGCCAGGGAGGAGTACGCCGAACTTGAGGAGAAGGTCGGTGAGGAAGGCCTGCGCCAGCTGGAACGCCGCGTGGTCCTCGCCGTGCTTGACCGCAAGTGGCGTGAGCACCTGTACGAGATGGACTACCTCAAGGATGGCATCGGCCTGCGCGGCATGGGTCAGCGCGACCCGCTGGTCGAGTACCAGCGCGAAGGTTACCAGATGTACAACTCCATGATCGAGGCGATCAAGGAGGAGTCCGTCCAGCTGCTCTTCCACGTCGACGTGCAGCAGGTGTCCAGGAGCGAGGAAGCCGGCATCGAGTCCGATGACGCCGCCGTTGATGAGGCCGAAGAGGCCGTCGGTGCCGCTAGCTCCGAAGTCGACAAGGTCGAGGACGCCGATGAGGCTGAGACTGCGGAGGAATCCGCCGAGAAGGTCGCCATCGCCCAGTCCGCCAAGGAATCCACTGCAGGCGAGGCCACTGCGCCGATCACCGGCCCGGCTCCGATCAGCCATGCCGAAGGCAAGGTGCCCGCCAACAAGCGCCCGAAGAACGAGGAGCTGAAGACCCCGTGGTCCGACGGCCGTACGTTCCCCGGCACGTCCAAGAACGCGCAGTGCCCGTGCGGTTCCGGTCGCAAGTACAAGATGTGCCACGGCCAGAACGAAGAGTGAGATAGGCTCTCCGGACTAGACGAGTAAGTGGCTCCCCTCGATGTGAGGGGAGCCACTTGCGTTTTCGGGGGAGAGGAAGGGCTTGTCCGCGGGTTGAGCCCGTCGATTATTCGCGGGGCCGCGGAATCGAGGTTCGCCGAGCCTCATTCGCTGTACAACGCACGATTTTGATGGATTCGCGCGTGTTGTACAGCGATACCGCAGGACAACGCGTGCATCAATCGGTTGACGCGTGCGTTGTCCCATGACGCAAATCGCGGAATCGTTGGAATTCTACCGTTTGTAAAATGCCGCTATCTGGGGTTCCCGATATCGTCTCAGGACAACGCGCGCATCAATCGATATATGCGTGCGTTGTCCGCCATATTCGGTGCCCATCAGTGCAAAGGCCTGGTACGCACGCGGCGATCTCATTGACCCTGCAGCGATTCCGATCCATTGCCCGGCAAAGCCTTGGGATACTGCATAACGTTTCAGTCGGGACTCCCGTAGCGGCATCGCGGCGATGCCTGCCGCGTTGCCTGCCCTGATTGTCGGCACGCTGTCCGGGCCGGACAAGTAAGTGGCTCCCGCTGACGGGAGCCGATGATGTTTTGCAATATGGAAGATTACGGGCGACGAAACGACAAGCCATTACAATGAGGCGACGAATACATATCACACGGCGTGACGAAACGCCAAGGAGGGCATCATGGCCGAGATCACATGGAAGTCGATTCTCACCAAGCTGGTCGGGGGAGACCACCTTACTGCTGAGGAATCGGAGTGGTTCGTGGACGACCTGATGCAAGGTAACGCCAATCCGGCCGCCGTGGGTGCCGCGCTCGCCATGCAGGAGCAGCTGGGACTGACCGCCGACGAGGTGTGTGGCGCCGCAAAGGCCATGGTCTCCCACGCCGTGCCGCTCAACGTGTCCGGTGAGACCACCGACATCGTCGGAACCGGCGGTGACGGCTTCGCCACCGTGAACCTATCCACGATGGGTTCCGTGGCCGCAGCTGCGGCGGGCGTGAAGATCGCAAGCATGGCAACCGCGCCGCCTCCTCGAAGTGCGGAGCCGCCGACGTGCTCGAGGATCTCGGCCTGCCGATGGATCTGAAGCCCGAGGCGGTCGGGGAGATCGGCGACGAGGTAGGCATCACCTTTGCGTTCGCCCGCACCTTCCACCCGGCCATGCGCTTTGTTGGCCCGATTCGCGCCGCGCTCGGCATCCCGTGCGTGTTCAACATCCTGGGACCGTTGACCAACCCGGCCAATCCGGCGCACGTGGCCATCGGCTGCGCCAACCGCAAGGTGAGTCCGATCATGGCCGCCGTGTACGCCAGCCGCGGCCAGTCCGGCCTGGTCTACACCTCGCACGAGGGCCTCGACGAGCTTGCTCCCACCGGCCCGATCTCCGTGTGGGAGATTCGCGACGGCAAGGTCACCGAAACCGATTTCGACCCGACCCTGGATCTGGATCTTGCCAAGATCTCCGTCGAGCAGCTCAAGGGCGGCGAACCCGATGTGAACGCCGCCGCGTTCACGGACTTCTTGGCCGGCAAGGACATCCCGTCACGCACCACCGCGTTGCTCAACGCTGCGTCCGCCATCGTGGCAGACGGCAACCTGGTCGGCGACGGCACACTCGCCGAGCGGTTCCGTGAGGCGTATGCGCTCGCCGAGAACACCGTCGATTCCGGCAAGGCCGCGGCCCTGTTCGGCAAGTGGATCGAGACCGCCAAGTCCAAGGCCTGATCATTGCGGTGCCCGTCCGATGAGGACGGGCACCGTCGTCATATCCGCGCGCCGTCGTCGAACATGTCGGTGCGTGTCTCGGTGTGCCCCTTGTGTTGGAGGATGAGGCCGGCGCCGCCGACCAGCGCGCACAGACCGAATATGGAGCCCAGGAACGTCGCCAGGGCGGGTACGAACACGGATGCGATGATACCCGCGACGCCTGCGACCAGCAGGATCCAGAACACCAGCTTCGAGGCGTTCACGCGGCCGATTTTCGGGTTCGGCGGCACGAAGTCATCGCCGTACTCGTCCATGACGTCATCGGTATCGAGCCAGCTGCGGCCGCCATGGTCGCGGGGGCCGCGCTGGTGCAGCGGCACCTTGTCATCGGTGAACGTGCCGGCGTCCAGATCGTCGACCGACAGCAGCGCCTCCTTCTCCTTGCGCTGCGCATGCTTCTCGAAGCGCCGCGCGTTGCGTGAGCGCTCGACGTCCTGCAGGTCGTTGGCATGCTCCGCGGCGAAGGCGGCCCAGTCGAGATCGTCGCCGGCATTGGAGCCTGTGTCATACCCGTCATGTCCGGCGCGCGGCGTGGTGTTTGGATGTTCTTCACCCGCGTTGGTATCGTTGTGGTTGCTATCGTGATGATCGGTCATACCGTCCTACTGTAATCAGGCGGACGGCCAAACTTGGGAGGTGTCATCGTGCTGTACTGGTTCTTTGTCAAAGGTTTCGGTTGGATTGCCCGTCGTCGTATGGGACCGACGGCGATCGGACTGGAGAACGTGCCGCGTGAAGGCGGTGCCATCATCGCCGCGAACCATCTGGCGGTCATCGACGATGCGCTGATACCCATCACCTGCCCGCGCATGGTGCATTTCATGGGCAAGGCCGAGTATTTCGAAGGCAAGGGCATCAAGGGCCGGTTCAAGAAATGGTGGTTCACGTCGGTGGGAGTGTTCCCCGTGGACCGTTCCGGCGGCTCGAAGTCGCTGGGCGCGTTGGCCCACGCCCGTGAGATCCTTGAGGAAGGCCACCTGTTCGGCATCCACGTGGAGGGCACGCGCAGTCCTGACGGGCGACTGTACCGGGGCCACACCGGTGCCGCGCGCCTTGCTCTGGAGACCGGCTGCCCGCTGGTGCCGACCGCGTTGGTGGGAACGCGCGAGATACAGCATCCCGGTCAGGTCATCCCGTCGAAGGGCAAGACGAAGGTGATATACGGCAAGCCCATCCCGGTGGATCGCAAGGACGCCGACGAGATCACCCATGAGGAGGTGCGGGCGCTCACCGACCATCTCGTCAGCGAGATCCGAAAGCTCAGCGGACAGGAATACGTGGACGAGTACGCCCAGAAGGTCAAGGCGGAGCTCAAGGCCCGGCAGGAGGCCGAAGCCGCAACCGCCGGCGAAGGCCACTGACCGACGATCCCGAACGCGAACGAAGCGGCTCCCCCTCTCAAACTGATAGAGGGGGAGCCGCTTCGCGTATATGCCGGTATATGCCGGCGCGCCGCCGTCACACGACGGTGAGCGTGATGACGGTCTTGTTGCCGTTCGTGTCGCGCAGCCTCGTCTTGCCGGTGGCGCTCTGCTGCTGCACCAGGCCGAGGATGTTCAAGCCGCCGGTCTTGACTTCGAAACCGAGGGATTCCAGCGTCTTGATGGCGTCGCTCTTGCTCTTGCCGACGAGGTTCGGCACGTCCGCGGTCTCGGGCCCCTTGGATACGGTCAGCTTCACGGAGTCGCCCCAATGCAGTTCGGTACCGGAGTCGGGCGAGGCGGAGATGACACTGCCGGACTTGACGCTGTCGCTGTACTCCTCCGAAACGGTGGTCTTGAGCTTCGCGTTGTCGAGGGCGGTCATGGCCTCGTCCTTGGTCTTGCCGACGATGTCCGGCATGGTGACCGGCATGAGTCCCTTGGATAGTACCACGGTGATCTCGGCGTTGTGGTCCAGGGTTGAGCCGGGCGTCTCGGAAATGCTTTGCAGGGCTCCCTCCGGCAGCGTCATCGAATATTCGGCTGAGGAGTCATCGCGTTTGATGTTGGTGAATCCGGCGTTCTCAAGCGCTTTGATCGGATCCTTGCCATCGGCCGACGTCGGATCCGCGATGTCGCTGGGGATGGTCGCCTGCTTGACGCCAAGCGACACCGTCACCGTGATGCGTCCGTTGTGGCGCTTGCTGATATGGGTGCCGACGTTCTGCGGGTCGGCGGAGATGATGTTCCCCTTGGCGACGGTGTCACTGTACGCCTCGGAGGAGGTGAACGGGATGTTCGCCACGTTCAGCGTGCTCTGGTAATCGCTCCACTTCGCCCCGACGATGGAGCATTCGGTGTTCTCCTTGCAGGAGATGTCGGTGGGCTGCGGCAGCGTCCAGTAGCTGCCCGGACCGAGGAAATACCACCATGAGCCGCCTGCGCCGGCGACGAGCGCCACGACGAGCACCACCACGAGCGTGATGATCAAGGGTTTCTTCGAGCGCTTGCGCTTGGCGGGCTCCGAGCCTTGGTCATCGAGCGGGCGCGCGTCCATCAGCCCGATGGTGAGTGCGGGATCCTGCGGCGTGATTACCTGGGTGGCGGAGACGTCCTGGGGTGCGGTGCCTTCAGGCATCACCGAAGTACGGGCCGTGGTAGGGGCGGTGCCGGTCTGCGGGGCGGTGCCGGTGCGCGAATCGAACAGCGGCGGCGCGGGCGGGGCCGGGATGGCGCCCACCAGCGCGGGGGCGGTCGGCTCCTCGGTATCGCCGCTGGTGCCTACGTCGGCGGGCTTGCGGTACTGCCATGCGTCCATCGGCAGGTTCGCGGTCAGCTGTTGCAGCTCATGCAGGGCGTCGGATGCGTCGGCGGGCCGTGCCTCGACGGCGCGGGCGGTCAAATGCGAGACGAAATCGGCGACCTGCTGGTTGATGCCCGTGCAGGTCGAGGTCAGGGACGGCACGTCCTCATGCACGTGCTTGAACACCATGGTGACGGGATTGTCCGACGTGAACGGCACGTCGCCGGCGAGCATCTCCCAAGCCATGATTCCCACGGAATACAGGTCCCCCTGCATGGTCGCCTTGTTGTCCTCGATCATTTCAGGCGCCAGATACGCGGCGGTGCCGAGCAGCATGCCGGTGGTCGACAGTGTCGCCTGCGACGCGGCCTTCGCCAGACCGAAATCGGTGATCTGCACGTGCCCGCGGTCGTTGATCAGGATGTTCTCGGGCTTGATGTCGCGGTGGACGACGCCCACGCGGTGCGCCGCTGCCAGTCCGTCCAGCGTCTCGGAGATGACGCGCAGCATCTCGCGCACGCTGAACGTGCCCTGCAGGTTCATGTCGTGACGCAGGTTCACGCCATGCACGTATTCCATGACCAGATAGTCCAGCCCATTGAACTCTCCGGTGTCATACACCTGCACGATATGTGGGTTCGCGATCGCCGCGGCGGACTTGGCCTCGCGGTGGAACCGTTCCACGAACTGCTCGCGGTGCGCTCCCTGCGCCAGCTGCATGTGCATGATCTTGATGGCGACGCGGCGTTCGAGCCTGGTATCCTCCGCCTCGTACACGGTCGCCATGCCGCCTTCGGCGATTTTGCGTATGACGCGGTATCGCCCCTCTATCATTCGTCCCTGCGGCTCTTGCGACGTGGCTGCGACTTCACTCATGGTTGTATCGTAAGGTTCTTTCTGCTGGAAAACGGCATTTCCAATACATACGTTGGCGAAAACTCTACGCTTTGATGATCGGGATGAACCTCATGCATGCCTCGGTGAGCGTGCGCTCGTCCTGCGGTGGGAGCCGCAGGTCCCCTATGGCATGAAGCGTGCCCTGCCACAGTGCGCGGATGCGCCGGCGGGATCGGTCGATGGCGCCGGTGCCTTCGAACAGCTCGATACACCGGCGTACGTCGTCGTCGCCCCGCGACTGCGACGAGAACATGTCGATCAGTGTGCGGCGCTGCCTCTGGTCGGCGCCGCTGATCGCGTCCGCGAGCAGCACGGTGCGCTTGCCCTCCCTGATGTCGCCTCCCACGGGCTTGCCGGTGGATCTGCTGGATCCGATGACGTCCAGCAGGTCGTCGGCGAGCTGGAACGCCTGGCCGAGCGGCAGTCCGATGGCCATGGCGTCGGCATGTGCCCGCCTGGGGTCTCGGCCGGAGGCGAGAAGCGCGAATTCGAGGGGCGCGATGGTCGTGTAGCTGGCGGTCTTCCATCGGAACACGTTCATGGATTCCCGTGCGAGCCGTTCCGGCTCGTCCAATGGAGACAACTCAACTGCGAGGTCGAGCACCTGCCCGATCTCCACCTCGCGGTGCATGCGCAGGAACGTCGAGACGATCATGTCGGGCCGGGGCATCCGTTGCGCCGCGGCATGGGCGATGTCGACGCTGGCGGTGGCGAGCAGGTCTCCCAGCATGATGCCCAGTCCTCGACCGAGCGACGAGCTGTGCGACGTCGTGCCGAGCGCCTTGTGGGCCGCTGGTTTGCCCCGTCGCAGGTCGGAGTCGTCGATGATGTCGTCATGGACGAGCGCGGCGGTCTGGAAGACCTCTATCGCGCAGGCCAGGTCGAGCACCGCGTCGCGTCCGCGGGCATGGGCGTCATCGTCGTCATGCCCCTGCGGGTCGGTCGCGTCGAAGGCGTGGAGGGCCAGCAACGCCCTGAGCCGCTTGCCGCCTTCGCTGGAGACCAGGGCCTGACGCGCGACCTCGCGGGATATGGTCAAGCACGGGCCTTCGATGGTGTCGTCGGCGTCGAGCGCCATGAAACGGTCCACCGCGTCGGCGATGCGGGACTCGATCAGGGCCAAATCAGATGAAACAGTCATACCCAGAGGTTATCCACAGGGTTTTACGAATACAAGAACTGCGGATTTGCAAGCCTGACAAGCCTTCGACCACATAGGTTGGATTTCGCCCTGAAAACCGGCCCGATACGGCATAGTTGATGGTATCCCGTCGCGGGGGCGGCGGTCGCCGGCATCGTGCGCCGGCGGTGGATGAGACCGGTAAGGGGGACCACGATATGGGACAGGAGACGAACACGCAGGCCGTCCGGTATGCGGAGGCGGTCGCGGACGATGACATGCTGCGCGAGGACGATCTCAGACGCATGCGCGATGAATACTGCGAGCGCCGCAAGCTCAGCGGCACCGTGGCGGCGGACGCGCAATGGGCCGATGAGCCGTTCGACCATTGGCTGGCGGGCCTGTCGGCGCAGCCGCGGGCCATCGATGACGCCTCGATCGCCGCGCTGGTGGTGGGAATGACGGTGACGTTGTCGATCAGGGACGCCCTGATCATGTCATTGGTGGCCGGGGACACCTGCGCCGACAAGCGCACGATGATGGATTTCGCGTCGCGCTCGCATGCGCCGGATGTGCAGAGCCGCATGTGCAGGGAGCTGCAGGGCGCGTTTTTCGACGAGCGACGTCGGCCCGACGAACCGAGATGCCGGGCCGGCGCCGACATGCTCGTGGCCATGGCCGATCGCGTTCCGGAGAGCTTCAGCGTGCAGCCGCTGGCCGTGCTGGCGTATGTGATGTGGTGGATGGGCGACAGTCGAGCGGTGGCGTTCGCGTTGCGCTGCCTGATGCTGGATGAGGACTGTTCGCTGGCGGCGATCGTGTGCTCGGCGTACCAGCGCGGCGTGATGCCGGCGTGGATGGGTGCCGGCCCGCATCACGACGCCGCATGACGGCTCGCGGGAGACCATCGGTTCCACGCCGCAACAAGCCGTGGGAATAATCGTCCTTGGAAGATGGTTAACTCGCATAGTTGACGATTTGCTCTTGCCAGAAGTGCGCCCGATGTGGTATAAGCACGCTTGGCATGATGATGCAGGAGGATGAGTTTGGCCACGAAGGATACGATGGCGACGACAGTCCCGGACGATACGGACGCCAAGACGAAATCCGAGAAGAAGGGAACCGACGCGTGTACGGCCTCTACGGCAGACAAGAAGACCGCAGCGGGCAGGAAATCCGCCGCGGGCAAGAAGACCTCGTCGAGGTCCGCCGCGTCCAAGTCCACGGCACGCAAGTCCTCGGCGAAGGCAGCCGCGCCCGCGAAGCCCACCCGCAAGCGCGCCGCGTCCAAGTCGGCGAAGGCCGTCAAGGACGAGACCGAGGAGATGGCGAAGACCGAGGAACTCGCCAACGAGGATTCCTCGGACGATCTCGACGACGTCCAGGTCGATGAGGATGGTCTGGAGAGCCTTGACGACGATCTCGACGATGTCGATGACGGCGGTCTGGATGGCGACGATGATGACATCGATGACGAATCCGGTGAGGATGACGACGTTCCCGAGGACGAAGAGGACGACGAGGGGACTGAACCCGGGCGCAAGGAGCCTGAACAGCCCAAGGAGAAGGGCGCGTTCGTGGTGCGCGACGATGACGACGACGAGAACCTGACCCCGTCGGGCAATCCGAAGCGCCGCGTCATCGCTGCGGGCGCCACAGCGGATCCGGTCAAGGACTATCTCAAGCAGATTGGCCGTGTCAGCCTGCTGAACGCCGAGCAGGAGGTGGACCTCTCCGAGCGCATCGAGGCCGGCCTGTACGCCCAGCATCTGCTCGATACCGAGAGCGACGGCATGGACTTCAAGCGCAAGCGCGAGCTCAAGTGGGCGGCGAACGACGGCAAGAAGGCCAAGGACCACCTGCTGGAGGCGAACTTGCGACTCGTGGTGTCGCTGGCCAAGCGCTACACCGGCCGTGGCATGCTCTTCCTCGACCTGATTCAGGAAGGCAACCTGGGCCTCATCCGAGCCGTCGAGAAGTTCGACTGGAAGAAGGGCTTCAAGTTCTCCACCTATGCCACGTGGTGGATCCGTCAGGCCATCACCCGCGCCATGGCCGATCAGGCACGCACCATCCGCGTGCCCGTGCACATGGTCGAGGTCATCAACAAGCTGTCGCGCGTCCAGCGCCAGATGCTGCAGGACCTGGGCCGCGAGCCCACGCCGGACGAGCTGGCCCGCGAGCTCGACATGCCGGTCGAGAAGGTGCAGGAGGTGCAGAAGTACGGCCGCGAGCCGATCTCGCTGCACACGCCGCTGGGCGAGGACGGCGATTCCGAGTTCGGCGACCTCATCGAGGACACCGACGCCATCGCGCCGTCCGACGCGGTCGCGTTCTCGCTGCTGCAGGAGCAGTTCAAGCAGGTGCTGGAGACTCTGAGCCCCCGCGAGGCCGGCGTCATCAAGATGCGTTACGGTTTGGAGGACGGCCAGCCCAAGACGCTGGACGATATCGGCCGCGTGTACGGCGTGACCCGTGAGCGTATCCGCCAGATAGAGTCCAAGACGATGTCGAAGCTGCGCCACCCGTCGCGCTCCCAGACCCTGCGCGACTTCCTTGATCAGTGATCGCGCCGCTCGGCAGCGCGATCACGCGAGGAGGGGCGGTTCAGTGGACTGTCCCCCCCCCGACGGAGCCATCCGTTGATAGCTCCCCTCGATGAGGAGAGCCGCGAGTTATACAGAAAATAGGATTTGTATGCCCAAACAGGAATACGGTGCCGACAGCCTTACCGTGCTCGAAGGCTTGGACGCGGTGCGCAAGCGCCCCGGCATGTACATCGGCACCACCGACAGCCAGGGTCTGATGCACTGCCTGTGGGAGATCATCGACAACGCGGTGGACGAGGCGCTTGCGGGCGCCTGCGACCATATCACGGTGACCCTGCACGACGACGGCTCCGTGGAAGTGGCCGACAACGGCCGTGGCATCCCCGTCGACGTCGAGCCGAAGACCAAGCTCACCGGCGTCGAGGTCGTGCTGACCAAGCTGCATGCCGGCGCTAAGTTCGGCAACGCGTCCTATAACGCGGCCGGCGGCCTGCACGGCGTCGGCTCGTCCGTCGTCAACGCGCTGAGCTCGCGTCTGGACGTCGAGGTCGACCGCGACGGCAAAACCCATCACATGGCCTTCCACCAGGGTCATCCAGGCGTATATTCCGACACCGATCCCGAGCATCCGTCCCCGGACGCGCCGTTCAAGCGCACCCGCAAGAACCGCCCGACCGAACTGGAGATCATCGGCAAGGTCAGCCCGAAGACCACGGGCACGCGCATCCGGTACTGGGCCGATCCCGAAATCTTCAACGACACCGCCGAATTCAGCTACGAGCAGCTCATCGACCGTGTGCGCCAGACCAGTTTCCTGGTGCCGGGACTGCGGATCACCGTCATCGACGAGAACGTGCCGGAAACCGGCGACGACAGCGTCGACGAGATGATGGAAGTCGACGCCGCACAGATGCCCGCCGACGATGGAACCGGCCTGATGGACGCTGCCGACATCGTCTCTGCGGCCGACACGGCCGTCGAAGATACCGTTGAAGCGGGTGAAGCCGAAGCGCGATCTGCCGCAGTCTCCGCCGCGGTCGAGACGGCGAAGGTGGACGCGGCCCGCCACACGCACGCCCGCGTCGAGGAATTCCGCCACACCGGCGGTGTCAAGGACTTCGTCGATTTCCTGTCCGCGGGAGAGGCGGTATCCGACATCTGGCGCATCACCGGCGAGGACACCTACGAGGAGGAGACCCAGGCGGTCGGCGAGGGCGGCGAACTGCACGCCCAGAAAGTCACCCGCAAATGCGGCGTCGACATCGCAATGCGGTGGACCAACGGGTACGACACGACGATGCGCAGCTTCGTCAACGTGGTCGAGACGCCCGGCGGCGGCATGCACGTCGACGGTTTCCTCATGGGGCTCACCAAGCAGATCCGCAAGGCCGTTGAAGACAACGCCCGCAAACTCAAGGTGAACCTCAAGGACTCGAACATGCGCGTCGAGCGCGACGACATCCTGGCCGGACTCGTGGCCGTCGTCACCGTGCGCATCGCCGAGCCGCAGTTCCAGGGGCAGACCAAGGACGTGCTCGGCACCGCTCCCGTCAAGTCCATCGTCACCAGGATGACCGACAAGCAGTTCGGCGAGATGATCACGGGCTCCAAACGCGGCTACAAGGAGCAGTCCGGTCGTGTGCTGGAGAAGATTGTCGGCGAGATGCACGCCCGCATCCAGGCGCGCAAGACCAAGGAGGTCACGCGCCGCAAGAACGCGCTCGAATCCGCCGCCATGCCGTCGAAACTGTCCGACTGCCAGCCGGGCAACGACGATGTGGCCGAGCTGTTCATCGTCGAGGGCGACTCCGCGCTCGGCACGGCCAAGGCTGCGCGCAATTCCGGATTCCAGGCGCTGCTGCCGATCCGAGGCAAGATACTCAACGTGCAGAAGGCATCGTTGAGCCAGATGCTCAACAACAAGGAGTGCGCCGCGATCATCCAGGTGGTCGGTGCGGGATCCGGCGCCGGTTTCGACATCGAGCAGTCCCGCTACCACAAGGTCATCATGATGACCGATGCCGACGTGGACGGCGCCCATATCCGCATCCTGCTGCTCACGCTGTTCTACCGGTACATGCGCCCGCTCATCGAGCACGGGTACGTCTACGCCGCCGTGCCGCCGCTGCATCGCATCGCGCTCGCCGGCTCGCACAAGGGCGAGTTCATCTACACGTACTCCGATGACGAGCTCGCCGGCCGTCTGGCGGATCTCGAACGGCGACACATCTCGTACAATCCCGACATCCAGCGCTACAAGGGTCTGGGTGAGATGGACGCCGACCAGCTCGCGGACACGACGATGGATCCGCGCACGCGCATGCTGCGGCGCATCCGCATGGAGGATGCGGCACAGGCGTCCGAGATATTCAGCCTGCTCATGGGCGACGATGTGCCGCCGCGCAAGGCGTTCATCGTCGACAACGCCGACGATTTCGACCGCTCCAAGATCGACACCTGATCCGGCTTTCTGCCGGCTGTGCACTGCTCGGGCCGCCGTCGGCTTGTATCAGGCCGG
>ERZ1106935.2409-NODE-2409-length-12796-cov-2.948513_pt1 | contig 12796 bp, 11 predicted proteins | sample MGYA00403666_ERZ1106935 | MGnify/ENA primary metagenome ERZ1106935 (study PRJEB35170, sample SAMEA104062452) | human gut metagenome | biome: human gut; feature: human-associated habitat; material: faeces | place: Denmark | collected 2012-11-20 ... | reverse complement strand
CCCTGCCTTTTAATTTTTTTCCAAGAAATTTTATTTCTTTTATAAGGGCTGTAATATAATCATCCACTAAACTTTTATATTTTGAAATTGGATATGACGTAAATGAGCAATACAGACATGTTGTAGGACAAAACGGTATTCCTACATAAAGACTGTATCCCTCTTTATAATTAATTTCTGATAAAATGCGTCCCTCACTTTTGGAAATATCCATGGCTAAATTCAGTTTTTCGTCAGAAATAAAATAAGTTTCTTTCATAACTTTTCTTATTTCGTTTTCTGACATTCCCTGGTCCATAAGCATTCCCGGTATTTTCGCTGGTCTTATTCCCGTCAGATTTCCCCATGGCAAAGTATATCCTGTATCTTTTACCATTAAACAATACAAAAGCTTTTTTAAAGCATTTTTTGTATCTCTTCTGTCTAAATAATTACAAACTGTATGCTCTTCAAAAAGCTTTTGATTTTTTATATAAATTGCCCCAATGATGGCATTGTCTGAAAATTCCACCTCTAATACTCTGTATGCATCTTCAACCTGACCGTTAATTTTGAAAGAATGTCCAATATAAAATGCCTGTACCAGTGACTGAATATCGTATTCAAATTGTCTCGGATTTATCTGTATATCTATCATTAATAATATACCTTTTCATTGTCAATTTTTGTAGTATCCATATGTCCCGGATATACATCCGTATTCCCCGGAAGTTTAAGAAGTTTTTCCTTAATGGAATTAATAATTGCTGCCTCACTTCCTCCCGGAAAATCAGTTCTTCCACGGCTTGCATGAAACAGTGTATCTCCACTAAATAAAACATTTTCATCAGCAATATAATAACATCCACTCCCCGGAGTATGTCCCGGAGTTAGAATAAATTTAATATCAAAACCTGCAATATTTACATTTTCTCCATCCCTTAAAAATTTGTCTGCACAAATCATTGTAGGCTCTCCAAACATTGATGAAAGATTCGCACGGTTATCAAGAAGTAATCTGTCTTCCACTTCTGAAGCATACACAGGAATATCATAGCGTTTCTTTAGTTTTTCGACTGCTCCTATATGGTCAAAATGACCATGCGTAAGCAAAATAGCTACAGGTTTCATTTCAATGTGAGAAACATTTGCTGAAATTTTTAATTCATCATCTCCCGGATCTACAATAAACCCTTCTTTTGTTTCAGTATTCATACACAAATAACAATTTGTGTAACACTCGCTAACCAGCACACTTCTTATTTTTATTCTAGACATATAATCCTCCTGAATTTTCATATTGCCCAATTGTAATTAACTGCTTGTTCTTTCAATATCAATAATGTTGTCTATTGTCCTTATTTTTGCAATAAGGCTGTTTAATTCATCTGTTCCCTGTATTGCAAAAGTCATTGTTATTGTTGCAATGTCAGACTTACTTGTTCTACTGTTAATACTGTTTACATCAATGTTTCTCTCTGTAAATATTTTTGATAAATCTGTAAGTATACCAACTCTGTTACTAGCATAAATAACAATTTCTGTCATATACTTGCCATCCTGCTGACCTTCATCAGCCGCCCAACTTGCTTCAATAAGTCTGCCCCTTTCAATATCCGGCAGATTCATTATATTTATACAATCTGTTCTGTGAATAGAAACTCCTCTGCCTCTTGTCACAAAGCCAACGATTTCATCGCCAGGTACAGGACTGCAGCATTTTGAAAATCTTACGGCAACATCATCCATTCCCTCTACAATTATACCGCTTTTCTTATTCTCTCTATGCTTTAGTTCAGTCTTTGGATTATTAACCTCATTTAATACATCAGAATCCGTAACCTCAACCTTGTGTTCTTTTTCATATTCATCCACAAGTTTGTTAACAATCTGACCTTCCTTTAGTCCTCCGTGTCCAATGGATGCAACAAGGGAATTCCAATCCTTGTAGCTATATTTAAGCCGTACCTTTTCCATATATTCAGGCTTTAAAATATCGTTCAAAACAATACCTTTAGCCTTACAGTACTTTTCAATAAGTTCACGTCCCTTAACAATGTTCTCTTCTTTGTTTTGTTGTTTAAACCAAATATTAATTTTGTTTTTAGCCTGAGTACTCTGAACAATTTTCAGCCAATCCATACTTGGACCAGAAGAATTATTTGATGTAATAATTTCAACTCTGTCTCCATTCTGGATTTTGTAGTCAATGTTAACCATTTTTCCGTTTACTCTGGCACCAACCATTTTATTTCCTACAGCACTATGAATACTATAAGCAAAATCAATCGGCGTTGAACCACTTGGCAGATTTTTTACATCTCCATTCGGTGTAAAACAGTAAACTCTCTCGGAAAACATATTCAAATCATCTTTTAATAAATTAATGAATTCATGGTTATCCGACATGTCTCTCTGCCATTCAAGTATCTGCCTTAACCATGCAATTTTCTGCTCTTCGTTGTTACCCTCGCCGGTGATATTTTCTTTATATTTCCAATGGGCAGCGATACCATACTCAGCTGTTCTATGCATTTCAAAAGTTCTTATCTGAATCTCAAAAGGCTGACCATTTGGTCCTATAAGAGTCGTATGAAGAGACTGATACATATTCTGTTTTGGCATGGCAATGTAATCTTTAAACCTTCCCGGAACAGGAGTATATTTTTCATGAATTATTCCAAGAGCTCCGTAACATTCCATTACGCTGTCCACAATAATACGGATTGCAAAAACATCATATATTTGGTCTAAGGTTTTATGTTGCATTGTCATTTTTTTGTATATACTGAAATAATGCTTAACACGACCGTCAATCGTAGCCTTAATTCCGGCTTTTTCTATATACCCTGCAACTTCAGTAATGAGATTTTCCATAAACTCTTCTCTATGCTCCAGCCTTTCATGAACACCCTCTACTAATTCTTTATACTTTTCCGGCTCCAGATATCTAAGGGCAAGGTCATCCAATTCAATTTTAATTTTAGAAATACCTAACCTGTCTGCAATTGGAGCGTAAATATCCATTGTTTCTTTAGATTTTTCTTTCTGTTTTGCAGGAGTCATGTACATAAGGGTTCTCATGTTATGAAGTCTGTCTGCTAATTTTATAAGAATAACCCTTATATCCTTTGCCATGGCAAGAAACATTTTTCTTAAATTTTCTGCCTGTTTTTCGACCTTATCAACATCATAATCAAGTTTTGTAAGTTTTGTAACGCCATCAACCAAATCCGTTACTTCCTCACCAAACTCTTTAATCATAATTTCCCTCGTTACTGACGTATCTTCCATTACATCATGTAGCAGTCCTGCCATAATAGATTCTTTATCCAACTCCAGATCAGCCAGAATAAGTGCCGTATGGAGCGGGTGAATTATATAGGGTTCTCCTGATTTGCGCCTCTGATCACCATGAGCATTTTTCGCAAATATGTAGGCTTTTTCAATCATATGAACTTCATCACTTGACGGATGATATTTTTTTATTTTTTCTAATAATCTGGCATAAAGTTCTTCAGGAGTAGCATGTTCTTCTTCTTTAGGTATAACTCCATGATTTTCAATTTTAACATTTCTATTCTTTTCACTCATATAATCAGTCCTTTTAATGTATATTATTATTTTCCTTCATAAGCTACAACAGAATCAACATTATAATTCGAAAGTCTTTCCCTTCCCTTCAAGCCTGCAAGTTCAACTAAAAACAAACAGTCTACAACTTTCCCCCCTAATCTTTCAATTAATTTAATGGCAGCTTCAATAGTCCCACCGGTAGCGATCAAATCATCTACCAAAACAACCTTCTGTCCCGGTTTTATTGAATCCGTATGAATTTCAATTTCTGCCTTTCCATATTCTAAATCATATGATTCAGATATTGTTTCACATGGAAGTTTTCCTTTTTTTCTTACTAATACAAAAGATTTTCCAAGTAAATATGCTATAGGCATTCCAAAAATAAAACCTCTTGCTTCCAAACCTACAACTACGTCAAAATCTAAATTCTTTACTTTATCAACCATTGCATCTACGGCAAGTTTAAGCCCTTTAGGATCCTGTATTACAGTTGTAATGTCCCTGAAAATAATTCCCTCTTCAGGAAAATCCTTTATACTTCTTATATATTTTTCAACTTCATGCATTTCTTTCGTTTCCTCCTAAGTTATTATTAACAAAATCTGTCTATAACAATCTGTATCTGCACGTTACCTTTATATTCATTTATGTTTGGATAAAATGTTGCCATAATTTCCATGCTATTTTTCATGCCATTTAACGCTTTGTCTATCTCACCTTGCCCAAATTTTTCTTTAAGAAATGCCATAAACTCCACTGTTCTGTTAAATATCAATGCATTCATTCTGTAATGACTTGCATTTTCTACTATTAATTTAATGGTATTTCCTGCTTTTCCAATAATCTGAAACTTAATTATTTTCAGATTTTTCTCAGCAAATAAAGGTTTTTCATTGCCTTTTCCAAAGGGTTCTAAAGTCTTTAATTCATTTACAATATTTATTGTAACATACTCTAGTGGTAATTGCATATCAATATGTACCTTTAAATATAAATCTTCACGGGTTAAATTACAATTGTCATTTAACTTTTTCCTAAACAGTTCTATATTTTCCCTTTTTAAAGACACTCCGGCAGCCATTTTATGCCCACCGAATTTTGTTAAAAGTTCTTTTACTCTAGTAAGTTCCGAATACATATCATATTCTTCAATTGAACGTCCGGAACCTTTTACGCCTTCCTGTGCTTCAGTAAGTATGAATACAGGTTTATTATATGCCTCTCTCACTCTTCCTGCAACAATTCCCGCTATACTTTCATGACAATTTTTTAAAAATAATACCAATACCGGATTATCATCCTCTTTAGCGCTTTCAATAGCTTCTTTAGCACTTTTTTCCGTTAATTCTTTTCTTTCATCATTAAGTCTTTTTAGTTTTACTGCTAGTTCATCCGCCCTGTCTGCATCAATACTAACCAGTAATTCAAAAGCCTTTTTTGCTGTATCAAGCCTCCCGCTTGCATTCAGACATGGCCCAATAACAAAGCCAAAATGATATGCACTAAGATTTCTTTTATCAAGGGCACATTCTTTAATAAGAGCATTAATTCCTACATCGCTGTTTGTTTTAAATGCCTCAATCCCTTCCTTTACAATTATCCTGTTTTCTCCTTTCAGCTCCATAACATCACATACTGTTGCTAAAGCTCCGTAGGGCAATAATTTTCTTACCTCGTTTTTCCCAAGCCCCATTTCTTCATTTAGTGCTGCTATCAGCTGATATGCAACCATTGCCCCGCACAATTCTTTAAAAGGATACCCGCAATCCCATTGTTTATGATTTACAATAGCATCGGCTTCAGGCAAAATCCATTGCCTGTTTTCACCATCTCCCTCATAGGGGATCTCATGATGATCAGTTACAATCACCGTCATTCCAAGAGATTTGGCATACTTTATCTGCTTGGTTGCAGCTATACCGTTGTCACATGTAAGTATAGTATCTACTTCTGCATCAAAAGCCTTTTTTATAAGATGCTCGTTTATACCATAACCATCATCAACTCTGTGGGGAATATCAATATCTACATTTGCCCCAAGTTTTTTCAAAGAACTATAAAGAATAAATGTAGAACATATCCCATCTACATCATAATCTCCTATTATTCTTATTTTGCTCTCATGACTGATTTTAATTTTTAATATGTCGACTGCCTTGTCCATGTTTTTAAATAGCCATGGCGAACTTATTGACTCCATAGTTCCATTTAAAAACCTATCTATTTCTTCATCGCCGATAATGTCTCTGTTTCTCATTATTCTGGCTATTATAGGACTAATATTATATTTTTTTGAAATAGCATTAAAGTCAGCTTTTTTTGTCTGTAAGAACCATCTTTCATTCATAATATCACCAAAAAACAAACGGTATCACCTACAAGGCAATACCGTTTACCAAGAAATTCTAATTACTTATTCTTCTTTAAATCGTATTTTTTACCCTTCAAAATGTACCATAATGAACCTGTAATAAATACTGATGAGAATGCACCGGCTACAATACCAACCATCAATGGTAATGTAAATTCTCTAATAGAAGATACACCCATAATGAATATAACAAATACCGAGATAAATGTTGTCAATGAAGTGTAAATACTTCTTGTTAATGTCTGTGAAATACTTGAATCCACAACACCAATCATTGTATCTTCGCGTTTCATCAAAGCTTTATTTTCTCTAATTCTATCGAAGATAACAATTGTAGCGTTGATTGAGTAACCGATGATTGTAAGCATAACAGCAATAAATGTTGTACCTACAGTTAATCTTGTTAATGAATATGCACCTACAACAATAATTACATCATGTACTAATGCTAAAACAGCTGCCAAGGCAAAATGAATATTCTTAAATCTAATCCAAATATAAATCAACATACATATTATGGCAATTATAGTTGCAATAACCGCATCTGTTCTCATTTCAGAACTTATTGTATCTGAAATCTTATTATCATTAAAGTTTTCCTTGTTGTCAGTTGCCTTAAACTTATCAATCAAAGTACTCTTGAACTCTTTCATTTCTTTTTCGCTCATGTTTCTTGTTTTGATTGTATAAAGTTTATCATTAGATGTATCTTTCTGTCCAAGAACATCGGTTGTATTAAGCATCTTCTCAATTACAGGCTTAATTTCATCATTAAATTCATCAATTGAATAAGCCTTATCAAACTGTACGCTGATTGATGTACCACCCTTAAACTCGATACTGTAGTTAAATGCATCGTTGCCCTTTGCAACGTTAAATATTATTGAACCAATTCCAACCACGATTACAACAATTGAAATTGTAAACCAGATTACTTTCTTTTCAACAAACTTAAATATCTTCTTTGTCTGTTCCTTACCATAGAATCCCGGCTTCTGGAATCCCATATAGTAAAGCATCCATACAAGTCCTCTTGAAATTACAAGTGAAGAGAACAACTGGATAAAGATACCAATTGCAAGAGTCATTGCAAATCCCTTAACTGTACCTGAACCTCTCCAAAGAAGAACTAATGCTGCTATAAGTGTTGTAATGTTACCATCAACGATAGCCGATGTTGCCTTATCAAATCCAATCTTAATAGCACTCTTAACTGTTTTTCCTGCAGCAATTTCTTCTCTGATACGTGCATAAATAATAACGTTAGCATCTACCGCCATACCTATATTAAGGATAATACCTGCAATACCTGGAAGTGTTAATGTAAGGTCAAATCCGTTAAGTGCAAGAAGCATTAACTCTAAATATGAGAATAATGCAAGAGCTGCGGCAATACCCGGAATTCTGTATACTAAAAGCATAAAGATTGCAATGATAATAAATCCGATAATACCTGCCTGAATACTCTTAGATAAAGCATCTCTACCTAATGTTGCACTCTGAACATTATGGCTTAATTCTTCAAGTGATAAATCAAGGGCACCAATCTTAATGTTAGATGCAAGTGTCTCAGCCTCTTTAAGATCAAATCCACCTGTAATTTGTGCCTGGCCACCTGTAATAGCCTGATTAATTGTGGGATAACTTAAGACTTCATTATCGTAAATAATATATGATGTTTTATTTACATTCTGTGATGTCATATCGCCAAATGCCTTAGTTCCTTCACTGTCAAACTTAAGGTTAACTACATTCTGATGTTTACCTGTTTTTGAATCCGTTTCTGCCTGTCCAACTGCATCTGAAACATGTTCACCTGTTAACCATACTTTGTAATATCCGTCAAACTGGCTGTTTGTTGTTTTTTTCAACTGAATATATTCTTTATTCTTTAACTGTTCTTCAGTCGGTGTTGAATCAGCCTTTGTACAGAAATAAAGTGATCCGGGTTTTCCTAACTCATCAAGAACCTTCTGTGCATCATAAGCGCCCGGAATGTCAACTGTAATTCTGTCGTCACCCTGCTTATATGCTGTTGCTTCTGTGCTGAAGTTGTGAACTCTCTTTTCAAGTTTTCCTCTTGTAGCTTCAAGAGAACTGCTGTCAAGTTTCGCACGATCTTCCTTTGCTACCTGATAAGTAATACTTACACCGCCTTTAAGGTCAAGTCCCTGTGTAATGTACTCTGCCTTACCTCTGTCGCCGATACCGAACATAATTACGTAACCGGCAAATACCATTACTGCAAGAGAAAGAACAAAAAATATAATTCCTCTCTTTTTGTCCATTTTAATTTTCATCTTGTTACCTCTTTCTTATTGGTCAGCCTCCGCTAGTGCTGCCTTTATCATTATTGAGCATTCCACTCTTTTTTTCTGCATTTCACATCCTATGTCATAGGCATCATTTATTGTGCCGTGGAAATTATAGGAGTTAGCCGCGCAACCACCACTGCAGTAAAATTTTGCAAAACAGTTTTTGCATTTTTCTTTAGAATATACATTGCAGTTTCCAAATGTCTTAACTAAATCTTCTCTGACAATTCCGTCATCAACATTTCCCATTAAGAATTCTTCATTTCCTACGAACTGATGACATGGGTAAAAATCTCCCCATGGAGTAACCGCAAGGTATTCCATACCTGAACCACATCCGGACAATCTCTTGTATACACATGGTCCCTGATTTAAATCAATCATAAAGTGGAAGAAATTAAAGCCATTTCCTTCCTTTTCCCTCTTTATGTATTCTTTAGCAAGTTTATCGTATTCTTCCATGATACGTGGCAAATCCTCTTCTCTAATTGAGTAAGGATCTTCTTCCGGTCCAACAACCGGTTCAATAGACATCTGTTTAAATCCTAAATCAGCAAAATGTTTTATATCTTCTGAAAAATCCAGATTATTTCTTGTAAATGTTCCTCTTATATAGTAATTAGTCTGATTTCTACTCTCTGCAAGTTTTTGGAATTTTGGAACAATAAGGTCATAACTTCCCTTTCCTGTTCTGAATGGTCTCATATTATCATTAACTTCTTTTCTTCCGTCAAGACTTAATACAACATTAGACATTTCTTTGTTTAAAAATTCCATTATCTCGTCATTAAGCAGAACACCATTTGTAGTCAGCGTAAATCTGAACTTTTTGTTGTTCGGCTCTTCCAGTGAACGTCCGTATTCAACAAGTTGCTTAACAACGTCCCAGTTCATCAATGGTTCACCACCAAAAAAGTCAACTTCCAGATTAACTCTGTTACCGGAATTCTTTACAAGAAAATCAAGAGCCTTCTTTCCCACTTCAAAACTCATAAGTTCTCTTCTTCCGTGGTACTCGCCTTCTTCCGCAAAGCAATACTTGCATGCAAGATTGCAGTCATGAGCAATATGTAAACAAAGTGCTTTAACTACTGTCTGGCGTGACTCTTTGAATTTTTCAACAAAAGGCTGATATATATCTTCCGTAAACAGTTGTCCATCATTCTTTAACTGTTCTACCTCTTCAATTGCTTCCAGGATATCATTTGTAGCGTAAGTATCCTTTAACTTTTCAACAATAGAATCGGAATCCAGTTCTTCATATAAGCTAATAACATCATATGTCACATCATCAACCACATGGACTGCTCCACTGTTAACATCCATGACAATATCATAGCCATTGCTCTTATACTGATGAATCACTGTGATATGTCCTCCCTTTTTAACGCATTATAACAGAGTCGTTTTCCGGCTCTGTTATAAAATAAAATACAAATATTATTTATTTTCGCAAGTCTGGTTTCCAACTGTACACGATGTCTTACAAGCAGACTGACAAGATGTCTGGCATTCACCACAACCACCTTTTTTCATAGTTTCTTTTAAAGTTTTTTTGTTTAATGTTTTAATATGTTTCATGGTCTTCCTCCAAAAATTATTTGCGCTTATTCTTCAAAGTACGCAACTCTTTTGATATTATAACACAATACATCAGTTTTTCAAAGTTTTTTTTAGCTAATCATTCCTCCTATCATTCCTGCCAATACGGATGCAACAAGTCCTTCTGTGACACCAATTGTCCCCTGTGGTATTTTTCCCTCAACAATCAATGCAACAAGAAAAATAATAATAAAATATACAAGCCCCGATAAGGCTCCCCAAATAAACTTTCGCCTGTTCATAACACTTCCCATTATGTACCCTCCAACAAAAGTTGAAATGCAGTATACTGCCAATATCATTATTTTGACAATAGCAATTCCCGGCATCATTTTAAGAATTATAAATGAGATAATTGCCAGTAACACAGTACTTATAAGCAATTCTATAAGAGTTTCTTTTATAAATGTCACAACAATTTTATTCATACAACCTCCAAAGAACTAATAACATATAATAAATTTATATTTAGCAGTAACACATTTTATACATCAATTCTTGACTTTAATTATATGTTTTTGTACAATCTTTTTAACAGATTTTGTCTGTAATATTATTATGTAAGGAGAACTTTTTATGGGACCCAGTGACATAGCTTTGCTATGCATATTATTTATTCTATTATTATTATCGGCATTTTTCTCATCAGCCGAAACAGCTCTTACGACTTTTAGCAGAGTCCGTTTACGCATGCTCGTAGACGAAGGGAACAAAAGAGCCATTATCTTGGATCAGATTTTAAACAACTCACGGAAAATGTTAAGCAGTGTGTTAATAGGTAACAATATCGTTAACCTTACAGCCTCATCAATTACAACTATTTTTACACAGCGTGTATTTAATCTTAGTTGGGCAGTAAGTTTAGGCGTTGGTGTTATTACCCTTGCAATAATTATTTTCGGCGAAATAATTCCTAAAACCGTTGCATCACTGCATGCTGAATCTCTTTCATTAAAGTATGCTCCGGTCATCAAATTTATTATGACTGTTCTTACCCCTGTTATTTTTATACTTAATGTTTTTTCAAGTTTTATTTTGAAAATTTTCAGGGTAAATGTCAATCTCAACTCTACTTCCATTACCGAAGACGAGTTAAGAACAATTGTGGGAGTAAGTCAGGAAGAAGGTATTATTGAAGAAGACGAGATGGATATGATTAATAACGTATTTGATTTCGGTGATGCCTGTGCAAAAGATATCATGGTTCCAAAAGTTGATATAACAATGGTTCCCGTTGATATTAGTTATACCGAATTATTGGAAGTTATAAGAGAAGATAAATTCACACGTATGCCTGTATACAAAGAAAACACAGACAACGTCGTTGGTATTCTTAATATAAAGGATATGCTTTTAAATGGCGTTAACCGTTCAAATTTTAATATGTCTGAATTAATGAGGGAACCATACTTCACTCATGAAAAGGAAGAGCTTGGGGATTTATTAATGGAAATGAGGAATAAAGAACCCGGCATGTGTATCGTCCTTGACGAGTATGGTCAGACCGAAGGCCTTATCACATTGGAAGATATTGTGGAAGAAATTATCGGTGATATACACGATGAATTCGATGAAGCTGAAGATAAGGTAATACGTCAGGTTGGTGAAAACGAATATATCGTAGAAGGTTCAATCAACTTAGATGATTTTAACGATCAGTTAGATACAGACATTGATTCCGAAGATTACGAATCCCTTGGCGGACTTATTATTGAGCATTTAGATCGACTTCCAAACAAAGGTGACAGCGTTGAAATTGACAACTGCAAGCTCACCGTTATCAAAATGGACGACAAACGAATTGACTTAGTAAAAGTAATTGTTACTCCAAAGGAAAAGGAAGTTGTTGAAGATAGTGAAGAAAACGAAGATTAATTATAAAAAGAGTCGTTATATCGGTGATACAACGACTCTTTTTTAGTGCATTATTTTGTACTTACTTTCTTAACTGCAGACCACTTTCCTGCTTTAACACGATTAATTCCCCGTACTCTTACATAATAAATCTTTCCTCTTTTTAGTTTTCTGATTGCATAAGAGAATTTTCTTACGGTTACTGTACGTTTTTTTCTAAACTTTGCTGTTGTAGAATACTGGATCAGATACTTTTCCGCATATCGTGCCTTTAAAAATTTTACGGTTACGACTCCATTGTTTTTATATTTTACTGATTTAATTTTCACTTTAGCAGGACGTTTTATATCTGTATTTAAATCTTCACTCCTGTATTTAGAAGTGTGGCATGTAAAACAGCGTTACTGTCAGTAATAACATCCTGTGAAGTATTTAGCGTCAAAAACGGTGACGATGTAGCCTTTACGTCCTGCGAAACGCTAAATAAAATTCCAATAATTGCAACAAAAGTTATAATTTTTTTGTTTTTTTTCACAAAAATATGCATTATCTGGCATCTTCTAAACATGATACAACATTTTTCGACAAAGAATCTGCCCTATGGGCAAAGCAGTGGACTGACTGCCAGAAGAAAAATTCCCACATAATAAGTGGTAAGGTTAAACAGGTGGACTTTCCGGCTCTTATTTTTATAAAAATAAAGAAACAGAATGGAAATATCTGAGATCATAAACAGAAAACTTCCCACCGCACAGACGATGTGCCGCATGTCAGGGATACTCACTGCAATATGCATGCTTTTTGCAAACAGGTATGCAATAAAAAAAGTGTAGACTAAAATGCATGGCCGGAGTCTTCCGGTATGAAAGCTGCCCATTCCTGTCACTGCAAAAATCCCGATCACCGCTATGACCGGAAACACCATATCTGCAACTGCCGGCGGCTGCATCCGGTCCAGCCACCGGATAAAGAACAGATGCCCCATTAAAAATGTGACAAGTCCCAACAAAAAAAGTCTCTTTTTTTTGATCTTATTATAAAAAGCAAGTATTACATCTCCTGCAAAGCAGCAGACAAACGCCAGATCGGAAGAGCA
>ERZ1106935.2407-NODE-2407-length-12797-cov-3.242113_pt1 | contig 12797 bp, 10 predicted proteins | sample MGYA00403666_ERZ1106935 | MGnify/ENA primary metagenome ERZ1106935 (study PRJEB35170, sample SAMEA104062452) | human gut metagenome | biome: human gut; feature: human-associated habitat; material: faeces | place: Denmark | collected 2012-11-20 ... | reverse complement strand
GGAAAAAAAACAGTTATTACAGCCAGTGTTACATATGGAAAAGATACCTCATTGTCTAATGAGCCATATAATTGGTCTTCTAAAGATTCAAGCATTGCTACAGTTGATAAGACTGGAAAAATTAAAGCTGTAAAATCAGGAGAAACATACATTATTTGCAGCAGTCAGAGTGGCAATGCAAAAGCTCGTTGTAAGGTCAGTGTACACGCTCCTTATAATACTATTAAGTCCATTAAATTAAGCAGTTCAGAATTACAGCTTGATAAAAAAGGAAAAAGAAAACTTACACCTATTGTTTCATATGGTAAGAAAACTCAGTATGCTGCCGAGCCACTTCTTTGGAGCAGTTCAAATAACAAAATTGTAACTGTAAAAAGCGGAGTTCTCAAAGGGAAGAAAAACGGTACTGCTTACATTAGTGTAAAATCAAAGTATACTAACAAATCAGCTAAATGTAAGGTTATTGTTAAAAACGTTAAATATATCGCAATTACTTTTGATGATGGTCCGGGTGAATATACAGACAAACTTTTAAATGCATTAGAAAAAAATCATAGCAAAGCTACATTCTTTGTTCTTGGGAACAGAGCAAATGCCTATAAAAAACAATTAAAACGTGAAGCTCAGCTTGGAATGGAAATTGGCAGTCACACTTATAGCCATCAGAATCTGAAGACTCTTTCAAAGAAAAAAATAAAGAGTGAAATATTTAAGACCCGGGATGCAGTTAAAAAAGTTACAGGTAATGCACCTACACTTTTAAGACCACCTTACGGAAATTATAACTCTACTGTAAGTAAAAATGCCGGTGTTCCTATGATTTACTGGTCTGTAGATACAGAAGACTGGAAACATAGAAATGCAAATTATATTAGCAAATATATTGTAAGCCATGCCGGTGATGGAGAAATCATATTATTACATGACATTCACCCAACTTCAGTTAATGGTTTCATTAAAGCATTGCCTAAGCTTAGAAAGAAGGGTTACGAGCTTGTAACTGTATCAGAACTCTATGCTATTAAAGGAAAAGCTCTTAAAAAAGGAGTTATGTATTTCGGACCAAACAGAGATAAATAGTTTCAAAAAATTAACTTTATCCAAAAGAACCGGACATATAAAAAATACTTTGAAAAATATGTCGTATTTTTTATATGTCCGGTTCTCTTTTGTAATATCATTACTATTTTGAACCTTCGAAATATTTAATTTTTTCTATATGACTTTTATATTACTTTTGATAAGAATGTTTTTGTTCTCTCGCTTTGTGGGTTGTCGAAAATTTGGGAAGGGGTTCCCTGTTCAATTATTCTTCCTTCATCCATAAATATTACTCTGGATGCGACCTCTCTTGCGAATCCCATTTCATGTGTTACTACAACCATTGTCATGCCCTGTTTTGCTAAATCCTTCATTACATTAAGTACTTCTCCTACCATTTCAGGATCAAGGGCTGATGTAGGTTCGTCAAACAACATTACATCCGGTTCCATACAAAGTGCTCTTGCAATGGCAATTCTCTGTTTCTGTCCACCTGACAACTGTGCCGGATATGCCTGAGCTCTATCCTCTAAACTTACGATTTTTAAAAGTTCCATGGCTTTTGCCTTGGCCTCTTCTTTACTCTTCTTTAAAAGCTTCATAGGTGCAATTGTCATGTTCTTTAAAACCGTCATATGTGGAAACAAATTAAAATGCTGAAATACCATTCCCATTTTTCTTCTATGCTCATTTATGTTGACTTTATTACTGGTCATATCCACACCTTCAAAGTAAAGATTTCCTTCTGTTGGTATTTCCAATAAATTAAGTGTTCTAAGCATAGTTGATTTTCCCGAACCTGATGGTCCGATAATTACCACAACTTCACCTTTCTTTATTTCAAGATCAACACCATCTAGGGCTTTTATTTTTCCATCTTTATAATGTTTTTTTATACCTTTTGCTACTATTAGAGACTCATTAACGTTCATCATTTCTCAGCCTCCTTTCTAATTTTCCAAGTAACCATGTAAAGAACATTACCATTATCAGATATACTGCAGCTATAAAAAGAAGTGGGAAATATGGCACATATGTAGCCGCTCTTACCGAGTCACCCGCTCTTGTCAGATCCATAAGACCAATGTATCCACATACAGCTGTTTCTTTCAATAATACAATAAACTCATTTCCCAATGTAGGTAAAACATTCTTAAATGCCTGTGGAATAATTACAAACCACATAGTCTGAATATAATTAAATCCAAGGCTTCGTCCTGCTTCCATCTGACCTGCATCAATTGACATAATTCCACTTCTGAAAATTTCCGCAACATATGCTCCTGAATTTATACCAAATGCCAATGCTGCAATTGGTATTTTAGCATTGGAACTTTGAAATACAATAAAGAAAATAATCATTATCTGTACTACAACAGGGGTACCACGTATTACTGTCAAATATACTTTAGCTATTAAATTAAAAAACCAAAGTACGACTTTTCCGGCGCCTTTACGTTTTTCTTTATATGTGTTGTCATATGTTGTTCTGATAATTGCAATTACTGCACCAATTACTACACCGATAATAAGTGCAAAGAATGTAATCAAAAGTGTATTTCCCAAGCCTGATAAATACAACTTCCAATAATTATCGTCTAAAAAACACATATGAAGCTGCTCTTTAAAACTTAAAGAGCTTAAAAAGTTTGTTTTAAATAACATACCATTAAATAACATTTCCTGCATATTAACCTCTTATTCAAAATAAAGCTACCGTAAAAACGGCAGCTTTTATTATTCTATAACTTATTCTGCTGTTATATATTTATCAAGAATTTTCTGGATTGTTCCATCTGCTTTTAATTCCTTTAAAGCATTGTTAATCTTGTCTCTTAATTCTGAATTATCCTTTGCAAGTGCAATTGCATAATCTTCTTCTGCGTATGCAGTATCAAGAATCTTTAAGCCCTTGTTTGCTTTAACAAATTCTTTTGCAGGCTGATTATCAATTACAACACAATCGATTTTTCCACTAACTAATGCCTGAACAGCGTCAGCACCCTTGTTGTATTTTTCAACTTTACCTAATCCTGCGTTTTCAACATCATCTGTACAATAAAGGTCACCTGTTGTTCCTAACTGAACACCAATCTTGTTGTTTGCACCTTTCTTTGTAAGATCAGCTGCATCTTTAATCTTTGAATCTTCTTTTACAATAACAGCCTGAACACCTGTAGCATAAGAGTCTGTAAAATCAACACTCTTCTTTCTCTTTTCTGTTACAGTCATACCTGCAATACCAATTTGGTCTTTTCCTGATGTAACTGCAGGAATAATTGAATCAAAGTTAATGTTGTCAACTTTTAACTTCATTCCTAATTTATCAGCTATAGCCTGTGCTATATCAACATCAATACCTACAACCTTATCTCCGTCCACATATTCATATGGTGGAAATTCTGCGTTTGTAGCCATTGAAAGTGTTTTATCGCTTTCTTTTTTTGCTTCTGTCTTACTGTCGCTTCCACATGCGCAAAGCATTGTAACTGACAAACATACTACTAATGCTAATGATAATACTTTCTTCATTATTTTCTCCTCCTAAATCGTATCAATATTGCATTCATAAATATGCAACATGATTATTATACATAATAATGAATACTTTTTCAATATTATTATTTATGATATGGCTGATTGTTAATTATTCTAAAACTTCTATATATCTGCTCCAATAAAATAACTCTCATTAATTGATGCGGAAATGTCATTTTTGAAAAACTCATTTTATAATCTGCACGATTTGAAACAGATTTATGAAGCCCCAATGAACCACCTATAACAAAAACAATATGGCTGTTTCCCTGTATTCCCAATTGATTTATTTTCTTTGCCATTTCAACGGAATCTAATTGCTTTCCCTGTATCTCCAATGTAATAACATATGCATTTTCAGGTATATGTTTAAGCAGTCTCTCTCCCTCTTTCTGTTTTACAATATCTGCTTCAATTTCCGAACAGTTTTCTACTGTTTTTTCATCCGGTACCTGAACAATTTCCAACTTGCAATATCTCGATAGTCTTTTTGAATATTCATTTATTGCTTCAGTGTAAAATTTCTCTTTTATTTTTCCAACTGTCAAAACTGATATTTTCAATTTACTCACCTCGCATTACCATAGTTTTGTCTTGTGTAAGACTGCTGAATAGTATATAATTAAATAAAATTTATGATTACAAACGTTCATACATAATAAATCTTACAGGAGGAATTTTGCTTATGCCTGATAACATTAACACACAACCTAATGAAAATCCAGAAGAAAAAATAAATGAAAATGCGATTCCAAAAGAATTACATGATTTTACTGAAAATAAAATTCCCTCATTTACCAGACTTTCTGATAAATATAAGGATATAACTTCTTCTGCATCTACTATGCTTATTGTCGGAATTATCGGTGTTTTATTTATGATTCTGGTTCTGACAGATACTATAAATATACCTCTTAATTCTTCTACTGCATGGCTGTTTGATTCCGTAATGGGTGGAGTTTTTATTATATTTATAATTGCAGGTATTGTTTCATTTATGCATGCAAAGCAGGTAAAAACCGAAGCAGATAAGGAAGATGCCTTAATTGAGGAACTCCTTCAGTGGGCTAAAGACAACATAACTAAGGAAATGCTTGATGAAGGTCTTGATTTGAATGAACCCGTTGAAATTCTTTATTTCAGCAGAGCAGACAAAATCAAAGACAAACTGATGCATCAGTTTGAAAATGCTGATGAAGCACTTATCTCTGAATATACTGAACAAATTTATCAGAATATATATGAAAACAATGATAATTAAATATGTATAACTCAAAGAACTGCAATGTTTGCAGTTCTTTTTTTGATGTGCTTTTGTTGTAATTCTTGTGTTTTGGGTGAATTACACAATTTCTAATAGAATGATTCATCATTGACGTAAGCCACAATCTAAAAGGAGCATTGTCCTGATCTAAAACCAGTACAACGCTCCTTAACTATTACATTTCCTATTTCACTGCTACCTTAATTTTTTGAGAAATTCCATTCTGTCCAAATACATATATAACAGTCTTTCCTTTGCCAATGGCTTTAACAACACCTTTGCTACTTACCTCAGCAACATTTGTATTTGTTGATTCATATCTGAATTTTGCAATGTGATTTCTTACTTTTTTGTCGCTCTTTGCTTTTGCTTTTATTTTGAATTTTTTACCTTTAGTAAGTGTAATTTTCTTTTTATTTAAAGTAATCTTATTAACATTGCCATATTTTCCGCCTTTTGTAGCTATATGGCATACCTTAGATACCGCTACTACCTTGTTGCCATTCACCGCAACAATCATATATTTGTAGAATTTTCCTTTCTTTAACTTTTTAATGCTGACTTTTTTGCCTTTTACAGTCTTTATTTTTACGACTTTGTTATTCTTGCCACAGGCTGAACCGTATATGATATATTCAGTTGCCCCTGTAACTTTTTTCCATGAAAGGCTTACTTTCTTTTTACCTGATTTAGCCTTTAACATAACTTTCGCAAATGAAGATCCTGCCATATCACCTTTGTCTGCATTCAATTTTGAAATTTTATTATTAACTTCATTTATACCGTTCTCATCTGTATTTAAAATTCCTTTATCAACAGATGCTTCTGTGGTTGTCGCAAACTCTGTTGGCATCTCTTTTGTTGTAGGTGCAACCGTAGTTGGTACTGCCTTTGTTGTTGGTACAACCGTTGTTGGTACTGCCTTTGTTGTTGGTGCAACTGTAGTTGGTACTGCCTTTGTTGTAGGTGCAACCGTTGTTGGTACTGCCTTTGTTGTAGGTGCAACCGTAGTTGGTACTGCCTTTGTTGTTGGTGCAACTGTTGTAGGTGTCTTTGTTGTTGGTGCAACCGTCGTCGGTACTGCCTTTGTTGTTGGTGCAACTGTAGTTGGTACTGCCTTTGTTGTTGGTGCAACCGTTGTCGGTACTACTGTAGTTGGCTTTTCACCCGATCCACCTGCGAAAGTATAAGTTATTGAAGTTGCCTTAGATTCTTTACCATTTCTTACTGATCTAACAGAAACTATGTAATCACCATTTCCACTTGAAAAAGCCTCCGATGTTAAGTTAATTGCTGCTACATTTGATGTTGCTACAAATTTTTCATCAACGTATACGTTATAGCTTTCTATGTCATCAGCCGGTGACTGCCATGCAAAATAGTACGGAAGTGTTTCATTTCCTGCATACGTCAAGCCAACCGGTGCAGGAATTGAATCATCCTCTCCTACTACTGTAGGTGCCACGGTAGTTGGTGATGCTGTTGGTGCCTCCTTTGTTGTTGGAGCAACTGTAGTTTGTGGATTTGTTATTCCCGAAGTAATGTCCTCAATTTTAATTTTTTTAAAATTAATGTTTGTTCCTGACTCAACACTTTTTCCTAATTCAAACATAACCTTTATCTGATTATTTGTCACTTTATATGTACCTGTCAAAGTCTTCGTACTATTGGCAGTTAAATCAGTATATACCTGAGTTTCCTTATCGTTTGAAATGCCTTCCTTCATACCAACGGAGCAATCTTTAGTAGATGTCACATCTACTGATACCTTATAGGTATGACCTGATGTTACATTTCCCGTGTAACTTCCCTGTACTAACCACTCTGTGCCTTTGTTAGCCTGATCCACATATATGTTATAATCTGCGTCAGATATCCATTTGTATGAACCGGAAGCAGTGCCGTTCCAATTTCCAAAATAGCACCCCCATTTACCTGACGTCATCCATTGGTTAACTGTTGCAGTTGTATATCCCGATGGAACAAACTGATCTTCACTTGCCTTGTTAAAACTAAAATAATCCAAATTACATGCATATGCTGAACCATCTTTTGTATTAAACAAAAGTTTAATGGAGTGTACTCCTGTTGTTATTACTGAGTCAAGTTTTGCTGTTACATTGCCATATTCATTCCATGATGAAGCATTAGAATTTAATGTAACTGTTCCTACCTTTGTGCCATCACAGTACACATCTGCAGTTCCCCCACAATCCTGTGGACATGAATACTGAAAATTAATTGATGATGCAGGTTCAGTAAAGTTAACAGTTCCATAAGTTAATGATGTTTTATCGAGAATTCCTCCAATGTTATGCCCATTGCCGGCAGATGAGTTTTCGTCAATCACACCACCATTATTGCTTGTATAATTTTCGGCTTCAATTGTATTAAATGCATCAAAATTACCAGGTTGTGGCTGATATGCCGGTTTAGCCGTTGTTTCATCAGCTTCCTGAATAGCTGAAATACTGATATTATTAAGAACCGTTCCTGCCGGCATTCCACTCATCTCCATAACTGCCGTGTTTTTCGAATCTGCCGTTATCTGTATGGTTTTAGTGTTTGTTCCCGCATTAACAGCATATTGAGCTGTACCTAAATCCACCGTATCACTGGAGCCTTCATTTTTCCAATACATTGTTCCTGATTTTGTTGAATCAAATTTCAAAGTTACATTATATTTTTTCCCTTGTATTAAATTCATCGGGTACTTTAACTGAGTTCCCCATGTACCCGGATTGCCACTTGTACTATCTAATCTTACGTTCAAATCAGACAATTTACTTCCTTTATAGCTGATTGCTCCATTATCCCAGTTGCCGGCATAAAGAGAGCAGTCTCCTATAGTTGTAACTGTATTGTTAGCAAGGGCAGTATACCCATCCGATGGTGTTGTAGGTTTAGTTACTGTTCCTCCAATATTCGTATCATTTAAATCTCCGCTTCCCGAAAATACCCTTACATAATCTACTTCCATTGTTGCAGACCGGAATGAATCATTAGGTGCTACATTTCCTGTGTAACCTGTAGAATTACTACCTAAAGCCAGATTTAACAGGAAGTAATGATTTTTCTGGAATGCATATGCATTATCAGGTGTAAGGTAAGCTGTTAAATACACATGATTGTCCACATACCACTGAATAGTACTGTCTGTCCATACTACACCGTATGTATGCCATCCATTAATACCATTATTTGTGTTGTCACTATAGTAATAGTATGCCGGAACGCTATAACTTCCCCAAAATATATGGTTATATGCCGTACCATAGGAAGAGCCACCTGCATTCCAATGAATGGTTCCTTCCACATAATTTCTTGAATTAGCATGCTCCATAATATCTAATTCACCGCACCATGGCCATGGCGTTCCATCATCACCCATCATCCAAAATGCCGGCCATACACCATCCTGATTACCGCCATTTACTTTGATTCGTGCTTCCATTCTTCCATATTTGAAGCTTTTCTTTCCTGCTGATTTTAAACGGGCAGATGTAAATCTGCATCCCCCATAATTTTCTCTTCTAGCTACTATTTTTAATGTTCCGTCTGAAACATAAGAGTTATCTGTACGATCCGTATAATACTCAAGTTCATTATTACCCCAGCCTCCACCGTCGCTGCCTCCTGTCTCACGTGTCCATACGCCGGTGTCAAGAGAGTTTCCATCAAACTCGTCGCTCCACACCAAATTCCATGCTGCGGCCTTAACTTCTTTTATTGCCGGCTGATAAACTAAAGACGCCAGCACCATGGCTACAGTCAAAACTACTGATAAAATCCGTTTTTTCATATTTTTCTCCTTCCGTTTTTTCACTTTAAAACGATTTTATGCTAACATACTAATTTTTCTTCATCAATGCCTGTTAAAATTTTGTTACCTATACTAAAAAAAAACCACCTCTTTATGCAAAAAGAGGTGCGATTAGATTAAATCACAACTCTTCTTCATTATAACTTTACCTGTTTAAATTAGGGAGATTTGAGACATATTCCTTAAACACGCTCCAATTTCCTCTCTTTATTTCAGATATATCTGTATTCAAATCTTCAATTACATTGCCTTCTAATAAGAAAACATCGATTCCTAAATGTTTTGCACTCATATCTTCCTTTACGTCATTGCCCACCATAAGGCAGTCATCAGGATCCTTGTACAAAACCTTTAATAAATATTTATAATATTCCGGATTTGGTTTAGTGTAACAAGAGTTCTCATACGTAGTTATAAGACTAAAGTCCTCCGTATCAACTCCTGCCCATGCCATTCTCTCATAAATGGCAATTTCCGGAAAAATGGGATTCGTTGCCACTACAAGCTGATATCCCTTTTCTTTCAAAATATGTATGCATTCCGACACAATGTTAGATGGACTGGTAACGTATCTTGCAACGCCAAAGTCTTCTTTGTAAAACTTTATAATTTCTTTTTCAAGTTTTCGTTTTACCTTCGTTTCCATCTTGCCGTTACCGTCAGTCATAAAGTTTTCAAAAGCCTTCCAGAAACACTCTTCATTAGTAAGCATTCCATTGTTTTCTATCATGGCTTTTTGCCCAATCCATATTCCGGCTATAATCTTTTCAGCTTCATATCCGGCTGATTCCAAATGACTTTTCAGTAACAACATATATGTATCGGTAAATTCTTTCATATCCATTGGAAGCAATGTTCCATCTAAATCAAAAAGCACTGTATTCATATAAAATTCCTACTCATCCCAATTGTGGTATACCTGCTGAACATCTTCATCTTCGTCTAACTTATCAATAATAATGTTCATTTTCTTAATTGCTTCATCATCTGATAATTCTACGTAATTCTGTGGAATCATAGTAACTTCTGCTTCAGCCATCTTAATGCCTGCCTTTTCTAAAGTTTCGCGAACTGTACTAAATTCTTCCGGTGCTGTAATTACTTCATAGCTGTCTTCTTCATCAGAAAAATCTTCTGCTCCTGAATCCAACGCAATCATCATTAATTCATCCGGATCCATTTCACATTCTTCTTTGTCTATTATAATCTGACCTTTTTCATCAAACATATATGAAACACATCCCTGTGCTCCTACGTTTCCGCCGCCCTTTGTAAAGCAGTTTCTTACATTAGCTGCTGTTCTGTTTCTGTTATCTGTAAGTGCGTCAACAATTATGGCAATACCGTTTGGTCCATAGCCTTCATATCTGACTGTTTCATAATTAATGGCACTTGCGTTTCCGGCAGCCTTCTTTATACCTCTTTCAATAGTATCATTAGGCATATTATTTGCCTTTGCTTTTGCTATTACATCACGAAGTTTGCTGTTATTATTTGGATCTGCTCCACCTTCTTTAACTGCAACTGCGATTTCTTTTCCTATAATAGTGAACATCTTGCCCTTTGCTGCATCATTTTTTTCTTTCTTATGCTTAATGTTCGCAAATTTTGAATGTCCTGACATTTCATTACCTCTTTTCGTATTTTCTTAATCCTTAATCACTAGAAAGTTTATCAAATTCTATTTTAATAGTCAACTTACGCTTATTATTATGTATCAAGCTCCAAACTTATGCACAAAGCCCTGTCTACTGTTTTTAGAATTTCACCATCCAGATGACAAACTTTATCTTTTAATCTTTTTTTATCGATTGTTCTTAGCTGTTCCAAAAGAATAACCGAATCTTTAACAATATCGCATTTTTCTTTATCAATTTTTATGTGGGTTGGAAGTTTTGCCTTAGTCATTCTTGATGTTATTGCCGCAACAATAACTGTAGGACTATGACGGTTACCCGTGTCATTTTGAATAATCAATACAGGTCTTATTCCTCCCTGCTCAGACCCTATTACAGGTCTTAAATCTGCATAAAATATATCCCCTCGTCTAATAACCATTTTCACACTCCATTTTGTTATCTACTAATTATAGTATTCCACTTTTTGGAATGTGTATTCAATCAGGTTAAATATTTATTTCATAATCATCATCAAAGTAGTCTTTTGTGCCTACAACTTTGTTATCCTTAATGTATACTCTTGGAATTCTTTTTCCTAAATCACATACAAATTCATAATTAAATGTTCCTGCTAAAACTGCCAGATCATCAATTAGAATTCCCTCATTACCGTCTTTTCCTGCAATGGTAACTAAATCTCCTGCTTTAACGTCCATTCCCGTAACATCAACCATAAACTGGTCCATACATATTCTTCCAAGAATATAGGCCCTTTTGCCATTAATAAGAACATATCCTTTGTTACTTAGATTTCTTGGGTATCCATCTCCGTATCCGATAGGAATTGTTGCAATTTTCATTTTTTTGTCCGCAACAAATGTCTGTCCATAACTTATTCCCCTGCCGGCTTCAATTTCCTTAACATATACAACATGACTGTATATAGCCATTGCCGGTTCAAGTTTCATTGCCTCATGGTCCACTTCTTCTGAAGGATAAAGACCATACATTGATATTCCTGCTCTTGAAAGACTTAATGATGTTTTTGGCATTTCCATCATTGCCGCACTGTTGGCACACTGATGTATTGGAATATGTACGCCATTCTCTTCCAATGTATTTATAAATTCCACAAACTCTTCAAACTGCTTATCAGCAAAACTTTTGTCTATGTAATCTGCTTTTGCAAAATGAGTAAATATGGATTCTATCTTTATGTTTGGTAATTTATTAATTTCTACAATTTCCTGAACTGCCTTGTCACTTGGAATGTAGCCTATTCTGCTCATTCCCGTGTCTACTGCAATATTTATCTTTGCTTCAACACCAAGCCCTGTAGCTGCATCTGAAAAATCTTTTGCCATTTTCAGAGAAAAAATCGGTGGTAGCATTTTTTCTTTAATCACCATATCATAGTATGTTTTATGAGTATATCCCAAAATAAAAATTGGTTTTGTTATACCATGTCTTCTAAGATTGTGTCCTTCAGCCACTGTTGCTACAGCATAACCATAGCATATAGAATCAATTCTCTTTGCAATCGGAACTGCTCCATGTCCATAACCGTCTGTTTTTATAACTGCCACAACTCCTGTTTCAGGATTTAACTTTTCTTTCATTTTTTCTATGTTTCTGTAAATTTTGTCCAAATCAACTGTGGCATATCCCCTAAAATATTTTTCAGATATTTCTTTTTTCATTTTTTTACCTCTTTTATTATTTATCTTTCCATAACTTCAGGAATGGCTTTAATAATGTCTGTAGCCATAAGTCCTGCCTTAGTAGTTTCCGTAATGGCATAATCTCCAGCAAGCCCATGTATATAGGTTCCCATAAAAGACGCCACATCTACTCCGGCATTAATTCCTATTAATCCTGCAATTATACCCGTCAGGACATCACCGCTTCCTGCTGTAGCCATTCCGTTATTACCACTTATATTAATGTATGTCTGACCTTCAGTTGCGATTATTGTTCTTGCATCCTTTAATACTACATTAGCTCCATATACATAATTTATTTTTTTCGCGTATTTAACCAAATCCTTTGTTATTTCTTCTATTGGCACACTTAATAAACGACTCATTTCACCTAAATGAGGTGTTATTACAACATTCCTGCGTAATTTTTTCTTTATAATCTCATTGTTGGCAATTGTATTTATTGCGTCTGCATCTATAACCGCCGGTAAATCACTTTCCAATACCTTTTCAACCATCATGCTTTGTATTGTTCCTGTTCCGATTCCCGGTCCTATTGCCACAACACTGCACCATTTAAGGCAGGCTTCAAATGCCTTTTCGTCAAACTTATCAAGTTCATAAGTGTTAATCATTGCTTCAGGAATAACTTTTCCAATAATGTTTCTGTTTGCACTGTGAGTAAAAATTCTAACCATTCCTGCACCGGTTTTAAATGCCGCCAATGCAGTCATTATAGCTGCCCCGGATATATCCTTACTTCCGGCAACAACCAATATTTTTCCATATGTTCCTTTATTAGAATAATTCAT
>ERZ1106935.2401-NODE-2401-length-12856-cov-4.496367_pt1 | contig 12856 bp, 23 predicted proteins | sample MGYA00403666_ERZ1106935 | MGnify/ENA primary metagenome ERZ1106935 (study PRJEB35170, sample SAMEA104062452) | human gut metagenome | biome: human gut; feature: human-associated habitat; material: faeces | place: Denmark | collected 2012-11-20 ... | reverse complement strand
CATCGCAGCAGTGATTCTCCGCCGCTTCCTGCTTTTCCGCCGCTTCCTCGAGCATCTTGAGCATCTGCTCCTTCGTGTACTTCTTAATGTTGATCTTCTGCATCGCTCAGCCCTCCGTGACTTTCACATTCCATTTCGGCACGATAGTTCTAATTCCGTACTGTACTGCGCACTCGTGCTCGATGCGGCAGCCGCGCGCCTCCTGCCAACCCTCGGCGAAGATCGCCACGTCTGCCGTCGCCAGCAGCTCGAGTGACTTGCTCAGATAGTAAAGCGGCGCTTTTGCGCCGGCCGGAACATCGAGCCCGCCCTTGAAAAAGCTGTCGATGACCTCGACCTCGCCGCGCCCTGCGTACACGGCCTTCGCAATCGCGATCAAATCCTCGCGCTCGCTCTCAATCTCCTCGTCGCTCTTGCCGCGCATCGGCTGCGAGATAAACAAGCGCACCGTCGGCAGCTTCGGCGCGGCCGGTTCGTCCGCCGCAGTCTCCTTGTCGCAGCGGGAACGCTCGCATTCTTCATCGCAGCAGTGATTCTCCGCCGCTTCCTGCTTTTCCGCCGCTTCCTCGAGCATTTTGAGCATCTGCTCCTTCGTGACCTTTTTAATGTTGATCTTCTGCATCGCTCAGCCCTCCACGATCATCCAGTCGTCGGCCAGCATATCCGCCTGAGAGGCGAGCCAACCGAGCTGCACGCCGGACGTGCCGACAAAGGCAAGCGCCTTGTTCCCGATGGCCTCGTGCTTGGCATTGATTACCTCGTGCGCAGCATTCTCGTAGCTGATGCGCTCCGCAAGCTCGACGTACTGGTTCTTGCCGTTCCAGCCCACGCGGGCGATCTTCATACCCTTCTTCGCCGCCTCGATGGCGAGACCGAAGCTCAGGCCGTCAGTCGGGCGATACGCTTCTTCAAAAGCCTGCTTCGGGCTGAAAGATTCGTATCCGTCAGGGTAGCGGACTTTGTAGCCAGCTTCCTCGGGCTCCATGCTTCTCGGGATGGGCTGGGTCTTCTCGTAAACTTTGCCGCCCTTGCGGATAGCCGGTGCCGCCTCGATAAGTTTTGTTCCGATGTACTGTTTCATGGTTCTGTTTCCTTTCTTTTTCGCCCGCAGGCGTGATTAAAGATGTAACTGCTCGTGCTCGCGCGGCTTCTCGACGAGGATCTTCACGACCTTTACGTCGCCGTAGCGCTCAAGGTCCATCGCCGCGCGCTCCTTGATGCCCTGCACGGCGCTCTCCGGCACGTCGGCCTGCAAAATAAACGTCACCTTCATGCCTTTTTCTCCATTGCGCCCAGGTCGCTGAGCCCCCGCTCAATGACGCGCCACACGTGGATGTCGACCATCAGCCCGTCCGCGACGATCGCGCGCAGCGTCTCGCGGCTCACGTCCCCGCCGCAGGCCTTGCTCACACGCTCCGTCCACTCCGGGCCGGTCCGCACCTTGTAGCGCACCAGCGCGTCGAAGATTTTCCGCTTCTCCGCCGCGCCGTAGCCCTTGACGCTCAGCGTCGGGAGTGGTTCTGGTGGCTGTGCTTCCGCGGCCGGCCGCTTGTCCTGTCCCGCCGTCCACGCAAGGCCGTCCTTTTCGCTCTTCGGCGGCGCGATGGGCGCGGGCTTGTCCGCCTTCGCGCCCTTTTTCTCGCCCGCGCCGAGCATCGTCCGCCGCATCAGCGTGTTGATGGCCCAGTCCGCGCAGTATGTGCAGAAGTCGAGCTTCGCGATCTCCCCACCGCCCGCGCCACTCGCCGTCACGCTCACGCGCTCGTGCGCGCTCATCCCAGTGATGACCCGCCCGCACCGGTCACAAAATACCTGCACCATCCGTCAACCCTCCCTTGGCTTGCCGTAACTGCAAAAATCGAGATTTTCCCGCACGGGCGTGAAAATGCTGCCGTTTCCGTAATGGAGGATCGAGCGCGGGCAGTGGCAATATATTCCCTTTTTGCCGTCCGTCCGGTCGTAAGCCTCCCCGTACTCGCAGTTCTTGCAGTACGGTACCGTCACCGTGCGTCCTTCTTTGTCGGCGTCAACCAGCTCGCGCAGGTGGTCGGGCGTGATGCCCAACGCCGCCGAGGCCACCTTGACGAACATCGGGAGCGAGGCCGTCGCCGTGATCTCCTCCGCCGTTATGCCCGTGTCCTCATAGGCGGCAAGCGCGCTGTATAACTGCCGAATGATCTGCCGCAGTACATCCTTCGATACGCCGTTCAGCACCGGACCGTTCAGAATCAGGTCCAGCAGCTTCGGCTTCATGCCTTCAAGGTCGGCGAGCGGGCCGAGATACCGGTCCACGCTCTCGTCCACTCTGACCTCTTCGCTCGTCAGTCGTTTCACGCTTCATTCCCTCCTTTACTTCTCCGGCATCGCGACGTACACCGTCGCGCACAGCTCACTGCCGCCGAATTTTCCAGCCGCCGGTCTTTCCTCGATGCGGATCGCCCCGCTTTCCAGCATCTTTTTTGCCAGCATACCCGCCAGCCGCTCGCTGCTGTATTTCTTGTACCTCTGCAAAAGCTCCTCTGCGCGCGGCTCGTTGTCAAACGGCATCGCCCGCGCCTCGATCTTCCTGACGCGGTAGCGCTCTTCCTTGATGAGTACTCTGTCCTGCGGTTTCGGCGGTGGAACCTGCTCAACGTATCCGCCGAGTGCTCTGATCGCGCCCCGCCGCAGCTTTTCAAGTAAACCATTCATTTCGCTTTGCCTCCTCCGCTCCTTCTTTCGTCGCGAAAAATGTCTTGCCGAAGTCGCTCAGCTTCTCATAGCCCTCGCCGTCCTCGCCTTGCAGAAGCAGCGCCGCCTCGACGACGCGCAGTTTCACCGTTCTGCCGCAGCCGGGTGCCCACGCTTCGCCGCCGAGCTTGCACGGCAGCGTGATCGCGCGCCCGTCCGCGCCGGCCTCGACCAGCTCGTGCAGGCGTTCGCAGCCGATCTCGTGTAGCTTCTTGCCCATCAGCCGCCCGAGCAAGATCGTACCGTCGCTGCTGAGCTTTTCTTCCTTGAGGATTTCGACCCCACGCGGCGTCAGCCCTGTCGCCTCATAGGCGCGCAGCTCTTCCCGGTTCCTCAAATAATCCCGAATGAGCTGCTGCACCACGAATCGCCGTTCCATCGGCCACGCCGCGATCTGCTCTTGCAGCTTTTTCAATGCCTCGTCCGAAATCATCATTTCCTCCTGTTCCGCCGCGCATCCCTGCGCCGCTTCTTCTGTGTGCGTTTGCAATATCTTCCGAATGCCGCGTCCGAGACCGCCAGCGTGCGTTCCATCTTGCGCAGATCGCGCAGTGAAAAATAGGGATAGCCCATCATCCGTCAGCCCTCCTCATCCTGCCATCCGCAGTCTGCGCAGGTGTTAATATCCTTCTCCGCGTTCCAAAAGACGTTCTTTGACCCGCACACCGGGCACGGCAGGCCTATCGGCCCCCTTGGCCCCGTCTGGTCCATGTGCCCCTGCACGACTTCATCGCCGCGTCGCAGGAACTCTTTCAGCGTGCCGCCCTGCTTTTTCAGTCCCTCGTCTATCTTCGTCAGCGCCACCGTTACCTCCGGCGGCGTCGGGTACAGGTCGGCCGCCTTGCGCGCCTTTGCCCCGTTCCCGCCCATGATCTGGCTCGCCTGAACGCTATTCATCGTGTGCCTCCTTCGTTATCCAACTTCATAAAGCAGCCCCAAAAGGTTTGTGACTTCTTTCCGCTGTGATGCCCGAAAAGCGGCTTCTGCCCGATGGCGTCCCACACTTTCCCAGCTGGGATCTGCGTCTCAGCCCATTTGAAAATCAGCACGCCGTCCGGTTTTAATACGCGCATACACTCGCGGAATCCGTCATGCAGCATTTCGCGCCAATTCTCGCCGAGCTGCCCGTATTTCTTCCGCATCCACGCATTTTCACCTACGCGGCGCAGGTGCGGCGGGTCGAACGCGACGAGCGAAAACGTATTGTCCGGGAAAGGCAAATCCGTGAAGTCGCACTGAATGTCCGGATGAATAACGCACTTGCGCTCGGAATCATGTTTAGTGCTCGTCCAGACCGCAGAACACTCTTCGTCGCGGACGTCGCAATAAACCGCGGCCGGATGCTGCTTGTCAAACCAAATCGTCCGAGATCCGCACGTCACGTCAAGAATTTTCTTTGCTCCGTTCCCGCCCATGATCTGGCTCGCCTGAATGCTATTCATCGCGCACCTCCTGCACATAGCACCAACTCTGCGGCGCTTTAGTAATCGCCGCTGGAATCATGCAATTTTCATCATAGATGCAGGCTGTGCTTTCGTACCCGCTTTTGCTGCATGATTTGCATTTTCCCCAAGTGTGAAATTCTATCAGTTCCTTCGGCGTATCGTAGATTTCCAACTTAGAAATGTGCCATCCATAGCCCTTTCCCGCTTGCAGATACTCGTGCATATCTTTGAGGGTAAGGCACGACTGCCGCGCAACATCGTTTGTTGTCGGCTGATCCTCCCCTTTGACATAGTAGCTGCCGCCGGGGGAGCGCGTTTCCAGCTCATATATCAAGTCACAGGTAAACTCCCCGATGACCTTGCCGTGCTTTCCCCACGCCCCGAGCGCAGCGCCGCCCTGTGTGCAGTAGATATAGCACTTAAACGGCGTGTTCATCTTTGGCCGCGTCTTTCGCACCTCAATGGTTTTCTCGCCGCTGGCGATCTTCTCGCACCACTTCGGTTTGATGCTGATTAAAGCTGCTTTGCTCATAGCTCCTCACTCGTCCTTTCGAATCGGATTTTCATTTGTGCAGGGCAAAGATCCACTTCCGGTCGGCGAGACCCCGTCCAGCGGAGCCCGCCGGCCTGACCTACGCATTTCCACCCCGCCGCCTTGAGGCTCACGCCGCTTTCGCTTTCAAGGATGTAGGTCACAAGCCGCTTGTAGCCCATCGCCCGAGCTGCGCGCCACGCAGCGGCGTACAGCATCGAGCAGGCATTCCGCGTCCCATCCGTGCAAAGACGATTGACCTCGAGCGTCCATCCGTCGTCAAGGTGACGCGCGACAGGCCTTCCGACGATGGCGACACCAACGATTTTCTCACCGTCAGAGCAGCCGATTGAAAACTTGTGTCCTGCGACCGGCTTGTGGTGTCGGTGATGCTGCTCGACATAGGCATTCGCCTCTTTCAGCGTCATCGGGCATACTTCAAGCATCTCCTTTCGCCTCCTGCTCGTCGAACTGCCTTTTAACTTCATCGTGCAGCAATTTCCATTTCTCCCCGGCATCGTAGCAGTTTGCAAGCGCAATAAGGATGTCTATGACCTCGCCCCGCCGGAGCTTCAAGCGGCATGTGCGGTTGTTGTTAATCAGCATCCGCCTCCACCTCCTTCACCTTCGCCAGCGGGCAGTAGAAAAGGCAGTTGTGCTTGCTCGCGTCCCGCAGGATGGCTCTATGTACCGCCTTGCCGCTCTTGTCGAATCGCAGCTCATAGCCCTCGGGGTAATATTCGATCCCGGCGTACAACACCTTCGGCTTGCGGTAGCTGAGCATCGCCGCTCTCACGCAGAGTTTCAGATAGTCGCTGCGCTTCACGCGCCCTCACCTGCCTTTTCGGCGATCATGTCCCGCAGCGCGCCCAGCGCGCGGTAGATCTTCGGGCGGCTTTCCTCATCCAGCTCGTCTACGATCTCCGTCATGCGGTTCACGGTTTCCTGCGCCTGCCGGAACAGGACGGCAAACTCCGCGAGCGCCTTGTTGTCCATGGCCGCCGCGCTCTTCTTCGTCTTTTCCAGTGTCTCGCGCAGGGCCGCGCGCTCGTCCTCTGCCTTTTTCAGCGCCTCCGCCGCGGCCGCCATCTCGTCCTTCGCCTTTTTCAGCTCGTCCCTCGCTTTTTTCAGCTCCTCGGCCTTCTTGCCGAGCGCCTCCACCTTCTCCGCTTCCGCGCCCTTCTTTGCTTCCGCCACCGCGAGCGCGATCTGTTCCTCACTCGCGTCCACGGTCTGCACTGCCACATCCACGGGCTTCTCGCGCAGCGCTTTCAATTCCCGTTCCAGCTCCGCCGCGCGCTCCTGCGCGGCCAGCGCCGTGCCCTGCGCGTTTTCCACCTCGGCGCGGGCGGCGTCCGCCGCGTCCTGCGCCTTCTGTGCTTCCGCCGCGGCCTCCTCGTTGGCCTTGCGCTGTTCGTCCAACTCGCGCTTCGCCTTGTCGCGTTCCAGCTCAGCGAGCTTGCGCTGCCGGATGGCCTCTTCAAGCTCGCGTTTGCTCATCTCGGCAACGCTTTTTTCTTCCCCGTTGACAACGTGTTTTTCGCTTGCAAAATTCTCTCGCTCAGATGCCGGCAAAGCCAGTAATACCAAGGCTTTCGAGGTCCCCAAATCCCCCACCAGTGAGGTATTTCCGTACTCCCTCGCAAGCTGCATAAATCGCTGCGCGCTCGTCTCCGAAAACTCCACTTTTTCGCTCAGCCACGGTAGCCATTCCCCGTGTTTGAGCTGTGCTTTTGCCTCGATCAGCCGCTTGCCAATCTCGATGACGGCCTGTCCGCCGACATTTTTGTAAAAAATGATCTCGTCCGTGATGGCGGTGATGCTGCGCACCTCACCGGCCACGGCCATTTCCATTGTTTCGCTCATGCGCCTTTCCTCGCTTTCTTGTCCACTTTGTTCGTTTCAGCGAACTTTTTGCGTTGTTCCTCCATAAACCACGGCGTCAGCACCTCGCGCTCCCATCTGTCGCAGAAGTCGCGCACCTTTTTCGGGATGCCGTGCTCATACTGCTTGCGCTCTCCGTGGCGCTCGTTGCCATAGCCGTGCAGCTGGATCTCCTTCGGCATCGCCCGCGTGAGGTCAATGTTCAGCGTGTAGTAGCTTCTCTCCGGTCTGCGGTAGTGCCGCACGAAGAAGATCGGCTTGCCGCTGCAATGCGTCCTGCCGTAGGTACCCACGCAGTGCCGCAGCGTCTTCCCTTCGTCGATCAGCTCCCGCTCCTCCTGCGGGATGCGGATGCAGAGCTCGCCGTCCGTCCATTCCAGCGCCTTGAGCCGGATATAGACCGGCGTAAAATCCGCCGAGTAGTACTTCACGCCCTCGTGCGCCGCGTACATCTCCATTACGCGGTCGTGCGCCGCTTGCAGATCGCGCGGCCACAGCGTTTCGTTCTGGTCCGCCAGCCACAGCGCCCGCAGCACGCGCCGGTAATCGAGCAACAGCTGCACGCCGCCTTTCAGCCGCTTTTGCTTTTCGAGGTATTTCACCACATGCGTTGGGTGCAGATCGGTCTCGACGGCCCGATAGGCGCCCAGCAGTTTTTCCATGTCGTTCAGGCCGAGCTTGCCGACCTCCTGCGTGAATTGCAGCGCGTCCGCGTTCTTTACAAGCATTCGGTAGCTTGCCCAGCACCGCGCGGTGCCTTCGCTCCAATGCTTCCCGCGCACCTCGCGGAAGGCTTCCTTGCTCATGCCGAGCATTCGGTGCGGCTTCGTCTCGCTCCAATCGACCCACGGGATATTTGGTGCGTCGCGCAGCATGGAATAGTTGCCGCACATGTTCAGATAGTTGTCAATGGTCTGCGTCACCGCATCGCCGAACCCCTGCCGCATCAGGTTTTCCACCTGCGGGTGCTTGCGCCAGACGTGCAGATACGCCCCCGGCCAGGTTCCGCCCGTGCCGATGTATTTGTCCAGTGCCGTCTTCTCGCCCGTCGTTCCGCCGAGCTCTGGGCCGTAGGCGCATACCCAGCCGCCGACCTGCCGTCCGTTCACGGCGCCGTGGCAGTAATAGGGCTGCTGCATCGGGTCGCAGCTCTGCTTGCAGGGTGTCCACGTTACGTCACGCGCCTCGTTACTGTGGCGCACCGCGCGGAAGCGCCGCAGCACGCCGCAGCGGTCCACGATCAGCGCCGCGTGCGGCGAGAACGTCACGACGTCTGTTCCCGTGTTGTCCTGATACCGAGCCACCATCCAATAGAGCACCGCGAGATATCCGTCAATGTTCAGCGTTTCGGCCTGCAATGCTTGAAGCGTGCGCCCCTGCCGCAGCTCACTCCGCCGCGTCACGACCACGCTCTGGTAGCAGCGCGGGCAAACGATCGTCTCGTCGTCAAAAAAGATTTGCGCATCGTCGTCTCCCTTGTCGACGTAGCCGTCATAAATCTGCCCGTCCTCGCCCTGCCGCAGGACGATGCCACTCGTACCGCTATCGCTGACATAGCCCGCAAAAAACTCTTCTCCGCAGTTTGAGCAGGTGCAGCGCGCGCCCCAGCGGCGCTTCCGAGACTTCTCCCAGCGGCCCCAGTCTTCTGCGTCCATGATCTGCGCAATAGGATCCGCAGTCTCCACGCTCTCACGGCTGTAAAGCATTATCCCTGTCCCGAGCACGTCGTTGTCGTAGATATCTTCCAGCACGTCGTTTTGCAGGTCTCCGCATGGCTGGAACGGCAGCTTGTCCGCCAGATTCTCCCACCCGGCGTCTGTGCGGCGGCTCATAAAAAGTCCGCAAGGTCCACGACCTTGCGCCTCTCCGTCTGCGGCGCTGCGGCTGTGCCGTGCTCCGGCAGACCGAAAAACTCACGCAGGATGTCCTCGGCCTCCGCGGGCGTCACGCACCCGCAGTTGCCGACCTTGTTCTTTTTGGCTCGCTCGGCGATCTTCTTCTCCGCCGCCGCGAGCGTCATCTCCTTGTTCTGCGTCAGGTCTGTCAGCAGCAGTGCCGCCGCGGCCTCGTTGCCGCGGACCATATCTTTCAGCTGCTCGCCCACCATCCACACCGCCGAGCGCTCTTTCGGCTGCTGGCCCTCAATGGCGGCAATGGCGCCTTGAATCACGCTCATTTCCCTTGCACTTCTTCCCCGCCTCATGCTATAATGGCGGGGAAGAAAATCTCCTTTCATGTGTGTTTTTCTTCGTGGCGGTTGACCGGTGCCATCGGTCAACCGCCTTTTTCATGCGTTCGCGGCCTGCACGGCCCATTCCGGCATGGTGCTTCTCGCCCTCGTCCGCCGGTCCGGCACGTACAGCGGGCAGCGCACAACGCGGTAGCTGTCGGTCGTGTAGCGGTAGCACTTCTCGCCATGCTCGCTTTTCGAGCCGTTGATCGTCGTTCTCTCAGCCTCCCAGCCTTTCACGGGCTCGAAGCGGACCGCGTGTGTCTTCGGGTCTCGTGCCGTCCACGAGCAGCCGCCGCACGCCCGCGCGCACGACCAGCACAGCGTCGGCCTCGTCTGCGGCGCGATAAATCGCTTGTCGTCCATCATCTGCGGCGCGTTCTCTTTCTCCCCGGCTCGTCCAGCTTGAGGATGAGCACCATCCCGCGCCACGTCAGCCATCCGGCGCCCACCGCTGCTAGCCACGTGACCGTCGGATCGGTCTCCGCCGCCGCGGCCGCCGCGTCCATCGCCAGGCACCCCGGCTCCAATAGGCATAGCAGCAGTACCGCGATCCACAGCAGCACCGTCAGCCGCAGCAGCACCGCCGCGTAACGCAGCGCTCTTTCTTCTCTCGTGCGATTCTTTTTCATGTCGTGCATCCTCCTAAAATTTTTCCAATCGCCTGGCTCACCGTGCCCACGCGCGTTTCGATGATCCGCTCCGCGTGGTCGGCCAGCATTTGCGACAGATCCTTGAGCTTGTAGGCTTGCAGCTCGCCGTTCTTGTATTTGATGAGTAGCCCTGGGCTGATGTTGTAGGCCCAGGTGCCCGTCTTCGGGTTCTGCGCCGCAATGCCGAACGGCGCGCGCTCTTCCTGCAAGGCGTATCGGATCGTCACGTCCGACCACCCGATGAACTTTGCCGCCAGCTCCACCGGCACGTTGTTGTAGCGCAGGATGTCACCCTCGCTCGGCACGTCCGCCGTCACTCTTCTCGGCATATCGTTTCTCCTTTCATGTTGTGCGCAGAAGCACCCCGCAGGGGCGCGGCGTGTTGCTGAGTTCATTCGTGTACTTGCAGATGATCTTTCCGTAATGTAAGGGCTAATGCCAAAGAAAACCGCCGCGTTGCTCTTATGGAGGTGATAAATAGAATTCTGTTAGAACTTTTTCGATAGTTGTGATTGAAGTTTCGACAAGCCTTGCCGCTCTGCTTGCCGTTTGCCGCGCCCCTGCGCGGTGCTTCTGCGTGGTTCTTGCCCTCACCCCGCCGCCATGCTATACTGGCAGCGAAAGGAGGTGATTAGTGTGAACTCATCCCCACTGAATGAAAAAGAATGCTTCCTTGTGATTCATTCTTTAGATGAGCTTTATGCGTTTCTTCGCAAAAGCGGCTCGCGTGATCGTTCTCTTTCGCGTTCCGCCGTTTCGCAGAATCTTTCTGCGATCCTCAGCGCCAAAACAAAACTGCGCGCACTTCCTGCAAATGCTTCCGCCGATTTTTCGGCGCAGGAGCTCAAGGTCCTTTACTGGGCCGTGTACGAAATGCGGGATGCGATTCATTCGCAGCTTATCGAAATGCCGCTCGCTTCGCCGGTTCGCGGCAAGGCACAGGAATCTCAGCAAGCCTGCGACCGGCTTCTCCGCCTGTTCTCTGATCTTCTTGCGGAGGTTGGTATCGAAATCGAATCGCTGTTTCAGAACCCGTGAAATTTGTGCCCAGCAGTCTGACCAGCCTTGCTGTATCTGCACCGCCGAAGTGCCCGCTTCGGCGGTGCTTCTCTTTGCTTCGCTGCATCTGCTGCATTCCCTTCACGCTCCTTTCCCCCTTACCGCGTCTGATAGCTACGTGGGTCGATGCCTAATAGGATGCAAATTGAGATATACTCGTCAGCCCTCAGTTCTCTACGCCCTTTCATGCTCGGCTGGAGGCTTGAGTACTTCACGCCTGCGCGCCTACACACGGCCCGCATAGTCATACCTCTGCGCTCGATTTCGTTCTTAATCATTTGTTCTGGTGTCATTAGTTTCTCTCCTTTCTTAACTTCTAAGATATATATGTAATATATCCTTAGATATTAAGAATGTCAACACCTTTTCTTTGATTTTAAGAAAAAAGTGTTGACATTCTTAATATTCACTTGTACCATATCTTCCAAAGGAGTTGATTATTATGGAAAAAGCCAGAATCTCTGCGCTACTTCGCAGCCAACGTTCTCTTTGTGGCCTGACCGTTGATGAAGTCGTTGAACGCCTCAAGCAATTTGGCATTGAACTCTCGCCGAAAACTTTATACGGATATGAAAACGGGGTCAGTATGCCTAACGTCCCGATTTTCATTGCGCTTTGCGACATTTACCATGTCGGCAATATTATAGGTGCTGTTTCAGGAGATGTTCCACAGAAAATTCCGCCTGCAACGCTTGCAAAAGAGGATTGGACTGTTGACCAATACAACGATTTCTTTAATGCTAAAGGTGTCCTTGAGAAAGTCTTTCTTCTTATGGATTGGGGTATTCCGAGCTTTTCTGGCTACGAAAGCAAACTTGCGGATTGCTTCCCATCGAATGCAGAGGCAGCTAATTTTGATAAGCTCTACTCTGCATTTATGAAGCTCGACGAACTCCCGCAGGGAATAATTCTTGATCAAATTGAAAGTTTGGCAAACAATCCGAAGAATTGCAAAGAAAAGTATCGTTCTTCAGCCCCTACCGCAAAGTCGGGCGCGTGATTCACGTCGACTTCCGCAGAAAAGATTAAAGTCCCGCCACCGGTAAAAATTCCCAGCAAAGGAGGTGCTGCTATATGAAACGTGCAAACGGCAGCGGCTCGGTCGTCAAGCTATCCGGCAATCGCCGCCGCCCCTATATGGTCCGCGTCTCCGCGCGCGATGAATACGGACATATCGTCCAGCGCGCCCTATCCTACCATGAAAAAGCCGCCGACGCCCAGGCCGCGCTCGACGAGTACAACCGCAACCGCCTCGAAGGCAAGGCCCCCACCGCCGACCGCATGAACGCCACCTTGCAGCAGGTCTATGACGGCTGGAAAAGCCGCACTTTCCGAAAATCCGGCTCTTCCAGCGTCACCTCTCACAAGGCCGCATGGAATCAATGCGTCAAGCAATACGCAGACCGGAAAATTCGCTCCATCACCCTGGATGACTGGCAGCAGCTTCTCGACGAGCGCGAGGCGGCCGGTCGCTCGCAAAGCACGATCAATAACGTCTCTATCCTCATCAAAGCGCTGTGTTCCTACGCGATGGAGCGCGACATCCTTGGCAAGGACTATTCGCGGTATCTCGATGTGCCGTCTGTCGACCCCAAGAAGCCGCGCGGCGCTCTGACCGATATTCAGCTCAAGAATCTGGAAAAGCTCGCCGCCGCTGGCGAACCCTGGGCGGACACCGCCCTGATCCTCTGCTATACCGGCTTCCGCATTACCGAGTTTTTGACGCTTACCCGCTTTTCTTTCCACCCCGAGGACGGCGGTTATTTACAGGGCGGCATAAAAAGTGACGCCGGGCGAAACCGTATCGTTCCTATCCACCCGAAGATCCGCCCGTATGTCGACCGCTGGCTTGCCCGCAACGGCGACACGATTTTTTGTGACGATGATGGTGCTCATCTCCCCGCAGCTCGCTACCGTGAGTATTTCGCCGTGATTATGGCAAAGATCGACGCCCCGCAGGCGACGCCCCACTGGTGCCGCCACACGTTCTCGACCAACCTGCACGCCGCAGGCGTCGACGAGATCACCATCAAGTGGCTCATGGGGCACTCCACCCGCAGCGATATCACGGCTCATTACACGCATGAGACGATCGCCGTCCTGCGCGCCGCCGTCCGCAAAGTGGCCTGATATTCACCCTCTATTCGCCCGTGACTGAATGCACAATTATATCCCGTTAGTAACGCGTTAGTAGCAAATTAGTAACAAGAAAACCGCGAAAGCCCCGATTTTTCAAGGCTTTCGCGATTTTCGTCCTTGCTTCTTAGATAATTCTTACTTAATATCCTCTCAAAAAAGGCCGAAAGGGGCTTCCTTTCGGCCT
>ERZ1106935.2398-NODE-2398-length-12870-cov-3.522123_pt1 | contig 12870 bp, 3 predicted proteins | sample MGYA00403666_ERZ1106935 | MGnify/ENA primary metagenome ERZ1106935 (study PRJEB35170, sample SAMEA104062452) | human gut metagenome | biome: human gut; feature: human-associated habitat; material: faeces | place: Denmark | collected 2012-11-20 ... | reverse complement strand
AAAATTATATATAACGAAGTTATTGAACGTTAAACTATGATAAATAATGATAAGGAGGCAGTTTATGAAAACGTTAAAAAAATTTGTCAGCGTTTTAATGGTGTTGGCAATGACATTGTGTACGTTAATATCAGGAAACATTTCAGGAGCTGTAACAGTAAAAGCTTCAGCAGCCCTTGGAAGCAATGATTTTCTGAAGGTAAAAGGAACACAGATAAGAAAGGCAAAAGGAAACGGAGATGTAGTATATCTGAGAGGAACAAATGCAGGTGGTTGGTTAGTTCAGGAAAATTGGATGAATCCAACAAATGCATCAGATCAGAGAACTATGATGGATACATTGGCCAATAGATTTGGAACATCAACAAGAGATGAGTTGGTTGCAACATACGAAGATAATTATTGGACGGCACAGGATTTTGATAACTGTGCGGAAATGGGAATGAGCGTTATCAGATTACCATTTACATATATGAATCTTTGTGATGACAACGGAAATCTTAAATCAAATGCTTTTTCAAGATTGGATTGGTTTGTACAGAATTGTAGCCAGAGGGGAATGTATGTAATATTAGATATGCACGGTGCATTTGGTTCACAGAATGGTATGGATCATTCAGGTGAAGTAAATGATGGAAAACAGTTGTATTACAATCAGGGAAATAAAGATAAGACATTAAATTTATGGAAAAAGATAGCTGAACATTTTAAGGGAAATCCTGCAGTAGCTGCTTATGATATATTGAACGAACCTGGAATAAAAGCAGCGGCAACATATAGTTTACATTGGGATTTCTACAACGAAATATATAATGCAATCCGTTCAAAGGACAGCAATCATATTATTATAATGGAATCATGTTGGGATGCAGATAATTTGCCAAGACCATCACAGTACGGATGGAAAAATGTTGCTTATGAATATCATTATTATCCATGGAATGCTCAAAACAGCAGTTCAGCTCAGGAGTCATATTTTTCAAGCAAGGTTAGTGATATTGCAAATCATAACTACGGAGTACCAACATTTGTAGGTGAGTTTACATGCTTTGAGCAGGATAATGGTTGGAAATCAGCAATGTCTACATTCAACAGTCAGGGATGGCATTGGACAACCTGGTCATATAAAGTAACAGGAAACAGTTCATGGGGAATTTATAATCATAACCCTGAGAAAGTAGATATATACAATGATTCAGCTGATACAATTAGAAATAAGTGGTCAGGTGTTGGAACATCTAAAGGATGGAAGAATGACAAGATTTACAACCTTGTAAAGACATATCTTCCGGGAACGGTAACATCTACAGGTGGAAGTGATACATCAGACAGTGGTGACAACAATACATCAGATAATGATAACAGTAGTACATCAGGTGTTGCGACATTTTATGAACATTCAAATTATGGTGGATGGTCAGTTTCACTTGAAGAAGGAACTTATAATTACAAAGACATATTAGCAAAGGGAATAAAGAATGATGCAATATCATCATTGAGAGTAAGTGCCGGATATAAGGTAACATTGTACAATGATGAGGGATTTAAAGGAACTACAAAGGAATTTACATCTGACGCGTCATATGTTGGAGATGAAATGAATGACAAAACTTCGTCAATAAAGATTGAAAAAATCAACAATTCATCATCAACAACGAACACAACATCATATTCTACAGTTAAGATGGCAAATGGAAAATACAATATTAAATCTGTTGCTAACGACAAATATGTTGTAGCTGAGAACGGTGGAAGTGATCCTCTTATAGCTAACAGAGACAGTTATAGTGGAGCATGGGAAACATTCTTCATTTTGAATAATGATGACGGAACAGTTAGCATTAAGGCAGAAGCTAACAATAAATATGTATGTGCAGTACTGGATGAGGAAAAACAGTTAACCCCAAGAAGCGATAGTCCAAGTACATGGGAAAAATTCAAAATATACAAGATAAATGACAAAGAATATGGAATAAGAAGTGCTGAAAACGGAAAATATGTAAAAGCAGATTTAGATAATGGTGGAAAATTAATAGCAGGAAGTGATTCCATAGCAGGAGCATGGGAAGCATTTATTATTGAAAAAGTTGGAGATGTTACATCTAATGAAACAGCAGCAACATTTTATGAACATTCAAATTATGGTGGATGGTCAGTTTCTTTAGGAGAAGGAACATATGATTACAGTGCTATATTAGCAAAAGGTATAAAGAATGATGCAATATCATCACTTAAGGTAAGCTCAGGATATAAAGTAACATTATACGATAATGCAGGCTTTAATGGAAAGAATAAATCTTATACCTCAGATGCATCTTATGTTGGAGACGAAATGAATGACAAAACTTCATCAATAAAGATAGAGAAGGTAAATGGTTCTTCCTCTGAAACATCATATTCAACTGTAAAAATGTCTGACGGCAAATACAGTATTAAGTCAGTAGCAAATTCAAAATTTATTGTAGCAGAAAATGGTGGAAGTGATCCGCTAATGGCAAACAGAGATAATTATGGCGGAGCATGGGAAACATTCTATTTGTTAAATAATGATGACGGAACAGTCAGCATTAAGGCAGAAGCAAATAATAAATATGCATGCGCGGTATTAGATGAAGAAAACCAGTTAACACCAAGAAGCGATAGTGTAGGAACCTGGGAAAAATTCCGTATATATAAAATAAATGACAGTGAATATGGAATAAGAAGTGCAGAAAACGGCAAATATGTTAAGGCAGATCTGGATAATGGTGGAAAGTTAATAGCAGGAAGCGATTCTATAGCCGGAGCGTGGGAAGCATTTAACATTGAAAAACTTGATAATTCAACATCCTCCACAAAAGCAACATTTTATGAAAACTCAAATTATGGTGGATGGTCAGTATCTCTTGGAGAAGGCAGATATGATTATAACGCAATGATTGCAGCCGGAATAAAAAATGATCAGATTTCTTCAGTTAAAGTTACAGAAGGATATAAAGTTACATTATATAATGATGCAGGATTTGGTGGTGGAGCAAAAGTTTTATTAAGTGATACAACAGGTCTTGGAAACTTTAATGATAAAACTTCATCAATTGTAATTGAAAGGGTTGAAAGGGTTAATTTTAATAATTCAAATACATATATTACATCTGTAGCAAATGGTAAAGTTGTATGTGCAGAAAACGGAGGAAATGATATAATTGTAGCAAATCGTTCATCATGTGGTGGAGCGTGGGAAACATTCCAGATAGTAACGAACGATGATGGAACAGTATCCCTGAGATCCGTATCCAATGGAAAATATGTATGTGCAGTAATAGATGAGAAAAATCAGTTGTTACCTAGAAGTGGAAGTATAGGAACTTGGGAGAAATTTATTATTGAAAAGATTTCCGGTGATGAATATGCATTATATTCAATTGCAAATGGAAAATATGTTCAGGCAAACTTAAATGACAATGGAAAACTGTATGCAACAAGTGAAACAGTTGCGGGAGCATGGGAAGTATTTGACATTAACAGAAATTAAGGTTAAAATTCATAATAATTAAACAATTCAAAGGCTGTTTGCGTGTAATAAGTGCAGACAGCCTGACTTTGCGTTTTATGGAGACATAAAAATATAAAGAGAAAACACAAGGGAAAGTTTTAGGAGGAAAAACATTGAAAGGATTGAAAAAAACATTTACTAAGAAAGTGACATCTGTGGTGTTGTCGGTGGCAATGATTTTTACAGGTATTTCAGTTACACCTCAGACAATCAGGGCAGTAGACTCAATAACAGCCACAAATGGTGCTTCTGTAAGTATGAAGGATGATTCTAAGACAGGCTATAGTGCTGAAAAAGATGGGGATTTGTATAACTATGTAAGATATGGTGCATCAGCAGTGGCAAATGGTAATACAGGTAACTACGTGGCAACTAATGCAATTGATGGCAGTGCTGATACAAGATGGGCAAATGAAGATAAAACAAAAGGTCATTACATTACAATTGATTTAAAACAGTCATATGAAATTTCAAAAATAAATATAAGCTGGGAAGTTGCAAGCTCAATTGACTATAAAATTGAGGTATCTAACGATGGAGCGCTTTTTAATGAAGTTACATCTGTATCCCTGAATAACTATTCAAATGCAAAAAATAGGATAGATACCATATCTTTAGGGAAAAAAGTATTTGGAAGATATGTGAGAATAACAGATAGAGGGGATAAATATATAAAAGATGACTCGGGAAACAGAAAACATGGAGTTTCCATCTGGGATATCGGAATCTATGGAGCAGACAAGAAGGCAACAAATGAGAATGCTATTGAAAATAAAGAATGCTTTAACAAAGGTACTGCAGGCGAGGGAGAAACATTTGAGGATATTATAGGCAGTAAATATTATAACTATGTAAGAAACAATAGTGTATCGGCTATGGCAAGTGGAGAGGAAAATTCTTCCCGTGGAGCATCAGCAGCCATCGACAATGATAAAACGACCAGATGGTCATCGGTGAATGGGGATTCATCGAATTTTGTTGTAGACTTAGGAAATACATATAACGTAGAAAGAGTATATTTAAGCTGGGAGTCTGCCAACTCAACTGTATATAACATTTATAAGTCAGATAATGGTAAAGATTACAGCCTAATTACTACAGTAAATGCCATAAATATGTATGGGAATTCCGCAACAAATGGAAACCGTGTAGATAAAATAGAATTTGGTGCCGTAGACACCAGATATATAAAAATACAGGCAGTACAGAGATGCTACAAGGAAAGCAACTACGGTGGCGTACAGTATAATGGAATGTCATTGTATGAAGTAGGTGTTTTTGGAACAGAAATGGAGAAATCCTACGATAAAAAAGCTTTTAATGAATTTAAAGTTGGAAATAAGGAGACCATAGGTAATACTATTGAGGCGGAAGATACCGATGCAAGAGATAGCAAAATTGTAATTGAGACAAATGGTTCTGTTAGTGGAAAAAATATAGGTGGAGTAACGGATAATACATGGACTCAATATAATATAAACTTTGATAGAAAAACATCCAGAGTGTATTTGCGGTACAGTGCAAGTTCTGTTTCCGGTGGTAAAATTCAGATGTATGTGGACGATACTGCAATGACAGGCACACCTTCCGCAACGATAAGTGTTAGTTCAACAGGTGGATGGACAAATTACACTGATATTTCTCAGAATATAGTCATTCCTGCCGGAAACCACAAGATAAACTTTAAGTTTGTGTCAGATGGAAGCAGTACCATTTGTAATTTAGATTACTTTAAGTTTGAATTTACTCCTGACAGCATAAGCGAAACAAGTGATCTTCATGAGGCTGAGAATGCCCATGCATATGTAAAAGGATCAGCGGCTTTAAGCAGTTCTGTTGAGGGCTCAGATAACTATTCAGGTGGAAAAGCAATAGGAAAAATGAATACGTGGATAGAACATGACCGTTCTTATCTTACTACATATGTTAAAGCGGAAACAGCAGGATACTATCAGTTGAAGGTTCAATACTCAACTACAATGACCACAATGATTCAATATAGAATTAACAGTAACAGTAATGAAAAGTGGAAATCAAAGAGTGTTAGTAAGGTTGATACCAATTGGGATACGGTTAATTCAGTATCTATGCAGGTAGAGTTGAAAAAAGGACTTAACAAAATAGACATATCAGGTGCGGTATGGAAATGGGCAGATAATACATCAACAGGAAGAACGGATGGAGCAAATGTTTGGGATGAATGGCTTAATATAGACTGCTTTTCATTAACATACAAAGGTGAAAATAAAAAAGCCTTTTCAGAGGTATTGAATACAGATTTAAAAGGCAATAAGATTCAGGCTGAAGATTTTACTGAAAGCTCAGGTGACATAAAGGTAGAAGGTGAAAGTGACAGTTTTGTAGATGGAAAGAATTTAGGTGGGCTTACAAATGGAAAGTGGGCTCAATATAATATATCTTTTGACAGAAAGGTATCAAAAATATATTTAAGAAACAGTGTATCAGAGGGCAACGGTGGAAAGGTAGAAATTTATGTTGATGACAGCTCAATGTCAGGAACACCTGCCGCAACAATCAATACTGAAAAAACCGGTAGTGATTGGAAAACTTATGTTGACACTTCAGGAAATATAGAAATACCTTCCGGAAATCATGCAGTATATTTAAAATTTGTGTCAGACAATTCGTCAGGAATATGTAATCTGGACTGGATTCAGTTTGAGTATACACCTGAAGCAGTATCAGATAGTGATGATAAGCATGAAGCAGAAAATGCCCATAATTTTGTTCAGGGAGACGCAGAAACAGAACATACTTTGCAGGCTGACGGCAAGTTTTCTAACAACCTGGCAGTTGGTGGCATGAATGCATGGCCGGATAATGGAAGATCATACCTTACATCATATGTTAATGTAAAACATCCGGGTACATATAAACTGACAGTGGCTTATGCATCAGGAAGCGAAAAAGATACAAACATTGACTGCAGGGTAAACAGTATAAGCGACGCAGATTGGAAAAGCATATCAGCTCCAACTACAGGAGGCTGGACAACTGTAAAAACAATTACAACAGAAGTAAAATTAAACAGAGGTGTAAATGTAATAGATATTACAGGGGCAGCAAATATTCCTTATGCAGAAAGTAATGCATGGCAACAGGTAAATGTGGATTACTTTACATTGGAAAGAGTGCCTGAAGATGGTGATTTAGCATATGGAAAAAATGTTGAAGTATCAGGTTCTCAGAGTGGTTTTGATGGTTCCAATGCAGTGGATGAAGACGAAGATACAAGATGGGCAAGCTCGGAAAAGGGCGATAAGGCATATTTAATTGTAGATTTAGAAAAATTATATGAAATTGAAAAAGTAAATATTATGTTTGAAAAGGCATATCCTAACGATTTTCAGATACTGGTATCTAAGGACAAAACCAATTGGACTGTGGCGAGAACAGTAAGAGGTTTTAAAACAGATAATGTTGATAAAAAGGTATATGAATCAGATGGAGTATGTCTTGGAAAGGCAAGATATGTAAAAGTACGCTGTCTGAACATGGCGTACTATGATGCAATGTCCATAAGAGATATAAAAATATATGGAACAAAGATAAAAGGACAATTGTCTGATCTTGCTCTAAATGCAGAAGTGAAGGTAAGCAGTTCGGATAGTAGTGCTGAAGCTTCAGATCCTGCTAATGCCGTAGATGGAAAAGATAATACAAGATGGGGAGCACCTAAGACAGACGGCAATCCATGGTATGAAATTAATTTAGGACAACAATGCAGAATAGATTCTGTTGATTTAAAATTTGAAAGGGCATATCCCAAGAGTTTTAGGATACAGATTTCTGATGATGGAAAAACATGGAAAGATTATAAAACCATAAAGGATTGGACTGAACCGGGAGATTCAACAGAAATTCAGAACCAGAATTATTATGCCAATCTGGAATTTGGAAACAGTATCCATATGGATGATGTGAAAACACAGTATATAAGATTGTATGTTGATGCAAAAATCAGAGACAACAACTGGGGAGTTTCAATTTATGAATTTGAAGTATGGGGAAAGAAAACAGGAAAGAAAGATTATTGGAGCAATCAGGCAAAGAAAAATTATGGAATTTATCCCATATCAGCACTACAGAATACGGAAAAAGCCGGAATGATTGACAGCAGTCTTGTACAGGATGATGTAATAGGTACAGGGGATACATATGATGTTGTATATGAAGCAAATAAGGATTTGTATTTTTATGTAAACCCGAGAGAATTGTATTATGACGCATCAAAGCATACAATTTACTGGTCATCAGGAAATTCAGGTGATGAATTAAGAGGTGCTGAAAGTCATGATGAGGGAATAGTTTCCTATGGGAAGCAACAGCAGGCAACTGTTCAGTATAACCTACCGGCAAACCTTGATTTTGGAGACAAAGATTATGTTGAGACACAAATAGGATGTCAGATTTTTGAAACAGCTGATTTAGACAAGGAAAGTCCAAGTGCAAAGTTTAGTTTGGTTTATAAAGTAAGAGTTTGGAAGTCGGCAATTATTATAGAAGATAAATTAAGCGAAAATGGTAGTCTTTGTGTTAAGAATCCTGAAAGTGGCTGTACATATGAGTGGCAAAAGAGTAGTGACGGAGAAACATGGACTGATGTGGTAAAGAAGAGATATGATCTTGAGATATTGGAAAACAGTAAGGAGGGAATAACAAATGACATTGTTCACGTTGCAGAAGATTTAGGCGGTGGTAAATACTACAGAGTAAGAAAAAGTGGCACTACACAGTGGTCACATTCTTACAAAGTACAATATTATAACAATATACAGAATGGAGATTTTGAGTATCCGGCAATGTTTTCAACAGATGAAGATGGAAAAATCTTCCCATTTAACTCAAATGGTGATGAACAGCAGTATCCTAACGGATATGAAGGTTTAATGTGGAAAACAACAGCACCGGGATGGACTAACGGGCCAAATAATAACCGTGTAGGACATGATATTGAAATTGTAAATGGAAGAAAGTTAAAAACCTCAGGAGAAAAAGAACAGGTATCCCAGTTCTCCGTAACACAGGATGAAATGTACAAAAACAATGCACATGGAGACCAGTTTGCAGAGCTTAACTGTGAAAATGTAGGTGCATTATATCAGGATATTTTAACAACTCCTAATTCCCAGTGTTATTGGGACTTAGATTATGCAGGACGTTGGTGCCAGAATAGTATGTATGTTGTTGCAATGTCAGCTAATGATGCACAAAATTATACAACAACTGAACAGATTGAGGCATTAATAAGCAGAGCAGATGTACAGGCTATTATAACTAATCAGGAAGGCACAAAAGGTACAACAATTACATTGTCTGATGGAGTTACTGCTACGTTGTGGAAAGTTACAAGTAAGGAAACTGCCGGTCAGTGGAATGACCATAGGGGAATATACAGTGTTCCTGCCGGTGATAAAAATTATCTTACAAGATTTTTCTTCGTATCAGCAGGTGGTGCAAAGATAAATGCCGGTGATACACCGAATATGACTGTGGGAAGTTTACTTGATAATGTAAAATTCCAGCAGAAAAAGGATTATGTTATAGAGTATTATGTAAATGGAATAAAACAGGATAATTTGACTGTTAAAGGCATAGTAAACCCTTATGACAGAGTAAGCATACCGGCACCGGAGGCAGTAAGCAATTATACCTTATACGATGCAAAAATCAGTGGAGAAAATGATGACGGAAGTAAGGCATTTTATGTGGATGATAAAGACAGAAACATGACAGTAGCTTATAACCATAATGTATTAAAACTCTACTATAAGAGTGGTGTAGTTGTTGCCAATGTAAAAATACAGGGACTTGAAGAATTACCTAACGGTTATAGCGTAGTTGTAAATCTTAAAAACACTTCAGGAACGATTTTACAGACACATACCATGAGTCAAAATGAGTTTACTAAAATTGAAAAAGCAGAAGGAGGGGGAGTTGACGGATATTTTGATACAGTGACTTTTGATGGCACAGATTTGACAGTCGGAGATACATATACTGTTGAAGAAATTATCGTAAAAAATAACTATTTACCACACTATTTGGAAACAGTTGATAAAAATGGAACAAAGGAAGATGTTGGAATAGATAAAATAAACACTGATAACCTGTCATATACAGCAACGTTTACGTATTCAGCGGAAACAGACAATTCAGTTAGTTTTATTAATATTTATACCCCTATTCGAAAAATTACCATTAGCAAAAATGTTTCCGGAAATATGGCACAGCAGGATAAAGAAAGTAAGTCATTCGATTTTAATATAAAAGTTGAAAAGAATGGAAAAGCTATTGACATTGCTGAGATAACAAAAGGTTCACTAACAAAAAATGCAACAGGAGAATATGGTTTCTCAATAAAACACTCTCAGGAAGTAGAGTTGTATGTGTACAATAACTGCAATATAACTGTTACAGAGAATGATTACAGTAAGAGAGAGGGAGTAGATACGTCAATTTACAGTGATGATTACTATGTAACATCATGGACAAGGGATCTGAACAATAAAACAGAGGGAAGAACACTTAGCATTAATAATATAGATTCGGACACAAGTCTTGTTTGCAACAATATTTATAATGATTTAGGTGACGTTGAAGTTCAGGGATTTCAGATGAACGGAAATAAAGACACCGGAGGCGTGTCAGAGTTTAGTCCGTCATTCAGAGTAGTATGCCGTGTAAGCAAAAATACGATCAAAACAAAGAAGGTTAAAAAATTTGGTGTTGTTTATGCAATAGCCAACGCAACAGACGGCAAGTCCAGAGCTGAACTTGAAGAAATGATGACAATAGATAAGGCTGATAATAAGACAATAAAGGTACATGAAGAGACAGAACACGGAATATATCCAAATTGGACTACAAAGAGTGATTCACAGTATTCCACAAAGTATTGGAAATATTATGGACTGACCTTTAAATGTCTGGATTATATGTTCTATACATTACAGGAAAATATAACTGTAAGGGCTTATGCTGAAATGGCCGACGGAAGTATTGAATATGGGGATAATATTTATACCGTAAATATGTATGAAATAGCTGATTATCTGTATAAAAACCAGAGAATGAGCACAATAAAAGGACATAACTTCTTATATAATAACGTATTGAATTTAGTTACTATTAATAACAACAGGCTAAGCATACTAAAATCTATGATGAGTGTACTTGGTGTAACAAGTAAAGATAATTCTTACTATTCGGTTTTAAATAATTTATATAAGGATATGAATGACTATGTATATTGTCAAAAAGCCTATAAGGATAAATATCAGGAAAGAGAAGAATTCGTTCCTGCAAGTCTTACAAAGGATGAATTGAAAAAATTACTGGCAGGACTGAACCAAAAAACAGGAACATCTTATACGGATATTAATGACTGGATATACAATGAAACCGAAAAACAGGGCAACTATAAAGGATATTACAAAAAAGTACAGTATGCATGGGATAATGGAATTTATTCAAAGTAGTACTGGATGAGGTGAGATGAATGGATAGAAGAAAAAAATACAAAACACCGGAAATAATAGTTACAAAATTCGATATAGACGAAAAACTAATGGATGGTGGATTTTCTTTTGAGACAACCCATCCAAATGAAAATCCGGGAGACATAGTTACAAGAGAATGGGAATCAACTACTGATGTTGACGGAGGAGATCTTCCATTTTAGAAGTAAGAGTTTTAACAACGATTTAATTATAGGAGAAAGTTATGAAAGGTATAAAAAAAATAATTGGAATAATGTTTGCAATTGTCTTTATTGTATCCGGAATACCGCAAATTACAAATTATGAAGTGGAAGGTGTTTCCGGTACAAAAGAAACTTATCCTAATTTTCTAAAGGCTGACGGCAAACAGTTAAAAAATGAAAATGGTGTGGTATATTTACGTGGTGTAAATGCAGGTGGCTATATGTTACAGGAAATCTGGCTTTGTGCAACTTATGGCTCAACTGATGACAATGCTTCGGGAAATATTCACTGTCAGCAAAATATTTTGGATAAATTAAATTCAAGATTTGGAAGTGAAAAGGCAAAAAAACTTATTGATGTCTATGAGAACAATTATTGGACAACGAAAGATTTTGAAAATTGTGCAAAATTAGGAGTGAATTGTATCAGATTACCTATCTGGTATAGGAATCTGGTAGATGAAAATGGAAACTGGTATGAGAATGCTTTTGACAGGATAGACTGGTTTGTTGAAACGGCGGGACGTTATGGAATATACGTAATTATTGATATGCATGGTACTTACGGATCTCAAAACGGAAGTCACAATTCAGGTACATATGGTGGCAGCACAAACCAGCAGAAAAAAGATAATTCAAAATTATTTTTTGGAACAGAGGCAGATACAAATCAGGCTAAGTTTTTAGATATGTGGTCAAAAATAGCACAGCATTATAAAGATAATCCTGTAGTTGCAGGATATGATCTGATTAATGAACCAATGGCTGACTATATGAATGCAACAGACGTTACAGGTACGAGAGAAGAACGATTAAGTAAATTGTGGAATGTTTATGATAAAGCATATAAAAAGATAAGAACCGTAGATAACAATCATATAATTATTATGGAAGCTGTCTGGGATTCTGATTCATTGCCAAATCCTGCAGACAAAAGCTGGACTAATGTAATGTATGAATATCATCAGTATAACTATGGTGATTATGGTGATAAAGACAAACAGGTAGCAGCAATGCGGAACAAAATTAATAATATTTCCAATGCTAAATATAATGTTCCAAGCTATATTGGTGAGTTCAATTTAATGTCAAACAGTGATTCATGGAGTGAAGGAGTTAAACTTCTTAATGACAATAATTTGAATTGGACTGTATGGAATTATAAGTGTACAAAACAAAATGGAAACTGGGGATTATTTAATACACCGGGTGATGGATCTAATGATGATACTTCAAAGTATTGGGTTAATGTAGAAACAGACGATTATGACACAATACTTAATAAGTGGTCAAATCAGGGAAGCGTTGACAGAAATACAAATGTAACGGACAAAATAAAAAGTTATTTTCCGGTTACAGTGGACAATCTTGCAGAGTCTAAAATTAAAAGTGTAAGCCTTGTGGATGCTGATGGAATGTTAAACCAAATAGATGTAAACTGGTATCCTAAGGCAGGTATGGATCCAAATACTAAATATAATATTTATATTGATGATTCACAAACCGTGGCAGCTACAGTTTCCCAGTCTGAAATTAAATCCGCCAGTACAGTAATAAAGGCGACGGACTTTAGTAATCAGAATGGGGTTGTAATAGATCAAGACAGCAGTGG
>ERZ1106935.2397-NODE-2397-length-12880-cov-5.881170_pt1 | contig 12880 bp, 10 predicted proteins | sample MGYA00403666_ERZ1106935 | MGnify/ENA primary metagenome ERZ1106935 (study PRJEB35170, sample SAMEA104062452) | human gut metagenome | biome: human gut; feature: human-associated habitat; material: faeces | place: Denmark | collected 2012-11-20 ... | reverse complement strand
GCGAACCAAACTTCGTGAGCGCTTGCACGCTCCAACCAACGGTCTGTGGTTTACAAGTGGGTAATTTACTGACCCGTTTGGACTAATCCAGACCGGCGTGTCGCGCCGCCGCAAAAGCAACCCCTTACCAATCGCACGAAATTTCCATGACTTACATAGGTGCTACGTTTGCTTTGTTCAGGGACGCATGTCCCAGGCGAGTCGCGATTCTCGCCGGCGCACGCCACCATATGGCACGCGCCTACCAACCCAAGAAAGATGAGAAAAGAGAAAATGGAGAAATTCTTCCATCTCAAGGAGAACGGCACCACCGTCTCCACGGAGATCATGGCCGGCCTGACCACGTTCTTCGCCATGTCCTACATCATCATCGTCAACCCGCAGATCCTGTCTTCGACCGGTATGCCGTGGGGCGGCGTGTTCCTCGCCACCATCATCGCGGCCATCATCGGCACGCTCGTGATGGGCCTGTTCGCCAACGTTCCGTACGCGCAGGCCGCCGGCATGGGCCTCAACGCGTTCTTCACCTACACCGTGTGCTTCGGCCTCGGCTTCAAGTGGCAGGAAACCCTGTGCATGGTGTTCCTGTGCGGTTTGATCAATATCATCATCACCGTCACCAAGATTCGTAAGATGATCATCCAAGCCATTCCGGAAGTGCTGCAGAACGCCATCGGCGGCGGCATCGGCCTGTTCGTGGCCTACGTCGGCTTCCTCAACGTCGGTTTCTTCACCTTCACCACCAAGTCCGCGGCCAAGAGCGGCGACACCGTGCAGGCCACCCCAGGTCTGGCCGTCATGAATAATCCGACCATCTGGCTGTTCATCATCGGCCTGTTCCTCGCCATCATCCTCACCGTGCTCAAGGTGCGCGGCGGCATGCTGATCGCCATCGCCGTCACCGCGGTCGTCGGCATTCCGATGGGCCAGACCACCATGGCCAACTCCGTGTCCATCGCCGACACCTTCGCCCAGCTGCCGCAGACCTTCGGCGTGATCTTCACCAAGGATGGCTTCCCGGCGCTGTTCTCCGACGTGTCGAAGCTGCCGATCATCCTGCTGACCATCTTCGCGTTCTCCATGTCCGACACCTTCGACACCATCGGCACCTTCATCGGCACCGGCCGTCGTACCGGCATCTTCTCCGCCGAGGACGAGAAGGCTCTTGAGAACGGTTCCGGCTTCTCCTCCAAGATGGACAAGGCCCTGTTCGCCGACTCCATCGCCACCTCCATCGGCGCCATCTGCGGCACCTCGAACACCACCACCTACGTGGAGTCCTCCGCGGGTATCGCCGCCGGCGGCCGCACCGGCCTGACCTCCGTGGTCGTGGCGATCTGCTTCGCGCTATCCGCCTTCCTCTCCCCGGTCATCTCCGCCGTGCCGTCCGCCGCGACCGCAGGCGTGCTGGTCGTGGTCGGCTGCATGATGGCTTCCTCCTTGAAGGAAATCGAGTGGGGCGACATCTCCGAAGCCATTCCGGCGTTCTTCGCGTCCGTGTTCATGGCGTTCAGCTACTCCATCTCCTACGGCATCGCCGGCGGCTTCATCACCTACTGCATCGTCAAGACCTGCAAGAAGCAGGCCAAGGATGTGCATCCGGTGATCTGGGTCGTAGCCGTGCTGTTCATTCTGGACTTCATCATCACCGCGGTGCTGTAACAGTCCTTTTCATACGGAAATGGGCGGTTCCTTCAGTGGAATCGCCCATTTTTTATATCGACTTTCGTATCGGTTTGGCGCAGATCCGCATTAGATGGCTTGAGAGAACGCGTCGACGAGCGCGGCCATCCAGTCCGTCAGGGAATCGTACTGCTCCGGCATCTGCTCGGTCAGCTCCACGATCGGAATATTGGACGATTTGGCGACGGTGACGATCTTGCCGGTCAGCTCGGTCTCCTCCTGAATGTTGACCACCAGCAGGCCGACCTTGCCGGCTTCCAGCATGTCGGTGAACTGTTTGATGTCGGTCGGCGTTGGCTCGCTTTCGTTGGCCGTGGCACGCATGTAGCCGGTCGGCGTCGCGTCTTTGAGGCCCAGGTCCCCGGCCAGATATTCGGCGACCGATTCCGTGGCGGCATAGGCTTCGCCATCCGCCTTGCGTTTGGTCTCCGTGATTTTTCGGGCGACCTCGTCTTCCTTGGAACGCCATTGCTGGTTCAGCTTGTCGAAATCGGCCTTGCCGTCGGGCCTTGTGCCCTCGTATGCCCTGGTGATGGCCTGTGCGACCGCTTTGCGCACCGCCGCCGAGAACCAGACGTGCGGGTTGCCGCCATCCTTGACGCCACCGATCTCCGCCGCGTTGATGACTTGCGATTTGGCGGATTGCGCGGCTTTGACGGCCCATGAGTCGTACCCGGCGCCGTTGACGATGACGATTCGTGCCTTCTGCAGTTTGGCGATGTCGGACGTGGTCGGCTCATAGTCGTGCGCGTCCACGTTGGTGGAGTTGATGATGCTGGTCACCTGCACGCCGCTTCCGCCGAGCTGCTCGGCGAGGGTGCCCCATTGGTTGATGGAGGAGACGACGGAAATCGCGCCATGCGCGGAACCGGCACCGTTCTGCGACGTTCCGCAGGCAGACGCGGAAGTGAGAAGGCCGACGGAAGCGAGTACGGCAATCGCAATTCTTGCATAACGGTTCACGATGGTTCCTCCATTTTCATACGCTTCATGCTTCGGTGAATCCATCATAACCGTAACTGAGAATGATTCTCAACAGCGCGTGTCGCTTCCACAAGAAAAACAACAAACCGACGCCGAGAGCAATCTCAACGTCGGTTTGCGGGGAAAAGGAGCTGCCGATCAGCCAAAACGTACAATTACAGAGTTTCGCACAGCGAAGCGCTATTAACTGGCCAGCTGAAGCTGACTCGCACCAACCCACCGGGTTGGCACTACGTTTTGGCGAATCGGCCTTATCGATCAGCCAAAACGTCCGGAGACGTAGCGTTCGGCTTCTTCGTTCTGCGGGTTGTTGAACATCGTGGTGGTGTCGGTGAAGTACTCGAGGTGACCCGGCTGGCCGACGGCCTTCAGGTTGAAGAAGGCGGTGTAGTCGGCGATACGGGCGGCCTGCTGCATGTTGTGCGTCACGATCACGATGGTGTACTCGTTCTTCAGCTCGTTGATCAGATCCTCCACGGCCAGGGTGGAGATCGGGTCGAGGGCGGAGCACGGTTCGTCCATGAGCAGCACCTGCGGGTGCACGGCCACGGCGCGTGCGATGCACAGACGCTGCTGCTGGCCGCCGGACAGGCCGATGCCCGGATTGTCCAGACGATCCTTGACCTCGTTCCACAGGTTGGCGCCACGCAGGGCCCACTCGACCAGATCATCCGCGTCGGACTTGGAGATCTTGCGGTTGTTGAGCTTCACACCGGCCAGCACGTTCTCGCGAATGGACATGGTCGGGAACGGGTTCGGACGCTGGAACACCATGCCGACGTCACGACGGACGGCGACCGGATCCACATCCCTGTCGTACAGGTTCTTGCCTTCCAGCAGCACCTCGCCTTCGCAGTGGGCGCCCGGAATGATCTCGTGCATGCGATCGAGGGTGCGCAGCACGGTGGACTTGCCACAGCCGGAAGGTCCGATGAACGCGGTGACCTTGTTGGCTTCGATGTTGATGTTCACGTCTTCCACGGCCAGGAAGTCGCCGTAGAAGATGTTCAGATGGTTGACATCAATACGTTGTCCCATTTGTTTTCCTTATTGTTCTTATGTTTTCGACTATTCGACCGCGCTCAGCGTTCCGACTTGACGGCGAAGATCTTCGCCACGAGACGGCCGATGAGGTTGAGGATCAGCACGATGAGAATCAGCACAAGGGCTGCGGCCCAGGCGCGTTCCATCGGGATGGTGGTGACGCAGGCCGCGGAAGCGTTGGCCGGGCAGTTCGCGTTGAGCTTGGAATACTCCTGGTAGACGTACACCGGAAGCGTGGTCATCTGGCCGGAGAAGAGGTTGACGTTCGTGGAGGCGATGTAGCCTGCGGTCATCAGCAACGGAGCGGTTTCACCGATCACGCGGGCGACGGCGAGAATCGCACCCGAAACGATGCCCGGCAGGGCGGTGCGCAGCACGATCTTCGTGATCGTGCGCTGCTTCGTGACGCCCAGGGCGTACGAGGCCTCGCGCAAATCGTGCGGCACGATCTTGAGCATTTCCTCGGACGACTTGACCACGGTCGGCAGCATCAGCAGGGAAAGTGCGACGGAGCCTTCGAAACCGTTGATGGTGCCGGGGCCGATCAGAATCGTGAACATCGAGAAGGCGAACAGGCCTGCGACGATGGACGGGATGCCGCTCATCACGTCGACCAGCAGGGTGATGACCTGTGCCAGCTTGCCACGGTTGGAATATTCCACCAGGTACACGGCGCACATCAGGCCGATCGGGATGGAGATGAGCATGGCGCCGAAGGTGATTTCCAGCGTGCCGATGATGGCGTGCAGGATGCCGCCGTAGCCGCCGGACGGAGTCGGGTTGCCGCCGACCACGCCGGTCATGTTGTAGCTCAGGAAGTTGAGGTTCAGCCTCTTGACGCCGTTGATGATGGTGGTGAGCAGCACCGAGAACAGCGGGATCAACGCCACGATGAACGCGCACGAGATGAGCGCCTTCATGGCGAAGTCCTTGCGCTTGCGCGCTGAGGTGAAGGAACGGGTCGGCTTGAACTTGTCGAAGTCGATGACGGGAGCGCCGTCCATCGGCGAAGCGTCGTTATTTGCGGCGGTCATCACACACTCGCTTTCTCGGTGAGCTTACGAGCGATGAAGTTCACCACGAAGGTAATCAGGAACAGGACCAGGCCGGTGCCGATCAGCACGGAAACACCCAGATCGTTGGCTTCCGGATACTGCGCGGCGATGTTCGCGGCGATGGTCTGGTTCTGCGAGGCCTGCAGCAGCTTGACGGAGTAGTTGAGGCCCGGGGACAGGATCATGAGCACGGCCATCGTCTCGCCGAGCGCACGACCGAGGCCGAGCATGGAGGCGGACACGACGCCGGACTTGCCGAACGGCAGGACCGCGAGCTTGACCATTTCCCACTTCGTGGCGCCGAGGGCCAGAGCCGCCTCTTCCTGAAGGCGAGGGGTCTGCAGGAAGATGTCGCGGGACATGGAGGTGATGATCGGCAGGATCATGACGGCCAGCACCACGGACACGGTGGCCACGGTACGGGAGGGATTGGCGGCGGGACCGGCGAAAATCGGAATCCAGCCAAGGTATTTGGCCACCCAATTCCAGAACGGGTAGATGGCGGGCACCAGCACCAGACCGCCCCACAGACCGTAGATAACGGACGGGATGGCGGCGAGCAGATCGACCACATAGCTCAGGGCGGTGGCGAGCTTCTTCGGCGCGTAATGCGAGATGAACAGTGCGATGCCGACCGACACGAAGAAGGAAATCAGCAGTGCCAGGGCGGAAATCAGCACGGTACCGAACAGCAGCGGTCCGACGTAGCCCCAGAAGCTGGAAGCCTTGCCGCCGGTGAAGTTGCTGATGGTGTCGCTGTTGGCCTGCTGATCGCCGCCGATCAACGGCCATGCGCGGAACAGCAGGAACAGCGCGACCGCGGCGAGCACGACGAGGATCAGGATGCCGCAGGCGTAGGCCACGCCCTTGAACACCTTATCCGCGTTCTTGCCGCTCACCGGCTGCTGTGCCGTTTTGCTTTGCGAACTCACGGGTTCTCCTTAACTTGCGATTGTTTGAAACAGATCTGCGATTACTTGCGATGACTGCGTTTTTTGTTTTACCTGCAGGTACCGTTTCAGGCCGCACCCGCTTTCATGTTGCGGCTGCGGCCTGAAACAGACGGTCAGTTGCCGTTCACCGAGAGCCTATCGCTTACTGTATCAAAGCTCACTTGGTTTCGATGGCGTCGATGGACTTGAGGACCTTCTGGCGCATGGTGTCGGACAGCGGAGCGGAGCCTGCTGCGGAGGCAGCGGTCTGCTGGCCTTCGTCGCTGACCACGTAGGTGAGCCAGGACTTGACGAACTTGGCGGTGTCGGCATCCTTGTATGCCGGGCAGGCGATGTCGTAGGAGACAAGCACGATCGGGTAGGCGCCAGCCTCGGTGGTGTTGTGGTCGAGCTTGACGACCACACGGTTGTCGCCAGTGGCGGATTCGTCGAGCGGGGAAGCGTCCACAACCTTGGCAGCGGCTTCAGCGGAGAACGGCACGTAATCGTCGCCGACCTTCACTGCAACGGTGCCGAGCTCGCCAGCCTGGGAAGCATCGGCGTAGCCGATGGTGCCGTCAGCCTGCTGCACGGTGGAGATCACGCCGGAAGTACCCTTAGCGCCCTGGCCAACCTCGTTCGGCCAGTTCTCGCCGAGCTCGTAGCTCCAAGCGTCGCCAGCAGCATCCTTGACGTAGCTCAGGAAGTTCTTGGTGGTACCGGACTTGTCGGAGCGGTGCACCACGGTGATGTCGAGATCAGGCAGGTCGACCTTCGGGTTCTGCTGCTTGATGGCGTCATCGTTCCACTTGGTGATCTTGCCGTCGAAGATCTTGGCGATGGTGTCGGCGTCCATGTTCAGGGTCTTGCCCTTGCCGGAGATGCCGTTGAGGTTGAAGACCACTGCGATCGGGGAGACGTAGACCGGGATGTCGAAGGCGTTGCCGGAAGCGCACACGCTCTTGGACTGCTCGACCTCGTCATTGGACAGGGCGGCATCGGAGCCGGCCCATGCGGTGGCGCCGGTCAGAAAGGTGGAAACGCCAGCGCCGGAACCAGACGGGTTGTAGGCGACCTTGGCATCCGGGTTGGTGCCCTGGAAGCCGGCGATCCAGGCTTCCACAGCAGTCTGCTGGGAGGAAGCGCCAGCGCCGGAGAAGTTGCCGGACACGGCTTCGGTGGTCTTGGTGTCGGTGCTAGCCGAAGAATCAGTGTTGGAAGCAGTGTTGTCGCCGCAAGCCGCGACAGAAGCCAGCATCACAATGCCGGACACAGCTGCAATGGAGCGTACGAGAATGGAATTACGCATTATTCTTTTCCCTCTGTCAACATTCTGATGGCGTATGTTTCTGACATTTCATATGCTGTTGTCGCCATCGTTCTTCATGACACTGTCAAGCCTATTGGTGGTTTGGGTCCCGCAAAACCAAAATCGGTGAACGGAAGATGAACACTCTACGACACTTCGGACGTTTTCGTCATTTCCATTCACCGATCTTCGGCGACTACCGTGATACCACGGTCTTACATTCAGTTATCAATTAATAATCAATTATTCGGAAACTTACGATGAGTACTGGAATCGCAGTGTTTTATCTTATATATTTCCATCTATCGCGATATTTCCGCTTTATTCCGCTGGAACGTCGATTTTGTAGCCCAAACCGCGCACCGTGGTCAGATATTTCGGATGCGCCGGATCCTCCTCGATTTTGGAGCGGACGCGCTTGACGTGCACATCCAACGTTTTGGTGTCGCCAACGTAATCGGACCCCCAAATGCGGTCGATCAGCTGGTGGCGGGTCATCACACGGCCCTTGTTCTGCATGAGATATTCGAGAAGCTCGAATTCCTTCAGCGGGAAGAACACGTTCTCTCCGCGCACCATCACCTCATGCTGGCCGATCTTCATGGAAATGTCGCCGCAGATCAGCGGAATATCGTCATCGGAGGATTCCGTCGCGTCGGCCACCATCTGGTTGCGTCGCAGCACCGCACGCACCCGCGCCAGCAGCTCGCGGAACGAGTACGGCTTGGTGATGTAGTCGTCCGCGCCGATTTCCAAACCGACCACCTTGTCGATTTCCGCGCTTTTCGCGGTGAGCATGATGATCGGTACACGGCTTTGCTCACGAATTCTGCGACATAGCGCGGTGCCGTCAAGCCCTGGCAGCATCAGATCGAGCAACACCAAATCGATGCCGCCTTTAGTGAACAGTTCCAGCCCTTCCTCGCCGGTGGCCGCGGCGGACACGTCGTAGCCTTCGCGGGTGAGCTGGTAGACCAGCGGCTCTCGATACGATTCCTCGTCCTCGACGATCAGAATACGTGTCATCAGTGCTTCTCCTCCATTGCTCTGTTGATGGGAACGTTGCTTGTTATTTGCTGTATTCGGTTTAGCTCAGATTACTCGGATTACTCGGATTGCGTAGTTTCGATGCGTTCGGTTTCGCCCGTCACTTCCATGCGATCCGCTTCCGCAGTTTGTACGTTTCCCGCAGTCCCTGCAGTTTCCGCTGTTTCCACCGCTTGTGCCTGAGGCAGGGTGATGGTGAAGGTCGATCCCTCCCCCTCACGCGACCACACGGCGATAGTGCCTCCGCAATCCTGCACGCAATGTTTGGTGATGGCCAAACCCAATCCTGTACCCCCTGTTTCGCGGGAACGTGCGGGATCGACACGGTAGAATCGCTCGAAAATACGATCCAGCGAGGATTCCGGAATGCCAATGCCCTGATCGACGACACGAATCGCAACCTCGTCATCGCCACTGCCGATGCCGACTGCGACGGTGGTGTGTTCCGGAGAATAGTTGACGGCGTTTTCCACCAGATTCTTCACCGCCGTTTTGATGGTTTCATGATCGGCGTTGATGAACAGATCATCCTCATCGACAGCGTTTACGGCACCCTCGACGTGCACCAGCTTCTGCTTGCCATTCAGCGAAAGCACCAGATTGATATGCTTCGATTCGGCCTTCACCTGGTTTTCGACGATCGCCTCGCGTACCAACGCAAGCACGGAAAGCCGTTCCGCGTTCAGCACCGCAGCCGCGCTTTGCGCCTTCTGCAAGTCGATCAAGCGATGCACCAATTCCGTCAATCGTTCGGATTCCTTGGAAATGCGGCCCGCAAAATACTTCACCATGCCGGGATCGTCCGCAGCGTCGCCGATCGTTTCGGCAAGCAGGGAAATCGCACCGGCAGGAGTCTTCAATTCGTGCGAAACGTTCGTCACAAAATCGCGTCGCATAATCTCAAAACGACGCTGCTCGCTCATATCCGAAATGAAAATCGCAAAAAGATCATCGGAGATCTGACCGACCCGCACATGCAGATACAGCGTGTCGGAAGGACGGAACTTACCTGCCTCAATGCCTTTGCCGTCAGTGTTTTTCGCGGCCGCACGGGCGGCTCGATCCAGCGGAATCGACAATTCGCGTTCGCGCACCACGCTGTCGGTCGACACCAATCGCAGAATATCGCGGATTTCGGCAAGCGTCATCGCACTGTCCTCAACAATGCCGAAACGTTGCGCGCCCGGGGAAACGTATGTGACCGACGCCAGTGAATCGACGACGATCAACGCCTCCGGCATGACGGCGATCAGCTGGCGTTCCGTGGACTGCACGGGCACGCGCGGCCCGAACAGCGACATGTTCTTCTGCGCGCCGAACAGGCTTGGATCGTTCGGGTCGATCTCATCCTCCCCCAATTGCACGCCACGGGCACGCCCCAGCACAAAGGCGACCACAGCGACGGCAACAACCACAATCGCCATCACCACGTGCTCCAGCGTCATACGTTAACCTTCCGATAATCCGTCATTCTCCTTCAACAGTAGCGGTTCCGGAAAGCGATTTCCGTGCGCGATTCCCTCACGCCATCGGAAGTTTCCCCGCAGTTCACTTTCGTGAGATTCGCCATACCGAAATATGAGACGGCCCGTCCAGCAACCGATGCGTTGGACGGGCCGTCTTTCATGCGCTTACATGCGCTTGACGATGTTCACCGCGATTTTCGCCGCGGTGTCGGCATATTCGGAAATGTCGAATTCCTTGAATTCCACGTAATCCGTGTCGGCATTGTCGCTCAACGCGCGGATGACCAGCACGGGCAGGCCGTTGCGCGCCGCGACATGCGCCACCGCGGCGCCTTCCATTTCGACCGCGTCCGCGCCGGTTTCGCGAATCACCTGCTCCACTTTCTTCGGATCGTCCACGAAATAGTTGCCCGTGGCGATGATGCCGGTGATGTGATGCACGCTCAGATCGGTCAGCACCTTATCAGCGACTTCGATCAGACGGTCGTCGGAGTGGAATTCCTCCACCGGCTGGTCCGCAGTGCCTGGCTTCCACTGGCCGACGAGACGCATGTCGGTGTCGAGGTAGCGCAACGTGCCGCCAAGCACCACGTCGTTGATGTGCAGATGCGTGTTGAGATTGCCTGCGATGCCGGAGAAGATCACGGCGTCAGGCTGGTCCGCGTCGATGAGATGCTGCGTGGTGGCGGCGATATTGACGGTGCCCATGCCGCCGACCGTTGCCGCAACGTTGACGCGAGTGCCCTTGTTGGTTTCGATGGTGCCGCGTGTCACGCTGACGCCGGCTTCCTCCGTTACGGTGATGTCGCTCAATGCGGATGCGATATTGGCGACTTCCTCGTCCATGGCGCCGATGATGGCGATTGTGCTCATGCGTTCGTTCCTTTCGATTGCTTCACGCTTTTCGCTCGGTTTCGCTTATTTTCGCTTCGCTCACTTCCAGCGGCGCTTGCCCACAGCTTGCGCAAGTTCGCGCAGCAACGCTTCCGTAATCTGCCAGCTCAAGCATTTGTCGGTGATGGATTGACCGTACGTGAGTTCGGCGAGCGGTGCCGGTTTTTGACTGCCACCTTCGATGAAGCTTTCCATCATGATGCCGGTGATGCCTTCCTCACCTTCGGCGATACGGCTTGCGATATTACGTACCACTTCGACTTGGCGATGTTCGTCTTTGCCGGAATTGCCGTGCGAGCAGTCCACGATCAGACCGTGTGCCGCCGCGGATTCGACCGGCATTTCCTCACGGATGAGCTTCATGGCATTCGCCACGGATTCGGCGTCATAGTTCGGGCCGCTGCTCGAACCACGCAATACCACATGGCAGTCGGGATTGCCGAGCGTTTTGACTACGGCCGCACGACCCATATGATCGATGCCGAAGAACGTATGCTGCTGTGCCGACGCAAAACACGAGTCGGTCGGCGCTTTGATGGAACCGTCGGTAGCGTTTTTGAAGCCGATCGGCATCGACATGCCCGAAGCGAGCTGGCGGTGCACCTGGCTTTCCGTATTGCGAGCGCCGATCGCACCCCAGCTGACCGCGTCGGAAATGTATTGCGGGCTGGTTGGTTCCAGGAATTCCGTGGCGGTGGCCAAACCTGCGTCCAATACGCCAAGCAGCGTACGACGGGCCAAAAGCAGGCCTTTTTTGATATTGCAGCTGCCGTCGATGTCGGGATCGTTGATCAAGCCTTTCCAACCGACCGTCGTACGCGGTTTTTCGAAATACACGCGCATCACAATCAGCAATTCTCCGCCCAGCTCGTCTTTCAACGCGGCCAAGCGACGGGCGTAATCGAGTGCGGCAGCCGGATCATGCACGGAACACGGACCGACGATCACCAGCAATCGATCGTCCTGGCCGTACAGGCAGGCACGAATCTCATCGCGTGAATAGGCGACGATCTCTTGCGCCTGATCGCTGAGCGGCAGGTCCCCCAACACCTGCGCCGGCGTGGGAAGCACCTCGAATTCAAGCACCCTGCGGTTCACGATGCGGCTGATGCCGACCTGATCTTCCCAGCGTGGCACATCCGTAGCCACCAGCGGATTCTTTCCCTCATCCATGGCCTCGCGGATGGCGCGAAGCTCTTCAGGCGTGTTCAGCTGCTGCTGCATTTCACTGCTCTCCTTGACAATCACCTATCTCCCCAAGAATATCAATCAAATGGCAGTCGCTATGCAAAAACCGTGCGATTACGCAGTTACACGTATTCCGCACGGTTAGTTATTTGCGATTCCTTGCGATTATTTGCGCTTATTTGGCGAGTGCGCGACGGCTTTCGACCGCATCGGCAAGCGTGTGCAGCAACTGTTCGGTACGTTCCCACGGCACGCAGGCGTCGGTGATGGATTTGCCGTACTCGAGCTGGTCGAGCGGAGCGGGCTTCTGATTGCCGGCTTTCAGGAAGCTTTCCATCATGATGCCGCTGATGCCCGACTCTCCCGTTGCGATGCGGGAGGCGATGTTTTCGATCACTTCGGCTTCGCGCACTTCGTCCTTGCCGCAGTTGCCGTGCGCCGCGTCGATGACAAGACCGTGTTCGCTCGGGCCGGACGCCTTGGAAACCTTCAGATCGGCCAACGCCTTCGCCACGGAATCGGTATCGTAGTTCGGGCCGTGCGAGGAGCCGCGCAACACCAGATGGCAATCGGGATTGCCCTTGGTTTCGGCGGAAATCACACGACCGTCAAGATTGATGGACAGGAAATGATGCTCGAAGGCGGCCGCGAAGCAGGAATCCGCTGCCGGCTTGATCGAACCGTCGGTGGCGTTCTTGAAGCCGATTGGCATCGACATGCCCGACGCGAGCTCGCGATGCACCTGGCTTTCGGTGTTGCGAGCGCCGATCGCACCCCAGCTAATCAGGTCGCAGATGTACTGCGGGGTGATCGGATCCAGCCATTCCGTGGCTGCCGGGAGTCCAACGCTCAGCACGTCGGTCAGCACCTTGCGTGCGAGCCACATGCCCTTGCGAATATTGAACTGGCCGTCGAGATCGGGATCGTTGATCAGACCCTTCCAACCGATGGTGGTGCGTGGCTTTTCGAAATACACGCGCATCACAATGACCAGTTGGTCTTCCAGTTCTTTTTTGACCGCGGCGAGTTTTGCCGCGTATTCGTGCGCCGCTTTCGGATCATGAATCGAGCATGGGCCGACGATGGCAAGCAGACGATCGTCTTTGCCGTTGAGCACATCGCGGATTTCCTGACGGGACTTCAACACCAGATCGCTCATCTCGTTCGTGAGCGGAAGTTCCTTAAGAAAATATCGGGGAGCGGGAATCGGGTCAAGCTGACGAATATTGACATCCACGGTCTCCGGAAACACGGCGCGCTCATCCAACAACTGCGCAT
>ERZ1106935.2360-NODE-2360-length-13088-cov-3.658943_pt1 | contig 13088 bp, 8 predicted proteins | sample MGYA00403666_ERZ1106935 | MGnify/ENA primary metagenome ERZ1106935 (study PRJEB35170, sample SAMEA104062452) | human gut metagenome | biome: human gut; feature: human-associated habitat; material: faeces | place: Denmark | collected 2012-11-20 ... | reverse complement strand
AGTAAAAGAATTTTTTTCGTTTATTTTTCAATAAAAAAGTGTTCCCAAATTCTATTATTATCGTTGTTATGATTGAATAGCAAGAAGGGAGAGCAAATGAAAAAAATTATATGTGTTATTTTATCTATGGTTCTGTTGTGTTCTAATGTTGTATATGCAGATGAAATAATTGATGAAATGGGAACAGTTGAATCTATAGGTGGTGGAGATGTTAGTCTTTTGTATACTAATATGAGTTTGATTCATTCAGCATTAAAAATCGTTGATGGGGTTGCAACCTGTTCAGGTGACTATACAATGAAGACTAACAAAACTTCAGAAATAGAGTTGGTGTTACAGAGAAAAAAGGGGGACAATGGTTTTTCTGATTACAAAACATGGAGTAAGAAAAATACAGGAAAAGGTCTTTTTGCATTATCAAAAGTAAAAGATGTCGCACGTGGGTATGATTATAGATTGAAGGTCGTTATAAAAATCTATTCAGGAAATAAAGTAGTGGAAGCAGGAGCCTGCTATTCACATACTGTTTCCAGATAACTAAAAATTCATAAATTGCTATTCCGTAGCCCACTGGTTATCTGCCGGTGGGCTATGTTAATGTACAAATAGAAAACATTAAGACAAAAGCGGTATCCTAGCCACACACTATGTTACTTAGGAAAAATAGTACATGTAGAGGTAGGAAACATTCAAATTAAAGCGGTAACCTAACCCCACACTATGCTACTCAGGGGAAATAGCACATGTAGAAGTAAAAAATATTCAAATCAAAGCAGTATCCCAGCCCCATACTATGCTACTCAGGGGAAAGAGTACATGTAGAGGTAGGAAACATTCAAATCAAAGCGGTAACTTAACCCCACACTATGCTACTCAGGGGAAATAGTACATGTAGAGGTAGGAAACATTCAAACAAAAGCGGTAACCTAGCCCCACACTATGCTACTTAGTGGAAAAGATACATGTAGAAGTAGAAAATATTCAAATCAAAGCGGTACCCTGGCCCCACACTATGCTACATAGGGCAGAAAGTACATGTAAAATCGGAAATAAAACATTCTCATGGTGTAATTACTAGTATAATAATTTAAAGAAACAGGAAATATTAATAATAAAAGGTTGCCCGTAAAGGCAACCTTTTGTTATAATACAACCATTGATTAGTCAGAGAAGAAAGGAATATATAATGTCAAAAGAAACAAGATTTACAGGAACAGATACCTATGTGGCTGCAGATGATTTGATGGCAGCAGTTGAAGTGGCAATGGAACTTCAGAAGCCACTGCTGATAAAGGGAGAGCCGGGTACAGGAAAAACTATGCTGGCAGAAGCAGTTGCTAAAGCTTTAGATAAAGAACTTCTTATATGGAATATTAAGTCTACAACAAAGGCTCAGGACGGATTGTATATGTATGATACAATTCAGCGGCTCTATGACAGTCAGTTCGGAGAATCAGGAGTAGATGACATTGCACATTATATTAAGCTTGGAAAATTAGGTGAAGCTTTTAAGAAAGATGAACAGGTTGTTCTATTAATTGATGAAATTGATAAAGCAGATTTAGAATTTCCTAATGATCTTCTTTGGGAACTGGACAAGATGGAATTCTATATACATGAAACAAAAGAAACAGTAAAGGCAAAGTTAAGACCGATAGTAATTATCACATCAAATGCGGAAAAAGAATTACCGGATGCGTTTCTTAGAAGATGTATTTTCCATTATATTACATTCCCTGAGCCGGAATTAATGAGACAAATTGTAAATGCACATTTTGAAAATCTTGAAGAACATTTATTAGATCAGGCAATGAATACTTTCTACAAAATCAGAAAGATTAGAGATATACGAAAAAAACCAAGCACTTCAGAATTAATTGATTGGATCAGGGCATTGATGATAGGTGGAATTGACCCGGATGCAATAGCAACAAAGCTTCCTTATATTGGTGTCTTAATAAAGAAAGATGAAGACTTGGAAGTAGTGAAAATGATGGATTTATAGGAGTAGAATATGTTTACACCCTTTTTTTACACATTGAGAAGCAATGGTTTGGATATATCTACCACTGAATGGATAACTTTAATGGATGGTTTGGATAAGGGGCTTGCCAATTCGAGTTTTACAGATTTTTATTATCTTTGTAGAACGATTTTAGTTAAAAATGAAGGCGATTATGACAAGCTTGACGCAGCATTTTTGGAGTATTTCAAAAATGTAAAAACAGACAAGCTAAATATGGAAAAACTAAATGCATGGCTTCATAATGATAGCGACAAAGTCCGCCTGACAAATCCCGACGATTTTCAGGATACAAGAACTAAAAAAGAAGCTACGGAAATTCATAGAATGTTTCGCGAACGTCTTGGCGAGCAACACACGGAACATAATGGTGGAAATCATTGGATTGGAACCGGTGGAGGTTCACCTTTTGGAAAAAATGGCAGAGTAGCAGGAGGAATTCAGTTAGGCAATCATGCTGGAATGAAAACAGCCTTTGCAGTAATGGGTGAGCGCAGGTACAAAGATTTTCGTAGAGATAAAAAACTTACACTGAGACAGTTTCAGGTAGCATTGAGAGAACTCAGACAATATTCAAGGAAAATGGATTTACCAAAAACAGAACTTGATATAGATGGAACTATTGAGTCAACATGTAATCAGGGCGGTTATTTAAAACTTGAATTTGAACAACCAAGAAAAAATACAGTTAAACTATTACTGCTGTTTGACAGTGGTGGATCAATGTATCCTTACAGCGAATTATGCAACGAGCTGTTTCAGGCAGTTCATAAGGCAAATCATTTTAAAGATGTAAAAACCTATTATTTCCACAACTGCATTTATGCAAAACTTTACAAAACTCCGGAATGTGCAAGTGGAGATTGGGTAGATACTACATGGGTTTTTAAGAACTATGATAAAGATTACAAGGTAATCATTGTAGGAGATGCGGGAATGGCAGAAGAAGAGTTTCTGGACAAGAATGGAAACTACAGTGGACCTAATGATGGACTGTCAGGTGAAGAGTGGCTGAAAATTTTCAGAAAGAGATTTCCACATTCGATTTGGCTTAACCCTTCATATCATGGAAATATATCAAAGATGTATTGGATGTTATCGGAACAGTCAATAAAGGAAATTATTGATATGTATCCCCTGACTGTAGACGGACTTAAAGCAGGAATAAAGAAATTGATGTCAGACAACAAAAAAAGTCGATGATTGAAAACGGTATTAAAATATAATTTATAAGGAGAAATGAAATGAGACACACATTTAGAAAAATTTTAGCCGGTACTTTGGCGGTAGCTATGGTAGTGCAGGTGGGGGTATTTTCGAAGCATGAAACTTCAGATGTACAGGCGGTAAATAATTGGAAGTTGGTATGGAGTGACGAATTTAACGGAACATCCCTTGACACATCTGTTTGGTCATACGAGATTGGAAACGGAAACTGGGGTTGGGGAAATGGAGAAGTACAATTTTATACAAACAGAACTGACAATGTAAGAGTATCAGATGGAAATCTTCAGATTATTGCAAAAAAAGAAAATTATGGTGGACAGGAATATACATCAGGTAGAATTATTTCTAAAGGTAAGAAATACTTCAAATATGGAAAGATGGAAGCCAAAATAAAAGTAGAAAATGGCAATCAGGATGGTGTTTGGCCGGCATATTGGATGATGGGAGAAAATATGAACGAAGGTGTCGGCTGGCCTTATTGTGGTGAGATAGATATTATGGAACATGCAAATTCAAATAATTATGTTGGTGGATGTTTGCATTGGAACACAAAAGGCATGGGAGAATATTCACCGGGTTCATACGGAAGTGGATTTCAAGGAGCAGAAAAATCCTTTGGTTATTATACTGACAATGCAAACAATGGAATAAACGGATGGCATGTTTATGGATTAATTTGGGATGAGAATCATATGGAATGGCAAATGGATGGAAAAACATTCCTTACACAGGCTATTACAGACAACAACGCATATTGCTTCCAGAAGGAGCAGTTCTTCCTGTTTAATCTTGCTATTGGTGGTAAGGATACAGGATTTACAAATAAGATTACGGCAAATCCAAACACTTTTAAAACTACAACAATGTATGTAGATTATTTAAGAGTTTATCAAAAGCGCAATGTTGCAGAGCAGGAAGAGACAACAAAAACACCAACAACTACAAAGAAGCAACCAACAACACAACCGGTTGAGACTGTTACAAAGATATCAAATGTGGATACAGATTTGGTTGCAGACACAAATCAGGTATTCGGGACATATTTTGATGGATTAAATGGAAACTGGGGGGGTGGAGTTACAGGTTCAGTAACAAATGCTACCAATAAAGGAATTACAGTTAAATTAAACAAAACAGGAAATAACAGATGGGCAGCACAGACATATATTGGTCCGTTAACTTATTATCCGGGATATACATACAAATATAATGCAACAATTACCTCTGACAAAGACAGAACAATTGTAGTTAAGGTTGTCGGAAATGATGACGGAATGCATGATTCACCAAAGTTAAAAGATGAGACAATTACCGTTAAGGCAGGAAAACCATACCGATTGTCAATAGATGTCACAATTCCTAGTGATTATAAGTCAGAACTTTACTTATATTATGGTCTTGGAAAAGGAGATGGTGACACTATTGGTTCTGAGCAGCAAAACATTATAACTATTTCAGATGTTAGTTTTTCAACTACAAGGCAGGTTAGTGAATCAGAGACTGTTCCACGGACTGTTCCACAGACAATTAACAAAACAACAGGAAAGGTAACCAATCCTCAAACAACAAAGTTATTAAGTACTACAGTAGTTAAAAAGGCAACTAAAAAGAAGAATTCAAAGAAAATCAGTCTTAGATTTAATAGAGTACAGGGTGCTAAAAAGTATCAGGTGCAGGTTGCTAAAAACAAAAAGTTTACAAAGGTAATTGCCATAAAAGTGGTAAATAAATATAAGAAAGTAACAATTTCCAAAAAAGTATTTAAAAAATCAAAGAGACTTTATGTACGTGTAAGGGCCGTAGGATGCAATAAGTGGTCGAAAGCCAAAAAGGTAAAGATAACTGTATAGCAAAATAGAAAACGTTAACAAAATTGTGGAAAATGCATAAATTTGTTAACGTTTTTATTTGATTTAAGGGCAAATTATTTGTTAAATATTATTTGCAATGGTTATATTGACATATAAATGGCTAAATGTTATTATAAGTTTAACGTTAAACGCATAAAATAACATTATAAAAACAGGAATGTCAGTGATATAAACACGTATAATTGAATTTAAGGTATAATGTTTAAGAATGTGTTTGGTTGAACGATAAACTATAACATAACTAATAATTTTGAGGAGGGTTTACAATGAGAAAAAAGAAAATCATTAGTTTAGCACTTGTTCTTGCCCTTTTGGTTACTATGTTAGCCGGATGCGGTGGAAGCAAAAAAGACGATAAGAGTGGAAAGACTACTCTTAAGTTAGGTATCTGGCCTACAGAAGATTTGGCACAGGACATACCGATGTTTGAAGGATATCAGAAAACATTTGAAGAAAAATATAAGGATGTTAAGGTTGAAGCAGCACCATATGTATATGCAACTGATACTTTCGTATCCTTAGCAGAGTCAGGTAACTGTCCTACAATATTCTCATCATGGTTCACAGAGCCACAGAAGTTAATTAAGCAGGGTCTTGTAGCTGATGTTACGGACGAAATGAAAAAACGTGGTTGGCTGGATAAGATGAGTGACTATGTTAAAGATCTTTTAACGGATGAAAACGGAAAAATCTATGCAGTGCCTAGAGATGCATATGCATTAGGTTTAATGTGTAACGTAGAGTTATTTGAGAAGGCCGGTTTAGTTGATGAAAACGGTGTTCCAAAATTCCCTAAGACATTTGAGGAACTTGCACAGACGGCTTCAACTATTAAGAAGAAAACAGGAGCGGCGGGACTTTGTTTATTAGCAAAGGATAACAGTGGCGGATGGCATTTCTCTAATATAGCATGGAATTTTGGCGCAACACTTGTTAAGGACAATGGTGACGGTACATACACATCAAATCTTAATTCAAAAGAAGCTGTAGAAGCTATGAAATATGTATATGATCTTAAATGGAAATATGATGTATTAACAGATGACCCTACTACAGAAGACTGGGGAACAGGATTCCAGCAGTTAGGAACAGGCGGAGCCGCAATGTATATTGCAGGTAACGACGCAGTTGCACAGCCAACACAGGTTAACGGACTTGATGTTACAAAACTTGCAATGGGACCAATCCCTGCAGGACCAAATGGTGATCAGTATTCGTTAACAGGTGGTACACCTTACATGTTCTCAAAGGATGCAACTAAAGAAGAAATCAAGGCAGCTTTTGACTTCCTTGAAGTAATGGGTAAAACACCTGATGTTACAGATACAACAGTAAAGGGACTTGAAGCAGATGCAGCTAACAGAAAAGCAAATGGAGTTCCTGTTATAAAGGATTTCCCATGCTGGACAGATGAGGCTTACAGCAAGGCAAAACAGGATGCAATTGATGATAACAAGAACGTTGATTCAAAGATGTTTGATTCATTCTTTAATACAGTTGAAAAAGAAGGAAATCCAAGAGTAGAAGAACCTGGTGATACACAGGAAATGTATGCACAGCTTACAAATGTTCTTCAGGCAGTTGTAACAAACAAGGATTGCAATATTCAGAAATTAATGGATAAGGCAAATGAAAATTATCAGAAGATTTTAGATGGCAAATTTACAAAAAAATAGAGTAATTATTTTTACGGGGCGGGTAAGAAATGCCCGCTCTGTAAATAAAACAGGCAGGCCCCGTGCTACACGATGAAACAGGAGGGGAAGATTTTGGACAGAAAAAGTAGAAAACAGCTAAAAGCAATAAAACCAAAGAGAAAGTTTGGAAAAAGAGATTTGATGGGGTGGTTAGTTATATTGCCACCGGTTATCTTGTTTGCATTCTTTGTATGGGAACCATTGTTAGAGAGTGTAAGATTATCATTATATTCAGCAAGAGGAGTTGAATTGCAGGAGTTTGTAGGACTCCAGAACTACATAGAAGTTTTTAACGACGTAAACTTTAAGGCAGCTTTCCTTAACACCTTCAAATACATAGGATGGTCGTTGATTATAGGATTCGTCGTACCGATTATTTTGGCAATATTCATCAGTGAAACAGTCAGATTAAAGAGTTTTTTTAGATTCGCAGTATATTTACCAAATATTATGCCGGGAATGGCTGTAGCATTGCTGTGGGTTTACTTCTTTAAACCCGGCGACACTGGTGTTCTAAATATATTACTTGGAAAATGTGGAATTGCACCTAGTGCATGGCTTAACAATGCGGCCCTTGTTATACCGTTAATTGTAATAGCCCTGACATGGAAGGGAGCAGGCTCGACTTCATTAATTTACATGGCAGGAATTAGTGGAATCAATCCCGAATATTATGAAGCTGCCGCAATTGACGGAGCAGGAATTGGGCAGAGAATTTTCCACGTAACAATACCTTGTATTTTGAGTTTAGGAAAGACAATGCTTATTTTACAGGTTATAGCAGTATTCCAGATATTGTATGAACCTTTAGTATTGACTAATGGCGGCCCGAATAATGCCAGCTTGTCAATTATGTTGTTGGTATATAAATATGCATTCAATAAATATGATTATCCAAATGCAGCGGCACTTTCAGTTGTTATTTGTATAGTATTGATTTTGTTAAGTGGTCTTTATATGGCACTTACACGAAAGAAAAATGATGAATAGGAGGTGGGATGATGTTTTTTAAGAAATATGCGGATAAGACAGACGGAGCAATAAGAGGCTTCGATGTCAAATCAAAAAGAGTAAAACTTATCTGCCTTCTGATAATGCTTGTATGTATTATATTTGCAATTATCGCAATATATCCGGCGTTTTGGGTAATGGTTTCCGGATTTAAAGATATAAAGGAATTTACAACAGAGGCAACATTGCTTCCAAAACATTTTGATTTTGCAGGATTTAAGCAGACCTGGGATAAACTGAATTTCGTAGTATACTACAAAAATTCATTTATTATGGTTATAGGCTGTGTATTATGTGCAGTAGTTTTTAACGGATTACTGGCATATGGACTGGCAATTCTGAAACCTAAGGGATCAAAGATTATTAATGGACTTGTAATGTGGAGTTTGTTAATTCCTGCAACGACAAGTATTGTAGCTTTATATGTAAATATCAACAGAATAGGGCTTAATAATTCATTTATTCCTCTTTGGTTATCCTACGGATGTAACGCCTTCTGGGTTGTTCTCTTTAAGGAATTTTTCGAGGGATTGCCTAAGGAATTAATAGAGGCTGCAAAGATAGACGGGTGTAATGTATTACAGATTTTTTATAAGATAGTACTACCGCTGTCAAAACCTATAATTATGGTAATTATAATTTATTCAGTTACGGCAGCATGGTCAGACTTCCTGTTACCATATCTGGTATTAAACGGATCAGGAAAAGAAACTGTTATGGTTAAGCTGTTCTCATATTCAGCTGCCCATACAACACAAATAGATATGATAAGAGCAATTTTCTTCTCAATCATACCACCTACAATATTGTTTATATTCTTCCAAAAGAAGATTACAGACGGAGCTGCAGGCGGAGCAGTAAAAGGTTAGAGTTTTTTCGGTCGGTATCACCTCCTTTTTGCCGGCCGAAAAACAAAAAATGGAGAGTAATATGGCAAAAAAAGCAGATAAATATTTTAAACAAGATAAATGGAAAATAATAGAAGAGGGATTTAATCCTGATTATGGAATGGTTTCTGAATCAATATTTTCATTAGCCAATGAATATATGGGAGTCAGAGGATATTTCGAAGAAGGTTACTCCGGAAATAAACTTATAGGAAGTTATTTCAATGGAATATATGAAAGAAGTGAACCGGATTACAATCACTATAAAGGTGTAGCAGACTTTACTGAATATATGGTTAATTCGGTAGACTGGTTGTATACAAGAATAGAAATTGATAATGAACAGCTTGATTTGTATAAATCAGATTTTGAAAAGTTCTACAGAGAACTGGATATGAAGACGGGAATTTTAACAAGGGAATTCGTGTGGAAAACGGCAAAAGGAAAAAGAATTGCCATAAAATTTGAAAGGTGTCTTTCTATGACTGGAGTTGAACGTTCAACTTGGCAGGCTTCAATAAAGGCTTTAAACTTTAATGGAAAGATTTATGTTACAACAGGTTTGGATTTCTCAAACATACATAGAAATTCAGGAGAAAATATGTGGAACTGTGGTGAAAAATTTATTCAGGCGGATAAAAACATTACCCTGGGAATAGAGGGAACTACAATTAACACGGGATTAAAGGTAAGCAGCAACTGCAAAATTCAGGCAGACTATGAAAGCATGGAAGAAATCATAGAAGATAAACTGGTTGCGGTTAAACTTTGCATTAATCTGGAAAAGAATAAAGAACAGAAAATTACGAAAATAATTAGAAATCTTACATTAAAAGATGAAAGCCAAAAAAAAGAATACGAAGATAAAAAAGCAAAAATAAAAGATGGCAGAGATGATGTTATTGTTCTGAATGAAGAATTAAAGGAAGAGTCCCGTAAATGGTGGGAGAATGTATGGAAGCGTTCAGACATAACTATAGACAACGATATTGAAAATCAGCAGGGAATACGTTTCTGTATCTTCCAGATGTATCAGACTTACAATGGTGCAGTTAAGGGAACAAATATCGGAGCTAAAGGTCTGACAGGAGAGGCATATAACGGAAATGCTTTCTGGGATACGGAAACCTATTGTCTTCCATTCTATTTATTTAATGACAGAGAAGGGGCGAAGAACCTTTTATATTTCAGATATAAGACTCTTGATGAAGCAAGAAAAAGAGCGGAAGTCTTAGATTGTGAAGGAGCATTTTATCCAATTGCAACCATCAGCGGTAAGGAATGTTGTAATCTTTGGCAGCACGCAAGTCTTCAGCTGCAGGCATCTACGGCGGTAGCATACGGAATATGGTTCTACGAAAAAATGTACAATGACAAGGCATTTATTAAGAACTATGGTTTGGAAATGCTTATTGAAATATCAAGAATGCTGGCAACACGTGGGGATTTTGATAAGGATGGAAAATATGGGTATTACTGTGTAATGGGACCTGACGAATTCCAGATGATGGTACACAACAATTGTTACACCAATTACATGGGAAGATTTACTTTGAAATATACAATAGAAAAAGTAAAGGAAATGAAAGAAAAATATCCGAAGGAATATGAAAAAGTTGTAAAGAAGATAAATTTTAAAGAATTAGAAATGAATAAGTGGAAACAGATAATCAAAAACATGATTATCCCATACAGTGATGACACTTTAATCTTTGAACAGCATGACGGATTTTTCAAACTTCCACATGTGGACATTGATTCTATTCCTATAAGTGATTTTCCACTTTATAATCATTGGTCATATGACAGAATTTACAGAAATGACATGATTAAACAGCCGGATGTATTGATGTTTATGTTGTTGTTTAATTCAGATTTTACAAAGGAACAGTTAAAAGCGAATTACGAGTTTTACGAACCGCGGTGTATTCATGAAAGTTCGTTGTCCCCTTCAGTTCATTCCATTCTGGCTAACCAGCTTGGAAAGGAAGAAGAAGCTTATGATTTCTTTGGATTTGCTACAAGAATGGATTTGGACAACTATAACAGAAATACAAATGAAGGTATTCACACTACATCTATTGCAGCAGCATGGATGAACATAGTTTATGGTTTTGGAGGTCTTAGAAGTGATGGAGAAATTTTATCATTATCACCTACAATTCCAAAAAACTGGGATGGATATTCATTTAAGTTAACATATAATGATGAGATACTGGAAGTAAAAGTAAACAAAGAAGAAGTAACTATAAAAACCCTTGGAAATAAACTGATTGAAATCAAAGTTTTTGACAAGGTTGAGTTAATTAATGATGAGGGATATACATATAAGTTCACATGATTGATTGGAAATTAAAAGAAACAAATTATGATGAAAACAGAATAGCTTATTTGGGAAACAAATTTCTAATAGGAAACGGTTACATGGGTGTCAGAGGGACTCTTGCCGAATACGAAAAGGAACATCTTCCAGCAATAAATCTTGCAGGAATATACGACAGGGTTGGAGATGGCTGGAGAGAACCTTTAAATGCCCCTAACGGATTTTTTACATGCATAGTTGTTGATGGAAAGATTCTTAGACTGCCGGAAATCCCTCCAAAGAACCACAGAATTGAATTGGATTACAGACATGGGATTTTTAGCAGAAGTACTACATGGAAAACAGACAGAGGAAGTATAACTGTTGAAAGTGAAAGATTTGTAAGCATGAAGAATGTACATCTTGGCGTAATGAAGTACAAAGTTTTTGCAGATTTTCATGCAGATGTTCAGGTTGTGTATGGAATTGACGCTGATGTGTGGGATATTAACGGACCACATTATGATTCAGTAGAATTTGTTGAAGATGATGTATTGGGAGTTGTGGCGACAACCCACGAAAAACACTACAAAGTAGCGGTTTCAGCAGGAGACAAAACTAATTTCCCTTGTGAAAAGAAAATTGGCACAAAGGATAAGAAAGTATTAAAGAGCATTAATTTTGTAACTGATATAAATGCATCCTACGAAATTGACAGGTATTTTAGTGTATACACATCAAAGGATTGTGGCGATTGTCTTTACGAGTCGGTGAATGACATTGATAAGTCACTGCTTTGCGGATATGAGGATGCCAAAGAAGTACATAAGGAAACCTGGGAAGCCTTATGGAAGGATTCTGAGGTAGTAATTGAAGGTGATGACTGTGCCATGGAAGCATTGAATTATTCGCTTTATCATTTACACAGCATTGCTCCGAGACATACGGACAGTTTATCAATTGCAGCAAGAGGCTTGTCAGGTCAGACTTATAAAGGGGCGGTATTCTGGGATACGGAAATGTTTATGCTGGATTTCTATTCCATGACAAATCCTGCCGTTGCAAGAAGTCTTGTGAAATACAGAATCGATTCTCTGGAAGGTGCAAAAGAGAAGGCAGAAAGTTATGGTTATAAAGGTGCATTTTATCCATGGGAAAGTCAGGAAGGTGGCTTTGATGCCTGCTCAGACTATAATGTGGTGGATGTTTTCACAAAAAGACCTATGCGTACATTTTTTAAAGACAAGCAGGTGCATATTTCATCAGCTGTAGTTTATGGAATCCGGAGATACGTGGATATTACCGGTGATAAAAGCATTTTGTCAGAAGGTGGGGCAGTAACAATTATTGAATGTGCTTTGTTCTACTACAGTTTATTGCTTAGAAGAGCCGGGGCAACAGCCTATGAGATACATGATGTTATAGGACCGGATGAATACCATGAAAGAGTAAATAATAACGGTTATACTAACAGAATGGCAAAGTACACTTTTGAAAAGGCATTGGAAATACTCAAAAATATAAATGATCTTAGTGAAGGCGAAAGAAATAAAATAAACAGTCTATATGATGTAAATAAGTTGATAGAGCAGTTTGAAGATGCTGCAGAAAATATATTTATTCCTAAGCCTGACAGAAATGGAATTATACCTCAGTTTGACGGATATTTAAAATTAGAGGATACAACAATAGATGTGGTTAAGAGCAGACTTCTTGATCCTAAAGAATATTGGGGCGGAGCTTACGGAGTGGCAAGTCAGACCCAGATAATAAAACAGGCAGATGTTGTAACATGGATTAGTCTGTTTAGTAATGAGATTGACTCTGAAATACAAAAGAAGAATCTTAATTACTATGAACCAAGAACTGAGCACGGCTCATCCCTTAGCGCATGCATGTATTCGCTTCTATATTGTAAGTGTGGAATACCGGACAAAGCGTATCCTTTCTTTATGAAATCTGCATCTGCAGATATTGCACCGGGAGGTAAAGAGTGGGCAGGATTAGTGTATATTGGAGGAACTCATCCAGCAGCAGCCGGTGGCGCGTACATGGTAGATCGGAAGAGCA
>ERZ1106935.2359-NODE-2359-length-13095-cov-19.358589_pt1 | contig 13095 bp, 9 predicted proteins | sample MGYA00403666_ERZ1106935 | MGnify/ENA primary metagenome ERZ1106935 (study PRJEB35170, sample SAMEA104062452) | human gut metagenome | biome: human gut; feature: human-associated habitat; material: faeces | place: Denmark | collected 2012-11-20 ... | reverse complement strand
GTGCCATCACAAGGCACAACGCAAGCAGAAGGCTTAGAAGTTTCTTCTTCATTTTCATTCCTCCAAAATAATTCTATCCGCTATTTACTTTCTCCGGCAGCGGACACGCCGAGAAAAGATGTTTTTACGGGTGGTGGTTAGGACTTCAATATCAAACCACCATCCTTCCGGCAAACGCAAAAAGCCGAAGCCAAGGCATAATGCGCCCTGTCTCCGGCAACTGGTTCGTTATAAATTGTATGAAATAAGACTTGACACACTGAAAAAACGGCGCTATGCTCCTGCCCATCCGAGCCGAGTCGACAATGATTGTCGCATTTCCGTTTGCCATAGTCAAATCCTCCTTCCATAATTTCTAAGGAAAAAAGGATATAAATCCTCCACTATATAATTACGCAAAAATATTATAGCAGATTTTTCCCGAAATCTCAAGAGGTTTTCAGAATATTACACTTCTCTTTTTCTCAAATCATTGCCTTCTTCCATTACTCACGGAACTGTATGACTTCTTGAATACTTCCCGAAAAGGAAAAGCCGCCGTCTGTGACAGCGACTTTTCTATTTAGCGGGTAAACCGTCCGAGAAAACATTGTTTCCGCCTGCTTGTTAAGGTCTGTATGGTAATCGCTCAGCTTGTTGGTAGTCAGTAGCTCGGCATACAAGGGACCTTGTGATTGCTGATATACCACAGGTGTCGCTGTCCCCAACTCTATCTTGTATGTGAAAAAATCATAAGACAAATTTTTAATCCGTAATTTCTTTTGGAAGGTTTGATTTCTCGAACCCTTTTCAACAAACTGAAGGATATAGCTTTGGCTATATCCTTTTAAACACTTAAAACCTAAATGTTTTACTTTCCCCTGCTTTAAATTCAACTGTTTGTGATTTACCGCCGGCTTTAATATTAAGCTTTTGGTCAATATCCGAAGTAACGGTTGCGCTTATTGTTTTACCGCCGTCTGCCCATTTTAATTCAGTTACGGTAGCACGGTTACGGGTTTTAATCCCTTTAAGCGTTCCGTTTTCAAAACCCGAATTCGGGAGGGCCGGAAGAAACTCAATATCATTATTATGTGAATAAACAAGAGATTCATTTATAATTCCGAGATAGCCTATCGCAAAATCAGTACAATAGCAACTGCCTTGGTCATAATCGTGGTTAGTCATTAGTGAATCGTACCTGATTTTATGGTTCATAAGTTTAACGAGGGCATCTGTTAAAGAATCTGAATCCTTTAACCTTGAAGCAATAAGACTGCGGTGAACAAGTGCGTGTGACGCTTCATTTTCACTCTGTCTGTTTGCAATTGCCTGCTCGCAGGCTTTTGACAGTTCATCATTTCCCTGCGTTTCAAAAAGCGGCCATACACCGTAAAGATGACTTAAATGACGATGTTTATTATTTTCATCAAATGAAGTTGTTGCCCATTCTTTAAGAGCGCCTGTTTCATCATAAAGATACGGCGGAAGATTTTTTTCAAGTTCCTGCCATTTAGAAGTATCAGCACTTTTATCAATGTCGCCCATAACTTTAATAAGCATATTAAGATTATCACGGCAGGCAGAAATATCAATAGCACAGTTAGCATCCGATGGGCTGTTATAATTTGACGGATTATTTTCAGGCGAATAGCTTGGCAAAATGCAATATGTTTCACCGTCATTTAATGATGTTTTGCCCTCTTCATAATGAATAGAACCGTCTTTTGCGGTATAATATTCAGGGCTCATCAGCTGGCTCCAATAATTTGCACTTTTCAACAAGAGCGGATATAAAATATCTTCTTCAAGCCTTAAATATCCACGCTCTTTAATTTCTTCAATTTGACTTTCTGTTAAGCCTTTTTCGGTAACGGAGAGAACCGATTTAAGATTTTCAAGGTCAAATTCATCACTTAAAGGAATATTGATATTACCATATGAAAGAAGAGTTTCATAAAGCGGGTTAATCATCCAAGATGTGCCGGCGTTCCAATATCTGAAAGGATAAGGATAGCAGGTTTCGGTAATTACTGCTTTATCACCGTCAGTATTGACCGGAGCCTGAATAGCGTCTTTAAACCCATGTGTTGCATATGCATTTTCTTCCCAATCAGGAAGTTGCCGCAAAATGAAATATGCATAGCCGATAGGGCTGCGTGACATATTGCTCGTATTCATTGAAGAAGTTTGCAAATTAACATTTGCGTCCATTGTATATTTACTGCCCCAGCCGGTGTTAAATTCACCTGTCCACATACCGTAAAGTCGGCTTGTGGAATAACCCGAACAGCAAAGATACGCATATCTGCCGGCATAATATGTACGCTGGGCAAGAGCGGAATTTATTTTCTTTTTACCCTTTTGCATTTTTAAAAGTGTTTCATTTGACTCAAAATTATCATCACCCAACGAAAGTGTAACGCTGTCGAATTGCGGCTGATAAATTTCCAAGTGATTATTTAACGCTTTATCATAATCAAAATCATTATTACCTGCATATTTTGCAGCCACACATTCAAGCTTTGCTATACAATCTTCGACAAGTTTGAAACCATTTTGCTTTTCAAAATCCTCAATTTTTCCCATATCGCAAGTTCTGTCACTTACGGTAAGAAGATAAACACTGTCGGCATCGGTTATTTTAATGCCTGTATTTTCACCCAAAAACTGTGTTTCGTCTGTTTTCTTATCTATCAGCACTTTTTCTTTGTTTCCGCCTGAAGTAATTACATAAGTTACTGTTGCATAACCGCCGTTTTTAAGTTCACTTTTTTCATAATCAGGATAGTGTGAAACAAGCGCAAGGTAGTTTGCATTATCATCAGTTAATTTTTTATACTTCATATTAGCTTCGTCACTGTCGCCGAAATTTGCAAGAGTTGAAAGGTTATCAAATGATAAAGTTAAATTAAGCTTACTGCCGGAAGATGATTTATTAAGCTTGGTAATCACAACATCATCTGCCATTGAAGTGAATGATGTACGCTTCCAAGTGCCGTTTTTATCCGTAAAGTCAACACCGACCTGCGATGTTTCATAATCTGTATAGCGAATATATTTTTTAGTGCTTTTCTTATCAAAATCAAGCCGTAATTGGCCGCCCGGGTGATAACGGTATACGTCATCATAGTTTGCATTATCCGTAATATCTTTACATTTAATAATACTTTGCTTTACTGTTTCAAGTTCATCATAAGTTTGAGGACAAGTACGCTGATTTTCATTAGGCATTATAAAATGCATATTTTGAAAAATAAATGTGTCGCTGTACGGACTGCCGCTTGTAATAAACCCTTGAAGTCCGTTTCCGGATACCATCCCCTGCCTCCAAGATTTAGTTTTATTTTTTCTCGAATCTTTAAGCTCGGTATAATCATATGAAAATGAAATTTTAGAAGCATCTTTAAAGAGAGATTTAATATCACCTTCGCTGACTTTGCCCCCTGAACAAGATGCCAACGAAAAAGCAAAAGTTACAGTTAATAACACACAAAGTGCTTTTTTTACATATCTGTTCATAAACTCTCCTCGTAAAAATTATAACATACAGGCATTAAATAAATATTTTAGACACGCAAATACACACTCATTTCCGTTTCTCCCCTATTTCCCCACGAATTATAAGGGATTAATGTAATCTTACATTTTTTTAAAGGAACCGGCTTATATTCGTCGTACAAGCTTTCATCCGGTTGTTCAACAAAACCGTCTGCAATTATTGTGCCGTTTTCATTAAATACAAAATCACCATTTGGATTAATTTTTAAAAACTGCAAGTTTTCACAGTTATCAATACTTTCTGCACAATATACAACAGGACCTCTTGCAACAGCAACCTTACCTATATTAGCTCTGACAAGATTTGAGCACCTAATTAATTTAACTTTTAAATCAAAAGATATTTCAACATTAGTGTTTTTATTAATACTCAAAACTGCGTAGCCGTTTATCATTTCGTAATTACAATTTATTGTGAAGTTATCACACCAAGCAGGAATTCTTAGTGCCAATTTAAACGGTTTATTAGGCTTAACATATAAAATCACATTACCGCTTGACAAATAATTTGGCTGAACATCAATACAGCCGTTTGTAAATTGAGCATTTGCTCCAATATAAAGATTCACAAACAAGGTGCTGCTATTTTCACTAAAGCAATACTCTCCTATTGATGATAAAAAGCGTGCTAAATTAGGAGGACAACAAGCACAACCAAACCATTTTTGCCGCCTTGTTTTAACGTGATTTTTTCTTTCATCCTTTTTTGAAGCAACAGGCAAAACTTCAAGAGGGTTAACATAGAAAAAAGATTTTCCGTCACTGCCCATAGAAGCAAGAACCGTATTGTAAAGAGCTTGTTCAAACACATCAAAATATGAAGAAATGGGATTAATTTCAAACATACGGCGTGAAAGCATTGCAAGACCGATTGAAGCACATGTTTCACAATAAGCCAAATCATTCGGCAAATCATAATCAAATGAAAATGCCTCTCCGACTGCAGTGGAACCTATACCGCCTGTTATGTATAATTTTTTATTTACAATATTATTCCAAATATTTTTACAGGCGTTAAATACACAATCATCTTTTTTAACTTTTGCAATTTCAGCCATACCGCGATATAAATAAACACCTCTGACAGCATGACCTACAGCTTCATTCTGGTTAACAGCAGGCATATGTGCCTGATTATATTCATAATCAATACTGTTATCTGTACGATTATAACAGCGCTCAATATCAAAATAATATGGCTTTGTGCCTCTTCTTTTTATAAATAATTCTGCCTGATTTATATATTTTTCATTTCTTGTTATATAGTATAATTTCACCAAGGCAGACTCGGCTATTTCATGACCCGGATAGCCCTGATTTTTATTATCTCCAAAATAATCACAAATTAAATCAGCAAAGCGAATGGCGGCATTTAATAATTTATTATTGCCGGTGGAATTGTAGTATGCCGCAGCAGCCTCTGTTAAATGTCCAAAACAATAAAGCTCATGACGGTCTTTTAAATTAGAAAATATTTTACTTCTGTCATTAATTATGTAGAGGGTATCAAGATAACCGTTTTCAAGCTGTGCGCTGCAAATTAAATCCACCAAATCATCAACTTGCTTTTTTAAAGCATCATTTTTTTCGTTTACTAAAACATACGAAGCGGCTTCTATCCACTTATATGCATCTGTATCCTGAAAGCACCAACCTAAAAAAGAATTGGAACTGCATTCTGTTTCTTTATATTCCCATTTATCAACCGGAAAAACAGGAACGGGAATACCGGCTTTAAGTGATGAACATACAGAAGATGCCTTTATAAAATTTGAAATACAATAACTTTTAGGTGCACCCGGAATCAAATCGTTTAAAGCATTATACTGATATGGAATAACAACTGTTTTAATTAAATTCAAATATTCATTAAAATAATTGTCATTCAATTTAACGTTATTTAAATGCAAAGGATTTGAAAAATTGTTTATATTCATATTTACCCCTTAAACAAACAATTCACTAACTATACTTTATCATAAAAACAGCGTATTTTCAACAATCAACAGATATGTTGCAATTCAATCAAAGTAGATTTGATTTGAGCGATGTCTCTCAAAAGTCTCAGTCATAAATGCCCTAAATCGCACTAAAATGACTTCTGAATTTTAAAATTTGCTGTCTCTTAGAATCTCTCAAAAGCTCTCGGAATATTTTGAAGCAAAGAAAAAATGCCCTAATGCCGCCGTAAAAAGCTGTATTCGGGCATAAAAAAGCCTCGGAACAAATTGTTCCGAGGTACTGGCTGGGGAATATGGATTCGAACCCCAACAAACAGAGTCAGAGGCTCGCAATCTTTTTTCAAAGCCGCCTATCTAAGCCGTTTTTCAGACTTTGCGTCTCTCAAAAATCTCTCAGAATTTTATTTTTGCTTTGCATAGCAAATTCGTATGAGGAATTGCGAACCTTACACTGAGGTGTATTAAGAAACTCTAAATCCGCATTATTATTTACAGCAGGATACTGCGCAATTTGATGACGAAGAATATAAAAGCTTATTCAATCGGTTTTAAGCTGAATGCCGGTCTCATATATTCTATTGAACTTCTGCTTAGACCGTATTGTGCGGCAATTTTTTCCCAATTGGAATTTACAATGCCGATAATCTCATTAGCGTATTCTATCGCTTCCTGTTTTTTAAGATTATAATACGATGCAGATTTAATGGCTAAATCAGCAGAAACTCGATTATCATTTGCATCAACATTTAATGATAATTCATCTCCGAACGGAACAGGATTTACATCATATAATGGTGACAACACCCATCCGGATTTCGTTAGAATAAAACCATGATTTCTTAAATGGTCGTCAGTATTATTAACCGCCATATTAAATACAATTCGTTTCCATAATTCAATAATATCTTGTTTAGGATTTGCTCCATATGACTTAAGAAATGAAACAATGTCTAAATAGCTGCTTCCGTCATCTGCATTTGCTCCGTCTGTTTTGCCAAGCATAGTCATTGCAGAAGAAAAATGAATTCTTCTTTTACCGTCTCTGTCAAAGCGTTTTACTAAAAAAGTACTGCCTAATTTAGAAAATGTTTCAAGTTTCGACTCAGGCACATTAAGACCGCACAATTTTGCTAAATCATGAGTGACTTTTTCCCAAGCACCAATATTACATTCATCATTTTTTGACGGAAACTTGGCTATCCAAAGACTGCCGTCAGGTGCTTCAATATTTGCCTTTGGTCGTGCACCGCCGAGTGATGAACCGGGTTTTATCAGTTGTTTTAGCCATTTATCATTCAAAAAGTCTCCATCAATTTCATAATTTCGTGAAGCTTCTTCAAGCGTTCTCAGTGTTGTCCATGGCGGTGCCGCCACATCAGAGTCATTAGATAAAAACTCCCCGTCCTTATCAGTTTTAAATCGCAAAGCTCCCATTCGTGTTTCGTCATAAACACCAAGTAAATAATCACTTGTGTGAAGTTCTCGTGGCTTTCTTTTTTCTCTGTCGGCTTGAATTCTTTCTCGTCTATTTATCAAAGCTCTGCCCCATCTGTCAGGACAAGAATCGGCAAAAACACCAAACTCATTATTTGACGGAAATTGTCTGCCTGAATAAAAGAAAATATCGGGGTCAAGCTGATAAGAGAATTTAGTTTCTTTCAACCATTCGTCAGAATATTCAAATGAATAATGCTCATTTCTTTTTGCGGTGTCAACAAACAAAGTGCCCATAAATCTTGACTCGGAAGAACTGAAACATTCATAAACATAAATTTCCATAATTTATTTCTCCTTGTTTGAAGCCCTTTTTTTAGTTGAAATATTCAAATCTTGAAGCTTTCTGCCAAACTCATCATCTTTTGCAACTTTTAGTAAATCTCTGTCCATATTATTAAGTGCGTGAAGAACGGCAGCGTAATTTCCTATTGCAACAGACGGACTGCCTTTTTCTATATTCCAAAGAGTTGCTCTGCTGATATTCGCTCTTTCGGCAACCAACTCAGCCGATATATCTCTTCTCAAGCGAGCCATTTTAATTTGTTCGCCCATCGTTTCTAATATTTCCATAGTTTGAGGTAATAATTCAATGGATTTCTTTCCCATAACATCACTTCCTATGTTTAATATTATAAACGCAAAATGAGATAATGTCAATATTATTGAACATAGTTCCTGATTTTATGATGTGATTATGCTCTTTTATGCAAAATTATAAACAATGGCATTTTGTTGTTTAATAGCACCTTGTGTGCCGATTGTTGACTGTTTTCTAAGTTAATCAGATAAACAGACGAACTTCTGATGTTTCTGCAAATTTGACGCGTTTGTAGCCGCTGTATGGAACACTCTAACATATCAGTAACCGCAAAAATCTACACGCATATGATGGATGAAGTATTTGAGCAGAGCAGAAAGCGATTAGTTGAATATGCAAACAAAAAGATGGAAGATCAATAAGACATAACGATATTATAAGAAATATTTGATAAAAGTACACCGAACAGTTGCGTTGTTCAGTGTCTTTTTTTGTTATGTTAAAAACTTGTTTTTTCAATATATCAATATTATTTATGCCGATAAATATATTTGTAATTGTTTACCCTATATGCTATTATTATATTACAACTTCAAAGAGGAGATATGTATGCAAGAGTATAATTTGTATTCAGAAACAGACACAAGAAAAATAATAATTGGGAAGCTACAGAGGATGTTTTCATCTTGTCAAATTAATATATTAGTTGGTTCAGCTTTTTCCTTGCCACAGTTAAAAACATTGGAGAACATTGAAAGTGATTTAACAGCTGCTATATTGGATCAAGATGAAAATAAAGAATATAAAATCAAAACAAATTTTTTTGAAAAATCAATTAAACCCATTCAAACAACCAATCCTAATGGCAATGATTTCAAGGAAAAAAGAGAGTTTATTAAAACAATTACCGATATTGTTGATTTAAGAGAATCTTCAGTTGTACATAAGGGCATTAATATATTTACAACAAATTACGATAACTTTTTAGAGTTATCTATTGAAAAAAACAGTATTGATTATTTTGATGGTTTTAATGGTAGAATTGGACCAGAATTTTCAACTGCTAATTTTGGTAAACATATATCAAGGCAATCCTCACTTACAGGTAGGCTTGCAGAAAAGGTAAGTATAAATCTTTACAAACTTCACGGATCAATATACTGGAAAGAAGATTCCGAAAAAATTGTTTTTGATGATTATCAAGAACGGTTTGAAAGAATAAAAGCTGCTTCAAACAGAAAAGATTTTCTGGATGCATACAGCAGTTTGGCAATAGTAAATCCTGAAAAATCCAAATTCAATTCAACTGTAATGAACAGTAATTACTATGATCAAATTAGAATGTTTTCAAACGAAATGGATAGGCAAAATAGCTTAATGCTTGTTTTTGGATTTTCGTTTGCTGATGAACATATGTTACAAGTTGTTGAACGAGCCTTAAAGTCAAACCCAACATTTACAATGTTATTATTCCCGTACAACGATAAAGATCTTGAATATTTTAGAAACCATTTTAAATTTAACAATAATGTATATTGCTATTACAAAAAGAATGATGGTTCCAAAACAATAGATAATTATGAATTAAACAATCTCAATGAACTGCTTTTGGAGATTTATAATGGAATTAAATGATGTACTAAAAATTGGAGAAGTATGTGAAGTATCTGGAAGAATGATAAAAGCAGGTATTTACAGTGAAAAAAATACTGAATATTTAAATTATGATGGTGCAGTTATAAAAAATGTAAGTATCGGAAGTTTTGTTCTTATTAGAAAAGGATTTGCCAATATTGTAGGTAAAGTGGAAGGCGAATACATGAAAGATAATGTTGGAATTCCACAAGACATTAAACGAATTATTGGAATAGGTGTTCTTGGAACAATTGAAAATGAAAAATTTGTTCACGGCGTTACAAATTTGCCAATGATTGGAAATTCTGTTTATGTTATAACAGAAGATGTAATATCAAAGATATTTGCAAAAAATGCAACTGATAAAGTCACGTTAGGGACATTAATTGGATACGAGGAGTATCCATTCGAAATCAATGTACAAGAACTGTTATGCAGCCATATAGGCATATTTGGAAATACAGGTAGTGGTAAATCTAACACGTTAGCAAAACTTTATTATGAAGTTGTTAGGAAATATGGTTCTTCAGCGAATTTTCTAAACAATGCTAAATTTATGATAATAGATTTTAATGGTGAGTATGCCAATGTATTTGATAACGCCAACATTTATAACTTTTCCACAAAAATTAGTAAAAAAAATAAAAAAGCAGTAAAATATCCAATTTCTTTAGAAGATATTACTGATGGGGAGTTCTGGTCAATTATTTTAGAGGCAACGGATAAAACACAAAAGCCTTTTATTGAGAGATGTATAAGAAAGTTTAAAAAATTTTTAGGGGATTCAAATGATTACAATAAAGACAGTTTAAGTAGCATAATATATAATTCTAATGATAAAATTTTAGATTGCAGATTATATATTAGAGAAATATTTTACTTATTAGGAATAAAAGATCGTTTTTCTATTCTTGAAGAAAAATTAATGTATAATTATAAATATAAAACTTTTTATACCAAAGATCCTATCAAGGATAAATATGGTACAACTAAAGAAGAAATATATTCATTAATATTTGAAAACGATGAAAACTATAGTTTGAATTTTGAGAATTTAGATTATTTTGATAAGTTTAAACTAGTTCTTTACTGGAACTATTGTGAGGAAATTGGCAAATCTTTTATTACAAAAGAACATATTGGACCCTTAATGGCTAGATCAAACAATAGAATAGACAGTTTATCAAAACTGTTTGAAATTAAAGATGTGCTTGATGATAAGACAAGTAATGTTAATGTTATTTCGTTAGTTGATGTAAGAGTTGATATGAGGAAAATTATACCATTGATAATTTGTAAAAAACTGTACTCTGAGAAAAAAGCATCTAAAGGTGATTCTTTAAATTCGTCATTACATATTATTGTTGATGAAGCACATAACATTTTGTCAACGACCTCAATTAGAGAAAGCGAAGAATGGAAAGATTACAGGCTAGAATGCTTTGAAGAAATAATAAAAGAAGGAAGAAAATTTGGAACATTTTTGACAATTTCTAGCCAAAGACCTTCAGATATTTCAGATACAATAATTTCTCAGTTGCATAATTATTTTATCCACAGGTTAGTAAACGAGGAGGATTTAAGAAAGATTCACAGAACTATTGCTTTCTCGGATAAATCTACGAATGACATGATTTCAATACTTCCTGCTGGAGGTTGCATATTTACTGGACTTGCTTCAAATTTTCCAGTATTGGCACGTATCAATATTTTGCCAGAAGCAAACCAGCCAAGAAGTGAAAATGTTGATATTTCTAAAATATGGTATTAAAAATAATAGAAAGAAAGAAATTAAGCTATTTACAGAAGTGACATTTATAGAAATGAAAAAATATTTGACAATAAGAAGCGAAAAAGAAATATTTACGATTATTGTACTATGGACACTTTGGATTACAATACATCAAAATTTATTTGTAAGAAATGTTTTTTGAATTCCAAAAACACAATGAACAAGTCCGTAAAAAATGGGCAATAGAAAAAAGAGCCCTCTTGATGCAGAATAAACATCAGGAGGGATAGTCTTTCACATTTATTATTTAGATTTTTACATTGACATATCAAATGATGAATAATCCTCGGCAATATCGTTTTCGACATCTTCGTTGATGTCGTCATTGGCTTGCCAAGTTTTTTCCATAGCAAGATTGTGGATATATTCTATACTTTGGTTGATTGAAGATATGATTTTTTTCTTTCTTGCATCGTCAATTAAATTTACATCGGCATCATTCAATATGCCGAGTATTTCATTGTCGATGTTTTTCAAAGCGTCAAAGTCTATCCAATCAAAAGAGGTGACTAATTTTAACTGTTCAAAATAAGTCTTTTTGAACGGCTTGCAAACTATCAATGATTGTTTATCCATATTCGGTGTAACTTTATCATAACCGAGCGATGAGCCACTGTCAAAAATCGGTGCAACGCCAATCCATTCAAGCGTATTTGCATTTCTGATAAGGCCGAAATTATTAAGGTGTCTGTTCTCATTGGCTACAATAAAATCAATTTTCGTTATTAATAGTCATAAACAAACTCTTTGGATATTGTTGATTTTATTTCTTCCCTTATGTAATCTATACATTTTTCACAATAAATTCGATGTTCAATATAATCTATTCCTTCAAGTTTGGAAATCATTTCTTCATATTCTTTAATTCTATTTTCCAATACTGGAACGGTGCTTCCAGACCATCCTTGTTTAGGACATTGACCTATTGGACATAATTTAAATATGTCAATAGATTTGTTGATTTTACAAACATATAAGGTTAATTCATATCTGTGTTCTTTTGATAATATATCGGAAGCTTTAAGTATATGATTAATAAAATTTATGTTATTTATATTGTCATTAATAACAGAAATAATAGATTCCATTAATTTTTCCTGATTTGAGTACAATATCTCAAAAACATTATTTAAACAATTATCTTTAATAAAATCATTTGCATCCAGTTGAAGTATATAATTAGTTATGTATTTAAATAAACATAAATGATTTTCACAATTCCAAATAACCTTCAAATGCTTTAAAGTATCTCTATCTAAGCCATTGTTGCAGTATTGATCTATAATTGCATTTATTATAGATTTGTTGTTTTTTAATATGGCAAAGAATAAAACGTTTTTATAATCAAAATATCGTTCTTCCTTAGATGCATAAATATATATCTTTATTAATTGATTATCAGATTTAAATAAACTCAGAAATTCATTAATGTTGCCCTCATTGAAAATACATCCATGATTTAAAAATCCCGACACCAATTGATGACTTTCTTTTTTTGAATCATAAATATTAATTATTTCATCGATATATTCCTGCATAAAAAATGGTTGTTTACGATTAATTCTACTAACCGTTTCAAAAGATAACCTGTATAAAATATTATTTTTACTTAAACCAGTTAGCACTTGATTGCAAAAGTCCAAGTCAATTTTATTTTCCGGAATAAAAAATATCAATTCTCTGTACCAATTAGCTATTTTTTCTATATTATACGAGTTAATAATCGAACTGGTTTTATCATATCCATATGTAATTATCATTCTTTCAATAATATCGTGAGCAAAGTAGTTATCAGAGGTATATTTTATTGTCAAATCAACGTATGAATATAATTTTTCTTCGTCACAATCACAAACGATTTGTGACCACCTTTTATATAAGTACCATTTGTTATCAAATTCTAATTTAGTAGTATTAGATAACAATTCTTTTATTTCTGATATTTTCATAGAATATATTTCTTGTTTCAATTCTATTAAAATTTTATGATCAAATTCTTCTGTTCCTTCTATCAAAGAATCCTTGTCACTATCATATGATTAGCGCCTATTAGGAAAACACACTGTCAAAGGGGTTCGTAGCGGGGGTTAGCCCGCTACTGCGGTATCTTCCGTAGTGTTGATTTCAATGTA
>ERZ1106935.2357-NODE-2357-length-13108-cov-6.181261_pt1 | contig 13108 bp, 8 predicted proteins | sample MGYA00403666_ERZ1106935 | MGnify/ENA primary metagenome ERZ1106935 (study PRJEB35170, sample SAMEA104062452) | human gut metagenome | biome: human gut; feature: human-associated habitat; material: faeces | place: Denmark | collected 2012-11-20 ... | reverse complement strand
CACGGCTCACCTGCGGGCGGTACGGGCGGATCTGCATCACCGCAAGCTGGCTCTGACGGTTGATGCCGATCGGGCGGAACATGTGGCGGGTGCGCTGGTCGCCAAGCTTTCCATACGGATCGTACGGAGTGCCCTGATAGTGGGAGCTCAGCACATACTTCACATCTTCGATGGTGATTTTGCGTTCCGGCTGGCGAGCCCACGGAATATCGTCGGAAACCGGCTTATGATCGGCATCCTGACCATCCCACTGCTCGTCGTACGGGTTAAGGAAACGCTGCATGTACCAGGCACGCGGAGTGTTGTACACGTGGTCGGAATCGGAGTGGGAGCCGAACGCGTCACGCGGGTTGAACGGAGTGGAATTCTCCACCGACAGGTCAAGATGGTTGCGTTCGATGAACTCGGTCAGATCGGCGGAGCACATGTGGTCCTCCTGCTCGCCAAACGCATCTTCAAGATCAAATTCGTCAATGCCCAGCTGGTTCGGCATGGTCACATACGCTTCGTCCGGCACACGCTTGGCGATCCAATGATGGCCGCCAACGGTTTCCAGCCACCAGATCTCGTCGACGTCGGAGAAAGCAACGCCGTTCATCTCATACGTGCCATACTCCTCAAGCAGAGCGCCCAAACGTTCCACACCCTCACGGGCGGTGGTGACGTACGGCAGCACGAGAGTAAGGAAATCCTCTTCGCCAATGCCACCGGCGACTTCCGGCTCATAGCCCTCTTCGCCTTCCTGGCCTTTGGCCGGCGTGAGTTCCACGAACGGATCGGCACCGAGCACACGCTCATTGGTGGTGAGCGTTTCGGTGGCGCTCATGGCAACGTTCGCTTCGTTCACGCCAGCTTCGCCCCAAATGCCTTCCTTCAGATCGGCATTCGGCACAGCCGTATACTGCAGCGGATTGTCAGGAAGATCGATTTCAATATGCGAAAGCACGCTCTTGTACTTGCGCGGCTGATCTTCAGGCTTGACTACGATGAAGCGCTTCGGGCAAAACTCACCATTTGCACTATCTTCATTACGGGCGATGATGGTCGATCCGTCATAACTTGCGTCTTTGCCAACCAAAATCGTGGTGCACGCCATAATTATTCAGCAATCCTTTCGATTATTGTCAATACGTTTTCGTCGGATATATTTCTGATTTCCGCATCTTTATATCGTTATATTGCTGCGGAAATCAAATTTCTGGCCTTACTTGAGATCCTCTTTCACAAATCAGGCTTTTCCAGTGAGGAAAATAGCGCCCTGATCAACGATTGTACCGGAAGTACGCAGCGCACGTTCCATTTCGTTGAGCCAGAATCCCTGATTGAGGCCGGCGAGCGGAGCCGTGGTACCCCACACATGCAGATAGTAGTCATGATCCTGATCTGGCGGATATGGACCGTTGTAACGCATCGTCACTGCGGGATCACTGCTGCGGCCCTGCAGCAACGGCGAGGCGGCGGACGTGCGTCCCTGAACCGTTTCAGGAATCATCGCAGAAACCGTGCGCGAGAAATCAGCCGGAATCGCGAGCGCGTGAGAATCGTTGAAATCGTACATCAGCGCATCCACGGGCAGGTTCGCGAGGGACCAATGATTCCACTGGAAACCGCATACCGGAATTGAATCCGGATCAACGAATTCCCAATGCAGGAACTGCACTGCAGGATCAAGCGCATCAATGTAGAAGGGGAAGGAAACAATCGGCGTACCGTCGATGCAGTTCTCAGGCGGCGCCGCCTTGGCAAACGCGTCGGGAATGACGGTGAAATCTGCGGAAATCTTCATGCACCCAGTATCCCTCAAGCGTCTGACTCATACAAGGTTTCAATTGACGGCATAACGAAACATAACGAAACGACCCCTGCGGCGAGCCTGTGGGGCACGCGGGCAGGGGTCGGTCCGGGAAACAGGGCCTATCAGACCTCACATCGCTTGAAAAACAAGGCGTTACAGGCGATAGGCACAGCTAGTACGGCTCAGTTGGCCGGGTGGTAGAAGTCGCCGTTGAGGGCGGCTTCGGCACGGGCCTGAGCCTCTTCGAAGGTGACTTCGGCAAGGGAGGCACGCACGTCGTCGAGTGCCACCGGAGTCATGGACAGGGAGTTCACGCCAAGACCGGCCAGCACTACGGCCAAGTCCGGATCGGCAGCGGCCTCGCCGCACACGCCCACCGGCATGCCCTTGGCGTTGCCCGCGTCGCAGATCATCTTGATGGCACGCAGCACCGCCGGATGCCAGGCGGTCTGATAGTTGGCAACGGAACCGAGCGTACGGTCGGCGGCCAGCGTGTACTGGGTCAGATCGTTGGTGCCGATCGACACGAAGTCGGCCACGTCGGCCACCTTATCAGCCATAAGCGCGATCGACGGCACCTCAGCCATCGCACCCACGAACTTCAGACCGAAGCTCTTGCCAAGCTTCACGAAATAGTCAGCCTCATGCTGGTCGGCAACCATCGGGGCCATGACCCACAGGTTCGCGTCGGTGGCGGCATCGGCTGCGGCGAGCGCCTTGAGCTGGCCTTCGAGCACGTCCATGTGGGCGCGCAGGGTGCGCAGACCGCGCAGGCCGAGAGCCGGATTCGGCTCGTCTTCCGGAGTGAGGAACGGCAGCGGCTTGTCAGCGCCGGCATCGAGCATACGAATCACGACCTTCTTGCCCGGGAACTGGCTCAACAGCTCGGTGTAAGCGCGGGTCTGCTCTTCGACGGTCGGCGGCTCGGAGTTGCCGATGAACAGGAATTCAGTACGGAACAGACCAACGCCTTCAGCGCCATATTCCAGCGCCTTAGCTGCGTCGGCCGGCTTGCCCACGTTGGCGAGCAGCGGAATGAGGTGGCCGTCCTTGGTGGAGCCCGGATTGCCGCGCAGTTCCTTGGCTGCGGCCGCGCGGGACTTGGCGGCTTCGGCTGCGGCGATCTCCTCTTCGGTCGGGTCGACGACCAGTTCGCCCTTGGCCGCATTGACGACCACGGTGGTGCCGTCGGTCAGATTCTCGGCTTCGGCTGCGGAAACAACCGCCACGATGCCGCGGGCACGGGCCAGGATGGCGGTGTGCGAGGTCGGGCCGCCCTGCGAGGTGACGATGGCGAGGGTCTTGCTCATGTCGAGCGCCGCGGTGTCGGCGGGGGAAAGATCTTCGGCAACGAGCACGAACGGGGTTTCGCTCTGCGGCAGGCCCGGTGCGGGAGCGCCCATAAGGTCGGCGATCACGCGCTGGCCGACATCATGCAGATCGGCGGCACGCTCGGCCTGATATCCACCGATGGCGCGGAACATGTCTTCCACCGCGGCGAAGCCTTCGAGCACCGCGCGTTCGGCGGTCTTGCCCTGCTGGATCAGCCCCTTGATGGATTCGGCCAGCGACGGATCGGAAGCGAACATGGCGATGGCCTGCAGAATCGGAGCGGCCTGCTTGGCGCCTTCGTCACCATTGGCGGCCTCTTCGGCGCGACGGTTCAGGTCGGCGTTCACCAGTGCGAGGGACTTTTCCACGCGGGCGATTTCGCTTTCGGCGGCAATGCCTTCCGCACGCGGGGCGTCCGACGGTTCCGGCAGCGGCTGCGCCATACGGATGACCGGGCCGACTGCAACGCCGCGACCAATGCCAACACCCTTGATGATCATGTGAACTCCTTTGACCTGTTTCCTTGTTTTGTCGTTTGCGTTTGTTGTTTGCTCGCGAAAGGAACGCGAGCCGAACGTGTTCTTGTGATTTCCGCGCCTGCCTTGCGCGTTGAGTTACCGCAATGATTTCCACCGTCTTTGCCGGTAAATCATTTTCAGCCTGCCCACAGTATACACGCTTTAAACCGCAACACACAACCAGTAAACGTTTTCTGCGTTTCGTGGAAAAAGTGCTATAGTAATCACCAGCGGCGCACCGATGCATTTCGCTCGGCAAGCAGCACGACTTTCAAATAACACAACAGAAAACAATCAACAATAACGACTCAAAGGAGTGTCCATCATGGCAACCCGCACCACCGTCATCAACGATCCCGTCGGTATCCACGCTCGTCCGGCCGCACAGTTCTCCCAGGCCGTCACCGCCTCCGGCTGCACCGTCACCATCGCCAAGGAAGGCGGCAACCCGGTTCCGGCAGGCTCCATCCTGTCCATCATGGGCCTGGGCATCAAGCAGGGCGATTCCGTGGTCATCGACGTGCAGGGCGCCGACGACGAAACCGTGGCAGACAACCTGCTGAACATCCTCGTCAACGCCGAGTGATCTTCTTTTCTGAAGATTTTCGAGGATTTCGCAAGATATTCAACAATCTTCAGTTACGAAATCGCAATGCAATCGCAATTCCATATGCATGATTGCGATACTTGCTTCAGCCACCTGCCGCATTCGACGGGTGGCTGTTTTATTCCTGAATACGCGATTGAGACACAGCAGCAATTCGAATAATCCAATACTTCGAATGATTTTGGGAGGAGAGCATGGCACGCACAACCGACAACGCCTCGGCTTCGGCTACTTCGGCGAACAGTTCAATCACGAACGTCGCCGCGCTGGCCAACGTCTCCATCGCCACCGTCTCCCGCGTGCTTTCCGGAAAACGCACCAAAGACGACGACATCGCACGACGTGTGAGAGCCGCCGCGGCACACCTCAACTATTCGGTCAATTATGCGGCGAGCGCATTGCGCAGCACCGTCACCAACACCATCGGACTGGTGATTCCAACCGCCACCGACCCGTTCTGCGCGCAACTGCTTGACGAAATCGAACCCGTCATCGACGTGGATTCGCAGCAACTGCTGCTCGGCATCGGCGGCGATCAGGCCACGCAGATCCAACGCATCGAATCGTTGGTGGACCGCCATGTTGACGGGCTGATCGTACTGCCCGCCTGGGGAGCCTACCTTTCCGAGGAACTTGAACATTACGCCTCCACATTGCCGATTGTGCAGGTGGGCGGCCGTCGATGCTCATCCCGCACATCCATGGTGAGCATCGACGAAAACGCCGCCATGGAAATCGTGATCAGGCATTTGGCCGAACGTGGCATCGCATCCGTGGCATACATGGCCGGCAAGGAAATCTCCTTCGAATCGGCGGAACTGTTCGCCATGTTCCACACGCAGATGCGAGCGCACCATCTTGCCACCGAAACCGAATGGAACAAGTTCGGAGACCGTAGCGTGCAGCGCGGATTCGACTGCGCCATGCGACTGTTTTCCGAGCCGCTCGTGCAGCCGGAGGCAGTGGTGTGCGCCGACGATGCGATCGCATTCGGTGTGATGGTGGCGTTGCATTCGCTCGGGCTTCACGTGCCTCAAGATGTGCTGGTGGTTGGCTACAACGATTCGCCGATTGCACGCACCACCATGCCGGCGCTGACCAGCGTGCGCCCGCCGTTCAAACAAATCGTCTCCGAAGCGCTACGCCTACTCAATGACGCCCCCGGCAGCCCCGCGCACATCTCACTCGCGCCGCAACTCATCGTCCGCGAATCCACCAACTGCCAGCGCTAAATCGCAATTTTTGCAATTTTGCCGGCAGTTATCGCACGATAGCAAGCCAGAATCATACAGCCAAACAACCATTTTCCCACCCGCTGGAAGAATCCGCCCTCGGAAAACAGTATGTGCCAACGCCGCTAGCCCTAGCTGGCGATGAGGGAGCAGAAGAGAGCTTCAAAGACCAGTACGGGATTGCCATTGCCGGCCAGGCGGCGACGCGCAACGGCAATATCCTCCAGCCGCCGCACCGCTCCCCCACGCGTAAGCCGCACCGACAGTTCGGTGATCGACGAACGATTCTCCAAATTAATCAAGCCAACCGAATCTTCGGCATTGTTCTGCAACACAGCCACATCACGGTAAATACTGGCAATCGAGTTCAACGCACGGTCGAGCACGTCACGCGTAAGGCGCGTGGTCTGTCGCTTCAGCTCGTCTTTTTTGGCAATCGCATTGTATGCGCCACGCAGCTTCGGAGGAATACGATCCTTCGCCCCAAGCCCATTGACTCTGCGAAAATCGGCTTCCGCCTCTGCCGCTTTGACCTTCACCTCCGCTTCGGCCTGCGCTTTCGCATTGTCGATAAGATTGCCGGCAAGCAGCACCGCATCCGACGCGCGACGCAATCCAAGCACGCCCACAATCAGCTCGTCGCGGTCAGACATCACCTGCTCATTCTTCGCATACAAGCGCGCGATGCCGATATGCCCTTCCGCAAGACGTGCGGCACGCACCGCGATTTTCGGCTCGAATCCGCCATTTTGCTCCAGAAATGCAGCCACCGCCTGCGTGGAAGGCACGGCAAGATTGACGATGCGAGTGCGCGAGCGAATCGTCGGCAACACGTCCTGCGCACTCGGCGCACACAAGAGCCAAATCGTATGCTCACTCGGCTCCTCAATCTCCTTGAGCAACACGTTGGTGGTGCGTTCCAGCATGCGATCGACATCTTCGATAATGATGATGCGCCACGGCGCAGTGCTTGGCATCTGCTCGGACGTAGTGATGATGTTTCGCACCTCGTCGATGCCGATGGTCACTTTGTTGGTGGCCAGCACGGTCACGTCGGGGTGAGTGCCGGCAAGCACCTGCTGCACGGCTTTGGTCGGCTCGTCGCCAAGACCATGATCGGGGCTCTCCAACGCCGCCGCGAACGCGCGCGCCACATTGGAACGGCCCGATCCCGGAGGACCGCAAATCAGCCAGGATTGCGCAATGGCTTTCGGATCGCCACTTGCGATGGCTTTGAGTTGTTCGACAACCTGCTGCTGGCCGACGATCGAATCCCACACGCTCACTGGGCGGCCTCCGATTGGAAAGTTTTCATTTGACTGATTTGCGCAAAATCAGACTGAATATGCGCCCATACTTCATCGATGGATTGGCCGGCATCAATCACGCGGAAGCGTTGCGATTCCGCCTTTGCCAAGTCAAGAAACGCCTGTCGTGTACGACGTTGGAAATCGTTTCCTGCAGACTCCATGCGATCTTCATCATGCTGCAGTCGTGCATGCGATTGCACAGGGTCAAGATCCAGCAGATACGTGCGATTCGGCAATAGCTCACACGTTGCCCACATACTTAAGTCGCGGATTTCACCTGCCGTCAATTCGCGGCCGCCAGCCTGGTATGCAAGAGAAGAATCAAGGTACCGATCGGTAATTACCACGGCACCGCGTTCCAGTGCAGGGCGAATCACCTCGGCAACATGCTGGGCACGGTCAGCGGCGAACAGCAGCGCCTCCGCACGCGGAGCGATATCCGCATCGGAACCTTCCACGCCGCCAAGCAGCAACTCGCGAATCGCCACGCCAAGCACAGTACCGCCTGGCTCGCGCGTGACCACGCATTCGCGCCCCTGCGCCTCAACGTACGCACGCAACCGTTCAACCTGCGTGGTTTTGCCGACGCCGTCTACACCTTCAAAGGAGATGAATATGCCTTGCATATTCATCACTCTACATTGCGGCGTTCGCAACGCTACCGCTGCTCACTGCTACGAACAGTCCACCGGACTGTTCATCACCGGGCGGGAACTACGGCGGGACGGGTGTAGCCTTCGTTGGCGGCAAGCCATTCCACATCGGCCTTCACCGTGGTCGGCGTGGAACCGATCTCCTTGGCGATACGGGTGTTGGCCCAACCCTTATCGGCCAACTCGCGCACCTTGGCACGGCGATCGGCACGAGCCTTATCGACGGAAGCCGCCTTGGAAGTCTTAGAAGCCTTGGCAGCACCAGCCTTCTTAGCCCCGCCCTTGCCGGCGGCGGTCTTACGTCCACGCCTTTTCGACGGGCCCTGCGCACGCTTCTCAGCCAGCAAACGGAACGCCTCGGCCGGTTCGATCGACTCAGGAGCATACTGCTTCGGCAACGTACGATTCGTCTCACCATCGGTGATATACGCGCCGTAGAAGCCTTCCTTGATGGTCACCTGCTTCTGCGTTTCCGGATCGACGCCCAATTCGCGCAGCGGCGGCTTCGCAGCGCCACGGCCACGCCCACGGCCATACTTCGGCTGGGCGAACAGTTCCTTCGCCTTATCCACATCAACCGTGAAAATCTCATCTTCCGAAGCAAGCGAACGCGTATCCGACTTGCCATCGGCACCGGTCTTCGTCAAATACGGACCGTAACGACCATTATTGGCCTGCACGGTAACCGTCTGCACTTCACCGGTCTGCGCATCCACCTCTTCATACGAACCGACTTCACGCGGCAAGCTCAGCAGACGCAACGCATCATCCAACGTCAACGATTCCGGACTCATCGTCTTGAACAACGACGCCATCTTCGGGCGATCGGCAGCGGCTTTCTTCGCACCCTTGCCGCGCTTCGGCTTCTCACTAGCGCCACCGGCAGCATCACCAGCATCGCCGGCATCGGCAGAAGGCATCACCAGCGCAACATACGGCCCGAAACGACCATTACGCACTTCAACGGTGCCTCCGGAAACCGGATCGACGCCAAGAGCGCGCGGACCGCCGGAATGGTTCTCGATCAAATCATGACCGACTTCCACCGTCAGCTCATCCGGAGCGAGCGTATCCGGCAGCGAGGCACGCTTCGGATTGCCCTCATCATCCAGATGGTTCATATCCTCCAAATACGGGCCATATCGACCGACGCGCACATGCAAACCGTCGCCGATCTCGATCGTATTGATCTCGCGAGCGTCGATTTCACCCAACTGCGCGACCTGCTGCTGCAAACCGGCATGCGCCTCGTCCGCAGACTGCGCGGCACCCTCACCGGAACCGAAATAGAAGCGGGTCAGCCAATTCCTGCCGGTCTCCTGACCGCTCGCGATCTGGTCAAGACCGCTTTCCATATCGGCAGTGAACTCGTAATCCACATACCGCGGGAACTTCGTTTCCAGCAATTTGACCACGGAGAACGCGAGCCACGACGGAATCAACGCACGACCGCGCTCATACACGTACCCGCGATCGATGATCGTGGAAATAATGCTCGCATACGTGGACGGGCGGCCGATTTCCTTCTGTTCCAACGTTTTCACGAGCGACGCTTCGGTGTAACGCGCCGGAGGCTGAGTTTCGTGTCCGTCGGCACCAACCGCCACCGCGGCGAGCGCATCGCCCGGATTCATCGGCGGAAGCGACACATTGTCATCCGACTTCTTATCCGCTTTGCTGGATTTACCGGATTGCGCAGCCTGTTCAACGCTTCCAGCAGCATCGCCCTTCTTCGATTCGGCGGATGCGCGGCGGCCTTCACCGGTCGCCTTCATAAAGCCGGGGAATTCGATGACAGTGCCGGAAGCCTGGAACATGGCTTCCCCATTCGATTCGGTCGGTGCGGACAGTCGCACGGTCGCCGTGGAACCGGTTGCGTCTGCCATCTGGCAGGCAAGCGTGCGCTGCCAGATCAGCGTGTACAGTTTGAGCTGGTCGGCCGGCACTTTGCTTGCGATTTCCGCAGGGTCACGGAATTTCGCGCCCGCCGGCCTGATGCATTCGTGGGCTTCCTGCGCGCCTGCCGTCTTTGTGGCATATTGTTTCGGCGCCTCCGACAGATAGTTTTCGCCGAAATGCTTGACGACCGCTTCGCGTGCGGCTGCGATCGCCTCTTGCGACAGCGTCACCGAATCGGTACGCATGTAGGTGATATAGCCGTTTTCGTACAATCCTTGCGCCGCACGCATGGTCTGACGCGAGCTCATGCCGAGACGATTGCCGGCGGTCTGCTGCAAGGTGGACGTGGTAAACGGTGGAACCGGACGGCGACGGTACGGCTTGGTTTCCATCGACGCGACAGTAAACGTTGCAAATTCCAATGCCTGAGCAATCGCGGAAGCCTGCGCCTCGTCCAACTGCACGACCTGATCCTTCGCACCGGCCGCAGTCAGCTTGCCATCGGCGCCGAAATCCTTGGAACCAGCCAAACGACGGCCACCCAACGACACCATACGAGAATCGAACGCAACATTATTGCCATCGGCATCCGGCGCCTCCAACGTTGCGGTGACATCCCAATACGGGGCACGCACGAACGCCATACGCTCGCGCTCGCGCTCCACGATCAAACGCGTGGCGACGGACTGCACACGGCCCGCGGAAAGACCCGGCCCAACCTTGCGCCACAGCACCGGAGAAAGCTCATAGCCGTACAGGCGGTCCAGAATACGGCGGGTTTCCTGGGCGTCGACCATGTCGTCGTCAACGTCGCGAGTATTGTCAAGCGACGCTTTGATGGCTTCCTTCGTGATTTCGTGGAACACCATGCGCTTAACCGGCACTTTCGGCTTGAGCGTCTGTACCAGATGCCAGGCGATGGCCTCTCCCTCGCGATCCTCATCGGTTGCGAGGTACAGGGTGTCGGCTTTTTTCAACGCGCTTTTCAGCTCGGACACGGTTTTCTTCTTGTTGCCGTCGACGATGTAGTACGGCTTGAATCCGTCTTCCACGTCAACGCCGAACTTGCCGAATTTGGTTTTGTCGGCGGCCGGCACCTGGCTCGGCTGCGCAAGATCTCGAATATGGCCGACCGAGGCCATCACCGTATATTCGGAGCCCAAATACCCACCGATTTTCTTGGCCTTGGTGGGAGACTCCACAATCACGAGCTTGCTGCCGGTAGCCATAGCCACTCCTTATTACTAGCGTTTGCAACGCAATAATACTCACTGACCGTATGCAGTTGGCAAACCGTCCGTGTGGCGCGAGCGACCGGTGCCGGAAATTTTCGGCGTGATCGTACGTTTTGCCGTCAGCGTTTCGGAGGGGCCGGAGGTGCGCCGACAAGCCCAAGTTTCGTCAATGGCGAGGCGGTCAGCTGACGCATGGTCAACACCAGCCCGAACACCAACGACGCAACGGAAGCCGTCAGAATCACCGTGGAAAGGTGCGCACCGGAATTCGTCCATTCCGCACTCATCGCAAGTCCCGGCTGAATCTGCCAAATAATGTATGCGCCATACAGGGTGCCGAGCACGCCGAACGTCAACAGCACGCTGCCGACGATCTGCACGGAAGGCGACGACGCACGCGAACCGGGCTCATCCATGCCGTTCGCAAACGTCGCGGCAAGCGTGATCATTGCCACTCCGCCGACGATCAGCAACGCCATGATCACGTCGGTCGGCCGGTGCCACTGTCCCGCAATCACCGACAATCCGACGAGTACCGCATACAGCCAGCCGATCACGGCAACGAGCGCACGGCATACGCGAGGCACGGCGCATAGTAGGATCATTCCTGCCGCGGCGGCGAGTATGACATGCCCGGAAGGCGCGGAATTATTGGGATTTGATTCCAGATTGATTAAGTACGGACGTGGCAGCAGCGGCTTCAGCAACTCTGCTGCGGCAAAGCAGATTCCGCCGAATACCGCCAGTTGAGCAATCAACAGCCATCGTTTTCTTACGATAAGTACGGCGAGGGCGATTATCGACATAATCGCGCTTGTTGCGATTACAACGGTGGAAATGGTGAAAACATGCACGACCGGTTCCAGCCATCCCGGCAGGGCCGCATCGAATTTCGACCAGACCATGTCTTCATAGCTTTGGCCTTCCATCGTGCGCACGCCCAACCACCAGACGCCCACCGCGGCGGCAAGCAGCAGCAGACCGAACACCACGCTGAGCATAATGCTCGACACGCGCGGATGACGGGTCAGCGGATCGGCTTTGGCAAGCCCTTCGCTCACTTCACGTGGGGAAAGCACCTGTTCGATCGGATCAGACGGCGGCTGCGGCACGGGAACGGGCGCGACCGGCTGTTCCAGCATATTCGCGGACTTGTGCGGGTCTCGGATGATTGGCTTGAATTCGTCGGTCATAATCATCGAGAATACGGCATTGGCTCTACGGTATGCGCGAATGGCATGAAGATATAAGAAAACCTCCACGCACCCGGAAGAGGCCACTTACCCTTGCTGCATTCCTGCCCTGGGGGAGTTGGGTGACGTACCGCCACGCGGAGGCAAAGACCAGTGTACACCATGCCCGGACTGAACCGCGCCGCAAGCCGCACGAACCGCAGCGCAACCCGCGCCACAGGCCGCGCACGAACCACACAGACCATGCCATGATCCGTGGAGCAGCCAGCCCCACGACCAGCGACACAGGGAAATCAAACGTCAAAATGCCGCTTCCCCAAGAGCATCCCGCGTTAAGGAGGGCGGACGGGTATGCTTGATGAGGAATCGCACACGAATATTGTGTGTTTGTTTTAAGTTCGGAAGGTTGTTCTTATGACTGAAGCGGTGGAATATCCCGATCTGGTGGTCGTGGGCGCGGGCCTGTTCGGCCTGACCGTGGCCCAGCAGGCCGTCGAGCACCTGGGCGTGAGGGTCGAGATCATCGACGTGCGCGACCATATCGGCGGCAACGCGTACAGCTACATGGACGAGGAGACCGGCGCGGAGATCCACAAGTACGGCGCCCACCTGTTCCACACGTCCAACAAGCGCGTGTGGGACTACGTGAACAGGTTCACCTCGTTCACGAACTACGTGCACCGCGTGTACGCCACGCACGACGGCGAGGTCTACCCCCTGCCGATCAACCTGGGCACCATCAACCAGTTCTTCCGCGCGCACTACACGCCCGCCGAAGCCAAGGCGCTCGTGGCCGAGCAGGCCGGCGAGCTGGCGGGCAAGGATCCCCAGAACCTCAACGACAAGGGCATTTCGCTGATCGGCCGCCCCCTGTACGAGGCGTTCATCAAGAACTACACGGGCAAGCAGTGGCAGACCGATCCGAAGGACCTGCCAGCGGGCATCATCAACCGCCTGCCGGTGCGCTTCAACTACGACAACCGCTATTTCAAGGACACGTGGGAGGGCCTGCCGGCCGACGGCTACACCGCGTGGATGGAGCGCATGATCGACGATCCGCGCATCCATGTGACCCTGGAGACCGACTTCTTCGACGGGTCCCAGCCGTACAACAAGGCGGCTTTGGCCGCGGCCGGCGTGCCGGTGGTGTACACGGGCCCGGTGGACCGCTACTTCGACTACTCGCTGGGCGAGCTCAAGTGGCGCACGGTCGACTTCAAGGAGGTGCGTTACGACGAGGGCGACCATTTCGGCTGCCCGGTGATGAACTTCTCCGACGCGGACGTGCCGTACACGCGCGCGATCGAGTTCAAGAACTTCAACCCGGAGCGCAG
>ERZ1106935.2356-NODE-2356-length-13112-cov-2.708815_pt1 | contig 13112 bp, 12 predicted proteins | sample MGYA00403666_ERZ1106935 | MGnify/ENA primary metagenome ERZ1106935 (study PRJEB35170, sample SAMEA104062452) | human gut metagenome | biome: human gut; feature: human-associated habitat; material: faeces | place: Denmark | collected 2012-11-20 ... | reverse complement strand
TCCAGTTTGTTTGCACCTTTTCCGCAGGAAATGGGAACAGATACAGCATTTCTTGATCGTATGCACTGTTATCTTCCGGGATGGGAGATATCGAAGTTCAGACCGGAGCATTTTACTAATGATTATGGTTTTATCAGTGACTATTTGGCAGAGTTCATCCGAGAGCTTCGCAAGGAGCAGTATGGAGATGCACTTGATCACTACTTCCGCTTGGGGAGAAATCTGAATCAGCGTGATACAATTGCGGTTCGTCGTATGATAGACGGCTATCTGAAGTTGATGTACCCAAATGGTGAGTTTACCAAAGAAGAACTGGAAGAAATTATTCAGATTGCATTGGAAATGCGCCGCCGTGTCAAGGAGCAGCTGAAAAAACTGGGTGGTATGGAGTTCTACGATGTGAACTTCTCGTATATTGACCTGGATGATATGTCAGAACATTATGTTTCTGTACCCGAACAGGGTGGCGGTAAGCTGATACCGGATGGAATGTGTAATCCGGGACAGGTTTATACCGTATCCAGAGGAAAAAGCGGCATGATTGGTGTATTCCGTTTGGAAAGCCAGATGCTTCCGGGCAATGGCAAGATTGAACGGACAGGCTTAGGCAGCGATTCCAAGTGCAAGGAAGCGGTGAACACGGCATTTAATTATCTGAAAGCCAATGGCAATCGGATCAGTGGCTCTATCAGCACATCGACCAAAGACTACATCATCAATTATCAGGATTTGCAGGGTATCGGCATGACCGAAAAACTGGCATTGCCTACACTGATTGCCCTTTGCTCGATTGCATTGGGAAAACCTGTGGTCAGCAATCTGGCAATTCTGGGTGATATTACAATCAGCGGCACAATGATAAAGGTGGACGAACTTGCCAATACACTTCAGGTGTGCCTGGATAGCGGCGCAAAGAAGGTGCTGATTCCGAGTACCTCATTTGTTGATTTCGCAAGTGTTCCTGCTGATCTGATGAGTGCATTTCAGTTGATTCCTTATCAGAGTGCGGAAGGTGCAGTGTTTAAGGCGTTGGGTGTAGAGTAAATACAAGGAGGAATAAAATGTTTGAATCAGGGCTTGAATTTTTAAGGGCAGATTTTCATCTGCATACACAAAAAGATAAAGAATTCTCATATAGTGGAGAACCAAATGAATTTGTAAAATCATATGTTTCAGCTCTAAAACAGGCAAATATTTCTATTGGAGTTATTACCAATCATAATAAATTTGACAAAGATGAATATAAAGCTTTAAAAAGACAGCAAGTAAAGAAAAAATATTTATAACAGCAATGCCGTTGAGCAGGCATCTTTCGGTGCTTATAGTAATCATAGCACAAATACAGTCAATTCATATATTAAAAGCACAGTCGCTTGAGAACGATGACTGTGCTTTTTCTTACTCATCATCAATAAATTCTATAACATCCTCAACGCGGCAGTGCAGCAGCTTACAAAGCAGAGCGATTGTATTGGTAGAAACGCTTTTGCCTTTTTTAATCGAATAATAGGTGGCTCTGTTAAAGCCCATTTTTTGCAGTTGATAGGAAGTAATCCCTTTCTCTTTCATTGTTCTGAATAGAGGTTCATAACTCATCATAGCTACACATCACCTGTCCTTTATCAAAAGTATAGATGCGCAATTTTCGATTGAATATGTCTAAATATCTAAGTATAATATTAAGAGAAATAAAAACACTATGGATTGGGGGATAGCGTTTTGAACAGATTTTCAGAAAGATTGAGATATCTGCGAAAGATCAACGGGGTAACACAGGCAGAATTAAGTAGGTATCTGGGGTATGGTTATACAGCGGTGTCCAATTATGAAAATGCAGAGCATCAGCCGGATTATAATACGCTGATGAAAATTGCAGAATACTTTAATGTTTCGATAGATTTTCTTATGGGAGCAGATGACTGCATGGAGCAAATGAGGTGTATTCCTGAGGAAATGGATATGTTACAGGAATATAGGAAATTAAAAACAGAGGAGAAGAATATGATCAATTTTTTAATCCGTTACTTGGTAAGATAAGAAGGTATAAAGTACTTGCTGCGAAAGATGTTTATAAAATGGAAAAAAGGGGGAATACCCCTCACATTTTGGCATGATTTACACGCAAGAGTTAATATGTAAAGGGTGGGTTCTCCCACCTAATACATATGACTGCGGCTCATTTGTGGTAAATTGAAAAGCAGTTGTAAGAAAGGAGTCAAAAAGCCTTATAACCGCTGGAAATCAACACAAAAGGAGCTGAATTTTATGAAAACTATCTTTGAAGAAATGGGCGGTACATACCGTCAAGTGGGAGATTATTTCATTCCCAACATTACTTTGCCGGATGACGGCGAATATCAGATAGGCAAATACGGGCGTATGCGCCGCAGCTATCTGAAAGAGTACCGTAAAATCCCCTACAACAACTATGTGCTGGAGGGAACGCTGTCCAAGCATTTAGCTGAAATCGATCAAGCCTGCAACGAGCGCATTGAAAACATCGTTTCCGCTATGGCAAAGCAGGAAGGCGTAACTGAAGCGCTCAAAGCGGCTGATCAAATAGAATGGGTGCGCCGCATGAATAGCATCCGCAACTGTGCGGAAGAAATCGTTCTGCACGAATTGGTATATGATCTGTAAACCTGATACAAAAGCCCCACACTTCTGACAATAAAATCGGAAGCGTGGGGTTTCCTGATTTATTTTGTTTGTTTGCTGTTTTCTTCGATATTTGCCACAAGACGGTCGAAATCACTTTGATATGTCCTGTCCTGCAAAACACGGAATTTTTCAAATTCACTTTCTGCAAACGCCTTTGCGATGGCAGCGGTCACTTTGCCTTTGTCATGTAAAATATCTTCTTCGTTGAACTGGAGGAACGCATCCAAACGATTAACCCAATCCTGCATATACATGATATTTCCCCGCCGTGCCTGCCTTTCGGCATAGTCCAGATACATTGTCACGATCTCATTCAGATTTATCATTTCTTCTTCGTTCAAGTAGTTCTTGGCGATTGAAACATCCGACTTGCGAATACGCCCCTGCGAAGCATTTTTCCAAGTTGTCAAGCCCATGTTTGGTTTTGTGCTATCGGCTCGTCCATAAACAATCTCAGCCGCCGTATGATGAGTGACAGCGTAATGAAGCTTATTCTGTACTGTGGCAAAAAACTCTTTTGTAACAGGACTGTTCACATCATAGTCAGCACTGCACTGGGAGTAAATGTCCGTGATTTTTTGATAAAAACGGCGCTCGCTGGAGCGAATATCACGAATACGCTCCAACTGTTCCTCAAAATAGTCCTTACCAAAGAGGTTTTCTGGTTCTCGCAGTCGTGCATCGTCCATCACATAGCCTTTAATAATAAATTCTTTTAATACTCGATTTGCCCAAATGCGGAACATCGTAGCCTTTTTAGAATTAACACGGTATCCGACAGCAATAATGGCATCCAGATTGTAATAGCTTGTATTGTACCGCTTGCCGTCTGCCGCAGTTGTTTCCATTTTGGAAACAACTGCTTCTTCCTGCAATTCACCGGATGTAAAAATATTTTTCAAATGTTTTGAAATAGCCGCCTTTTGCACTTCAAATAATTCTGCCATCTTTGCCTGCGTCAGCCACAAGTTTTCCTGATATAAAAGGATTTCAACCCGAACTTCACCATTATCGGTTTTATAAAACAGGATTTCCCTTGTTTCATAAGGAGTTAGCCCATATTCTTCGTTCATATCCATTCCATTCCCTTCCTATTCTTCACTTTTGTTTCTCGCTCTGCTTTTGTAAACATTATGCTTGTTCTTGCACTGCGGGCTGCAAAATACAGTGCTTGGTCTGCTTGCAATAAAGGCTTTCGCACAATGTTTGCAAAGCTTAACCGGGGTTTCGCTGTCTGTCAGCATAAAGCTGAACATCATCTGAATCCCAAGCATAAGGGAGTGGAAATCCCAGATAATCGTTGGCTTGTCAAGCAGTGCAATCCGGTAAGTTGGTGCAATACCGCCAAAGGCTGTCATTCCTTCCTGCATCAGAAGTCTTTGATCTGGTGTCATATCATCGTAATCTTCGTAAAAAATAACAGAAGTCAGGAAAGTGAACGCCAAATCAATAAATTGCTGTTTCATCCATTCGTATGGCTCGGCATATTCTCTTTGAAAGCTCATATTGACTGCCATTGGCTTATCGCTCATGGTCATAGCAAGCGCCATCATCACACGGTTATTCTGTATGTTCCACATGGATTCTACACCACGCTTGACCACATCCGGATTGTGAAATGGAAAGAACAGATAGATGCAGATAATCCTTAGTGGACATGGTTTCTTCTTTGATAAAGTGATTTTTCGACAGATAAACTGCTTCATAGTCCATAAATGTTGCTGTGGTCGGCAAAGCTGTCATAAGACCAAGCAAACCATACTTTACTGCAAATTGTCCAATAGCTTTTTGTATCTCCTGTGGAGTTTTGCCCTGCGATTCCATTCGTCCGATATTGATAGCGTCTAAGACAATCTGCTGATACTCTGCCAGCGGATCATAAATACCCGGTTGTGCCGTCTTGGTGGGCGTGAGATACAGAGTTCCGTCCTCTGCCGCCCTCCATTCATATTCACTATATCGCACCCAATTAGAACTGGTTCGTTCAAAAAGGTTCTTCATAATAAAAAACCCTCCGTCATGTATTGTAACCTAAATAATTTCAATTTATATTACCGATTATACTATTGCTTTTCTTCAGAATCAATCTCCGTCATATTTTCTTCTAAAAAATCTTTCTCCAATAAGGTCATTGGCTGCTGCTTTTCTGCCTTATCCCAAAGTGCAGGAAGCAGCTTTTTTCGTATCTTTTTGAGCATTGTGCCACGCACCTTGCGGATGTTCCGGTCGCTTTGATTCCGTATTTTAGCGATCCTTGTTGAGCTAAACAGCCGGACAGCGCAAAGAAAGAGCAGTTCCTTGTGCTCTGCATTCAATTCCCAGAGTATTTTGGATAGGTATTCTTCCGTTACAAGTTCATGGATGTCGTAAGGACAGTAGAAAATGGAATCTATGAAATCACCTTTGCGTTCCAGCTTGGACAACACATCGTTGAGAGTGTCGGGAAAGTACAGCCCGCCCTCGGCTGCTCCATAGTCAAGGGGAACATCGTCACCACCTCGGAACAGCTCGTGATAGCGCTCTTTTCGCTGGCGGTTGGCATCCAGACGGTCATACCACGCAACGAGATTTTCAAAATCCAAGATGGTACGGGCGGAGTCCTCTAATCGTTTCAGAGCCTGCGCCCGAAGCTGCTGTCAGAAGAAATTGAAGCAGTAAAAAAGTATCTGGCACATGAGTATCAAATTTACACAGAAGTCACATCTACCCGCGCGAGAAAAAACTGAACGAAAGCATATTTCAGGAAAAGAAACAACTGTCTGAGGAAGCGGTCAAAGCAATCAGCGAGACGATTACCGAACAGCAAAAGCAGATGGAAACAATCCGACAGCAGTTGGAGCAGCAGCGAGGGCAAGATAACTCTCTTGGAGCGGAAACACCGGGTATGGGAGACGACGGGCTGATCGGACATCAGGTAAGTCTGGATCGGAAACTTGACTTGCTTGCTTCCGCCCAGCAGGGACTCACCGGGGTCAACTCTGCCATCAATGCACTGGCTGAGCAATACCCAGCTCTTTATTCCTATGCGTCCATGCAGCATTTTCAGCAGGATATTTTTGACGCAGAAGAACACTTACAAGCGGCGAGACGGTTGTACAACTCTAATGTATCTTTGTATAACCAGAGAATTAACACATTTCCTTATCTGCTTTTAGCAAAACTTCATGGTATGAAAGAAGCGAAGTTTTATACTGTGGAAGAAAAGAAAAAAGACTTTAAGGTGCAGTTTTGAGAAGAAAGGAAAAAAGATGTATAAAAATGGTGGAACAAAATATCAGCGGTGTCAAGCTGGAACAGTTGCGACAGAACGCTGTTAAAAAGCATAAGATTCTGCGGAAGCTGCTCCCGGTGTGCCTGATTTTATTTATAGGATTGACACTGGTAAAAAACCGATTTTTGTTTGTCTCTATCAGCGAATATGGCTTTGGAGACCCAGCAACTCAGGGGGCCTTTTGGGGTCTGATCGGAGGCATGATGCTCAGTGTGATTTTTGCGGGTGCTGTTTTTGGTTTTTACTATATGCTGGTCTATAAAAAAGCTTATGACCTCTTTTGTATCAATTTCAAAAACAAATATGTGTTGGACACTCTCCGACAACTGCCGGATTTTTCCGAACTGCGCTACAATGCAGGAGGCGGTCTTTCTTATGAGGAAATGAACCGTTTAAAGTTAATCCCCGGAGGCCAGTCGGTCTTTTATCAATCGTCGGATGAACTGTCCGGCAAGCTGGATGGAGTCCCCTTCCGGGCTGTCAATGTCTGCACTGGCGAAAAAGTTTCCGCAAGAAGTTCTACCCCCAGAATTCTATTTGAGGGACAGGTCATAAAATAGGGTAGGGAAGCTCGCACTTCCCGTACCCTTATTTTTTTGTGCTTTTTGCGATAGAGGCGATTATGCGCCTGCTTGGCTGCCTTCGGTAGTATTGCCGCTGCCGGATTCGCTGCTGTCGGAGCCGCCGCCGGTGGTGCTATTGGGGGTGTAGGTAGGTCTATTGGTCACGCTTTCGTAAGCCCAATCCGAGCCGGGCGAGCCATACCTAAGCCAAATATAGTATTCTGTGTTTGGTTCAAAGTCGTTCTTGTTGAAGGTTACCGAATACTTGCCATCGCCCACGCGCGTAGCTACGGCTTGAATTGTTGACTGTTCAATGTCGGCTACATGGGCATCTTTCTTTGCCAATGCCACCTCGACCTTGGCATTTTCCGGCATATTCTGTGTGTGGATGGTGAATGTTTGCTTGCCGGTTGTCGGATCATCAGCATGCTCCACTCCTGTAAATGCGGGTGTGAGTACATCTACCGTCATGTTACCCAGATTCAATGCGTCGGTCGGCGGATACCAGCCGAGAGTGTTTTCCTTCAACTGGAAGTTGCTCGTGTCAATGGCAATATTCGGCAATATCCCTTCGCTGAATTTAGGGACAGAGGAGTTCTCGTTCCATACGCCGCCTATACCGCCGGTTATAACGGAAACAGTCACATTCAGTACATCGCCGCTCTTTTCAACCTTATCCACGGTGATAGTCCTGAACGAGACTTCGTCAGCATTAGACTCTGTATTACTATTAGCCATCGTTACACAGTCGCTAGGCACGGATTTGATTGCATCAGCACCATGCAGGGTAATCGGAACAACGCCTGTGAATTTTGTAGCGCCTGTAGTGGATGTACTATCGCGTGTAGTCGTAAATTGAGGGACAGTGCTCGGCTGGTTTGCGCTCACGCTGATCGGTGCGCCGATGAGGGCGGTGTAGTCGATTGTGCCGATCTCCTTTTGGGTCATGCTGTTTTTTACCGTTGCCGTGAAGGTAACTTCCGTCGGTTTGTCAGGTGTGCCTCCTATCAGTGCCCCGCGAGAAACGGTATTCCTAATCCCATTCAACTCATAATATCCTAAGGTATCATTTCCTGAGGCACTTGAATCTTCTATTTTAGTAACATACTGAGTACCTTCGCCCGTAGCTGTCCATTGAATATCTACGTACACGCCATTGTCTGCTGTCCACGAACCCATATACAACGGGTAAGCGCTGCCCGATTTCAGCGGCTGCAACTTTGAGGAATACGCATAGTCACCCTTGTCTGGCTTGAGTAACTCATCTTTTACCTGCTGCAGGATATATGCATCCGTGGTTTTGCTTGTGCCTACCTTGACTTTATTCTGGATGAAGTCATCTATCGCAGCTTGCAGTGTCTTTGCCGTGTCATCGCATTTCTGCTGGGATGCAAAGCCAATGCGTTCTTGATTCTCTACGCTTTTGATTGCATCGTCCAGTGGTCTCCAGTCTTTTGGTGTCGCAAATCGAACGCCAGCCGTAATTTGATCAGGAGTGCTGTCTTTTATCAGGATTTTTTCCTTGTCCGTTGCGGCTTCCTTCTCATCGTATGTCTGCTTATTCTGCAAGTCCATATATGCATTCTTCGCCGCCTCAAGCTTAGTCTTATCCAGCGGGTGTACGGTTACGGTCGCCTCTGCGGTCAGTGTGCCGTTGTAGGTATAGCCGCTGGGTATGGTTACGGTGGTCGTCGCCTTGTAGTTTGTATTTTCCGTAGGCGTTGCGTTATAGCTTACGCCATCCGCCCATTTCCAGTTTGTTACCGTTGTGGTGGTAGTCGAGCCGCCCTTGAGCTTCAGGGTAACGGTCTTAGGGATTGCTGCCAGCGCGTCATCCGCGCTTGTGCCGTAAGGCACGTCGCGTGTTACCTTCTCAGCGCCCGTGATCTCCTTCGAGGCCGTGCTGCTACTGCCGCCGGAGCTGCCGCCGCTATTGCCGCCCGTACTCGTGGAGCCGTTCTCCTTGGGGGCTGTTGCGCCGTTGGAGGTATCCGTCTTGCGGATATTGAGGTTCTTATCGAAGGTTACGCCGCTGGCGGAAACGTCCAGCAGGTCGATCCGACCCTTGCCTGTCAGCTTGATCTTCGCATCCGTGTTTAGCTCATTGACCGTCGTGCCCTTCTTGATCTCGATTTCCGCGCCCTTCGCGTCCTCATCCACGATCAGCTTCTCCACATCGCCGCCGAGAATCAGGTCAGCCTGATTTTCGATGCGTAGCTGCTTTGCGGGAACATCGATCCGCGTCGTTTTGCTCAGATCGCCATCGCCGGCAAGGATGATCTCGCCGATCTCGTCCTTGTAGGAGCTGCTCTGCGTGATGTGCGCCGCCAGATCGATCAGCAGCTTGCGGATATCCGTATCGCCGACCAGATGCAGATGCACGCCCTCCTTGAGCAGGCGTGCCTTGCCGCGCACATCGACATCCTCCAGCGTAACGGTGTTCGAGCCGCCGCCCTTGACGATCAGATCGCCCTTGATGGTGACATTGCGCAGCGTAACATCGCCATTGCCGACGGATTTTGCGATGGTCACATTGCCATCGACCGTCTGATTTTTCAGCGTCGTGCCCTTATCCTCGATCACAACATCGTCAGAGGTGGTCTTGGTGGTGTCGGTGGTGGGTGTGGTAGGCTGTGTCGGCTGGTACGCCGTGCCGCCCAGCATGCGGTTGAGCGAGGATACCGCCTCGGCTCTGCTGATGGAGGCGTTGGCGTAAAAGCTGCCGTCGGGATAGCCCGTCATATAGCCCGCCGCAACGACTGCGCCCACGCTTCCCCGCGCCCATGCGGGAATGGAGCCGACATCCGTGAAGCGATATGCGCCTGCCTCATTTGCGCTCAATCTCGCCGCGTTTGCAATCATCACAGCCGCCTCGGCACGGGTAATGGTGTTGCCCGGCTTGAAGCTGCCATCGCTGTAGCCCTTGACATAGCCCGCCGCAACGGCTCTCGCTACGGCGCTATAGAACCAGCTGCCGTTTTTTACATCCGAAAAATTGATGCTACCCTCCGACCAAAAGCCCTTTGCGTTATTCATCAGCGTGACAAATTCCGCGCGGGTGATGGTGTTGCCCGGCTTAAAGGTGCCATCCTCATAGCCTTGGATCAGGCCCTTGTTCTGCCATTGCGTGATGACGCTTTCCGCCCAGTGCCCGGCGATATCGCTCGGCGCAGCCATGGCGGGCACACTCGGCACGATCATCGCAGCCGTCAGCGCCAATGGCAGAAGTTTGTTGATGAAATTCTTCCCCATTTCGTTCCCTCCTTTGATTCAATAAAAACATTTGTTCCCCATCGCGAGATCCGCATCCCCATGCGAAGATCAGGCGATTCCTGCTGCCGCAGAGTCCGCAACTTCTTCCATTTTATCATTATTATTATGCGAATTTTGCAATTGAATCGCCATTTTGTAAAGAAATATTTGGATTTGGAGGGAATTTATCCTCTCTTTTTTGGATAAAATTCCGCTTCGGAGCAATACTAGCGGAAAAGGAAAAGGAGATGGGAGTTTGAATTGGAATGCAATTTTGATGGGAACACAGATCGCCTTTTTTGTCTGGGGGCGTATTATTTTTTCAAAAGTAGCCGCAAGCGCAGCAAAATCAAGGAATTGACCTTCGAAGATAACGTTGTGGAGCAGGACAGGCTGACCGATCCACTAGCCGAGCAGACCCGCCACAAGGCGCTGACGGAGATCATCGGGCAGGAGAAGGCGATCCGCGCCCTGCGTGCGGCGCTCTGCGGTCCCAATCCGCAGCATGTCCTCATTTACGGACCGCCCGGCGTGGGCAAAACGGCGGCGGCGCGGCTGATTCTGGAGGAGGCGAAGGCGCGGGAGGAATCCCCCTTTCGGCAGAAGGCAAAATTTGTGGAAATTGATGCGACTGCCCTGCAATTTGACGAGCGCAACATTGCCGATCCGCTGCTCGGCTCTGTCCATGACCCGATCTATCAGGGGGGCGGGGGCGTTCTGGCAGGTGGGCATCCCCCAGCCCAGACCGGGTGCGGTTTGCGAGACGCACGGCGGCATTCTTTTTATCGATGAAATCGGGGAGCTGCACCCGATTCAGATGAACAAGCTGCTGAAAATTCTTGAGGATCGCGTGGCGCATTTCCAGAGCAGCTATTACAGCAGGAGAAACCGCGATATCCCGCCCTATATCCATGAAATTTTCCAGAAGGGCATCCCGGCGGATTTCCGTCTGGTCGGGGCGACCACGTGCAGCCCGGCAGAACTGCCGGAAGCCCTGCGCTCCCGCTGTACGGAGATTTTTTTCGACCGTCTGTATCGCGATACTCTGGTGCAGATTGCGCAAAACAGCCTGAATCGCAGGGGTCTGTCCTATGAGGAGGGCTTATGCGGCAAAATCGCAGGCTATGCGCATGGCGGCAGGGATGCCGTGAATCTGGTGCAGTCCCTGACCTCGCTGGTCAGCATGGAAGGCAGCCGCACCATTACGGCGGCGGATCTGGAATGGGTCGCGGAAACGGGGAAATACCAGCCCGTCCTTCAGCCGCATATCCCGCCGAAGCCGCAGATCGGCGTGGTCAATGGCTTGGGCGTGCAGGTGCAGGACGGCGGGATGCTCCTATGCGTGGAGGCGCTCCTGCAAAGGGGCGGCAGCGGCTTGACGGGGACGGGCATTCTGGAGGAGGAGGAGATCAAAAGCAGGCAGGGAAGCGCAAGGCGCAAGAGAAATGCGCGCTCTGCGGCGGAAAATGCGCTGACGCTTTTGGAGCAGTTCGGTTTTTGGCAAACGGCGTTGTATCTCCAAGCGGGCAAAACCGATCCTTTCCCTCTGCGACGGCAGAAAATAGACAAGTTCTCATTTCTGCCGTTGCCAAGGGGGCGGTCGGCATAGTATTATGAGAGATAAGTGCGCCGCCCTGTCGATTTTCGCGGTCGGCGCTTGCGGAAAAACACCATCAAAGACGGGTCAAAGGGCAGCTTTTCGTCATCATAGCCAGGATACCCGCAGAAATATTGAAGATATGGGTTCTCTTGGAGCATAAGGGCAGTTTCTTTATCGTTTCTTTATCTGAAAAACCATACTCCGCCTGAATGATGCAGGCACCCAAGGCCAGACGTATCGGCTTGGCCACATTGCCTTTCCGGTTGGTGAATAGTGCGGCGTAGCGCTTCTCGATCTCCGGCCAGGGGATCGTCTGGGCTTTCTTTACCCAACGGTTGCTTTCCTTCAGATTCATGCCCACTGGTTGGACAATGTGTCCAGAAGTTGGGTCAACTTGTTAAACTTCCAAATTCATTTTAGCATTTTTGCCGAAAAATAGGAAGTAGCTTTCCACCTATCGCTCCATATCCCTGTCCCGGCGCTAGGTGTGCGTCTGCTCCTGCTGGCGGCGGGCGGTGTCCACAGCGGATTTCGCCTGATACAGCTTCATCAAGTCCTCCCGGATGGGCTTGTACTTGGCGTAGTTCCTCTGGTACTGGTATTGGTTCCGTTGCTATCATTAGCAGTGTAAGAAGAGAAAACTTACAAAGAAAGCCTTGTTTGTTATACGTATACGCAAATCTATTACATTTTGCAGAAAGTACCCTTGACAAATCTCGTCTCATAATAAAATAATATTATATTTTACATAGGAGTATATCAGCAGATTAAATAAGATTGAAACAAATAGTCAGTAAGCAAGATTAGGTGTTCATCGGAGACGGTAATGCCTTTTTTTATCCAATATAGTCATGATATGTGATTGTTTTGCACTGCTAATAGATATAAATGTGATGTATAATAAAGAGCAAGGAAAATTTCTATTTTAAAAATTTTTTTGTTTCCCCTTTTGGTATATCTACAGTACGAGAAAATACCTAACCTTTGAAAATTGAATATAAAATCTTGCAGACAACATTGGAGAGAAACTTCTGTTCAGCCACAGTCCGAGTGTGATGATAACCGCCGCAGGCAATGGGAGCAGGCCGTCAAACGGGGGCAGGTGAAATTCCTATGGGCATTTTGCCATCTGCAAGAGTGGGAAAGGAATATATGCTTTCAAAGAATTGTAGCAATTCAGGAAACCTTTCTGTAAAATAATATAATATTGCAATCAGGAACATTGACACAGCAAATCCTCTATGATACTCTAAAGGTACAAGTATTGTTGGGTATCGAGGCATTCGCTGAGAGATGTTGTTTAAGGATGATAAGCGTTATTATTTTATGTCTATACGGCATAGGGTAATAGCGCTTTTTTTAATTTTACAGTTTTTTAATCAGGAAGGATTTTAAGCGTGAACAGTTTAAGATGCCTTCCTTTTTTATTTGGGTCAAAAGGCAGATGCCTTTGATAGTAGAAAAAATATTATGTTACAGAAAGGTGGAAAAAGAAATGGAAGAAAGAGTATTTGCGGATGAATTCAGGAAAGGCTTCTGGCAGGAGGAGGATTTTCTTACATTCCTTGAACGGCGAGAGGAAAATTCCGAATGGGGAAAGGTAAGAAGCAATGAAATCAGATTTTATCCTATCGAAGAAGGACATCAGATTTCTGGTATGCTTGAGGAAAAACTGAGAGAAACAGGCAAGGCGAATGTATTTGAGGATACCTTGGAGCATACGCGGTTGATCCTCAAGGTCAGGGATGACTTGTACCCGGTTCGC
>ERZ1106935.2349-NODE-2349-length-13207-cov-2.574513_pt1 | contig 13207 bp, 10 predicted proteins | sample MGYA00403666_ERZ1106935 | MGnify/ENA primary metagenome ERZ1106935 (study PRJEB35170, sample SAMEA104062452) | human gut metagenome | biome: human gut; feature: human-associated habitat; material: faeces | place: Denmark | collected 2012-11-20 ... | reverse complement strand
AATCACTTTGAATAATATTATATCACGTAAATGTGAACTTTTCAATACCGAGCAGCCTTCTCACAGATTTTTTCTGCGGGAGGGCTTATTTTTTTTGCTCTTTTTTCTTTTACCTCGGCAAAAAATGCCCTCCGCCGTGGCTAAGTAGTGAGAAACATATTTTTCAAAAGTTTTCGGCCAATATGCCCATTCCTGTCCGGATGGATCTATGAAAGGAAAATTTGAAAAAGTTTTCGATTTTTTCGCCAAAACGACTTTTATTTCCTCGGTAGTGAAGTGAGAAGAGAAAAGTTGTGAAATTTCACATTTTCTCCGCCAAAACGGCTCGTTCATCCGCAGTGGATAAGTGGGAGGACAGAATAAACTTCTGCTCATTTTTGAGCGAAAGGGGGTTCGATTCGGATGGATTTTCCGCTTATAGGCAGAGGAAAAGAAATTTTTGGATTCTCTGTTCAAGCCGCAATTTCACCTCCAGTGGATAGTGGGGGTTGACATTTCTCCCATGTAAACGAGGGCGGCAGAAATTTCATATAAAAATATGAATTTCTTTGAAAAATCGGCTTCCTCATCCGCAGGGGGAAGTGGGGAAAAAGTTTTGCAGAAAGTTCGTCAAAACGCACCACTCATCTCCAAAGAGGAGTAGAGGGAAGAAATTTTCAAGAGTTAGGGACCAAACGCACTTCCCATGTCCGGTGGGAAGTGAAGAAAGAAACTTTCAAAAGCTTTCGGCCAAACCGAGATTTGACCTCCAGTGGGTAGTGGGAACAGAAAATTTCTCAAAAAAGTTTTCGAATTTTTCGCCAAAATGCACTTCTCGTTTCCATTAGGGAGTGTAAGAAGAAATTTTCTCAACCTTCGTCAGAACGGCTCCTTGCTGACCAAGTGCCAACTGTAAGGGGCAACACACAAAATCGAAAGGAGGCACACACAGTGCAAGTTCAATTAGAAAAAATACCGCAGTTTCTCAAGGACAACGGCCAGTTCTGCTGTTGGCAGTACGAAATGCGGGGCGGTGACAAAACCAAGGTGCCGTATACACCCGGTACCACACGCAGAGCCAATGTAAAAATCCCTGCCACCTTCACAGCCTTTGAGACTGCGGCATCCGCAACAGGCTATGACGGCATCGGCATCCGTGTCTGCGGCAGGATCGTGGGCATCGACCTGGACCACTGCATGGAGGATGGCAAGCTGCTCCCTTGGGCGCAGGAAATCGTAGACTGTTTCGGTTCAACCTACACCGAGGTCAGTCCCTCCGGCACGGGTATCCGCATCTTCTGTCTGCTGCCGGACGGTTTCATCTACGATACCCAGACCTATTACATCAAGAAAGGTGATATCGAGGTCTACATCCCCGGTCACACCAACCGATTCCTCACGATAACCGGCAATGCCCTCACGGAGAATGATGTGGTGGAAACGGCAGAATCTCTCGTCTGGCTGCTCGACACATATATGCGCCGTCCTACACCGCCTACTCCTGCTGTGGCTGTTCCCGGCGTAAGCTACCTCAGTGATGATAAGGTCATCGCAAAAGCCTCTGCCGCCAAGAACGGAGAAAAGTTCCGCAGGCTGTGGGATGGGGACATCAACGGATACAAGAGCCAGAGCGAAGCGGATGCCGCCCTCGTGGCTACGCTGGCATTCTGGTGCAGCGGTGACAAGGCACAGATGGACAGGCTGTTCCGGCAGTCCGGCTTGATGCGTGAGAAGTGGGATTCCCTCCGTGGTGCTGATACTTACGGCAATATCTCCATCGAAAAGGCAGTGTTCCGCTTGACTGACTACTACAAACCCATCATCCCGCGCTCTGCTGCCGATGACTTTGGTGTGGATCAGCTGAAGGAACTTGACCCTATGGATTCCTCCAAATACCCGTGGAACGACATCGGCGCCGGTCACATCTTCGCAGACTTCTACAAAGACAGACTGCGTTATGTGCCGGAACGGAAGATGTGGTTTCACTACGAGGGGGGCATCTGGCAGCCGGACACCGGCAATCTCCGAGCCATGAAATACTGCATGGAACTGGCAGACCTCATGTACACCTTCGCTCTGGAGATACGGGATGAGGACAAGCGCAAGTCCTATATGAAATACGCCAGCCGATGGCAGAGTCACTCCAACAGGGTCAACATCCTCAAGGATGCACAGGTATATCATCCCATCCCGTATGGCAGTTTCGATGCGGATATTTACATCTTCAATTGCAAGAACGGCACTCTGCATATCGATACCGGAGAATTCACGGAACACCGTAGCGCCGACCTTCTCACTAAAATCAGTCCCGTGGTGTATGACCCAACAGCCTACTCGGAGCGTTTTGCCACCTATATCGATGAGATCATGAGCGGTGATGCTGAACGGGCAAAGTTCCTGCAGAAGATCCTCGGCTATGGCCTTACCGGAGACACCCGGCATGAGTGTATGACCATTCTCTACGGCGTGACCACACGCAACGGCAAGGGAACACTCTGCGAGAGCGTACTGAAGGTGCTTGGTGACTACGGCTGTGCCTCCCGCCCGGAGACCATCGCTATGAAAAGCTACACCAATGGCTCACAGCCGAGTGAGGATGTGGCTCGGCTTGCCGGTGTCCGCTTCGTAAACATCCCGGAGCCGGGAAAAGGAATGGTGCTGGATGCCGCCAAGGTCAAGGCAATGACCGGCAACGATACCCTCAATGCCCGGTTCCTCCATGAGAACAGCTTTGACTTTCAGCCTCAGTTCAAGATCTATGTGAACACCAACTTCCTGCCGGTCATCAACGATATGACTCTGTTCTCCAGTGACCGCATCATCATTATCCCGTTTGACAGGCATTTTGATGAGCAGTCCCGTGACACTACCCTCAAGCGCCGTTTTGCGGAGGAAGGTGTCCAGAGCGCCATCCTCAACTGGCTGTTGGATGGATACCGCTTGTTGCAGACGGAGGGACTGTACCTTCCCACATCCGTGAAGGATGCCACAGACCGCTATCAGCATGACAGCGACAAGATGGCTCTGTTCTTTGAGGACAACCTTGTGGCGGACGATGCAGCCGAGGAACTGACCTCCACGGTCTATGCCCGGTATAAGGGATGGTGCCAAGAGAACGGCAGCTACCCGGAGGGTATGAAGAACTTCAAACAGGGACTGCAGGCTTTCGCCCAAGTAGTCCGCAAACGCCCCAAACACGGCGGCGAGAAAACCACGATGATCATCGGCTATCGGCTCATTTCCGAGTTCGACCCACCGCCGCTGACACAACCACACGGCTTGGGGCAATGTGGCAGATGATTATAGGTTTTCTCTATAGGAAAACAAATCTTGAAAACAACCATAATTACTTGCCACATTGCCCCAAGCGGAAAGGAGGCGGTGCCTATGATTGCGTAGCACCCTGTGACCCATACACCCAAAACCAACGAAAGGAGCAGAAAAATACGACACAAATTCTTCTACGGCATTGAGCCGGGTATCAAAAATTTCAGTCCCAAGGATTTTTCCGAGCGTGACTATGACTGCCACATCATCTTCCAGAACACGCGTGGTATGCCCGTGGCGGTGTCCCGTCACAAGAAGATGGATTTCTGGAAGGTGCAGAATGGTTTCTCCACCGTATTCTTCGGAACAAAGGCAGAGGCATTGGCATACTGCAAGGGTCGATTCTTTGACGCAGACGGACAGGCGGTGTGACCCATGACGGATATCAAGTATTACCCACTCATTGACTGCGATACCGAGGGTACGGAGAAAGTGGCAATGATCCCCGCACCCAACAGTGCCGCAGTCCAAGCACAGAGCAAGATGTGGCTTGAAGAGATGATCCCTCACCACTTCCGGCTCTACACCCAAAACGCTCATAGTTCCACAGATACCTTTAATATCCGCTGTCCTCGCTGCGGGACGGCGCTGAAGCGTATCAGCGGAGCAATCAACGAAACCAAGCGTGGCCTGTATGTATGCAGCGCCTGCGCCAAGAAATAAGGAGGAAAATTTATGGCTACAAAAATCACCAAGGCGTTCCTGCAGGAACACTTCTGCAAGCATGATTCCATCACGCTCTACAAGGCAGACGGCACTCCCGTCACCTTTGCGAAGCACCACAATCTGATCGTGAACGGCGGTCATCACAGCTTTATGTTCAAGACCTACGATGAACTGATGGCTTTCTACAATAAGCACCATCTCTGCTTGAAGCCTGTCATCAACATCGGCTGATGCCACCCGTACGTACCTCATGCCCGGAGGGGCGGTCATCATCTCTGTGGCTTTTCACCCGGACAACGGGCGTGGGGGCTCACGCACAAATTCGCGTATTCAAAGGGGTAATATACCCAATTCAAACATTATGGAGGTTTTTTCTATGAACATCACCAAGGATTATTTCGAGAAGCAGCTCAAGAAGCATGACAAGGTCACTGTCTACGCACAGGACAATATCCCTCTGACCATCAGCAAGGCACCCTGCATCCGCCGTGATGATGTGCGCCTTGAGTTCGACATGGACTGTGCCGATCTCGCCGACTATTGCAATCTGGCCGGTCTGTCCATCAAGCCTAACAACAATTAAGGAGGAAAACGCAATGAAAACTTATACTGAAATGCTGCCCCACATCGAGGGCAACGATTATGAGAACCACTTCTGGAATGCCATTCGTGGCAAGCAGGGCCACAAGGAGCATCTTGTGAAGGGCATTGATACCGCCACCGGCGCATTCACTCTCTCGCCCAAGGGGCAGGAAAAGTACATGGCTGCCATCAAGCAGGAAGGTCTGTTCCGCAGTCTTGCCACCGATATCCAGGTCTATGACCACACCTACAACATCAAGACCGTAAAGGGTGATGATGTGGCGGTCTGGGTGCCGGAGGGCGGCACGATCCACATCACGGACGGCATGGCCGATTTCAGCGATATTGCTCTGGGTAGCCACAAGCTGGCTGTGTTCCTCAAGTTGGAGGATGCTCTCATCCGTGACCCCTACTTCAAGGTAGAGGATTATTTGATCAAGCGTCTGGCAAAGAACTTCGGCAGAGCCGAGGATAACGGCTTCATCAACGGTACCGGTGAGAATATGCCCACCGGCATTCTGGCGGAGAACGGCGGCGCAGAGGTCGGCGTGACCACCTCTGCGCTGACCTACGATGATGTGGTCAAGCTGTTCTTCTCCGTGAAACCGGAGTACCGCAAAAACGGCATCTGGATTATGAACGATGAGACCGCTCTGGCTCTACGCACCCTCAAGGACGATGCCGGACAGCCTATTTGGAATCAGTCCAACGACACCATTCTGGGCAAGAAGGTCTGTATTTCCGAGTTTATGCCTAATGCTGAATCCGGCAGCAAGCCTATCGCATTCGGCGATATGTCCTACTACTGGATCGTGTCCCGCCGTCCCGTCAGTGTCCGTACTCTTACCGAGCAGTTTGCAATGGTGGACTGTGTGGGTTATCTGGCATACGAATCTCTGGATGGCAAGCTCATCCGTCCCGAAGCCATCAAGGTCATGCAGATGACCGCATAATTTCCGGGAGGCCCCTGTGGGCAGCATCCTGCAGGGGCTATTCCCCTCAAAACTTATGCGAATTTGCACACGCGACCCCATGCCCGTTGTCCGCTTATATACATCCAGAGATTTGACCCGCCCTACCGGGTCGGAAAGGAGGCGCTATGAAGGAACAGGATGAATGCAAGACCGTCAGTGTGCGGGAAATGCATATAGGCGATACCCTCTGCATCATCGAGAGTGCTGTCAGCACCGATGCCAAGGAGACCGCCTACAATAAAATCAAACGCTTGATACTGGACAATGCTGAACGCTGTGAACACACTCCCCGTGCAGCATAGCAGTACACACTTTATTATCAAAAAAGACCACCGATATAGCTTGACTTCTTCGCAATAGTACGGGAATATGTAGTACCGTCCGAAGAGTGTCGGAAAGGAGGACAATATGAATAACAGATACTCTTCAACTATTGCGACGGATAAAATCACGGCTCTGTACTGCCGTTTGTCCCGTGACGATGAACTTCAAGGGGATAGCAATTCTATTTTGAATCAAAAGGCTATCCTCCAGAAGTTCGCTGATGAAAATGGCTTCGGGAACACGATGTTTTTCGTTGACGATGGCTACAGTGGGACTACCTTCGAAAGACCGGATTGGCAGCGCCTTATGGTCCTTGTAGACGAAGGCAAGGTCGGCACGGTCATCGTAAAGGATATGAGCAGACTGGGAAGAGATTACCTCAAGGTAGGTTTCTATACCGAGGTCGCTTTTCCCGGCGCAGATGTACGCTTTATTGCCATCAACAACGGCGTGGACAGTGCCAATCAGCAGGACAGTGATTTTACTCCGTTTATCAACATTTTCAACGAATTTTATGCCAAGGACACCAGTAAGAAAATTCGTGCGGTGTTCAAGGCAAAGGGCGAATCCGGCAAACCGCTGTGTACCAAGCCGCCATACGGCTACACCAAAGACCCGGACGATAAGCACCATTGGATAGTGGATGAAGCTGCCGCCGAGGTAGTTCGTGAGATTTTCAAGCTGTGCATGGACGGATATGGGCCTACGCAAATTGCCAATATCCTCACCGAGCGCAAAATCGAAAACCCCACTGCCCATGCAAAACGGATGGGAATGAATCCTCCGGCACGGCAGTTCTACGATGACCCGCACCTATGGCGGGATACCACGGTCACGCATATTCTTTCCCGGATGGAGTATATCGGTCACACGGTCAATTTCAAGACCTACCGCAAGTCCTACAAGAACAAAAAGCAGATGCACAACGACCCTTCCGAGTGGCGCATTTTCAAGAATACCCATGAAGCCATTGTGGATGAAGCGGTGTTTGAAATCGTGCAGAAAATCCGTGATGGGCGGCGCAGGGTCACACCAATGGGTGAAATGCCCGTCCTTTCCGGTATGCTGTTCTGCGCTGACTGCGGTGCGAAGCTGTACCAAGTCCGTGGCCGTGGATGGGAACACAGCAAGGAATATTTCGTATGCGCCACCTACCGCAAAATCAAGGGTGGATGCAGTTCCCACCAAATCCGCAATGTGGTCATCGAGGAGGCTCTGCTTGACGATATCCGCCGGGTTACCGCTTTTGCCAAAGACCACGAAACTGAATTCTTGGAGATGGTCACAAAAAAGACCAAGGTGGCTTTGGACAGGAGCCTGCGGGATAATAAGCGTGAATTGGAGCAAGCCACACAGCGCATCCGAAAATTGGACGAAATCATTCAAAGGCTCTACGAGGACAACCTTGAGGACAAAATCAGCGATGAGCGTTTTGCCAAGATGACCGCCAACTACGAAGCCGAACAGCATACCCTTGAGCAGAGGGTGGCAGAACTGCGGACAGCCATTTCTGCGGAAAAGGAAACGGCACTCAACGCAGACCACTTCCTCGCCTTGGTACGGAAGTATACTGAAATCCCGGCACTGACAGCGGAGATCATCCGTGAGTTCGTGGAAAAGGTGTATGTGTACAAGGCTGAAAAGGTCGATGGACACAGGGTTCAGCGCATCAAAATCATTTACAACTGCATCGGTGAGTTCACATTGCCCGATGCAGCCACAGACGAAAAAACGGCATAGCCGCTATAAAAACGACTATGCCGAATTTTTCAAGGATTAAAAATCCCTAAGACCACCCACTAAAAGGGTCTTTTTTAGTTCTCGAAAATTTTCTGCATGCGCTGTAAATCGTATTCTAAAAGCCAGTTTTTGCAGTCCTCATACAGAAAGCGGATGGTTTCTGCTTTTTCCGCAACGACATCTGCACCCCGATCATCATAGGGATGAAAGAGGAGGTATCTTTCGGTATCGAAAAAGAAAACGGCAGAGGACAGCTCCCGAAAGCCCTTGAAATCGGCAGACAAAATGCCTTTCAGCAAGGGGGCAATGAGGGGAGGCGTTTGCTTCATATCCCAAAGAAGGAAAATGCGCGTCATGGGTTCCTCATCCGAGGTTGTGACCTCCTGCTGATAGACCTCCGCAGGAGAGGGCAGATGCGTCAGCGTACAGAAGCGGTCGATGATGGCAGTGACATCTGTTTCCAAATCCGGCGTGCGATACAGTACCCAAAGGAGTGTATCAAACGGCGCGATTTTTTCATATAAAAAGGAAACGCGCCAGAAGGCACTCCGCAGATACTTCGGATTGAGGTGCGTTTTATCCAGAAAAATATCCAGAGAGGGATCACCTGTTTCAAAGCGCAGGGCTATAGGGCTTTCGTAGAAAATCGGGAGCTGCAGGCGTTCATTTTCGATTCTTCTGAGTGTTTCAAAAACAGATTCCAATAGCATAAAAATCTCCTTTTATTTGATTATATTACCCTTTTTGTTTGAGCCTGTTCGAGATGATGCGCTCTATTGTTGCGCAGGAACATGGCAACGGCTGTCGAGGTGATGATGATGTAGCCAATCCAGCTGAGAACATCGGAAACCTGACCGAAGATGAAATAGCCGAGAATTGCCGAAAAGATAATCTGGCTATAGTCATAGACGGAAATTTCTCTGGCGGGGGCGTAGGTATAGGCTGCGGTGATGGTGAACTGACCGCCTGCCGCCGCAAGTCCTGCAAGCAGGAGAATGCCGAGCTGCTGCAACGTCATGGGGTGATAGCGGAAAATGAGATAGGGCAGGGTGACAACGCAGGAAAATGCGGAGAAAAAGAACACGATGAATGATCCTTTTACACCCTTCATGCCCAAGGCGCGCACACAGGTATAGGCAATGCCGGCACCCAAGCCGCCGAGCAGACCAATCAATGCAGGGAAGCATGCCAGATTAGAGGGGGTAGGCTTGATGACGAACAGCGTACCGATAAAAGCGGCAACCACACAAAGTCCCTGAAAGAGATTGATTCTTTCCTTTAAGATAAGGATGCCGAAAAGGATGGCGAAAAACGGAGACATCTTATTCAGCATGGACGCATCCGCGAGAACGAGATGATCGACCGCGTAGAAATTGCACAGGATGCCGACGGTACCGCAGAAGGAGCGGAGGAAAAGATATTTCTTGGAAGTTCCATCCAGCCTGATTGTGGGGCGTTCCTTCAGAAGGATAAACAGGGCGAAAAGCATTGCAACGAAATTACGGAAAAAGCTTTTCTGGACAGAGGGCAAATCTCCGGAAAGGTGGACGAATAAATTCATCAGCGCGAAGGAGAAGGAGGAAAGCAGGATACAGCAGACCCCTTTATTTTTTTGTGACATTTCAAGACTTCCTTTCTTTTGTATGCGTGGCTCAGGCTTGTGCGCGGCGTTTGCGTTCCTCTGCCTCTGCTTTGGAGAAGGGACAGCCGCAGTAATCCTGTCGATAAAGATGATATTCTGTGGATAATTCGCAGGAGCGACGATAGCCGTTTTTCTTTTTGAAATCGGAATAAAGATAGGGAACGCCGAAGGCATCGGAAATTTCCTTTCCCAATTCATTTAAGACCTGCGCGTTTTTGTGGGGACTGATGGAAAGGGTGGTGGTAAAATAAGAAAAGCCGCCTGCCTTAGCAGCTCTTGCCGCTTCCTCCAGACGCAGACGATAGCACTTGAAGCAGCGTTCGCCGCCCTCCGGTTCCGCTTCGTGTCCCTTTGCCAAGGAAAAGAAGCGCTCCGGCTCATATTTTCCGAGGAGGAAGGACACGCCGAGATCCATTTCCCGAATCAGCCGTTGCTGTTCCTCTGCGCGAAACTGAAATTCCGCCGCAGGGGAAATGTTGGGATTATAATAGAAGATGGTGATATCAAAATACTGTGCCAGATATTCCATGACATAGGAGGAGCAGGGTCCGCAGCAGCTATGCAGCAGCAGAGATGGGCGTTTGTCCTCTGCCTGTAGAGCCTTGAGGGTTTTCTCCAGCACGAGTTGGTAATTCTGTTTCAAGAAATCTCCTTCTTTCTGTAGAAAATCATATCATTCAGTTTAACAGGAAAAGGGGGAGAAGTAAAGGAAGGTTTGATTGTACTGAAAAAAGTGCAAAAATAATTCACAAAAATGCAAAAATTTGAAATGGAAAAACAAAAAATATCTTATGAAATTTCTGGAGAAAGTCATGTTTGTTTTAGTGAAATTGGAATTTCGACAGAAAATCAAGTGTCAAACATCACTGAAAAGAGGGAAAACGAGAGGGAAAACTGCCTGTAGAGGGGAGGGGATTTCTTCCCGAAGGGGGGGGAGGGCGAGAAGGGGGAAAACCCCTGATTCCAAGGGGAAAGGCACAAAAAAAGGCTTGACAGGCGGCGCTAAGCGTGGTAAAATAATTTCCACATTAGCAGATACGCACATCAACCCATGTTGCTATTGAGTATAGCACAGGGGGAAACAAATTTCAACAGAAAGTTTTGAAATTGGCAGCTTTTACAGGCAAAATGCCCTGTAAAATGCGGAAAGAGATGTGGTTTTTGTTCAGATTATATAAAAACGGCGCACTTCGGTGTGAGTTTTGCAACGGTAGGAATAGAATTTTTTGAATAAAACAGGCTTTTGTCATGACTTCTGATCAAAGGAAGGGCAGGCAAAGGTCTTGCTTTGTTTGAGAAATTCTAAATTTTTGTGTAAAGGGATGCAGACGAACCGTTTTTATGGGTAAAAAAAGAAATGAAGAGACGAAACGGTCTCTTTGCTCCGCTTCACGGCGGCGATTTTGTCGGTGCAGTTTAGATTACGAGAGGTGACAAGATGGAAAAAAACAGAATTCGTGCGCTCCGTTCGGGCGACACAACCAGAATCAGTTATTCCAAAATCAACGAAGTTCTGGAAATGCCGAACCTGATTGAGGTGCAGAAGAACAGCTATCAGTGGTTTTTGGACGAAGGTCTGAAGGAAGTATTTGAGGATATCTCCCCCATTACAGACTTCAGCGGCAATCTGATACTGGAATTTATTGATTTTTCTTTGGATTCCGAACCCAAATACTCTATTGAAGAATGCAGAGAAAGAGACGCGACCTATGCCGCTTCCCTGCGTGTGAAGGCAAGACTCTACAATAGAGAACTGGATGAATTGAAAGAACAGGAAATCTTTATGGGTGATTTTCCTCTGATGACAGAAACAGGTACCTTCATCATCAATGGTGCGGAACGTGTTATTGTCAGCCAGCTGGTTCGTTCTCCCGGTATCTATTACGCATCTGAATTTGATAAGGTCGGCAAGAAGCTGCTTTCCTCCACAGTCATCCCCAACAGAGGTGCTTGGCTGGAATATGAAACAGATTCCAACGACGTATTTTATGTAAGAGTTGACAGAACCAGAAAGGTGCCTGTATCTGTTCTGATTCGTGCGATGGGCGTTGGTTCCGACGCGGAAATCATTGAATTGTTTGGCGAAGAGCCTAAGATTCTGGCAACACTGGAAAAGGACGTTGCAAAATCCTATGAAGAAGGTCTGATTGAGATTTATAAAAAGCTGCGTCCCGGCGAGCCCCCTACAGTAGAAAGCTCCGCTTCTCTGCTGAATGGCATGCTCTTTGATCCCAAGAGATATGACTTGGCGAAGGTTGGTCGTTATAAATTCAACAAAAAGCTGGCGCTGAGAAACCGTATTCGTGATGCAGTTCTGGCAGAAAACGTGGTTGACCCCATGACAGGCGAGGTTATCGCAGAGGAGGGCGCAGTTCTGACACTGGAGCTGTGCGACCGGATTCAGGACAGCGGTGCAGGCTATCTGTATATCATGGCGGAAGAAAAGAAGGTAAAAATCCTGAGCAACCAGACCGTTAAGATTGACGGCTATCTGGAGGAGTTCGGGCTGACGGCAGAGGAATTCGGCATCAAGGAAAGAGTTTACTATCCCATGCTGGCGAAGCTGCTGGAGGAAAACGCAACCGCAGAGGAAATGAAGGCGGCAATCAAGGAAAACATCCACGAGCTGCTGCCCAAGCATATTACATTGGAGGATATTTTTGCATCCATTAACTATGTGATCCATCTGGATTACGGCTACGGCAATGTGGACGATATCGACCATCTGGGCAACAGACGTATCCGTTCCGTTGGCGAGCTGCTGCAGAACCAGTTCCGCATCGGTCTGTCTAGAATGGAACGTGTGGTGCGCGAAAGAATGACAACACAGGATCTGGCTGTGGTAACACCACAGGCACTGATTAACGTGCGCCCTGTTACAGCGGCAATCAAGGAATTCTTCGGCAGCTCCCAGCTGTCTCAGTTCATGGACCAGAATAACCCTCTGTCCGAGCTGACACACAAGAGAAGACTTTCCGCACTGGGCCCCGGCGGTCTGTCCAGAGACAGAGCCGGCTTCGAGGTGCGTGACGTTCACCATTCTCATTACGGCAGAATGTGCCCCATTGAGACACCAGAAGGCCCGAACATCGGTCTGATCAATACACTGGCAACCTTCGCACGCATCAATGAATACGGCTTCATTGAGGCACCCTACAGAAAGGTTGACCAGAGCGGTGAGGAGCCCGTTGTTACAGATGAATTCATCTATGTGACTGCGGACGAGGAAGAAATCTACAACGTAGCACAGGCGAATGAGCCTCTGGATGAGGAAGGTCATTTTGTGCATAAGAAGGTTTCCGGTAGACGCAAAGAGGAAATCATCGAGGTAGACAGAAAGCAGGTACAGCTGATGGACGTATCCCCTAAGCAGATGGTATCCGTTGCGACTGCATTGATTCCCTTCCTGGAAAACGATGACGCGAACCGTGCTCTGATGGGCTCCAACATGCAGCGTCAGGCAGTACCTCTGCTGGTAACAGATTCCCCTGTTGTCGGCACAGGTATGGAATATAAGACTGCGAAGGACTCCGGTATCTGCATTATTGCGAAGAACCCCGGCATTGTAGAAAGAGTTTCCGCAGATGAAATTGTAATCAGAAATGATAACTCCCAGAGAGATGTATATAAGCTGATCAAATATCAGAGATCTAACCAGAGCACTTGTCTGAACCAGAAGCCTATTGTAGACCTGGGACAGAGGGTAGGGGCAGACCAGATTATCGCAGACGGTGCTTCCACCTGCAAGGGCGAACTGGCACTGGGTAAGAACCCTCTGATCGGCTTCATGACATGGGAAGGCTACAACTACGAGGATGCCGTTCTGCTGAGCGAAAAGCTGGTACAGGAGGACGTTTATACCTCCGTTCATATCAGTGAATTTGAAGCAGACGCAAGAGATACAAAGCTTGGGCCTGAAGAAATCACAAGAGACATTCCCAACGTGGGCGAGGATGCGCTGAAGGATCTGGAT
>ERZ1106935.2308-NODE-2308-length-13428-cov-3.368653_pt1 | contig 13428 bp, 11 predicted proteins | sample MGYA00403666_ERZ1106935 | MGnify/ENA primary metagenome ERZ1106935 (study PRJEB35170, sample SAMEA104062452) | human gut metagenome | biome: human gut; feature: human-associated habitat; material: faeces | place: Denmark | collected 2012-11-20 ... | reverse complement strand
TTTTTCTGCATCACAGTACAGAGAGGATCCTCACATAATGGATAAAACTTCAGATTATCTGCAACGATCGAAGACAGAAATCCGCAGTCCACCTGCCCATGTATGATCCAGTCTCTAATCTCATCATAATTTCCATCAAAGATCTGCACCTCAACCTGTGGATAATTTCTGTTAAAATAATGGATCACTTCCGGCATCCACATTGCAGTTACACTGGAAAAGCTTCCTATTCTGAGTTTTCCTTCTATTTTATGATTAATATTAAAAGCAGCCTGTCTAAGTTTATCTTTCTGATTTGTCATCTCCTGTATATAAGGCATCAGCATTCTTCCATTATCCGTCAGAGTTACACCCTTTTTAGCTCTTGCAAATAACTGTACTCCCAGTTCCTCCTCAAATCCGGCCATCATTTGACTGATTCCCGATTGTGTATAGTTTAGCGCCTCTGCTGCTTTCGAAAAACTTCCAGTCTCACATACCTTCAAAAAAATTTCATATCTGTCTCTGATTTCCTTCATTTACGATCCTTACTTCTTGTCTGTTTTTATCCATTACTTTTTTTAATGTATACTAGCAAAAACATTCATTTTACTTATATGTTAACATATGTTATCGTACTTATGCAAACATAAATCATACAGGAGATTATCTATTATGGAAAGGAAATCAAATCATTTTTCAGGACAGCTCGGGTTTGTCCTTGCCGCAGCCGGCAGTGCTGTAGGAGTAGGCAATTTATGGAGATTCCCATATCTTGCAGCTAAAGATGGAGGCGGTCTGTTTTTAATCATTTATTTTATACTTGTACTTACATTTGGATTTACCCTGCTTACATCTGATATCGCAATCGGCCGCCGCACTCAGAAAAGTGCGATCGGTGCTTATGCTGAAATGAAGCCCAAGTGGAAATTCTTAGGCATTCTGACTTTTCTTGTACCTGTTCTTATTATGACTTATTACGCAGTGATCGGTGGATGGATCACCAAATATGCTGTAGTCTACCTGACAGGACAGGCAAAGGCTGCTGCAGCAGATGATTATTTTACTTCTTTTATCACATCCTCCACCTCACCTGTTATTTTTGCACTTATTTTCATGGGTGTAACTGCATTTATTGTATACAATGGTGTGCAGGATGGTATTGAAAAAGTATCCAAATGGATGATGCCAGTTCTTCTGGTACTCGTTGTCATCATCTCCATTTATTCCCTGACTCTGAAACATACAGATTCTTCCGGCCAGGTACATACCGGGATCCAGGGATTTCTTTATTACCTGACCCCAAATCTTGAGGGGCTTACTGTACAGCGATTTTTACAGATTTTACTGGATGCAATGAGTCAGCTGTTCTTCTCTCTCAGCGTGTCCATGGGAATCATGATCACCTACGGTTCTTATGTAAAACCTGATGTTGACTTAAACAAGGCTGTTAATCAGATTGAAATTTTTGACACAGGAGTGGCATTTCTTGCAGGTGCCATGATCATCCCTGCTGTATTCGTATTTTCCGGAACAGAAGGAATGGGAGCCGGTCCAAGCCTTATGTTTGTTTCTCTCCCAAAGGTCTTTGCAGCCATGGGAAAAGCAGGCATATTTGTAGGAATCCTCTTTTTCGTAACTGCTATTTTTGCAACACTGTCATCCTGCATCTCTGTGTTGGAATCCATCGTTGCAAACTGTATGGAAATCTTCCACACAGGCAGAAAAAAAACTGTTTCTGTTTTATCTGCAGTTTATCTTGCTGCTTCTGCGATCATTGCTTTGGGATACAGCATTTTCTATGTAGAAGTGGAACTGCCCAATGGCTCTACAGGACAGCTGCTTGATATTATGGATTACATCAGCAACAGTGTTATGATGCCATTTATCGCATTACTTTCCACCATCCTGATCGGATGGGTTATGACACCTGATTATGTCATTGATGAAATGGAACGAAACGGCAGCAGATTCCGCAGAAAAAAACTTTATCGAATCATGATCCGCTATGTTGCGCCGGTTATGATGTTTATCCTGTTTTTACAGTCAACAGGAGTTCTCTCATAAGCAAAAACTTAATATAACAAAAAAGGAATCTGTTTTCCTGGAAAAGTTTTGAAATAAACACCAGTAAAAACAGATTTCTTTTTTATTCAATCACTGACACTCATAAAAACAAATGAATTTATATGCCTGACCCCTGCAAAAATTCCTGCACTGCGCAAAGCGATCCCAGAATCTCTTCTGCGAGGGACTTCATCTCCTCCGTCACCTCCATCAGATCCGGCACCATGATCGGATGCATCCCTGCTGCATAAGCCGCCCTGATTCCATTATGAGAATCCTCAATCACATAACAATTCTCCGGTCTGGTCCCCAGTCGTCTGCAAGCCTCCAAAAAAATATCCGGTTCCGGCTTACTCCGTTCCACCATATCTCCCCCGATAATCTGATCAAAATATCCCAGCAGCCCGCCATCTGAAATCTCCGAACGCACCAGTACCTCCCGGGTAGAACTGGCAAGCCCAATCTTAAATCCCCTCATCTTCAGATATTTCAAAAGATCCTCAACCCCCGGCTTCTTTGCCAGTTTACCTCCGGAAGCATGACTGAAAAACACCTCTGCCATCTCCGCTTTATATTCCTCATACGGAAAATCTTCACCATAATGCTTCAGAAAAACCCCTTTACTTACAACACTGTTTGTTCCCAGACACTCATGACATGCCGCCTCAACTCCTGCGATTCCATGACGTTCTGCCACTTCTTTCCACGCTTGAAGCACAAGAATCTCCGAATCAAAAATCACTCCATCCATATCAAATATCACTGTATCAATTCCACTCGCCATAACTTTTGATCCTTTCCTCTTTCTCTCTATCAGCAGACTTTCTCAGGCAAAAATATCTTTGACGACAGTCTGATCGACTTATTCAAACCATATATAAGCCAGTAGTCTGACAATCTATTTTTTCATAATATAACCAATCGCATCACGAATCTGCGACACATAAACCAAGTTGATTCCTTCCACTTTTCCAACAGAAGACCTACACACTTCTGGCAGCACAACTGTTCCAAATCCCAGTTTTTTCGCCTCCTGCACACGCTGGCCTGCCATATTCACTGCGCGGATTTCACCACTCAGGCCAACCTCGCCAAACACCATCACATTATCAGGAATCACAATATCCTTCGCACTGGAAACAATCGCCAGACAGATCCCAAGGTCAATTGCCGGCTCTGTCATCTTCATTCCCCCGGCAATATTGACATAAGCATCCGATGCAGCCAGACGGAGTCCGACTTTCTTCTCAAGCACAGCCATAAGGAGATTCACTCTGTTAAAATCAGTTCCCACCGCTGTCCGCCTCGGAATCCCGAAATTACTCTGGCACACAAGTGCCTGGATTTCAACCAGAATCGGCCGGGTTCCTTCCATAGAACACGCCACAACAGAACCCGACGCATCCTCCGGTCTGCCATTCAGCATATATTCCGACGGATTCTTCACCTCCTCAAGACCTGTATTACACATTTCAAAAACACCAATCTCATTCGTAGATCCAAAACGATTCTTCACCGCACGCAGGATACGATAAGAAGCATGCCGGTCGCCTTCAAAATAAAGCACCGTATCCACCATATGTTCCAGAACCCTCGGACCTGCCACATTTCCTTCTTTCGTCACATGACCTACAATAAAAATGGACACCCCCATTCCCTTTGCGATCTGCATAAGGATATTGGTAGATTCTCTCACCTGAGAGACACTTCCCGGTGCCGAACTTACATCTTCGTGAAACATAGTCTGAATGGAGTCGATCACAACCACATCCGGTTTTCTGCGCTCGATCACCTCACGTATCACTTCCAGGTTCGTCTCACATAAAAGCTGCATCTTATCCGTAAACTGCCCGATACGATTAGCTCTCAGCTTAATTTGTCTCAGAGATTCCTCGCCTGAAATATAAAGAACCGAAACCTGCTTCTCTGCCAGATTCCTGCACACCTGTAAAAGCAGCGTTGATTTTCCGATTCCCGGATCTCCTCCCACTAAAACAAGGGAGCCGGGGACGATTCCGCCTCCCAGCACCCTGTCAAGTTCACCAATCTGAGTTGTCTGCCGTTCATCTTCTGACAGGCTGATGTCTTTAAGGATCACCGGTTCCTGCCTTTTTTCTGATGATTTCATTGCTCCAGAAGAGGATGGCTTCTTTGTGGAAACTGTCTCTTCCACAAAGGTGTTCCAGGACTTGCATCCCGGGCACTGCCCCATCCATTTTGCGGATTCATATCCGCACTCCTGGCAAAAATATACCGTCTTTTTATTTTTCAGCATTTTACAATCTTTACTTCTACTCTTGCAGCATTGCCAAGTTCCACGCTAAAGGAAAGTTTACCGCCCAGGTTTGTTTTCATCTTACCTGTGCTTGCCTGCTCAATAAATACTTCATATTCTGTATCCGGCTCCATCTCCACTGTGATCTGTGCATCTTCCGGTCCCTCTACATGGAAATCCATCTGAGCTTCACTCTGTGTAAGATTAAATACTGCTGTTCCCGGAACTGATTCGTAAACGAACATTCCGTTTCTCTCGAGCTTGGTAATCTCCTTAAAAGTTTTTACTTTATACATATCGCCCTGATGCTGATAGTCTGATAATTTAGACTTTTGTGCAAGCTCATAGTCACCAAAGCTGATTGCTCCATTCTCTTCTGTACGGATTAATTCTTTTACTACTGCCATTTCCTATGTCCTCCTAAGACTCTTTTGTTTGCCGCTCCACCGGTTCATCTGCCGATGCCGTACAGTTTTTCACTATCTCTGTACTTTTCCGACATTTTATGTGCTTATTATATAATACATTCACTTTTTTGACCAGTATCTCACTGATTTTTTTATACTAATTTCACAATTTCTGTGAATCATGTGAGTCCTCTGCTTTAATTGTAAATATCTGTCTGCTCAGAGATTTCTACTGTTTTTTCACTTCAAATGCAATCTCGTTTTTATGAAGTTTCACCTGTACACTATCTCCACGTTTTACTCTGCCTTCCAGAATCTCGTTTGCAAGCGCATCTTCTATCTTACTCTGAATTGCACGACGCAGCGGTCTGGCACCATATTTATTATCAGAACCTTTTTCTGCAATAAAATCTTTCACAGCATTTGTCACTGTAAGATGAATTTCCATCTGTTCTGCACATCGTTTCTCCAGTGTTTTAAGAAGCAATGTCACAATTTTCCGGATATCTTCTTTATTCAGCACATGGAACACCATGATATCGTCAATTCGGTTCAGGAACTCCGGTTTGAAAATCCGGCGCACTTCTTCCATCACACCGCCTTTCATTCGTTCATAGTCTTTCTTCTCATCATTATCAGACATGAATCCCAGACGTTTCGGTTCCATGATCGCCTGTGCCCCTGCGTTGGAAGTCATAATAATAATCGTCTGTTTGAAGTCGACTTTTCTTCCCTGTGCATCTGTAATATGACCGTCATCCAGCACCTGTAAAAGTATATTAAACACATCCGGATGTGCCTTCTCAATCTCATCAAAAAGCAATACACTGTACGGATTTCTGCGGACCTTCTCACTGAGCTGGCCGCCTTCTTCATATCCTACATATCCCGGAGGAGAACCGATCAGCTTGGAGACACTGTGTTTCTCCATATATTCGGACATATCTACACGAATCATCGCCTGTTCACTTCCAAAGACAGCTTCTGCCAGAGCCTTGGAAAGTTCTGTCTTACCAACACCTGTAGGTCCAAGGAAAAGGAAAGAACCAATGGGACGGTTCGGATCTTTAAGTCCTACTCTTCCCCGTTTCACTGCCTGCGCAACAGCTTTCACTGCCTCATTCTGTCCGATCACACGTTTATGAAGTTCTTTCTCCAGACGAGCAAGACGTTTGGTTTCTCCCTCTGTCAGTTTCTGAAGAGGAATCTTTGTCCAGTCAGAAATCGTCTCTGCAACAGCAGCTTCATCTACAACAAGTTTCTTCCTCTTATTTCTACGTTCAGTCTTAATGCGGATTTTCTCCATTTCGGCTTCCACTTCATTTTGGCGTACCTGTGCTTTTTTTGCGCGTTCAATATCTGCAGTCTTAACTGCCTGTTCTTTCTCCTCACGAAGTTTATTCAGTTCCAGTTCATATTGTTCCATTTCAGGTGCTGACTGATAACCCGCAAGCTGAACTTTTGATGCTGCTTCATCAATAATATCAATTGCCTTATCCGGAAGGAAACGGTCATTGATATATCTTTGTGACATTTTTACTGCTGCCTCAAGTGCCTCATCTTCAATCTTTACCCCATGATGTTTCTCATAATATGGACGCAGACCTTTAAGGATCTCAACAGTCTCCTCTGAAGATGGTTCTTCCACTGTCACAGGCTGGAATCTTCGTTCCAGTGCTGCGTCTTTTTCAATATATTTACGGTATTCCTCCAGAGTAGTCGCGCCGATAAGCTGAATCTCACCTCTGGAAAGAGAAGGTTTCAGGATATTAGAAGCATCCAGTGCTCCCTCCGCTCCACCTGCTCCGATGATGGTATGGATTTCATCAATGAACAGCAGAATTCCCTGATGTTCTTTTACTTCCTGGATCACATTCTTAATGCGTTCCTCAAATTCACCTCTGTATTTGCTTCCCGCAACCATGCCGGAAAGATCTAACACAACAAGACGCTTATCCTTCACTGTATCCGGAACCATTCCCATAACGATGCGCTGTGCAAGTCCCTCTACAATGGCAGTCTTACCTACTCCGGGTTCCCCTGTCAGACACGGATTATTCTTCGTACGTCTGCTCAGAATCTGAATCAGTCTGGTAATTTCTTTATCACGCCCTATCACAGGATCCAGTTTTCCCTCTGCTGCAAGCTGTGTCAGGTCACGACTGTACTGATCCAGCGTAGGGGTACTGGTCACTTTTTTGTTTCCCGCATTCCTTGCGTACTGAAATTCCTCTGCAATGGTATCATTGTCAAATCCCATAGCTGTCAGGATAGCCGCAAACAACTTCTGGATATTTACTCCCATTGTAAAAAGCAGTCTGGTCGCTACGCAGTCTGTCTCTTTCAGAAGCGAAAGCAACAGGTGCTCTGTTCCGCAAAGACATTCCATACTCTCAGCATCTTCCTTCGCCTGTTCAATGATCCTTCTTGCTCTCGGGCTGTACTGGAGATCTTTTGTTTCTGCTGCCGCAGTATTGCCCTGAACCGGTGTAACCAGGCTGCTGATAAGTTCCCTGAGTTTTTCTTCTTCTACGTTAAATTCCTGCAGCACTTTTCCCGCAGTGCCTTCAGGTTCTTTCAAAAGACCTGCAAGAAGATGTTCTGTTCCGATATATCCATGTCCACAGGTTTTCGCAGTTGTCTTTGCCAATTTGAGGGCATTCTCTGCCTGTCTGGTAAATTGTCTCTCCATGTCCTCTCCTATCTGTTTTCATCATATTCGTCAAAAATCTCATCAATAAGCTGATGTACTTCCTCTCTGCTTACGCTCTTGCAACATCCTTTCGCAAGCGCCACCATGAGATTCTGTTTCAGTTCTTCCAATGCTTTCCGTTTATTTACATCAATAGAAATCACTGCACCACGTCTGCGGTCGATAGTGACAAATCCCTCCTGTCGCAACAGTGAATATGCTTTATTTACTGTATGCATATTTATCCCAACTGTATCTGCAAGCTGTCTCACTGATGGCAGTGTATCTCCCTCCTGCAGTCTTGACGTAGCAATCCCCATGATGATCTGATTGGTCAGCTGGATGTAAATGGCTTCATCACTGCTGAAATCTATTTCTATCATCATACGTTTTCTTCTCCTTTTTGTGTTACACATATCCTAGCACAAACCAACATTTTTTGCAACAGAAAGACGTATTGCTGTATTATTTTTCAAAACAAAAAGGGATGTACTGCCATGTTCTCACACAGCATGCACACCCTTTATCTTCTTTCTGTCAACTGAATTTCATCTACATGACTTGATTATTTTAAGCCAATGATCTTATTGAGCTGTTCTCTGTTCAGAACAAGGTTAAAGCCTAATGGATTAACTGCATAAGCCATTGCCTTATCGATTAACAGCTCCGGAAGTTTTGCAAACGGTACTTTCGCAATACGCAGCTTCTGACCTTTTGTAAACTTCTCAAGTTCCATAACGTCTGTAAATACAGGCTGGAGAATTTCTTCTTTTTTATTTTTGAGATACGGAATATTGATCTTCTTAGGATCTTCAGGATCTACATTCATAGCAACCAGATATTCGGATTTCTTCAGGTTTACGATCAGTTCTTCCTCAAGCTCACGAAGATTTCCATGCTGATCCTTCTCTACCGGACGGCGGAGTTCCTGCATAAAGTAAATGCCGGAAAGCTCCAGTGTAGGATTCAGAAGCGGTCTCTTAGCCGGCTCAATCTTGCTCATATCTGCCTGTTTTGCAACATCCGGAAGATCAATCTCAATTTTATCTTCACCGTCTACCCATACAACAGTGTTAACACCAATGGCATAAAAAGTACCATATAATCTTGGATAATCTTTCTTGGAAAATCTCATTCCCATAAGAAGAATCTTATCTTCAATCATCTTTTTGCCGAATTCCTTGATTCCCTCTTCTGTGGAAAAAATCCATGCCTGGTCATTATAAGTCTCTTCGTCACATTTCACATATGGCAGTTTGGTAGCCTGTGAGTATGCAACAAATACTGTCTCTCTGTTCTGTAATTCCTTGATTGCTTCTTCTTTGCTGATTCCCATTATTTTATCCTCTCTGTCTCATTTCTTTTATGATCTTTTTCATTTCCTTATCAACACGATAAGACTCTGTGATCTTCTGTAGTGATTTCTTATATGTAAATTCATCCAGTTTGTGACCGTCCTGCAAGTATGTCAGCATCTCATCCGGAAATGCCGCAAAATATACAGATACTGCCCACGCCACTGCCATCTTTGCATAATATCCCTGCTGAGTGATACTCTCCAGACGTCTGATACTCTCTTTCAAATATTCACGCTTCACAAAATGTCCCAGAAGCATGACTGCCGCAAATCTTGCTTCGTATTCTTTATTCGAAGTAAAATACGTTTCAATAAAATCCCAGTATTCTGTCTGGTATTTATCTGCATCTTTTAATGTACTGCAAAAGCAATCGCATACTGCCCAGTTATTAATGTCCGGCACAAATTTTGCCACATATGTTAAGCGTTCTTTGCATTCCATCTTTGCATAAGCACTCACCAATCCGCGAAGCATCGTTTCTTCATACCACTGGTCATCCGCCTGTTCAAACCATTCCTGCCAGTCCATACCAGAAAGCTGCTTTGCAAATTTTCGCAACACCGGAAGTCTGATTCCCATAACATTATCCACACCCGGCAGAAGATTGCTGTGAAAATCCCGATAACCGGTATCTTCATTCTCCTGCAGAAACTGGCGCACCATATGTGTCGTCACCTGAATCTCTTTCTGACTTTTCCTGTTCATAATATTTCTCCCATTACTGTGCATATGCTGAACAGTAACTTTCTCCTTGCTGTTTCTGCTACGTTACAATTCATCTCAATCTGTAACTTTGCTTTACAGTACTTTTCTATTTTATAACAGATTGCATGAAAAGTAAAGGAAATCGCTCGTATTATTTATGCAAAATAATTTATGTGGATTCTATCGTTCTTTCAAAAAATATTACATCGAGATCATTTTGGACAGAAGAAGTATCTGCCAACCATAAAACAGGAGACAAGAATGGGACTTTTATCCCAGCCTTGTCTCCTGTTTATTTTTAAACATCAATATTTTTTATGCTTCATCAATTGCTTTTCCAATATCATGGCGCATATATTTATTTGCGAAAGTGATCCACTCTGTTGCCGCATAGGCATTTTTTCTGGCCTCTTTCAGATTGCTGCCTGTGGCTGTGATTCCTACAACAAGATCGGCATTAGTAACAATCTGACCGTCTTTCAGTTTGGTTCCTGCGTGGAAGCAGTAATATCCGTCTTTGCCTTTGAAATTTTCAAAGCCGTACATTGGGATACCTTTTTCATATTTTACAGGATATCCATCACTTGCAAGTACTACGCACACTGCTGCATTATCCTCGAACTGAAGGTCTACCTGGTCCAGTGTTCCATTTACGCAAGCTTCCATTACTTCAATGATATCATTCTTCATACGTGGCAGGACTACCTGTGCTTCCGGATCTCCGAAGCGTGCATTATATTCCAATACCTTCGGACCATCCGGTGTAAGCATAAGACCAAAGAAAATGATTCCCTTAAACGGGCGTCCTTCTGCAGCCATTGCGTCCACTGTCGGCTGATATACATATTTCCTGCAGAATTCATCTACCTCTTCTGTGTAGAATGGACTCGGGGAGAAAGTTCCCATTCCGCCCGTATTCAATCCCTGATCACCGTCCTGAGCGCGTTTATGATCCTGTGCGGATGTCATTGTACGGATAGTTTTTCCATCTACAAATGATAACACAGAGACTTCACGTCCTGTCATAAATTCTTCGATGACCATGGTATTTCCGGCATTTCCGAATTTCTTATCTTCCATGATCTCTTTTACGCCATCTTCTGCCTCTTTCAGATCCTGACAGATCAGTACCCCCTTGCCGAGTGCAAGACCATCAGCCTTCAGGACAATTGGAAATCTGGCTTCTGTGCGGAGATATTCCAGTGCTTTCTCAGGATCATCAAAATTCTCATATGCCGCTGTGGGAATATTGTATTTTTTCATCAGATCTTTTGAGAACGCTTTGGAGCCTTCAAGGATAGCTGCATTCTTTCTCGGGCCAAAGACTTTCAGGCCACGTGCTTCAAATACATCTACCACACCGCCAACCAGAGGATCATCCATACCGATAATGGTAAGATCGATTGCTTTCTCCTGAGCAAAATCAGCAAGTTTCTCAAACTCCATAGCACCGATATCTACACATTCTGCAAGTTCTGCAATCCCTGCATTTCCAGGTGCACAATAAATTTTATCCACTTTCGGACTCTTTGAAACACTCCATGCAATGGCATGTTCTCTTCCACCGCTGCCTACGATCAAGACTTTCATTTTATTTTTGCTCCTTTATCTACTCTTCTGTATCAAATTCCTCTGTTTCTACTCTTCCATCCACCACTTTCACTTTGTCATTGGCAATAAGATTGATAGCTTTCGGAAGAATCTTCCACTCCGCTTTCTCCATAACACGTCTCTGAAGAACTTCCGGGGTATCATCAGATTTAATCTTTACGGCCTTCTGAAGAATGATCGGACCTGTATCTGTACCTGTGTCAACAAAATGTACGGTCGCACCTGTCACACGTACGCCTCTTTCCAGAGCTTTCTCATGTACATGCAATCCATAATAGCCCGCTCCACAGAAAGACGGAATCAGTGACGGGTGGATATTGATGATCTTATTTGGATACGCTTCCACGATCATTGGAGGAATAGCCACAAGAAATCCTGCTAGAACAATAAGCTCTACGCCACTTTCTTTCAGCTTCGCAAGAAGTGCCCTGTGAAATTCTTCTCTGTTCTCAAACTGTTTTGGGGAAATACATACAGCTTCTATGTTGTGATTCTTTGCTCTCTCTAGCGCATAAGCCTTCGGATTATTGCTGATAACCAGAGAAACTTCTGCATTTGTAATCTTTCCACAGTCAATGGCATCCAGGATAGCCTGCAGATTCGTGCCGCCTCCTGAAACCAGTACACCGACTTTTAACATAAAGTCACTCCCTTTTCACCATCTTCGATACGTCCTACTACGTACGGAGTGTCACCTGCTGCTTTGATCGCTTCCATTGTTTTGTCCACATCTGCTGCATCTACAGCAAGGATCATTCCAAGTCCCATGTTATAAGTATTGTACATCATCTGTTCATCAATATTGCCTTTTTCAGCAAGAAGTTTGAAGATTGGAAGTACCGGATAGCTGTTCTTTTCCACAACTGCACGTGTTCCCTCTTTAAGCATACGCGGAATATTTTCATAAAAACCGCCGCCTGTGATATGACTGCATGCGTGCACACGAACTCCGGCATTTTTAATGCTCTTTAATGCTTTTACATAGATTCTGGTTGGTGCCAGAAGTGCTTCACCAAGTGTTGTTCCAAGTTCTTCATAATAAGTATCAAGAGATTCCTTTGTCATATCAAAAACTTTACGGACAAGAGAAAATCCGTTACTGTGAACACCTGTGGATGCCATACCGATCAAAACATCTCCTGCTTTCAGTTCTTCACCTGTGATCATCTCTTTTTTATCGCAGACACCTACTGCGAAACCAGCCAGGTCATATTCGTCTTCCGGCATCAGTCCCGGATGCTCTGCTGTCTCACCGCCGATCAGAGCTGCATCTGACTGCACACAGCCTTCTGCAACGCCGCCTACGATAGCTGCAATCTTTTCCGGATAATTCTTACCACATGCAATATAATCAAGGAAGAATAATGGTTCTCCGCCTGCACATGCAATATCATTGACACACATGGCAACTGCATCAATGCCAATGGTGTCATGCTTGTCCATAACCATAGCAAGTTTTACTTTAGTTCCACATCCATCTGTACCTGATAATAATACCGGTTCTTCCATTTCTTTGATCTTAGCAAGAGAAAAGGCACCGGAAAATCCTCCCAGTCCTCCCAGCACTTCTTCACGCATGGTTCTCTTTACATGCTCTTTCATCAGCTCTACTGATTTATATCCTGCTTCAATATCTACTCCAGCGGTCTTGTAATCCATGATAATCCTCCGTTTTTACCCCTGATCCTGTTTATGGACCTGAGTTATCTTAGTAATTTTTATATCCGACTTCCTGTAATCTTGCGTCTTTTGCTTCCACCTGTTCTTTTAATTCCTGGCTGTAAGCCTTTAATTTTGCAAGAAGTTCCTCATCTGATGTTGCAAGTATCTTAGCTGCCAGAAGTCCTGCGTTTGCGCCTCCGTTGATAGCGACTGTTGCAACCGGGATTCCTGACGGCATCTGTACGATAGAATAAAGGGAATCTCTTCCTCCCAGAGAAGTGGTGTGCATAGGAATTCCGATAACCGGCATCGGGAAGATTGCTGCGCACATTCCCGGCAGATGAGCTGCCATTCCTGCACCTGCAATGATTACTTTAAAGCCTTTTTCCTCTGCTGTTTTTGCATATTCAAAAAAGACATCCGGTTCCCTGTGTGCGGAAATGATCTTTATCTCGTAATCAATTCCCAGTTTCTCCAGAATGTCTGCTGCTTTGCTCATGATCGGCATATCTGAGTCGCTGCCCATCACAATTCCTACTTTTGCCATGATTATTCTCCTTTTCTTCTCAAGTATTCTCAGACAGACCAGATTTTATCTGTCCGGGACTTTGTTTTTATTTTATTGATAAAAAAAGTACGGTCAGAAAAGATTTTATCAAAACCCTCTCTAAC
>ERZ1106935.2305-NODE-2305-length-13440-cov-3.520134_pt1 | contig 13440 bp, 10 predicted proteins | sample MGYA00403666_ERZ1106935 | MGnify/ENA primary metagenome ERZ1106935 (study PRJEB35170, sample SAMEA104062452) | human gut metagenome | biome: human gut; feature: human-associated habitat; material: faeces | place: Denmark | collected 2012-11-20 ... | reverse complement strand
AGAAGAATAATGCAGCAGATAACTAACTAAATCGTAACCTATTACTATCATGAGCATCTAACCTACGCTCATTTCCAATAAATTACACTCTTTTCGTAACTTCGTGACACGAAAATACAATTTTTTTCGACTAGGACAAAAGGAATCTATTAGTTAAAATTCTGTCAAGAATTATTTCTTTCTGTTGCTTTCTAAAGGAAAAGAATATATTTGCAAACGATGTTGAAATTGGGCAAACAGATATTGCATACGTTAGTGCTGCTTATTACCGGGATGGCATTGATTGGAGTGAATGTAACTCAGTCGGGTTGTATTCATTCGGACCGCACATATCTCGAAGTCAGAGTCCTGCCTGCAGAGAACACATGTCCTTGCGAAGAGGGATGTGGCTGTTGTCAGGAGGAACGGCAATTTTGTAAAGATTGTTGTCATGCTTCTTCCCGTCATGATTTTTATAAAGTGACTGATTCTTCATTGGTAGAGCGGGTTTTACAAATGCAACTTTCCGTATTTACCTTACCTGAATGCGGTTGGGAGATGACGATGCAGATTCTTGCTGTGCGGGACGGAAAGGATGGCTTTGCTTTTTACCGGAAGTTTCCCGGGATTCCGCCCTCATTGGAATCGTTGTGTACTTTTCTTTGTTAAAACCTTTTGCCGGTCAGTCCTGACTATGGATTTGGATAAGGTGTGTTGTCATTTTTAATCTTCAATCATAAGGTAAATAGTGTAAAAATGAAATTGTTCAGTTTAATGGTACTGTTATGTGCCTCTCTGGGAGGATATGCCCAGGATATAAAGGGACGGGTGGTCGAGCAGGAGAATGGAAAAAAGGTCGGTTTGCCGGGTGCCAATGTCTATTGGGCCGGAACGACAGACGGTGTAGTGACGGATGCTGAAGGGCATTTCAAAATCAAATGGAATAAATCGGGGCGCTTGGTCGCCAGCTTTATCGGGTACCGGACCGATACGCTTACGGTAAAACGCACGGATAAACAGGTCGAGATCGAATTGGTGGCAGGAGAAGTACTCGATGAAGTGAAAGTGGTCACCCGGGGAAATACGACGATTATGAGTACCCGAGGGCCTCTGATCGAACAGGTGATCACCGGCGAAGAATTGTGTAAAGCAGCTTGTTGTAATCTGGGAGAGAGTTTCACTACCAATGCTTCGGTAGATGTGGCATATGCCGATGCTGTGACTGGGGCGAAACAGATCCAGTTGTTGGGGCTGACCGGTAAATATGTGCAGATGATGACGGAGAATATGCCCAATTTTCGGGGGATTTCGGCATTATACGGATTGAATTATGTCCCAGGCCCTTGGATGAGCGCTATCTCGGTTTCGAAGGGGGCCGGTTCGGTAATCAATGGCTATGAAGCGATTGCCGGGCAGATCAGTGTCGATTATAAAAAGCCTGCTACGAGCGAAAAGATTTTTGTCAATGCCTATGGGAATAGTGAAGGGATGATCGAATTCAATGCCAATACAGGCATCCGTCTGAATGACAAGTGGAGCACAGCCATCCTGGCTCACGGGGATTGGCTGACCATGGAACACGATGGAAACCACGATGGCTTTTTGGATATGCCTAAAACGACCCAATACAATGTGATGAATCGCTGGCAATATAAGACCGATACTTGGTTTTTGCAATTCGGAGGGAAGCTCCTCGACGAAACCCGCCTGGGAGGGCAGAAAGGATTTAGGAAGGAAATGCGGGGTAGCTATGGAGAGGGTACTTTGTATGGGATCGGCATCGACTCTCGCCGGTATGAAGGCTTTTTGAAGTTGGGTTATCTGATGCCGCAGTACGAGAATACCAGTATGGCGATTTTGGTGAATTATACCGATCACGATCAGGATTCATATTATGGCGCCCGTGATTATCAAGCCCGTCAGCAGACTGTTTTTTCTAACTATATTTTTCAGTCTATATTCGGACAGAATGAAAATCAGAAATATTCTGCGGGGTTGTCCTTTAATTTCGATCGTTATGATGAATCCTTCAACGACTATTTAGTGGGTTCCGGTCAAAAGACGGCAACCGTAGATTTCGATCGTAACGAACGGGTAGGAGGGGCTTTTTTCCAGTATACCGGACTTTTCTGGCAAAAATTGACCGTAATGGCCGGACTGCGTTATGACTACCATAATATTTTCGGTAGTTTTGTAACTCCCCGTTTACATCTGGCTTATGCCCCTGACGATTTTACGATGTTGAAGGTGTCTGCCGGTCACGGTGCCCGGACAGCCAACATCCTGGCCGATAACAGTTATCTGTTGGCTTCTGCCAATTCGGTATATGTCAACGATAAATTGTTGGCAGCCCATCCCGAAGAATTAGATCGTTTGGATATGGAAAAAGCCTGGAATTTCGGAGTACAGTTGAACCGCAAATTTCTCTTGTTCGACCGTATACTGAATATCAACCTCGATTATTACCGGACGAACTTTACCGATCAGGTCGTGGCCGATAATGAGACTCAGGTAGGAAAAGTCAATTTTTATAACTTAGACGGTGATTCTTACTCCAATTGTTATCAGGTGGAAGTGAAATACGAATTGATCCCCCGGTTCGACGTTTTGGGTGCTTATCGTTACAATGATGTGAAGACCACGATGGGCGGCCGTCTGTTGAGGGCTCCTCTGCAAAGTAAATACAAAGGCTTGTTGAATTTGTCATATTACACCAATATGAAGAAATGGCAATTCGATTTCACCACTCAATTCAACGGTCCGGGACGTATTCCCGTTCCTGTGTCAGAAAATTCAGGACAAGCGGATCGTTTCGATTCTTTCCGTATCATGAATGCCCAGATTTCCAAGTTTTTCCGTAAATGGAGTATTTATGCCGGATGTGAAAATATCGGTGATTTCACCCAAAAACATCCTATCCTGGCTGCCGACCGTCCCTGGAGTGACGCTTTCGACTCTTCGAAAATTTGGGGTCCTGTACACGGACGTAAATTTTATCTCGGCCTTCGCTTCGGATTAGACCGGGAATAATATTGTTTTATTAACTTTGATACATAAATTTAAAACTAGGAACCATGAAAGTAGTACGATTAGTTTTGATAATGGTAGTAGTATTGTCAGCTGCCATGAGTGTAAATGCTCAGAAAAAGAATGAGAAAACCGTCATTTTTAATGCTAACCTGCATTGCGAATCTTGCAAAGCAAAAGTAGAAAAGAATATCCCTTATGAAAAGGGAGTGAAAGACCTGAAAGTGGATATGAAAACTCAAACCATCACAGTCACTTTCCGCGAAGACAAAAATACCACCGAAAACTTGCAGAAAGCCATCGAGAAATTGAACATCGAAGTGAAAGGAATCGAAGGAAATAACACTTCTGCCAAAACCCAAACCGGCGAAAAGTGTGAAAAAGAGGGGAAAACGAAATAAAAATAAAGAAAAAGAGGGTGTCCAAAAAGTATTTGGCACCCTCGATTTATTCGTATCCCTATTGGAGACTGAAATCAAATATCCGATTCTACAAGGGGGTATTTTGCCTTTTTGGACACCCTCCTTTCGTAATAACTCAATCCGGAGCTTAGATATCCAGATATTTTCCTTCCTTGTCAAAAGCGGCAAGGGCTGCATTTACAGAAGGGGTATCTTCTTTATAAGTGACTCCGAACCATTTAGCCGTTGTTTTCAGTACCCTTACATCGGCAATTTGATCCTTGATCATTTTATCCACTACTTTGGGAATATAAAATTCTGATCTCAGATTATCTTTGTTAGCCGGGTAAAATTCGACGAACTGTCTTTCGATTTCTTCGAAAATTTTAGGAGTAAAGGCCCAGAAATTCATAGATACCAGATCGTCGGCATTCAGTGTTTTTCCGGTCTCTTCGTCTTTGATGCTTCCGTCTGCCTGTCTGCCGATTTTCGTACATTCCGTAACGGCAGTCAGGTGGTGATGGCTGTCGGTTTCACAGATCCCTCGTGAAACAGTGCCGTTTTCCGATAGGGTAGAAGCCAGACGGTAACCGACCAGGCCGAACTCTTGGTCCGTTGCTTCGTTGGCCAGGAAATCGTGGGCTTTTACAAAAGCATCGCTACCGTAAAAATCATCGGCATTCAGGGCGGCAAAAGGTTCATCGATTACTTCTTTGGCACTCCAGATGGCATGTGCCGTACCCCACGGCTTCTCGCGCTCGATGGGCGGCATTCCTCCCGGTAGTTTATCCATACTTTGATAGCAATAAGCGGTTTCTACCAGTCCTTCGGCATATTTCCCTACAAAATCGATAAATTCTTTGGCGAAACTTTCGCGGATAACGAAAACGATCTTATCGAATCCCGCATGAACTGCGTCATAAATGGTATAGTGCAGCAAAGCCTTCTGGTGCGGTCCGAGAGGAGTAATCTGTTTCAGACTTCCGAAACGGGAACCCATGCCGGCTGCCATCACTAAGAGTGTAGTTTTTCTTTTCATGATTATACTATTTTTATAAGTGTCAGTGTTGTGAGCCGACAAAGTTATAAAAAGATTAAAGATTTAACCTAAAATTCATTTACGAATCTGCCGTTCCGGTCTGGTAAATTTTATTTCAGAGAGTCTCCGTGGTCGTGCTTATACCGGGTAAAAACCTCCATTGCTTCATATTCGGCCATACCCAAACGGTTGTACAAATCCGCTGTATTCCGGTTACGGTCTTCCGCCCGTTGCCAGAATTCACGCGGATCATCTCCCGGAAATGCCGGTCCGTTGTTTTGTGAACCGTGTTTGTAGATCGCTTTCCGTTTGATAGACAATTCTGCCGGACTGATCGGAACCGCCATGTCTACTTTTTCTACTTCCCATTCCATCCACGCGCCGCGATACCACCAGGTGTTACAATCTTTAAACCACTCGTCCCGGTCGATGATGTTGTAGGCACGGAGAATCGCATCCAGACAGACTCCGTGTGTCCCGTGCGGATCGGCTAAGTCACCCGCAGCATAGATCTGATGGGGTTGTACTTTCCGTAAAAGATCGACGATAATATCGACATCGGCTTGCGATAGCGGGTTCTTTTTCACTTTCCCGGTTTCATAGAAGGGGAGGTTCAGGAAGTGTACCCGTTCTTCAGGGACACCGATAAAACGGCAGGCTCCGCGGGCTTCTGCCCGGCGAAGGGCGGCCTTGAATTGCAATAGATACCGTGCTTCCTCGTCTCCCGGTTTGCGGTTAGCGATAGCTTGTTTTATTTGTAAAAATGCGTTTTCCATGGCCGGTAAATCCCCGTCCACCAGTTTAGTAAAAGAGGTGGCGATATCCATTTGCTGATAGATATAATCGTCGAAAACAGCGATGCTGCCCGAGGTTTGGTAAGCGACATGCACTTCGTGACCTTGTTCTACCAACCGGGCGAAAGTACCTCCCATAGAGATGACGTCGTCGTCTGGATGGGGACTGAAGATCAGGATTCGTTTAGGATAAGGATAGGCTCTTTCGGGACGGGTAGAATCATCTGCATTGGGTTTGCCTCCCGGCCAACCTGTAATGGTGTGTTGCAGGTCGTTGAATACCTGGATATTTACTTTATTGGCCGAACCGAAAGTCTTGATCAGATCGGTCATCCCATTGTCGATGTAGTCTTTGTTTTCTACTTTCAGGATCGGCTTTTTCACTTTCTGGCACAGCCAGATGACGGCTTTTCGGATCAGCTTGTCGTTCCATTGTACTTTGCTGACCAACCAGGGTTGATTGGCACGCGTCAGTTCTTCGGCTGCACTTTCGTCGATGACGAACTGTACGTTCGGATGTACTTGCAGAAAAGTGGCAGGGACAGCATCCGAAACACTACCTTCGACCGTAGCTTTGATGATAGAAGCTTTTTTCTCACCCCAAGCCAGGAGTATTACTTTCCGGGCTTTCATAATCGTACCCACTCCCATGGTAATGGCGCGGGACGGCACATTTTCCATGCCGCCGAAATCTCCTGCAGCATCCTTGATCGTCAGATCGTCTAAATATACCATCCGGGTTTTCGAAGTCAGCGGCGAACCGGGTTCGTTGAAACCGATGTGGCCTGTGCGGCCGATTCCGAGCACTTGAATGTCGATACCTCCGGCGGCCTCGATCTGCCGTTCGTATTCCTTACAAAAGTTTTCTATCTCTTCCGCTTTTAAGGTTCCGTCCGGAATATGAATATTTTTCGGGTCGATATCGATATGGTCGAATAAGTGATGGTGCATGAAATAATGGTAGCTTTGCTCCGATTCTTTAGGCATAGGCAGGTATTCGTCCAGATTGAAACTGACTACATTTTTGAACGACAGGCCTTCCTCACGGTGCATGCGGACCAGTTCTTCATAGAGTTTGATCGGCGATGAACCGGTCGCTAATCCGAGGACACATTTTTCGCTTTTATCCGCATTCGTACGGATCAGATCGGCAATTTCCCGGGCTACCGCTTTAACGGCTTCGGAAGGTTTTTCATAAATACGGACCGGCACTTTCTCGAAACGGTTGGCGCCTTCTCCTTTCGCTATATAGTTTTTGGTGATCATAAGGTTGGGTTTAAATTTATAATGTCAACTGGCAAAGTTAATAAAACTTTGGTATTTTTCATGTATCCGGGAGCGGCTTCAGGGCGACCGCACCAAAATTCCTCTAAAAAGTTTATCATTGCAAAATGAATACCTCTAATTATTTTTCAGAAGTGACAGATCCTCGTGTAACAGGTCGCTGTCTACCTTTGTTGTCAGATATATTAATGATAGGTTTGTGTACTTATCTGACAGGCGGAACAGATTATGAAGATATGCGTCTGTTTGCTTTAGAGCGTGGAGAAATGTTGAATGATTTGCTTTCTCTACCAAACGGTGTACCATCGGAAGATACGTTTGAGCGTGTATTCCAGCGTATTGAACCATCAGAATTGGAACATTGTCTTCGCAGTTATGGTAAATCACTCCTGTCTGATTTATCAGAAAAGCAGATTGTTATAGATGGAAAGAAACAAGGTGGGACATCTCCGACTTCCACAGGAAATAAAGGTCTGTATATCCTGAATGCTTGGGTAATCGAGAATAGGTTCTGTATCTCTCAAGGAAAGGTAGAAGACCAGTCTAATGAGATAACAGCCATCCCTGCTGTCTTGTCGGAGATTGACATTGAAGAGGCGATTGTCTCCATAGATGCCATGGGGACACAGCGAGAGATCGTTGACTTAATACTTGATAAGAAAGGCCATTATTTGTTGTCGGTAAAGGGCAATCAGAAATCTCTGTATGAAGATATTGAATGTGCATTTAAAGTAAACGGCGGCCTTGATAAAGATACGAGCGTAGATAAAGATCATGGAAGGATAGAGGTCAGGAAGTGCTGCATTCTTCCTGCAAGGGAATATCTGCTTGCGGAAACTATTCGATCCTGGAGGGGACCGGGCACGATTATAAAAATAGAGTCAAGTCGGGAAATAAACGGGAAGACAACCAATGAAACCAGATATTATATCAGTGATGAGATCGGATTAAGCGCGTCTTACTTTCAAAAGCTGATAAGGGGACACCGGAGCATTGAAAACCAACTTCATTGGCACCTGGATGTTACTTTTAAAGAGGATAATTGCAGGGCAAGGAAAGGATACTCCTCGCAAAACTTGTCAGTGCTTAGAAAAGTAGCTTTACATATCGTATCAGAACAAAAAGACAAACTGAGTCTAAAAAGAAGACTTTACAAAGCAGCCTTGGATATTAACTATTTAAGAAAATTATTGGGATACTAATCTGATTTTCTAAATCATAAAAAGAGGCCTCTTTATGGAAAGAGACCTCTTATAAGATCTCACGAATCATAGTCAAGAGACTTTGGTTTGCAAAATCTTCACGTAAAAAATCCAGTCGTTAAGGTTCTATTTTCATATGTTAAGACTTTTCTATCTGCAAGATTACCTTTATTCCCCAATTACACAACTTTTTTTGAAATATTTTAATGATTTATGCCACAAAACATATTTTAATAGAAATTTTGGTGCGGTTGCCCTGGTATGCAAAAAGCCGATTTTTAATTTTAGGGCGAAAAATATAGGTGTTTTACTGTATGTTAAGAAAATATTAATGGTCTGTTAAGTTTTTTTGCATTTTTTTTTTGGAATGTCAAAAAAGTTTGATATGTTTACTGCAGGTTCCTAGATGAGATGGAGAATATGCTCATGTAAAGCGTACGATAAAACTGAGCGTGCTTCCCCGGGTTTGACGGCTCGGCGCAAATGCATTCTGAATATGGACAGGCATTTGTATTTGTTATTAACTATTTTTAGACCTAAACCTATTTTTATGAGAAAACGATTGTATCTGTTACTTGCATTCCTTTGGATGGGGGTATGCATGCTGAGTGCGCAGACGAAAAATGTTTCAGGACGTATCCTGTCTGCAGAAAATGATGAACCGATAGCCGGTGCTACGGTATTGGTCAAGGGTACATCTATCGGGGTGGCTTCTGATGCACATGGGCATTTTACGCTGAAAGTGCCGGAATCTGCTACCGAATTAATAGTTTCGTTTATGGGAATGGAAACACAGGAAGTGGGAATCAAAGCGAATCTGACGATTCGGTTGAAGTCTGCCAACGAGAAATTGGATGAAGTGATGGTCGTGGCTTATGGAACTGCCAAAAAATCGAGCTTTACAGGTGCTGCAGAGGTGATAAAGAACGAACAGTTGGAAAAAATGAATGTCGTGTCTGTCACCAAAGCATTGGAAGGCACATCGCCGGGTTTGCAGGTGATGGGCGGCACCGGTCAGCCGGGCTCGGGAGCTACAGTCCGTATCCGTGGTATCGGTTCGCTGTCATCCTCTTCTGCTCCTTTGTATGTGTTGAACGGAGTTGTTTTTGACGGGGATATCAGTTCCATCAATCCGGATGATATAGAATCGATTTCAGTGTTGAAGGATGCGGCTTCGGCTGCCTTGTACGGTGCGCGTGGAGCCAATGGTGTCATTATGATACAGACCAAAAAGGGAAATGCCGAGAAGTCGACGCTGAGCGTCAAGGCTGTCTGGGGATTTTCATCCCGTGCAATTCCCGAATATTCCAGAATCGGAATAAAGGATTATTACGAGACTTCCTGGGAAGCATACAGAAATGCGTTGGTGGGGACAGGACAATCCATGGAAAAGGCTTCCGAATATGCTGCAGCCAATCTTATCAACAAGCAGCTCGGCGGCTATAACAATTATAACATTCCCGCCGATAAACTGATAAGTGCAGATGGTAAGGTGGATGCTTCCGCCCGGTTGCTCTATCATGACAATTGGGGCGATGCACTGTTCCGTACCGGGTTGAAGCAGGATTATATGCTTTCCATGAGCGGAGGCTCGGACAAGACCACCTATTATCTTTCGCTTGGCTGGCTGGACGAGGAGGGGATTATGACCCGTACGGACTATCAGCGTTTCACGGCAAGAGCGAATATTAACAGTCAGTTTACCGACTGGTTCAATCTGGAGGGAAATATGGGGTATACCAATGACAAGAGCAATCAGATGATGCAGGCAGAGGGAACATATGCCATCAACCCGTTCTTTTATTCCCGTATGATTGCTCCGATATTCCCGATTTACAAGCGCGACGAGCAAGGTAATTATATATTGGACAGTGAGGGAAACAAGGTTTTTGATTATGGAGAGAAACGCCCTTTCAACGGACGGACCAACAATCTGGCTACATTGATTCATGATGCAGTCTGGAATCAGACCGATAATTTCAATATCAACGTCACTGCCGGTACGAAGTTCTTGCGCAACTTTACTTTCAAAGTGAGCGGTAGTGCGGATATATTGAATCGCCGTTATACCAAAATGTATAACAATAAGTTCGGTGATGCAGCCAATGTCGGAGGACGAGGCAGCGTGGAGGCTTTGAGGATAGAATCGCTTACATTCAACCAGATATTGAATTTTAATAAAGAGCTCGGACTGCATAATGTATCTGCAATGGTGGGACATGAAAGTTATCGGTATGTAGAGAAGAGTGTTTTTGCACAGCGTACCGGTTTCCCATTGGAGATGTCGAATGATTTGGTATTTGGTGCGCAGTTGGAGGATGGCAGTAGCCAGACCGATGAGCATGCGATAGAAGGTTGGTTCGGGCAGGTGGGGTATGATTATGCCAATCGCTACTATATATCAGGTTCTTATCGCCGGGACGGTAGTTCGCGTTTCTATAAAGACAGCCGTTGGGGTGACTTCTGGTCGGTGGGTGCATCCTGGAGAATTTCGCAGGAAGCCTTTATGAAAAATGCCAAATGGATGGACAACTTGAAGTTGAAAGTGTCGTACGGAGTGCAAGGGAATGATAATATCCTTGATGAAAATGAAAATCCCTATTACTATTTTCTTGGAGCCATATCCCAATCATGATTTTGGAGGCGTCATTCACTCCACAACAGGCAATAGGGATTTGCATTGGGAGAAAAATTCCAATTTCAATGTCGGCCTTGAATTCGGTTTCCTGAACCGCATCCGTGGTGAGGTGGACTATTTTATCCGTAAGGGGGAAGATATGCTGTATGCTGTTCCTGTCCCTTATTCCACGGGGTTGCCTTCCATCGTGCAGAATGCCGCATCGATGGACAATAAGGGAATAGAGCTGCAATTGTCTTTTGATATTCTAAAGGAAAGGGCATTCAAGTGGACGTTGGATTTCAATTTGACCCACTATAAGAATAAACTGACGAAGCTGACGCAAGATGAGGTTTGGAAGGGTACGAAAAAATGGGTGGAAGGCGGTTCTATCTATGATTTCTGGCTGATGAAATGGGCAGGGGTGGATGCTGAAAACGGAGATGAATTGTGGTGGTATAAAAACGGAGATGCCTGGGAAAAGACAAATGATTATTCGTTGGCGTCCAAAGATCCGAAGAGTAAACAGTATGTAGGTTCTGCTATCCCTAAAGTATATGGCGGTTTTACCAATAATTTTTCGTGGAAGGGGTTGAACCTGTCGGTATTTTTCTCCTATTCTGTCGGAGGCAAGATGTATGACAGCAATTACCAGCGTTTGATGCATGCCGGCAGTTTGGGACATGCATGGCATAAGGATATATTGAAACGTTGGAGAAAACCGGGTGATGTGACCGATGTGCCAAGAATTGAAAAGGGTAATCGGAATATTTCAAAATCCAGCAATCGCTTCTTGAAGGATGCTTCTTACCTGTCGTTGCGTAACATCAATCTTTCCTATACGCTTCCTGCGGAGTGGAGTAGCCGTGTGGGAATGTCGTCCGTCAAGGTGTTTGTGAGCGGGGACAATCTGGTGACTTTTACAAAATTGAAAGGAATGGACCCGACCCAGGCGTTCTCCGGAGTGAGCGATAATACCTACGTGCCGAACCGAGTGGTTTCTGTTGGTTTGAATATTAATTTCTAAAATAGACAATTATGAAGATACTGTATATATTGCCGTTGGTTTGGATGTTGGTGTTTACATCCTGCAACAGTGATTTTTTGGATCGAGAACCGTCGAATAAATATACGGATGATATATTGCTTACTTCGACGGAGGGAGGTATGATGCTGCTGAACGGTACGTTGCGCCGCACTTATATCAGTTATGAGTCTCATGCACAATACGGGCAGAAGGCGGTGGATATCATGACCGATATGCTGGGTGAGGATTATTACACGGGAGATGGTTACTGGAACAATTATGAATCGTGGTATTCCTGGTTGGCACACAGAAGTGCGAATGATGAAGATAATAAATTTGTATGGATGTACTATTACGGTACGATCGACAATATGAATCTTTTGCTTGCGCATGTGGATGCCATGAAGGGAGAGCAGAAGGAGCGCGATAATCTGAAAGGACAGGCGTACGCATTTCGTGCACACAGCTATTTCAAGTTGGTGCAGTTGTATGCGGAGCGTTATAAACCGGAAGGCCGTAACACCCAATTGGGAATCCCCGTATATACGCATCCGACCAGTGAGGGAAAAGCCCGCAGTACGGTGGAAGAGGTGTATACTCGCATTAATACCGACCTTGATTCGGCGATGATGCTGTTGACGGAAGGTAGGATACATATCAGCCATTTTAATTTGAATGTGGCTCAGGGAATCAAAGCGGAAGTGTTGCTGACGATGGGAAAATATAAAGAGGCTGCCAAGATGGCACACGAGGCGAGACAGGGCTTTGGTCTGATGCCGCAAGAATTGTTCGCAGCCGGTTTTAACAGTGTGAACAATCCGGAGTGGATGTGGGGTATGCAGATAAAGGTTGACCAATCGACTATTTACGCTTCCTATTTTTCAAATACGGATCCCTGTTCAATAGGATATAATGAGCTCGGTAATGAAAAGCGGATAAATTCGCAGTTGTATGATGCGATGAATGACAGCGATGTGAGGAAATCGGTATGTGTCGGTGCCGACGGTGCGACATTGGATAGTGACAATGGTGAATTTGAAGTTCCTCCTTATACGGTGAATAAATTCCGTCTGCCGTCTTATGCCAACTGGTCCGGGGATTATTGTTATATGCGTGCAGCCGAAATGTATCTGATTGAGGCAGAAGGGTTGGCTCGCTCCGACCAGAGCAAAGAAGCAGCGAAAGTCCTGTATGAGCTGGTAAGTGCCCGCGATCCGAAATATAAGCTTCCGGATGTGACAGGGAATGCCTTGGTGGAAGAGGTGATGTTGCAGCGTCGTCTGGAACTTTTGGGAGAGGGATTCCGCTTTATGGATATGAAGCGTTTGAATCTGTCGCTTGACCGTACAGATAAGGGACATGAAGAGACATTCCTTAAGCCTGCGAAGGTGGATGCCGGCGATATCCGGTGGCAGTTCCTGATTCCGACACAGGAAATGACTTCGAATCCGAATATGGTGCAGAACGATTGATTCTATATGGAGCCGCTCTTGAACAGGGCGGCTTTTTTTTGTGTGGAATGATTAGGTTGTTTGCTTTTTTCAGTATATTGACCACTGAAATTAATGATGCGTTTGTTTATGAGTATTGATAGATGGGTGCTTTTGTGTTTGGTCTGTCTGACGACATTCTTTGTGGACAATTCAGTATTGGTGCCGGACATAATGGAGTCAGGAAATATAGTTACTGCCCGAGAAATGGTTTATGACGGCAACTGGATTGCTCCGACGATGAATGGTGAATTGCGCTTGGAGAAACCACCGTTGCCGACATGGCTGACTGCCGTTGTTGAGATGATAGCTCCTGACAATCTGGGGTGGCAACGCGGTGTGGCAGGCTTGGCAGCCCTCCTTTTGGTGTTCTACTTTTATTGTTTTGTAAAAAACATTTTAGGAGTTGCTCCTTTTGTGTCTGCGCTGATTTTGTGTACATGCCATAATGTGATATTGATGGGACGTACGGCATCGTGGGATATATACTGTCATGCATTTATGCTGGGGGCGGTATATCATTTGGCGGTGGCAATAAAAGGAATGGGCGGGAAGTGGCGTCATTGTATCGTGGCGGGTG
>ERZ1106935.2292-NODE-2292-length-13499-cov-2.942949_pt1 | contig 13499 bp, 13 predicted proteins | sample MGYA00403666_ERZ1106935 | MGnify/ENA primary metagenome ERZ1106935 (study PRJEB35170, sample SAMEA104062452) | human gut metagenome | biome: human gut; feature: human-associated habitat; material: faeces | place: Denmark | collected 2012-11-20 ... | reverse complement strand
TCCGGGAGTCTGTGTATTTCATGGGTATGCCAAAGGGTCTTATAAAAATAAGAAATTGCTTAAATATCATATTTGTTCTATTATAAAATATTTTAATAAATGGGGATGGTTTTTTGATTCTAAAAGAAGGAAAATCAATAGAGGTATATTAACACAATATGATAAACGATGAAAGGCATCGTTTTAGCCGGAGGGTCTGGGATCCGCTTATATCCTATTACAAAAGGGGGAAGCAATTACTTCCGATTTTTGATAAACCGATAATTTATTATCCGGTTTCCGTGCTGATGTTGGCAGGGATTCGGGAGATCTTGATTATTTCAACCCCTCAGGATTTACCCGGATTCCGGCGGTTGCTGGGGGACGGATCGGATTACGGGGTCCGTTTCGAGTATGCAGAACAGCCGAGTCCGGACGGGCTGGCACAGGCGTTTATTATCGGAGAAAAGTTTATCGGGGAAGATGCAGCTTGTCTGGTACTGGGCGATAATATATTTTATGGTCAGAGTTTTACGCGGATGCTGCTGGAGGCGGTGAGGACGGCTGAGGAAGAACAAAAGGCGACGGTTTTTGGTTATTGGGTGAATGATCCGGAACGGTATGGTGTGGCGGAGTTCGACAAAGAAGGGAATGTGTTAAGTATCGAAGAGAAACCTGCACTGCCGAAATCCAACTATGCAGTGGTGGGGTTGTATTTTTATCCCAATAAGGTGGTGGATGTAGCAAAAAACATAAAACCATCTGCCCGTGGAGAGTTGGAGATCACTACGGTGAATCAGTGCTTCCTGCAAAATCAGGAGTTGAAAGTGCAGTTACTGGGCCGGGGATTTGCGTGGCTGGACACCGGAACGCATGATTCATTGAGTGAGGCGTCGACTTTTGTGGAGGTCATTGAAAAACGGCAAGGATTGAAAATTGCTTGTCTCGAAGGGATTGCTTTGCGGCAAGGCTGGATTACGGCGGAAAAAATGCGGGAACTGGCTCAGCCTATGATTAAAAATCAGTATGGGCAGTATCTGCAAAAGCTGGCGGGGGAGTTTGAGAAAAAATGAGAATCGCTTGCTGTTTTTGGGGATATTTCCTATATTTGTACATAACAGGGAGTAATTAAATCAGATACATTATGGAAGGAAATCTGACATTGAGAATAAATGAATCGATTTTGAAAAAAGCAATACGGTATGCTCACAAAAATAAGATCGATTTATTTTCTTGCTAAGTTCGTTGCTGATAAAGAAGTACAGGAAAAGAAAGTTGTTGTGTCTGATGAAGTAAAAGAATTAATAGGAATATTAGGAAGTGCTGACTCAGATACATGGAAAGAGGAAAGGGCTGAATATTTGACGGAAAAATATAAATGATGGAAAAATTATTCCTGGATACGAATATTGTATTGGACTTAATCGGAAACAGAGAGCCGTTTGTGAAAGAGGCTGCTTTTCTATTTCAATTGGGCAGGAATAAGGAATGTCAGTTGTTTGTATCGGATTTGACTTTCGTGAATATTGCTTATATTACAAGAAAAACTTACCCTAAAGAAAAACTATATTCTGTATTATCAAAATTACGTTCTTTTCTTACGATTGTTGGTGGCGGAGTTGTTGCTGTCGATCATGCACTTGCGTTGCAGGCTGATGATTTTGAAGATGCTGTGCAGTATTATGCTGCTCGTCAAGCTGATGCCGATTATATTATAACCCGCAATAAAAAAGATTTTTCTTTTTCTGAAATAGAGGTGCTTACTTCTGAAGAATATGTTTTGCTGAAACATATTATTTGATATTTAGATACTTATTCTGTGTGCTACGGAGTGAGTTTATTCTTTTCTGATTTTATCTAAATCATGGAGCTTATTAAAACTAATATACCGGGTGTTGTCATCTTACAACCCCGTATTTTCGGAGATGAACGCGGCTATTTTTTCGAGTCGTTTTCACAACGTGATTTCGAACGGGAGGTCCGCCGGACGGTGTTCGTGCAGGACAATGAATCGAAATCGTGCTATGGGGTACTGCGGGGATTACATTTTCAGAAACCACCTTATGCCCAGTCGAAATTGGTGCGGGTGGTAAAAGGAAGCGTGTTGGATGTGGCGGTGGATATCCGGAAAGGATCGCCGACTTTTGGAAAATATGTGTCAGTGGAACTGACGGAGGAAAATAAACGACAGTTCTTTATCCCACGGGGATTTGCACATGGTTTTGCGGTATTGAGTACGGAGGCTGTATTCCAGTATAAATGCGATAACTTTTATGCTCCGGAGAGTGAAGGGGCACTGGCGTGGGACGATCCGGATCTGGCGATTGACTGGCGGCTTCCTGCCTCGAAAGTGATCCTTTCCGAAAAAGATAAACACCATCCCCGGCTGAAAGAGGCTGAGTGGTTGTTCGACTATAATACCGGTCTTTATGAGTAATATATTGGTGACCGGAGCTCATGGGCCACTGGGCAATGAGATGCAGCGGCTAGCTGAGCAGGATGCTGAAAACATGTATGTTTTTACAGATGTGGCAGAGCTGGATATTACGGATTTGGACGCTATCCGTAGGTGTATGACGGAGTATCGCATTTCGATTGTCGTGAATTGTGCTGCTATATGTGACATTCGGTCTTGTCATTCGGATGAGTTTCCGAGTAAGGTAAAAAAGCCTGCATTTTCTGTATTGGATAAAACCAAAGTAAAAAAGGATTTTGATTATGTGATTCCTTACCGGAGGGATTCACTGGTAAAATGTAATCATGAATTAGACAAAATATGATGGAATTTAAAAGAAATATACTGATTACCGGAGGGGCCGGGTTTATCGGTTCGCACGTGGTGCGTCTGTTTGTGACGAAATATCCGGAATATCATATCATTAATCTGGATAAGCTGACTTATGCGGGGAATCTGGCCAATCTGGCAGACATCGAACAGCAGCCGAATTATACTTTTGTAAAAGCAGATATCTGTGATTTTGAAAAGATACTGGAATTGTTCCGGCAGCACAGTATCGACGGAGTGATCCATCTGGCAGCGGAAAGCCATGTAGACCGCTCGATCAAAGATCCGTTTACCTTTGCTCAGACGAATGTGATGGGGACCCTGTCTTTGTTGCAAGCCGCTAAAGTAAGCTGGGACGGACAATATGACGGGAAACGTTTCTATCATATCTCTACCGATGAGGTGTATGGGGCCCTGAAGTTTGACGGCACCTTTTTTACGGAGACAACGAAATATGATCCGCATTCCCCCTACTCGGCTTCGAAAGCTTCTTCCGATCATTTCGTGAGGGCCTTTCACGATACTTTCGGTATGCCTACCCTTGTAACCAATTGCAGTAATAACTACGGTCCTTACCAATTCCCGGAAAAGCTAATCCCTTTGTTTATCAATAATATCCGTCACAATAAACCTTTGCCCGTTTACGGAAAGGGGGAAAATGTGCGTGACTGGTTGTATGTGGTGGATCATGCCCGGGCCATCGATCTTATTTTCCATAATGGAAAGGTTGCCGAAACATATAATATCGGTGGCTTTAACGAATGGAAAAATATCGATTTGATCCGGGTTCTGATCAAGACGGTAGATCGCTTACTGGGACGCCCTGAAGGAGCATCGGAGAAGCTGATCACATACGTGACAGACCGGGCCGGACATGATTTGCGCTATGCTATCGATTCGACGAAACTGAAAAATGAATTGGGCTGGGAACCTTCTTTACAGTTCGAGGAGGGTATAGAGAAAACGGTGAAATGGTATCTGGATAATCAGGAGTGGCTGGATCAGGTGACGAGCGGAGATTATCAGGGATACTATGAAAGGATGTATGGCAATAGATAGGCAAAAAACGGAAACGGTTCATTGGCACGCTGTCTTCACCGCCTCGCGTGCGGAGAAGAAGGTGCGTGACCGGTTGGAGGAGCTGGGTGTGGAGTGTTTTTTGCCGGTACAGACGGTGTTGAGGCAGTGGACGTACCGGAAGTCGCGGGTGGTGGTGCCGGTGATTGCGGGGTTGGTTTTTGTGCGGGTGAGCCGTCAGGAGCAGGTGAAGGTGCTGCAGACGAAGGGGGTGGTGGCTTTTCTGAGGCTGAAGGGAGAGGCGGGGGCTGCTGTGATTCCGGATAAGCAGATGGAGGACTTCCGTTTTTTGCTGGATTTCTCTGAGGAAGCGGTGGAAATGACCAATGAAAATATAAAGGCCGGTGATTTGGTCAGGGTGGTGAAAGGTTCGCTGAGGGGGATGGAAGGTGAACTGATCAGACACAAGGGAGTGACGAAGGTGTTGGTACGTATCGATATGCTGGGGTGTGCCATGGTTAATATTCCGGCGAGCTTTGTAGAAAAATTAAATAAGTAATGATCGGCAATGAAAGAGTTTTCGGTTTGTTATGATCGTTTTTGCCTGGGGAATTATACCCTGGTTTGTGATGTCTCGGATACCGTTCAGGCGACCGCGGATCTGGGGGCTTTCGAGATGTATGTCCTGGGTATGTGGAACGATGGGCTGGTGGTGACGATGAAGGCATACGATGAGGTTTGTGGTGAAAATCAGTTTGTCCTGCTTGTACCGGACGGTAGCGAGCAGTTGATGAGTTTCTCCCCGGGTAGAGGTTTTGTGGTCCGGCCATACCGGGCGGCACGTCAAGGCCGTTTTGCCTATTTGCTTGATTTCTTATGTGGCTTGAAATACAAAGGTTATCAGGGTTATGAGGAGTATGACGAGGAAGAAAAAATGATTTTCGGTATTGTGCGGGTCGGTGAAAAATCCCTGACCTATGGAGGAAAAAATTTGCAGGAAGTGAAAATGGATTTTAAAAGAGTAATCGAAGAAGCTATAAGTTAGCGGTAGGAAAGAAAAGCTAAAAAAGGGGTTCCCTTGTCCGGTGACGGATAAGGGAATTTTTTGTCGATGATTTTCCAAACCTTATTGATAAAAAATGCGAATACTAGTGAAAAAACGAATCTTTCTAACCTGGAAAATTTATGAGACAAGAAATGGAGAAAACGGTTTTGAAAGGAAGACACGGAGGTTGGTCGATATGGCTATCTGTAGCTTTCGGAATGGTATGGCTTTTATTGCTTCCCGGACAGTCGGTGGCTAGGGTTCCGGGCAGTAGGGACAAACAACAAACTGCGGAAACGTTGCGGGTTGTTCACGGTAGGGTAACGGATGAGAACGGAGCTCCGATTGTGGGGGCGAATGTTTGGATAAAGGGGACTATGGTAGGAGTGGCTACCGATGTCAACGGAGATTATACCTTGCGGATAAACCCTGAGGCGAAGACGTTGAGTGCTTCATTTATCGGTTATTCAGAGGCGGAGAAGACGATTATGCCGGGAATCGGGGTTTATAATTTTACTTTAAAGCCGGAAGCCAGGAAGCTGGACGAGGTTGTGGTGGTCGGGTACGGTACTACCCGGCTCAGGGATTTAACCGGTTCGGTATCTTCTGTCGGGGCTGCTGATCTGGAAAAGGAACCGGTGATGAATGTCGCTTCTGCCTTGCAGGGGAAAGCGCCGGGGGTTCAGGTGTCTATGGCTTCGGCGAAACCCGGTGAACCGGTGAAGATCCGGGTGAGGGGATCCACTTCGTTGGAAGGTACCAATGAACCTTTGTATGTGATCGACGGTATTCCGGCCGAACAAGCCGATATGATCGCCATAAACCCGGACGATATTCAGTCGATCGATATATTGAAGGATGCTTCGGCAGCGGCTATTTATGGGTCGAGGGCCGCTAATGGCGTGGTATTGATTACAACCAAACGGGGGATACAGAATGAAAAGCCTCAGCTGAATCTGAAGTATTTTACCAATTTCGATACCCAGATAGAGAATTTCAGCATATTGAATGCGAATGAATTCCGGAATGTCATGATGGATGCTGCAATCAATACGTTAAAAGTGGATCCGACCAATGAAACGGCTTTGAGTATTAAAGAAGGGACTATCCTGAAGGATGCCGATACAGATTGGTATAAACTATTGTCACAGAAAGCTTCAACGAACAGTGTGGAGCTTTCGGTGAGGGGAGGAAGTTCAAGACTGAAATATTTTACTTCCTTCGGGATGAGTTTCCAAAATGGAGTATTGAAAGGGGATGACCTGAAACGGTATACCGGGCGGATCAACCTGGACTGGGATGTGACTTCGGTATTGAAATTCGGTACCAATGTAAGTTTGGCGTATACCGATCAATCCCAGGAAGGACAAGGGTTGTGGCAGATCAAACAGTTTCGTCCGGATGTCCCGGTTTATGCAGAGGACGGTAGTTATTATAAGATCGGTACGACAGATAATCCGGTGGCCAAAACGAAGATTACCAACCGGAACGATGTTTATCGGTTTAATGGGACGGTATTCGGGGAGGCCCAGATTATTCCGGGACTTCGTTTTCGTTCAACTTTCTCTGTAGCTAAGAACTTTAATTTCACCCACCAATATTATCCCAGTTTTTTACAGGAAGGTAATTATTATAACAATTATACCGGTAAAGCTGTACGGGGAAGTAACGAATCGGTACGTACCCTTTGGGATAATACATTGAAATATGAGGGGACATTTAAGGAAATACATGCTTTGGATGCTTTGTTCGGAGTCTCGTTCGAGCGTTACAAGGCAGGTGATTTCAGTGCTACCGGTGTCGATTTTCCGATGGACAAAATCTTGAATAACCTGAGTAGTGCTACAACTCCTTACGATGTAAGCGGAAATTCGTCCGGAAATGGACTGATTTCGGTCTTCGGACGGTTTAACTACCAATTGATGGAAAAATATCTTTTCACTTTTACGGCTCGTTTCGACGGTTCGTCGAAATTCGGTTCGCACAATAAATACGGTTTTTTCCCCTCGGGGGCTTTTGCCTGGAAAATCGATCAGGAACCTTTCATGAAGGATATTGAAGAAGTGAACGAATTGAAATTAAGGCTTTCGGCCGGAGTGACGGGAACACAGAATATCGGTAATTATAACAATAAGGATCTTTATGGCCCGAACGATTTTCTGGGAAAACCGGGAATTATCCCGACAACCCTGGGAAATAACGATTTACGCTGGGAACGGACCAAGCAATTCGATATCGCTGTCGATTATGCTTTGCTGGATTACCGGTTGAGCGGATCTATCGGCTGGTATTATAAGAACACCAACGACCTGTTGTGGTATATCGATTTTCCGACTTCACTGCAACCCTTCAGCGGGATGTATAAAAATGTCGGACGGGTACAGAATAAGGGATTCGAGTGGATCGTCGATGCAAAAATTTTCAGGGAGACGGAGGTGAAATGGGACGTTACTTTTAATCTGGCCGTTAACCGCAATAAGGTGAAATCTTTGGTATCCGAAGGAGCACAGGATTGGGCCGGTAAAGGTGTGGTACAGGGAAGCGGTACCGAAGTACTGGCCGAAGGACATCCGGTGGGAGCTGTTCTGGGGTACCAGACCGACGGTATATTCCAGTCCTGGACACAGATCGAGGAATATAATAAAAAGGCACAGGAGCTGAGTAACGGGACTGCCACTTATTATTATAGCAGCGAGACCAAACCGGGACAGATTATTTACCGGGATGTGAATGGAGACGGGCATATCAGCGTGAAAGACCGGGTGATCATTGCTAATCCGGAACCGAAATTTCAGGGGGGATTTTCTTCCAATGTGTCCTGGAAAGATTTATCCCTGTATCTGATGTTCAATTATTCGGTAGGTGCAGAACGCTTGTATAACAATACTTTGCAAAATATTTCCGGTTCGTTGAACAACCTGATCGATTATAACCTTTACAACCGTTGGTCCGAACAGAATACGTCTTCCCGTTTACCGGCTTTGTATGTCGACGATCCGGTTCCGGCGACGAATAATCTGGAAGTACACAAAGCTTCTTATTTGAAGCTGTCGCATTTGCGGATCCAGTACAATTTGCCGGTATTGTGGGATGCCAGGTATTACAAAGGGGGACAGGTATATTTCGCTATCGCCAATCTTTTCACTATCACCCGCTATCCGGGAATCGATCCGGCAACGGTAGGTAGTGCTACGGCTAACTACGGAGGAAATTACGATAGTGATATTTATCCGGGTGTCCGTTCTTATACAATCGGGTTACGACTTAATTTTTAATTATTAGCACGAATGCTTATGAAAAAGATATTTATCCTTTTGATGGTCGGTAGTCTGCTGTTTTCCTGCCAGATTACGGACGTCCTGAACCAGGAGCCTCCGCATAATCTGACTCCTGATAATGCGATTACGGATGAAAAGTCGGCAGAAACCGCTTTGACCGGTATTTATGGTGAACAGATCGGGTATGAGTCTTATATGTCGATCGGAAATCATGCAATGACTGCCGGTATTTTGCAAAGAAACGACAATCCCGGCGTGGTTGTGAGTATTTATTATATCGAAAACCGTTTGCCGGAACTGAATCTGGTGGGGGCGGCATATACTCCTTTTTGGGATGCTTTTAATACGATTATCAATTCGTCGACGAAATTACTGGCTGTTTTGGAAGGAATGAGCGATAATCTGTTTACCGATGGACGGAAAACCACCATGATGGGAGAGATCCGGTTTCTGCGGGGGTGGTATATGTTCGATTTGTTGAGGATGTTCGGGGAATATGATAAATTGGACAGTAAATATGGGATGATCATCCGGGAGACTCCCCCTACTTCCGATGATGTTTATAAAGCCCGTTCGACGGTTCAGCAGACGTATGATTTTATCCTGAAGGATATCGAGTATGCTATATCGAACGCCCCGGATTTTACTTCTTCGGATTTTGCGTCGAAAATGGCTGCCAAGGCTCTTAAAGTGAAAGTACTTTTCTATATGGGGAAATACAGTGAGGCTTTAGAGGCTGCCAATACGTTTATCGGTGACGGAGAACGGGCATTGGTGGCCCCCTATTCGGCTGTTTTTACCGATTTTTCTAATCAGGAGCTGATCTATACCCGGGGATTTGCAGGGACAGATGAAGTGAAATATCAGGCCACGCGGGTACAGGCGTATTATAATGAGGGGAAATGGGGACCTACGGAGTCTTTTATGGAACTGGTCGGGGACGATCCCCGGAAAACGGTTATCCTGAAAAATGGAGTCGGGGATGTTTTCGGACCTCAGCAGACGATTCGGAAAGCTTCGAATGCAGAAGGAACAATGCCCACTTACCTGATGCGTTATTCAGAGATTTATATGATGAAAGCCGAATGTGAAGCCCGTACCGGGAAAGGAGATCCTTTGGCTACCCTGAATGCTTTACGTTCCGGTCATGGATTACCGGCTATTACGGGAGTGACCGATATATTACAGACGATCTATCAGGAATGGATACTGGAAATGGGGTTCGAGAATGGGCATGAATGGTACGCTACCTGGCGGATGGGAGTGGATCAACTTCTGGAAACCAATCGGGCTGTGGCTGAAAAAATGGCTACTGCCGCCGATCCCGAATTGTATAAAGCCAATTTGCCTTATAAACGGATTTATCCGATTCCTTCGAGCGAAATCAATGCCAATAAGTTGATGGAACAAAATCCGGGGAATAATTGATGGCCTGATTCAGGACTGGGTTTTTGTGGTTGAAGAGAGAATCGTGATAAAGTGGATTTTATTGCGATTCTCTTTTTTGTCGGAAAATAGCCCGGTACCCCCGTCTCCGTCCTTTATTGTTAAATATTATACAGTTGTTGGAAGGAAAGTTTACTCAAACGTTTCCCTTTAAAATTTTCACGTTTCTTTAACAAACCGGCCGGTTTTCGTATATTAATTCTTAATATTGTACCTGAAAATATGAAAGACAGAAACCTATGATGACTGTAATGATGAAGTTGACGGACAATAATTTTAAACGTAAAGTTACGTTGCGGGCTTCTGTTGGCATAGGGGAAAATATAATAGAATAAAGAAGCTCGCTGAAAGGCGGGCTTTTTTTTGCGATAAAAGTGAAGAGGTTCGAACTGACCGGTTTTGTCATGAAAAAAAGAGTAGAAATTAAAACCATACAATGAAAATCAAAGGAGAACCGAGGGCATTTCTGAGTAATGAGGCCCGACAATTACTGAATCTTTACGAATCGTTAGGGGAACGGGCAGAGATTTTTTTGCCGCGTCATATTTATGACAATCTGACCAGTTTTGTGAAGCTTTGTTTTGAAGAACCCGATGACCCGGCTGTCCAGCAGTCGGAGATCAACCGTTATTTGTTGAAGTTCCGGGAAGATATTCCGGGATATACGGATGTTGCTTTGATGCTTTGTCCGCATCATCCTTCCAAAGCTTTCGAATTGAGTGGAAGGCGGGGAGAGTTTATGAAGAAGATCGATGAGTTCCTGGATACCGAAGCAGTAAGTCCTGATTCCAGAGTTCTCTTGAAAAATATTAAAGACACTCATGATTTTTCGGTAGGAACTCCTCCTGTGCGCAGTAGCCATATCGAGTTTATCTCCCAGGTACAATTGGGCGGGCAGGTACGCGATTTGCGGAAATACCGGGATGTGATCGGGGTGACCGGTGACCTGAACGAAGCGCATTGGAATTATTTGATGGATACTTTGGAGCAGATGATCGGCCAAAGTACCCATTATACAACCGGGGCTGAGAAGGCCGACTTTCTCAACCGGATGCGTTGGGCGGTGAATTTCAAGGGACTGAACGGTATGATTACGACGGTGGTTTCGGGAAATGCCGATAAAGCGGTCAGTCTGCTCCGGGGAGAAGTATTCGGTAAGAATAGTGTACAAGTGTTGGAGAATCCTTCTACCGAAGAATTGTTCGAACAGATGAGGGTGGATACAACCTCGGTCTTTGTGGTGAAAGCCCGGCATATGCGGGTGAATCCTTTCTCCGGTGAAAAATGGTTTCCTCTGCTGACCCGTCTGGTGATTGTCGACGATTCGCGGGAATCGAGGAGTTCCAATACCTCTCTGGTGTTCTGTTTTCATAACGGGATTATCCATACACTGAATAAGGTACATACCAAGAAATTGGGTTCTCCGGCCAATACGCAATTGAACTTGCGGTTGATTCTGGAAAATGTGAATCCCTCTTTCCTGTCAGAATTCCGGGAAAAAATCGAGCTGCAAATCAAAGCCTACGAGAAAGAGATCAATCAGATTCTGACCGAACAGATCGGGACTACCGGGGATGCGGTGAAACGGTTGAATGTGTTTAAACTGGATATGTTCTCCAGGAAGATCGTTCAGGATAAATATTCCCTGGAAAAATTACGGGATTTTATTTATTTTCTGGAGAATTGCCATAAAGAAGAAAAACGGCAGGCACAAACCCGTGAATTGATCGATGAATTCGAAAGCCGGATCCGGCAATACTTTTATTCGGATTGCCCCCAGATTCAGGTGTTGAGTGTATTGGAAGGCGGCGGACGCAACCAGATCCGTACTTATGGACGTTATCTGTTGCAAAAGCCTTTGCACCGACTGGAAGATAAGGTGTATAAAGCTTGCCGGTTGATCCTGAATATTATCCCCAGCAATTATGAACGTACCCTGAAGAATCACTTTCATAAGAATTTCGGCATCAACCTGTTTTTAGAGAAATATCAGGCTTATATCACGAAGATAGATAATGATGCTAACAATAAAGGCCGTTACGATAATTTCCTCAATGACCTGGGGATCCGGGAAAAATACCGGGCCTTGCCTGTGGAGGATCAGCAAATCGTGAAAGAATTCTTATCGGCTTTAGGCAATCTGGAACAGACTTCGGTTTCCGATTCGGTACAGATGATTATCCGGGATCTGTTGTTTCATCCCAACGGAAAGCCGAAACCTTATATTATTTACAATGCGATGCAGGCTTGGGAATATAAGGATTTACTGCCTGACGATACTTTCGATATCAATCCTTTCGATATCGAAATCGAGAATTTGCCTGACGGGCGTTTAGCTTATGAACGGCTGACGGATAAATTACTCCGTATCAAATCGACGCTGGCTTTATTCGACGATAGTGGCAGCCTTTGGGATTTGTTTTGTGAGAATACGACGATTCTGATCAACGATCCGAATAATCCGACCGGTTATACGGATTTCAATACCGAAGCTTTGAATGCGTTCCTGAAACTGATGAATACTTGTAAGATTACTCTTTTTCTCGACGAAGCTTATGCCGACAGTGTGAAGGTTACGGATAAACATATGCCGAAATGGCGTACGATCTCGCGGTATATCATCAATAATATCAATGCCCAGGCCAATATCCGGGCGGTATCATCGTTATCGACCACCAAGAATTTGTCGGCTACGGGCGATCGGTTAGGGGCTTTGGCGGTGACCCCTCAGGCTGCTGCGGTCGCTGCTTTTGTGCGTCAGCTGAATTCCTGTTCGCACGGCAATAACAACTCTTTACTGATGTTGAATAATTTGCTGGAGACGGCACAGGTAGCTAAAAAAATAAAAGATACGCTGGAAAGCGAGTTACCGAAAAATGCTTCCCGCTTTAAGATCAAAGAGACACTGATCCGGTTTATCAATGAACAGATCGGACGGATTGAAAAATCGAACGCCAATAGTGTTGCAAACCGTCAGTTGCATAAGACCGCCGGATTTGAAGGTAGCCCGTTGTACCTGTTCCTGCTGGATGAGCTGGTAGCTTTGGATAAACTGGATATATTGGCCCTGCCGGACGATTTTAAATACCACAACGAACCTTTCTTCGTTTATTACCAGAGACGGTTGGTGGAAAATCTGAACCGTTTCCGGGTGAATAAGAATTTCCGTTCAGAATCGATGTTACGGATGAGTTGGGCAAAAGAGGTGGCTCAACGGGTTGTAGCTGAATTCGAAGGGACGGAAGTCAGTTGGTTGCCTTCGGATGGTTCTTATTTGTTTAACTTCCGGGTGGGGGAAGGGTTTTCTTATGCCGATCTGCTTTGTTTCTGCCAATATCTGGCGTTACACCGGGGGATTGCCCTATCCTACCGGTTTGGTCCGCTTTGCTATCGGAGGTTTTCTTGCCGATACCGAGGAGAGTAAGCAAGTGTTTAAATATGAACTGGAAGACGGTTTTACCATTTTTATGAAATATTGGACACTGTTTGCGGCTAAGCGGTTGGATGCGGCTTATAAGGAGGTGGAAAGCCATACGATTTTGGATGAGATTTTCGCTTATACTAAAATTCAGGAATTGATCGATGCGATTATCGGCGATTATCCTTTATCCGCTAAATACCGGAAAGACAAAGCGCCTTCTTTGCAGATCCGTGATATCCGGACCTTGTACCATGCCTCTCCCGAGCGTAGCGGAGTGAGCATTACGACGATCGACCGGTCGGTAAATTCGGTCATCGAATTACATGGCGACAAGATCGGTTCTTGCCGGGATGTATTCGAGTTTATCCGGAGTGCTGCTTTTACGAAGGTATATGAAAATTTACTGGCACAGATTTATAAGCAAGTGCCGGCCATTGCCGACCTGGATTTCAATACGGTAAGTTCGAAATACAGTAAGGCGGTGATCCTGAAATATATCACTAATAAGAAGACGTTCCAGCCCAACTA